>Ga0265297_10000546_pt1 | contig 108582 bp, 95 predicted proteins | sample Munlanlwell13791_FD_192502 | JGI IMG/M metagenome (GOLD analysis project Ga0265297, IMG submission 192502) | Leachate microbial communities from a municipal landfill in Southern Ontario, Canada - Leachate well 137-91 | ecosystem: Engineered > Solid waste > Landfill > Unclassified | place...
AATAATTGTGCCGCATTATAATAATATCAACTTTAAGCGCTTCTATGTTTTTGCCGGTATCTATGAGGGTTTCGCCTTTGCGCACGCTTGAAGTTTCTGTGGAAATATTTATAACATCTGCGGAAAGCCTTTTTGCAGCCACCTCAAATGATATACGCGTGCGGGTTGAAGGTTCATAAAAAAGATTGACTACGGTTTTGCCGCGAAGAGCAGGTACTTTTTTAACTTCTCTTGTTGAAACTTCCTTGAAAGAAGCTGCTGTTTGAAGTATTAATTCTATTTCTTCCTTGCTTAAATTTTCTAAATCAAGAAGGTCTTTCTTGTTCCAGTTTATATTATTAGACTTTCTCACCTATAGCAACCTCATCAATACCGTCGAGTTCGGACAGCCTTACTTCGACGGTTTCGTTTTTGGAAGTAGGAATATTTTTGCCTACAAAATCCGCTCTTATCGGAAGCTCCCTGTGCCCCCTGTCAACCAGGACAAGAAGCGTAACAATTTTGGGCCGGCCGAAATCCATAAGTTCATCAAGGGCTGCGCGGATAGTACGCCCCGTAAAAAGCACATCGTCTATGAGTACAACCGTTTTATCGGTTAAATCGAAATCTATTTTTGTCTCCTTGACCTGCGGCTTTACCCCGACTGTAGTTAAGTCGTCGCGGTATAAAGTTATATCGAGCGTTCCAAGCGGTATATCCACGTTTTCTGTTTCTTTGAAAATTGCCTGAATCCGTTTGGCAAGATAAACACCCCTTGTTTCTATGCCCACCAGAACAATATCTGTAAGTGCGGGGCTGCTTTCAAGGATTTGGTGGGTAAGCCGCTGCAGAATGCGTTTTATCTCTTCGGCATTTAATATTTTTGCTTTTTCTTTAAACTGACTCATGTTTATGCTTTGCCTTTTACCCTGCACCAGAGCTCACTCAATTCGCACGGTGCAGGGTTAATTCGCACTATCATTTCCCCTGCGCCAACAGGGCTTGAGAAAACGATGTGCTCATTAAAAAAAATACCCCGTACTTTTTGGGTACGGGGTTATTATTTTTTGTAATATTATATTCATTTTGTTCCCTTGCCGGCCTCGCAGGACCAGCTTAAAGGCTCTCTAATATATACCTTATACGGCAATAAATGTCAAGAATAATCTAGGGCAGCGAACCAAGCTCTTTCCCGTCGATAATAACAACAAATTCCCCTCTTGGTTTTGCCTGTTCAAAATGTAAAATCGCTTCATTTATATCTGCTTCGAAGATTTCTTCGAATTTTTTTGTCAGTTCCCTCGCCAGAGCCACCCTGACATTGCCGGTTGTTTCCTTAAGGTCCTTTAAGGACGCTAAAACCCTAAAAGGCGATTCAAAAAAAACAATAGCAGCCTCAAGCCCTTTAAGTTTTTCGAATAACCTTACGCGCTCATTGTGTTTTCTGGGCAGATAGCCTAAAAATATGAATTTATCGTGCGGTATAGAGGTAGCCGAAAGAGCCGACGTAATACTGGACGGCCCCGGAATTACCGTAATTGGCAGTTTTTCATATCTACATTCACGCACTAATTTGTACCCCGGGTCTGAAAGCGTGGGCGTGCCCGCATCAGAAACAAGGGCTATGGTTTTGCCGGATTTCAGCTCTCCAATTACCCAGGGAATTTTTTTTATTTCACTATGCTCGAAAAAACTAACCAGCGGTTTTTTTATTCCGAAATGCGAGAGCAAAAACCCGGTTTTACGCGTGTCTTCCGCGAGCACCAAATCAACTTCTTTTAAAATCCTTAGAGCCCTTGAAGTTATGTCTTCAAGATTACCTATGGGGGTTGCGACAATGTATAACATACAATTTAACATTTAGCGGAAATGGTATACGCAGTTATTCCACTGTAACCGATTTAGCTAAATTCCTCGGCTGGTCTATTTCGCAGCTTAAATTTTTCGCAACATAATAAGCAAAAAGCTGCAGGCCCACCGCAACAAGCATGGGAGAAAAATCGGTATTTTTAAGCCGGGGGCAGTGGATTACGGCGTCGCTTAAGCGCGCAGCCTCGCTGTCGCCGTAATTTACTATCGCAAGCACCTTCCCCTTCCTTGCTTTTATTTCCTGCATATTGGAAATCATCTTTTCGTAAAGAAAATCCTTTGGCGCTATACAAACGACCCCCCTGTATTCATCGATTAAAGCAATTGGCCCGTGCTTCATTTCTCCGGCAGGATAGCCTTCTGCAGGGATATAGGAAATTTCTTTAAGCTTAAGGGCGCCTTCAAGGGCTGAGGGATAATTTATGCCCCTTCCCAAAAACAGGAAACAGCCGAACTTGGAAAACTCTTTGGCGATTTTTTTAACTTCTGCCGTTTTTGCTAAAATATCTTTCTGATACTCAGGTATCATATTAAGCTCAGCAAGCATTGCTTTAAAATCTTTCTCGGTGGTTGTCTTTCTTGCTTTACCTATATATAGCGAAAGAAGGAGAAGAACCATAATTTGGGCTGTATAGGCTTTTGTAGAAGCAACCCCTATTTCCGGCCCTGCCTGAGTAAAAATAAGGCCGTGGCTTTCTTTGGTTAAAGTCGAACCTTCAACATTACAGACGCCCACTATTTTTACACCGTTACCTTTTATATCCCTTATTGCAGCTAACGTGTCTGCGGTTTCTCCTGACTGGGATATTGCAAGAAGCAAATCGTTTTTGGTTATATTAAGATTGCGGTAACGAAACTCGGAAGAAGTATCTATCTCTACGTCCACGTCGCAATACTTTTCCAGAAAATATTTGGCAACATAACCGGCGTGATACGCGGTGCCGCAGGCAGTAATAAAAATATTCTTAAGCGATTTTAAATAATTTTCGTCCAGATTAATGTAGGGGAATTCTATGGTGTTTCTTTTTGCGTATAAAGAAAGTATTTTTTTTAATATTTCCGGCTGTTCGTGGATTTCTTTGAGCATAAAATGCTCAAAACCTTTTTTCTCGGCGTCCTGAGGCTTGATATTAACTTTTTCTATTTCTAGTTTTACGGGCTCGCCCTTAAAGTGGAAAATTTCGACGGTATTATGCCTGATGACCGCTATTTCTTCGTCTTTTAAATACACAACCTCCTTGGCAAAGGGCAATATCGCCGGAATGTCTGAAGCGATAAAATTTCCGTCTTTACCAAGGCCTATAATGAGGGGGCTTCCTTTTCTGACGGCAATTAACCGTGTGGGGTCTTTTAAGGAAATAACCCCCAACGAAAAAGAGCCGTGGAGTTTTTTTATGGCCTTGTATACTGCGTCCTTAAGCGAACCCTTGTAAAACTTTTCTACCAGATGCACCACCACTTCCGTGTCGGTTTCGCTTACGAACTTATGCCCCTCTTCTATCAAGGCTTCTTTAAGCTCAAGATAGTTCTCAATAATTCCGTTGTGGACTACGGCTATCTGGCTTTTGCAGTCAAGGTGCGGATGCGCGTTTGCCTCACTCGGCCGGCCATGAGTTGCCCAGCGTGTGTGGAAAATTCCTATCGGGAATTTCTCATCAAGAAAACTTTTTAGCTCTTTGCGAAGCTCATGGATTTTTCCGGGCTGTTTTTTTAGAAAAAACTTGCCGGCTTTTATACCCACCACCCCGCAGGAATCATACCCGCGGTATTCTAATCTTGACAGGCCGTCGACAAACGTGCCGAGCGCTCTTTCTTTTCCTATGTAACCGAGTATTCCGCACATAATTTATTTTCCTCTAAAATAATCTTCAACGTTTCTGTTGGTAAAATAAATAATTAATATCCCCGGGTAAATTATCTGCAGTATCGCCTGCTGTATTTGTGATGGAGCAAGCAGCGCAGAAAGCAATACCAGGGCCGCTATAGTAAAGGCGAAATATACGGTAAATTTTCTCGCCCACTCCTTTTTAAAAAGGAGCCCCGCTCCGCAAACGATAAAAACTAAAGAAACTATGCTTTGTATAACAATTATTGTTTTTAGCAGTAAGGGGGTGATTGTGACATTAATACCGCTTTCCTTAAACATCTTTTCTATCATTTGCCAGTTTCGCGGTATCAGAAAGGTTACGAGCTGGATTATACCCAAGACTACCAGATTAAACGTGCCAAGAACTATTACCCCGACAGGTTTTTTCTTTGGTTGCATACTGTTTTCAATTACTGATAGCGGATTGTAACTTTTTATGCCTGTTTTAGTAAAAATATTTTTTATTACGGAAAATTTAATATAAACTACCATAAATACTTTGTTTTAGCAAGAAAAATGGGGGAGGCTCGGAAGAAAGGGGCTTACAAAAAAAACCCTCTTCCTATCCGCCGATAGCTTTAAATCGTTTGAAACTTTTACTTCGAACCTCTTATTTTCAGCACTTCGTCGATTTTGCTTTTTAAATCGCTCGCCTCTATCGGTTTCGTAAGATATGCTTCATCGTATAGCTGCGCGGCTTTAACCTTAGAAGCCTCGTCTCCTCTGGCAGTAAGCATAATCACCGGAATGGCAATTGTATTTTTATTTGTTTTTATTTTTTTTAAAACCTCAAAGCCGTCAATCCCGGGCATCATAATGTCCAGGATAATAACGTCGGGTTTTATGTTTTCTGCCAAATTCAGCCCTTCCTTGCCGCTATTGGCGATAAAAACCTTAAAATTCCCCATTATTTCAAGGTTTTTTTTAACTGCAACGCAGAACTCATTTTCATCATCAACGAGTAGAATTTTTACTTCACTCATCGTTTTACCTCCCTGCTATTTTTAATACAAACGTTAATTTGGTCCCCTTGCCAAGCTGGCTTTCCAAACAAATTAACCCCTTGTGCATCTGAATGATATTACGGCTTACCGACAAGCCTAAACCTGATCCGCCCCTGGGGCCTTTGGTTGTAAAAAACGGTTCAAAAATTTTCCCCATATTTTCTTCCGAAATGCCCGTGCCAGTATCTTCAATTTCAACCACCACAGCATTTTCGCCTGGGACAAAAAAATCCTGCGTCGTCACATTGATACCTTTCTTTATCTCATCCGCCTGCGCTTCGTAGCTGCGGATAAAAACCTTTCCTCCGTCCGGCATTGCCTGCGCCGCGTTTAACAGCGTGTTAATAAATACCTGCTCTAATTTATTTTTATCCGCTAAAACTTTTGCTATGCCTTTTTTTGCCTCTAACACAAACTCAATATTCTCAAATTGAGACTGGCGCGCGCTAAATTCAAGGCATCCTCAAGAATAGAATTTATATCTTCGGGGCTTATATCAACAGCCGTGGCCCGGGAAAAATCAAGAAGAGTTTCGATGATTTTATCGGCCCTTTTTATGCTGGCCTTGATTGAGGCAAGGCTTTCGGAGATATCTGCCCCCTGCATAGTAAGTTTATTTTCAAGATAATTTACTTCCTGCAACATTATAGCCAAAGGGTTTCTTACTTCGTGCGCAACACCGGAAGCCAAACGGCCTATGGCGTTTAACTTCTCCGCCTGAATAAGCTGGCTCTGCGTTTCCTTAAGCCTTAAGTATGCCGCTCTCAAATCTTCCTCGGCTTTCTTGCGGGCGGTGATATCGCGGATAACTGCCTGGTAAAATCTCTTGCCCTCTATGTCAATTCCGCGCAGGCTGATTTCAACAGGAAACTTCCTCCCGTTTTTTCCCTGATGCACGGTTTCAAAAAGCGCCTTACCAGAAATCGTCGCAGAGTTAACCTGCTCGAAAAAATACCTCCTTGCTTCGGGGGCGCGGAATTGATACGCATGCATCTTAAGTATTTCGTCGTGGGTATATCCGTAAACATCCAATGTCCGCTCGTTAACTTCGACAAACCGAAAATCTTCATCAAGGAGAATGATAAAATCGTTAGCATATTTCGATAAGTTGTGCACCCGCGCCGCGGCCAGTCTTTCATTTTCTTCTGCGGTTATACGATCATTTATTTCTTTAACCAAATCCTCCTTCTGCCGGAAAAAGGCGATTATAAGCCTGGCTATATCGCCGAATTCACTATTATCTTTCTTTAAGCTGCTTAGTTTTGCGGCTTCCCCAGTTGTTAATGCACTCGAAATTACGGCTAAAGGTAAATTAATAAGAGCGCCGAAAGATACAATGATAAATGCCAGCACAGCCACAAGAAAGCTGAAAAATATTATCATTGACGCCGCGGAAAGTTTTTTATAATTTTTGAATTCATCTGATTTTATTGTTACATAGGAATAAGCTGCCGGCCTACCCTCCCAATCGTCAAACTCCCTGAAAAACATAATGGTGTTTTCTTTGGAAAGGGTGCTAAAATCCGGTATCAGCTCTTTTGTAGGGCTTATTTTAATATTTCCTCCTACCAGCTTCACCATCTCATCAAGATAATATATATCCCACAGTTTTGCTGCAAAAAAATAGCCCTGGGCAGGTGTTTTTCTTTCGGAATCTGAGGTGGGGTGAATTGTTGCCGCCGATATTTCTAATAAACCAATTTTTGTGTTTATAAAAAAATGCGGTAATTTCTCTTTTGAAAAAATCGTTGGAATTGTTTCGTTTGGCAAGGGAAAACTTTCCAGCCCAAGAGCTTTTTTGTTGTTTATCGAATACACCATCGTAAGGTCAGTCTTAAACAACCATATGGCATTGGCCTTGTAGGTATTGAGCGTGTTTTGATCAAGATTTTCCTGAGCCCACTTCATATCCCCGGTATTCATAAAAACCACTATTTCGTCCCAGTAGGTATAATCGTATGCCAGTGTTTTAAGGCTTGCTTCTTTTAATTCCAAAAGCTTGTCGAAATGAGCGCCTTCTCTTTTTTCTAAATTTTTAAATAACGCCTGCATGCGGCCGGTCTCTAGCGTCTGATAATAATACCTTCCTGCGGCAAACATCAAACTAAGCAGGAAGAACAGTAATATTATCTTTTGTTGCACTTTCATAATTACCCTCCCTAATTACATACTCAAAGTCACGCTAAGCTCAATCTGGAAAGCGCCGTTAGCTTTGCCGTCTCCGCGCACAAACGGAGTAAAAAGACTGCCTTCTGCGTCATCCCTCTTTTCTTTGTAAAATTTCCCCGGAAAAAAATAACCACCCACCAAATCTACGCTGATGTTTTTATTAATTTTGTAATCTGCGGACAGGTTTATTTCATTGCCTAAATCCGGAGAAAGCTTCTTAGCCACCCCCTCCAAAGTCCCCACGCCCCTTTCCATGGCCCGCATATACCACCAGTCAAAAGCAAAAGAAAGTTTTTCTGTCATTTTATAATCCGCCCCCAAATTAATAAGAATAAGATTCTCCAGCAACCCCGGGTCGCCAAAAGTAGTGGGGCGATCAACACCGTAATTTAACCCCCAGCCATTACCCATTGCTACCAACGGTATTCTATCAAACCCGGGATATATTGAATTTGCTAAATTAGTATTAAAAGGCGAATAGGTGTTAAAGGCACGGTTTTTACCGCTGAGCATTTCCGTATCCCCGTTATTAACCATATCCGTTGTCACCTTGTTACCCGAGGCGAGCAGAAAACTGGTGCGCGGGGTTAACCGGTTCAATTCAAAAGCCGCATCCGCATAAATCAGATACCCGCAGTGTTCAACGTCCTTAAAGCTTGGGTTGTTGCTTTTTGCTCTTCCAAAATTTCTTGCCGCTTCCAACCCCATGGAGAATTTATCTAAAGACAACTCCCAGGACACACCGAACGTTCCCAGCAAATCTTCCTGTGTAGGCGTAGTAAAAAGATTTGTTCGCTTCCCGGAATAATCCGTCAAAACCTCTACGTATGGTTGCAGAATATTCCGCCCAAGGTCAACAGTCGCATCCGCTGCGAAAAAATTTGCTTTGTTGGGTATGTAATGAATGCCTTGCTCTCTTTCCTGTTGTATGCGCGGACCCAAAAAACTTTTATTGACCAAATCAGGCCTGCAATAATAAAATTGCCAGCCTATCTTATTAAACTCACCATAAAACTTAAAAGAATAGTTTTCGTAATATGACGGAGTAGAAACATTATTGCCCGCCTCGTAAATAAAAAGCCCTGTCCTAGACCTTGCGGGCAGCTTAAATAAACCGAAATCATACCAGAATTCTTCTATGTGCGGCAACAATTCCGTGCCGCGATATTTTCCAACAGGTGCAACAGAAGTTATTAGTGTGTTATGGATAAACAGCGGGGCATCGTAGTCAAAGGGTCCGTTTCTTTCTAGTTTTAGATATACCTCGGGTCCGGAATCTTTAAATTGAACATCGAATGCCAGACTGTAGTCTATGCCGACATAAGTTGAAGAATCGTCTTTGTTGTTGCTATCCAGGGTACGGACGTTCTTCAAGGTTATCACGTCTGTCCTGAAATACGGAGCAACATTAATCAAAAAATTATCGTTGCCCGCCAGTAAAATCTGCGCAGGCGCAGGTTTCATAAAACAAGAAAAACAAACGATACACAACAAAATCTTCGCGGTTTTGGCCTTGATGAGTTTACTCAAAGTTCTTATCTTTGTTTTGTTCCACCAAATTTGTTCATTCCGCCGCGCAAACAATACTAAAGCTAACAAACCGATGCCTTTCTTGTCCTGCTTGAACAAAAAATATTATACCGCTTCATATCGCAAAAGCAAGGAAGCTTAACTTTTTCTGCGGGACAAGAAAAATATTTAAACGAGGTGGTTTTATGCTAAGCGGGATTTCGGTTTGGCGCGCTTCGTTAACCGGCAGCCGCGGGCTAAATAATTAAATATGGCGGTAATTTGTATTATAAATTAAAACGTCCCCAGCCAGATTTGAACTGGCGCCGTCGCCGTGAAAGGGCGATGTCCTGAACCAGGCTAGACGATGGGGACTTTTTTCAGATAACAGACGGCAGAAAACAGGAGGCAGAAAGAATTAACCTGTCCCTTGTCCTCTGGAAAATCCTATTAAAGTTGCTCTATTTTAAAGAATAAATCTATTTTGTCAATTAGTTATTCTTCGGGGGCTATGCGGGCTATGGTTGAAAGCTTATCTCCCGGCTCCAGATTAATTATTTTAACGCCTTGCGTTGAGCGGCCGGAAGAACGTATGTCTTTTATTTTTGTTCTTATAAGGATGCCTTTTTGGGTTATGCACATAACTTCATCGCTGTCTTGCACAAGTATTGCGCCTTTTGCGTCTCCTATTTTTGCAGAAACTTTTATATTAATTATACCTTTGCCTCCTCTTGATTGAAGGCGGTATTCTTCGATGTGGCTTCTTTTTGCAAAACCATTGTCGGTTGCTGTAAGAATATAAAAATCTTCTTTTTTAAGCGTGCCCTCTAAAAGCACCATGCCCACAACCGCATCTCCCTTGCCGAGTTTCATCCCGCGCACTCCCTGGGATTGCCTGCCGGTAGGCCTTATGTCTTTGGCTTCGAAGCGGATGGATTTGCCTTTTTCGGTAATAAGTATGACTTCGTCTTTGTCCTCGCATATACCTGCGCCCACAAGACGGTCATCCTTATCTAAAGTTATGGCGCATATTCCGCTTTTTCTTATGTTAGCAAAGAGTTCAAGCGAAGTTCTTTTTATGATTCCGCCTTCTGTTGCCATTAATATGAATTGCTTTGGTTCGAATTCTTTCGTGGACAATACCTTTGTAATTTTTTCTTTAGTGGTAAGGCTTAAAAGATTTATTATCGCCCTTCCCTTTGAAGTCCGGCTTCCAAGCGGAACCTCGTAAGTTTTAATGGGATAAATTTTGCCTTCATCCGTAAAAACCAAAAGCGTATCCTTGCTTGAGGCAACAAAAAGATGTTCCACGAAATCTTCTTCGGAGGTAGCCATAGCAGCGACACCGCGTCCGCCGCGTTTTTGCTGGCGGTAGGCAGTCAGCGGCATACGTTTTATATAACCCGAACCGCTTATAGTTACAACCATGTCTTCTTCGACTATCAAATCCTCTATTTCGATTTCTTCTGTTTTGGCGACAATTTCTGTGCGCCGCTCGTCAGCGAATTGTTCTTTTAAAATTTTAAGTTCTTCTTTTATAAGCGCTTCCTGTTTCTTTTCGGAAGCTAAAATTGAATTGTACAGCTCGATCTTTTTCAAAAGCTCCATATACTCCTGGTCTATTTTATCCCGCTCCAAAGCGCAAAGCCTGGCCAGTTGCATATCCAAAATTGCCTGCGCTTGCACTTCGGACAGGGAAAATTTTTTCATTAAGTTTTCCTTGGCTTCCTGGACGTTTTTTGATTTTTTAATCAGCGCGACAACCTGGTCTAAATATTTCAGCGCGATTTTTAATCCTTCCAGGATATGCGCGCGCTTCTGGGCCTTATCAAGCTCGAATCTTGTTCTCCTGACAATTACTTCCTTGCGGAAAGCTATATGATGCGCCAGCATTTCCTTGAGCGTAAGGATAACGGGCTTTCTGTTTACCAGCGCCAGGAATATCGCGCCGTAAGTTGTTTCAAGTCCGGTATGTTTATAAAGCTGATTTAAAATTATTTGCGGCTCGACATCTCTTTTAAGTTCCAAAAGTATACGTATGCCTTCTTTGCCGGATTCGTCGCGAAGGTCGGAAACGCCTTCAATTTTTTTATCCGTGACTAAATTGGCGATGGATTCTATAAGGTTAGCTTTATTTAACTGGTAGGGAATTTCTGTAATAATTATCTGCGATTTTCCTTTTTCGTGCTCAATGGTTGATTTGGCACGAAGGATCATCTTGCCTCTGCCTTCCTCATACATTTTAAGGAGCTCGCCCTTGCCGCAGATTATTGCGCCGGTTGGAAAATCAGGGCCCTTTACAAATTTATGCAGCTCTTTAACCGAAGCCCCCGGATTATCGATTAAATGTTCAAGCGCGTCGCAAACCTCGCCTAAATTATGCGGGGGCATGTTTGTCGCCATACCAACCGCAATACCGCTTGCGCCGTTAACAAGAAGCGTAGGCACGACAGATGGCAAAACTTCCGGCTCGGTAAGAGAGTTGTCAAAATTAGGGAAGAATTTAACTGTGTCTTTGTCGATATCCTGAAGAACGAAGTCTGCAATTTTTGAAAGCCGCGCTTCAGAATAACGCATTGCTGCAGGAGGGTCGCCGTCTATCGAACCAAAGTTACCCTGGCCGTTTATAAGCGGGTATCTTAAAGTAAAATCCTGCGCCATTCTGACAAGAGCATCGTAAACAGAAAGGTCTCCGTGCGGATGATATTTACCGAGGCACTCTCCGACGATTCTTGCGCATTTTTTATGCGGCTGATTATAGCGAAGATGCAGCTCATTCATCGCATACATGATTCTTCTTTGAACCGGCTTAAGGCCGTCGCGGATGTCGGGAAGCGCCCTGCCTGCGATGACAGACATCGAATAAGACAGATACGACTCCTGCATCTCCTCTTCGAGATAGCGGGTTATAATTTTTCCTTTGTTGGTTTGCTCTTGCATGTTTAGACGTCTAAGTTTTTAACTTCGTGCGCGTGCGCCTGGATAAATTCCCTGCGCGGCTCTGCTTCTTCGCCCATAAGAAGAGTAAAAATCCTGTCAGCTTCAACCGCGTCTTCAAGGGTAACTTTAACCAGCGTGCGCTTTTCGGGGTCCATTGTGCTTTCCCATAATTGTTCCGGATTCATTTCTCCCAAACCTTTGTATCTTTGTATATGCATGCCTTTAGTGGCCATTTTCTTTACCTCATCAAGCACTGTTTTCAGGCTTTTGCATTTTACTTCTTCTTTGGTTTCGTCGTTGTTTAAAATAAACTTTTCTTTTTCCTGCGGTAAACAATCTTTGAGGGATAATCCGTGTTTGGCAAGTTCGGCGCAGATTTCTTTTATCTGATAGGATTCAAAGATTTCTACGCTGTCCAGGTCTTCTTTATCTTTATAGTCGGAAAGCTCATCGTCATCAAAAACAAAAAACACTTTACTGTTTGCCTGCACTTTATACATCGGATATTTTTTCTTTTTTTCATCCACAGCTCCAACGTAATCCTTAAACGCTATCCCCTTGCGTTCAAGGGCATAGCTTAGTTTTTCAAGCTCTATAAGGCTGTTGACTATCTTTTCCATTTCTTTTTCGGAAAAGTCCTTGCCGCTCTTACCCGCCGTTGAGAGCTTCGCGGCTTTAGTGCCAAGCTTTAAAATAATCTCGTCCATGTCTTTTTCGGTGTGGACATATTCTTCCAGGTCTCTTCTTTTTATGCGGTAAAGCGGCGGCTGTGCAATGTAGATATAACCGTCCTCTATCAGTTTAGGCAGTTGCCGGTAAAAAAGAGTTAAAACCAGCGTACGGATATGCGACCCGTCAACGTCAGCATCAGCCATAATTACAACTTTATGGTATCTCAACTTCGTAATATCAAATTCGTCGCCGACACCTGTGCCGAGCGCCGAGATTATCGTTCTTATTTCTTCGTTGGCTAAAATTTTATCGAGCCTGGCTTTTTCTACGTTTAAGATTTTACCCCTGATCGGAAGTATTGCCTGAAAATCTCTGTTGCGCGCCTGTTTTCCGCTGCCGCCGGCGCTTTCTCCTTCAACAATGTAAACCTCGCAAGCCTGCGGGTCGCGCTCCGAACAATCAGCAAGTTTTCCCGGAAGGCCGCGCATGTCAAGCGCGCCTTTTCTGCGGGTAAGCTCCCTGGCCTTTCTTGCAGCCTCTCTCGCGTGCGCCGCGAGAATTGTTTTTTCAACTATTTTATTCGCAACTGACGGCGTTTCTTCAAAAAATGAAGTCAAAGCTTCAAAAGCGATAGAAGTGACCATGCCGTCTATTTCGGAATTCCCCAGTTTGGTTTTAGTCTGGCCTTCGAATTGCGGGTTGGGGAGTTTTACGCTTATCACTGCGCATAAGCCCTCTCTTATGTCTTCTCCGGAAATGCTGTCTATATCCTTAAGAAGGTTTTTGCCTTTAGCGTACTGGTTTATGGCGCGGGTTAAAGCAGTTTTAAACCCGGTTAAGTGCGCTCCACCCTCGATTGTGTTTATGTTGTTTGCAAAGGAAAAAATATTTTCTTTATAACCGTCATTATACTGAAGCGCTCCTTCTACGATGACATCGTCTTTTTCTTTGTTGAAACTCACAACTTTATTGTGCAGCGGGGTTTTATTATGGTTTAAGTATTCGATGAACGACGTAAGGCCGCCTTTGAATTTAAACGTAACTTCTTTTTCGGCTCTTTCGTCCTCAAGTATTATTTCTATATTTGAATTTAAAAAAGCGAGCTCTCTTAAGCGCTGGGACAAAACGTCGAAAGAGAAATTTATATCCTTAAATATTTCCTTGTCCGGCTTAAAGGTAATTTTTGTTCCGGTGGATTTTGATTTGCCAATTACTTTCATCTGCGTCTTGGCGTGGCCTTTTTCAAAACGCTGATGATAGACTTTTTCATCCCTCTTAACCTCGGCCTCCATCCAGTCGGAAAGCGCATTGACAACGCTCACACCTACGCCGTGTAACCCTCCGCTTATTTTATAAGCCTTGTGGTCGAATTTTCCTCCGGCGTGTAACATCGTAAGGACGACTTCGAGCGCCGGCTTATTTACTGTTTTATGGATATCTACTGGGATACCCCTTCCGTTGTCATCTACAGATACGCTGTTGTCGGAATGGATTGTAACTTTTATCCTGTCGCAAATGCCCGCGCTTGCTTCGTCAATTGAGTTATCGACCACCTCGTAGACTAAATGATGCAACCCTCTTGTTGAAGTATCTCCGATATACATCGCAGGCCGCTTCCTTACGGCTTCGATGCCTCCTAAAATTTGTATCGTGGTTGCGTCGTATTTTTGCGCTTTGGCTTGCTCAGTCATAATTGCCTATTTTTATTTTCGCTCCTTCTATATCAGGGAAATCCCTTTTCACTGCTTTAAGCAGGGCTTCCTTCCTTAATCCAAATTCATAACTAGCGCTTGAGGAATCGGAACAAAAAACGAGGTTTTTCTTATACACTTTTCGCAGTTTTATATGCTTTGTTAAATCTGCGCCTAAATTTTCTTCTATTATTTTTTCTATTTTCCCCGCGCTTTTTGCTTCAGCCTTTTTTTCTTTTAAAAACTGGTTTATTATATTTTTTATGTGTGTAGCCACGGGTTCTTTGTTTTTAAAAGCGGCTGTTAAGTTATTCTTTTTATATTTTCATGGGAAGGATAAGGTAAACAAAACCTTCCTTTCTTAAGACCGCCGGCTTATCTGCTCCGAAAAATTCGAAACTTACTTCCGCGTCCGTTAAATTCTTAAGGGCGTCGATTAAATAATTCGGGTTAAAACCTATTTCCATGCTCGGCCCGGTATACCGCGCTTCAACCACTTCCCTTGCTTCTCCCAGCTGAGGCGTGGACTTTAAAACAACCAGGCTGTCTTTTTTTAATTCAAACCTGACACCCTGATAGTCTTGCGTTGACAGGAGGTCCGCCCTTCTTAAAGCAAGCGAAAAATCCTGCCTGTTAACCGTTAATTTATCTTTTGTTTCGTTGGGTATATATTGCAGGTAGTTGGGAAATTCCCCCTCTATCGGCCTTGTGATAAATTGCGTATTTTTAAAATCGAACCCAACCCTGTTTTCTTTTACAAAAAGAAAGATATCTTCTTCTTTTTCTTTTATCAGTTTATAAAGCTCGTTTATCGCCCTAATGGGTAATATAAAGGAAAGTCTTGTTTTGATTTCCGGTTGATTGGCCGGCAATTGTTTTTTTATAAATGACAGCCTTTTGCCGTCTGTAGCAATAAGGCTTATTGTATCTTCGCTGATATCAAAAAGTATTCCATTCAAAACATAATTAACATCTTCATAGCCCACGCAAAAAGAAGTCATCCGGATCATTTCCTCGAGCACGAGCGGGTTTATCCTGATAAGGGACACTTCTTTTTCTTCTTCTATTTGTGGAAATTCTGCTGCATTTAATGTGTTTATTTTAAACTCAATCTTTCCACACTTTATTAAGAGGTTATTCTTTGCCATTTCCACAGTTACTTGGTCGGAAGGAAGCTCCCGTATTATAGAAATAAACCTTTTCATTGGGACGGCAATTTTTCCTTTCTCCACAACATCCGCATCCTGCAATGTAATAATGGTAATATCCAGGTCGGTTGCCGTAAATTTTAGTTTATTGTTGCTTGATGAAATAAGTACGCTGTTTAAGATAGGAAAGTTTTGCTTTGAGGTGGTCGGTCCTAAAACTTTCTGCAGGTTATCTAATAATACTTCTTTATTAATAATAAACTTCATAAGTAGTAGCCGTAATAGGGCCTGTGAAATCTGTTAAGAGATGTAATTGTATCAGAAACAAAAAATAAAACCAGTATTTTTATTCACAAAAAATTTTTTATAAGCTCTTAATTTCCTGTTTAATGCTGTCAATAATAAGTTTAAGTTTCTGGTTGTCTTTTAAGTTTTCTTTTACTCTCTTGTGTGCGTAAAGAATTGTTGTATGGTGTTTGGCGCCCAAAGATACGCCGATTTCCGGCAGAGAAAGGTCGGTCAACTCCCTCGCCAAATACATAGTTACCTGCCTGGGAAGCACCAAGGTTTTACTGCGCTTGCCCTTTTTCAGGTCTTCCTTCGAAACATTAAAATAATTGCTTACTTTTTCCAGTATGACATCAGGCGTCACTCTTTTATAGATTTCCTTAACCATATCTTTAAGTATTTCTTTCGCCAAATCAAAAGTAATAGGCTTATTCTCTATTAATGAATACGCGATAATTCTTATAAGGGCGCCTTCCAGTTCGCGGATGTTTGTTGTTATGTTTTTGGCAATAAACGTGATGACGTCTTCGTCTATTTTTACAGGGTCTTTTTCCAGTTTTTTTCTAAGTATAGCTACCCTTGTTTCAAAGTCAGGGAGTTGTATATCTACGACAAGCCCCCAGCTAAAACGCGAAACCAGCCTCTCCTCCAGTTTAGGGATTTCCTTTGGCGGCCTGTCCGAGGAAACAACTATCTGCTTGTGGTAATCATATAAAACATTAAAGGTGTGGAAGAATTCTTCCTGGGCAGCTTCTTTGCCGGCTAAAAACTGGATGTCGTCTATTAAAAGAAGGTCGATATTTCTGTATTTTTGCCGGAATTTTTCCGTGGAACGGTTTTGTATCGCCAGAATAAGCTCGTTTGTAAATTTTTCCGAAGAAGTGTATTTGACTTTTGCCTGCGGATTTTGGGTAAGGGCGTGGTTTGCTATCGCCTGCATAAGATGGGTTTTGCCAAGCCCCACCCCCCCATAAATAAAAAGCGGGTTATAGGATTTGCCGGGAGCGTTTGAAACAGCCAACGATGCCGCATGCGCCATGCGGTTTGAAGCGCCCACTATAAAATTATCAAACGTAAAACGCTGGTTTAGGCGTATAGAATCCTGCGGTTCTTCTTTAAAGCTTGCGCCTATGGTTCGGAAAATTTTATTAGCGCCCTTTTTTAACAAGGTCGGGTTGACTTCGAAAGCAACTTCGAAGTCTTTTTGGGTGATGTCCTTTAGCGCCTGTTTTATCTGAGGTAAATACGTAGTTTCAACCCAGTTCTTAAAGAAGCCGTCCGGTGCTTCCAGCGTCAGGGTAAACCCCTCGATTTTCTTGAATTTTAAAGGATTAATCCAGGTATCAAAGGAAGTTTCGCCAAGGATTATTTTTAGATTTTCTCTTGCTGCCTGCCAAACTTTTTCCATGATAAATGAAGACTAAACCCATACGGGCTACAAAGGTCAATTCACAAAATTCACAAGTTATTCACAACCGCCTGCCTGAAGCTAAAGCAGTAAAATTATACCGTAACAAATTCGATTTGCAACAGATAAAATAAGTTGATATGTTTATAGGTTAATATGTTGTTGGGTTTTAGCTTATCAACATAACAACTTACCAGCCTATCAACTAATTAACTCAACATTTTATTTAAATATAGTTGACACAACTGCATATTGTGCTAAAATTTTTGTCCGATGAAAAAACATCTTAAAACTCCAACTAAAATAAAAGGTAAAAGAAGGCACGGCTTTAGGGCAAGAATGGCCACAAAAAGCGGCAGAAAAGTATTAAGGCGCAGAAGGCAAAAAGGAAGGTTCCGCCTTACCGTATAATTCTGGCATGAAACAACTCGCCGTTTGGCTGATTTCGTTTTACCAAAAAATCTCATTTATGTTTCCTTCGCACTGCATATATACGCCGACATGCTCGTGCTATGCGAAAGAAGCATTCTTGAAGTACCCGTTTTTAAAAGCATTTAGGTTGTCGGTTTCGCGTATTTTAAGGTGCCACCCCCTGGCAAAAGGCGGATTTGATCCGGTAAAATAATGGAAAAACAACTAATTAAAACCCTAATCGTAACATTCTTGGTTCTAATGGGCTATATGTATGTGATGCAGAAGTATTTTCCCAAACAAATCCAGCCTCAACCCACCCAGGCTGTAAGCGCGCCAGTGGCTACAACAGAAACCACTCAACTAAACATAGAGGAAGACCTGGCTAAATTGCCAGAAACAACCGTGGGTAATTTTGTCGTAACCTATTCTCCCAAAGGAGGTTACATAAAGAAAGTTTTTGCGAAGGCCTATAAGGAAGAAATGCCTTTTAAAAACATAGGTTTTGATCTAGGGGATATAAACAAGAATTTCACAGCGAAAACAGAAAACAACAGAATTATTTTTACCTCCTCCTCCGGCGCAGTAAAGGAATTTATTTTTGACGGGTATTTATTAAAAATTAAAAACTCTCAACCGCCCTCCTCCGGTATGGTTTTATTTTCTAATTCATTGAAAGGCAATAACTTAGAGCAACAATATCAGGAATCGTTTTATGTGCAGAAAGAAAATCTCCACAAAAACCACATTCTAAAAACAAAAGAAACAGTTTTAAGCGGTGTCGAATTTGCCGGTATAACCGGAAGGTATTTTTGTGTATCGCTGCTTAAGGGCTCTTATTCGGTAAAATGGCTTAAGGAAAAAGATAATGCCTATTTTGTACTTCTCTCCCCTTCCTCTGAAGTTTCTCTTTATCTGGGCCCGCAGACAAAAAATAATCTACAAGCTTTTGGCTTACAAGGAATTGTGAATTATGGATTTTTCCATAGCATTGGCGTTGGCTTAGCCTGGCTTTTAGGCGCTATCTATACCCTAACCAAAAGTTGGGGCTTGAGCATTATTTTATTAGCGGTCCTTGTTTACCTTATACTGTTCCCTTTTACTGCAAAAAGTACAAAATCAATGAAGGCAACGCAAGCGATGCAGGCACAGATAGCTGAATTGCAGAAAAAATATAAAGGCAATTTGCAAAAAGCCAACAAGGAAGACCGGGAATTGTTGACAGAATACAATAAGAAAATGATGGGCGGCTGTTTGCCTCTCCTCTTCCAAATGCCTATATTTTTCGCGCTTTGGCAGGTTTTGCCAAAACTAGTTGAGTTAAAAGGTTCAAGCTTTTTATGGATTAAAGATTTATCTTTGGCAGACCATGCATTTAAACTCCCCTTTCCCCCGCCAGTTGATTATGTAAATCTTTTGCCAATTGGTATGATGATAACCGGCTTAATTCAGCAAAAGCTTATGACTCCTCCTGTGACCTCTGACGGGCAAAAATCAATGGGGTCAGCAGGAGTAATTATGTCCCTTATGTTTGGTGTGATTTTGTATAATTTTGCTTCTTGCCTTACGCTTTATTGGCTTACCCAAAATATCCTTACCCTAGCTTATCAAATACACGTATCAAAGACGCGTTTTCACGTGAAAACGCCGCAGGTAAGCTAAAATACCCCCCTAGTTAAGCAATAATCCAAATCCGCAAAAACTGAAGGTTTTCCCACAAAACACAAGTTTTCACGTGAAAACTTGTTCTAGTAATAACCCCAAATTGATATCAGCTGGTAGCAAAAGCCATTACTTAGGCGCACTACCCAGATGTGTATTTAGCGTAATCACGCAGATAGCAAATTAATGCTAACTAGGTAAAATGCTATAATTTTCAGTAGCAACTCAAATTGTTTTCACGTGAAAACGCAGATGTTTCCAAAAACATCTTGACAAGCATCTATTTATAGTATATGTATATATTATAAATAGAAAACGTTTTCACGTGAAAACGTATAATACCAGATGCAGACATAGTTCGGCAGATGGCAGAGAAAAACATCCGCATAACTCTTATCTGCAATCTGTAATCTATCAAATATATGGGTAAAATAATAGGTGTTTGCAATCAGAAAGGCGGCACAGGTAAAACCACAACCGCTATCAATTTGGCTTCCTATTTAGGCCTCACCAGTAAGAAAATTCTTATTATTGATATGGATCCTCAAGGCAACGCAACATCCGGCCTGGGGTTTGACGCTGAAGGGAAACATTCCATATATGATGTGATTTCCGCAACTAGCAGAATAGAAGAAAGTATTTATAAAACCCAATGGCCAGGCATTTCTATTATACCTTCCCATATTTCGCTTACCGGCGGAGAAATCGAATTAGTCAATGTTGAAAGCAGGGAAATGCGGCTGCGGGAGGAATTGCTTAAAATAAAAGGCAATTTCTCTCATATCATAATTGACGCGCCACCCTCATTGGGCCTTCTTACGGTTAACGTTTTGGTTGCTGCAGACAGCGTATTGGTCCCTATTCAATGCGAATATTACGCGCTTGAGGGGGTCTCTAAATTATTGCACACAACTGAGCTTATCAAAGAACGATTAAATTCATCCCTCGAAATAGAAGGAGTATTGCTTACCATGGCGGATTTTCGCACCAGGCTCACTTTGCAGGTGATAGAGGAGGTGCGTAAATTCTTTAAGGAAAAAACTTTCAATACCATTATCCCGCGCAACATCAAACTTGCTGAAGCGCCGAGTTTTGGCAAGCCCATACATTTTTATGACGCCTTCTGCGTAGGCGCAAAAGCGTATTTAAATTTAACGGAAGAAATTTTAAAAGAAAAAATTGACTTCCACCAGGTAATCAAAATGACCGTTGAAGGAATACCGGAAACCTTGGCAAATAGCTGAACAAAAATTTAGGAGGACTTTCCCGATGGAAAAAAAAGTTTTAGGAAAAGGATTAGACGCGCTTATACCCAAAAAAATATCGCAAACCATATACGCCAAAGAATTTACTTACCTGCCTTTAAGCAAAATCAAACCGGGCAAATACCAGCCGCGCCAGGAAGTGAATGAAGCAGAGCTTATGGAGTTATCCCGTTCCATAAAAGAGAAAGGGGTAATACAACCGATTATAGTAAGGAAAATTGGCGGCGACAGCTACGAAATAGTTGCCGGAGGAAGAAGATTTCAAGCTGCTAAGTCATTGGGGCTAAATGAGTTACCAACGATTATCCGGGAGCTCGACGATAAGGATACTTTCATATTTGCTATCACTGAAAACCTGCAAAGAAAAGATTTAAATCCTATTGAAGAGGCAGAAGCTTTTAAAAGATTGATAGAGGAATTTGAATTTACTTATGACGATATTGCCAGATTTGTTGCCAAGGATAAGACTACCATAGTAAACGCCCTGAGGCTTTTTAAATTGCCGAAAGAAATCCTGGAGGCTGTTAGAAAAGGCATCATCAGCCGCAGCCAGGCGCGTACAATTCTTGCTCTCGACAACGAGGAGGACCAGCGCAGAATTTTTAATGACATATTAAGAGAAGGGCTTGCGGTCAGAGAAATTGAAAAAAGGGTGCAGCGTTCATCCAAAAAGAAAAAAACAGCAGACCCGTTTGTTCTCGAAGTGGAGGACAGGCTGCAGAAATCTCTGGGGACAAAAGTAAGGGTATTTAACAAACGAAATAATCGTGGTAAAATAGTTATCGAGTATTATTCTTTGGAAGACCTGGAAAGAATAATAAAAAGGACAACGGCTTCTTAACCGCGAACAAGGTTAACGGACTCCCGTCTAAACTTCCAGTCGCCAGAAGCTAAAAAGCAAATAATTTTTAAAGGAGGATTCGCATTATGAAAAACGAGGCAACGTTAGTAATTATTAAGCCGGACGGGCTGAAGAAATCATTGACCGGCAATATTTTAAGCCGCCTTTCAGAAACAAAGCTAAAAATTATAGGCGCTAAAGTCGTGAAAGTAGACGAAGACCTTGCGCGTAAACACTACGCGCACCTTAAAGATAAACCGTTTTTCCCCGAGCTGGTTAAATATATAACAGGCCAGCTTCACGGCGAAAACAGGGTTATGGCCCTGGTTTATTGGGGGAAAGATGCAATAAGCAAAGTCCGCCAGATTTCCGGCGCAACCAATCCGGAAGAAGCAGACCCGGTAAGCGTGCGCGGCGCATACGGAAGGATTTTAACGAGCGGGTTGTATGAAAACGTAATACATGCGTCAAGCAGCCCGGATGAGGCGGAAAGAGAAATAAAGCTGTGGTTTGAGCCGGGCGAGATAGTTTATGAGCTTTATCCCGCAGAAGAAAAAGAATCCGGCGGTATCAAAAAGAAAGCGTGGAAATAACATAAAGGAGAGATATGAGGTCAATGACCGCTTACGCCAACATCTACACAAGGAAAAAAAAGCAGACAATACAGGTTACTTTGCGTTCGGCAAACTTCAAATATCTGGACATTTCAATCCACGATTTTCCTTCCCAGAACGTACTTCTTGAAGAGCAGATTAAGGAAGAGATAAAGAAAAAAGTAACGCGGGGCAAGGTCGAAGTTTACGTATATCTTAAAGGCCACATAGAAAGCGATGTTTTTATCGACGAATTTAACCTTGCAAAGTATATTACGGAAGCAAAAAAGCTTTCAAAGAAATATAAACTTTCAGAGGAGCTTAACATAAGCGATTTTTTTAATCTTCCCCAGGTGGTTTCCTGGAGCGAAAAGAAAATGGAGGAGAGCCTGATATTTTCAGCCGCGAAAGAAGGGTTGCAAAAGCTCCTTGAATTTAAAATAAAGCAAGGCGAAATAATCAGGCAGGACATGATGAAAAGCCTGTCGGGGTTAAAAGAAAACATAAAGATTATAAAAGAAGCAAGCGCGGCTGTTTCTTCAGAGAGTAACGGCAAAGACGATATCAACGAAGAAGTTTCGCTGGCCTCCTTTTATATTAATGATTTGGAGAAAAAAATAAATGCGAAATCGACCATCTCCAAAGGCAGGTCGATTGATTTTTTAACGCAGGAAATTTTAAGGGAATTAAACTCTGCTTCAAGTAAAACAAAAAAGAAAAACATCGCACCTTTGATTGTCGAGTCAAAAAATTATTTGGACAGAATAAGAGAGCAGGCGCAGAATGTGGAGTAATCCCGCAAGCGCGTTTAAGGTATGACTGCAAAACCCCCCACGATAATTATACTTTCCGGGCCCTCAGGCGCAGGCAAAACCACGCTGCTGAATAAAGTTTTTCGGAAAAAAAATATAAGAGATAATTTTATACGCGCAATTTCTTATACTACCAGAAAAATCCGGCCAAAGGAGCATAGCGGCAAAGATTATTTTTTTATCAGCAAACGTAAGTTCTTGCAGCTCAAGGGGAAAGGATTTTTTCTTGAAAGCCAAAGGGTTTTAGGCAACTATTACGGCACAGCCAAATACTTTTACGAGAAGGCAGCAGAGGAAAATAAGAACCTGATATTATGCATAGATGTGAAAGGAGGATTATATTTGAAAAAAAAGCAAAAACAAGGTAAAATAGTCACTCTTTTTATAGCCGCTCCAAGCGAGCTGGATTTGTTCAAGCGTTTAAAAAAGAGAACAGAGGCTATGAAAACCATACAAAAGAGGATTGCCCTTGCAAAAAAAGAAATGAAAGTTTCAAGGCAATACGACTCTATTATAATAAATAAAGATTTAGGCAAATCGCTTAAGGAATTGGAAAAAGCTCTTTTGAAAAACAAGAACTAGAACAATCAGGAGGCAAGATGAATGAAAAATATATCCATTTAGAAAAACTCATAGGAGCAGGCGCAGGTTCCATATATAATCTTACAATACTTGCGGCAAAAAGGGCGTTACAGCTTGCCGATGGGGATAAGGCTTTGGTGGAAAAGCCTACGGAAAAAGTTTTGGATACCGCACTCAGGGAAATTGCTTCAGGAAAAGTTTGTTTAAAAAAGAAAGAATAAATTGCCGGCGCGGTAGCCAAGTGGTAAGGCAGCGGTCTGCAAAACCGCTATTCGCCGGTTCAAATCCGACCCGCGCCTTAAAATAAAAAATACTTATCCGAGATCTTTACAGGATGCCGGAGTGATGAAATGGCAAACATAACGGACTTAAAATCCGTCGGCCTGAAAAGGCCTTGTGGGTTCAAGTCCCACCTCCGGCATCTTTTGAAAAGCTAATTATCGAATAGGGCGGTTGGCTCAGTTTGGCTAGAGCACTTCCTTGACATGGAAGGGATCACAGGTTCAAGTCCTGTACCGCCCACCATTTTTTGTGCTGTTTTGAAAATCTGTGGCGGCAAGGAATATAGTTGCTTCTGCGAAACAAAGCGGCTCGGATGTAATAAACCAATACTACTTCGCCTGCGCGAAGATTACATACAAGCCCTGTACCGGCCATAATTTATAAAGTTTAGCGTATAGAGGAACGCAGGCCTTTTATTCCATTTGACATAGCTTCCCCAAACAGTATAATCGATTTTAAGGAGGCGGCTAATGAAAATAATAATGGGTCTTCTATTGTTATTCGGTCTTATGCTTATTCTTTATGGAGTTGTAGGCAAGTTTGTAGGTTCGCCTGCTGTGGGTTTTTTCGGAATGGCTGAAATGAGCGCAGGCAGCTCGGTCTTAGCAGGAGATACTTTGATTTTATTGGCAATCGCTTTTGTCACTTGCCTTAAGAAATAAATACTTTTTTTGTATTTAAAAGGGGAAACAACTTTTCCCCTTTATTTTTTGAATAAAAATCGGGGACGTCGTCTAGCCTGGTTTAAGACCCATGCCTGTCACGCATGTGACCGAGGGTTCAAATCCCTTCGTCCCCGTCATCATTTTTCTATTTCCCTTAAAATCCCTATATTTTTAATTATTTCGTTAATTCTTAATTCGGCAAAAATCTTTAACGGTTCCACCTGTTGAGACTATTACGGCAGCGTAGAAAAGGTCTATTAAGCAGGGAAGCCGTTGACAACTATTTCCTGAACCCCTACAATACTATATTATATCTGCCTCTGGTCTGGAGAAGCGAAAACATAAAAAAAGCGAAAACTCTTTATGAGTATACCGTTTTTCTATGAGAATATTTCGACCACTTTTAATTATCTTAACCGCCTGCGTTTCAGTATCCGATGGTATTACGGTACGACTTATGAAAAAATTTATTAAAATATTATTTCCTGGGTTTATAACGGCTTTTTTTGTAACCATAATTTTCGGCACAAACGCTATACTTGACGGTTATGGAGACGAGAAGCTATTTTTACGTTACTTTGTGGTATTTATCGCAGTTTTTATCGCTCTATCCCTTGCTTTATACTTTTATGCCCGCCGCCGGCGAATTCCTTTAACGTTATTTAACGGCTTTTTCTTAATTTTTAGCGTCTTAGTATCTTTCGAGGTTTTCACTATAACGACTTACTTTATAGAGGCTATTTTTGAGTGTATTATAGGGGACTTTCTTTTTTTCCCCGTAAAATTAGCCTTGATATTATTAACAACTTTGCCAGTTACTTATTATATTTTTACCCGGTTGGCAAATTGGTGCAGCAAAGAGAAAATGCGCAGATATTTATTGGCGGGATTAATTTTTTTTCTTGTTGTTCCCTGGCTATGGATTTATATAAATGAGAACAGGTATTTCAGTGAAGCCTCGCAGGCAACCAGCGATAACCCAAATATATTATTGCTTACCGTGGAATGTTTACGATATGATTACGTTGGGTTTAATGGCAACGAAAATATAAAAACACCCAATCTTGATTGCATCGCGAAAAAAGGAGTAGTTTTTGATAATTATTTCGTCCAAGCGCCTTTCACTATCGGTTCGCTTCCCACTTTGCTTACGGGTCTTTATCCATTCCACCACGGCGATGCTATTTCCTCTGGAGGAAAATCTGCCCATAGAATCGGCATATTTGCCGATGAATTGGTAGCAAACGGTTATTTTGCAAAAATAGATGCCCAGTTTGTGTCTGAACTATTTCCCGGAAGGCCCGGGATGTTTGAAAGACAAAAAGAATCTTTATTGGGTTTTGTCTATACCGCTTTGACTAAATTTCAGTATCATATAAATGATTTACTTGGCAGCGCTTTCCCGTCGATGTTTGATGAGTATTGTTTTAATTTGCATACTTCAATGATGCAGACTTCAAAATTACTTCAATATATAAGGTTTAATCGTAACAAGAAATGGTTTCTTTGGACGCACTTCGTGAAAAATGTTCATTTTCCTTATGATGCCCCGCCGAATTTTATCCGCATGTATACGCACGATAAATCTCTGAAGGTGAGTTTTAGTGATCAGAAATACATAAATTATTTAAATAAAAACCCGCAATATATGACCGATGACATATTAAAAGGTATAAGAATAGCCTATAGCGCCGAAGTTTCTTGTGCGGACAGGCAAATAGGCATGATAGTAAATCGTCTGAAACAGTTAAATCTTCTTGATAAAACAATAATTATTATTTCAGCTGACCATGGCGAGTTTCTGGGGGAGAAGAAGCTTCTGCAGCATGGTCCATGTTTAACAGATGTATTAATCCACGTCCCCCTGTTAATCTACCACAAAAATTCTCTTTATCTCAGTGGCGGTAAAAGAATAAAAGATTTTGTGGAGGAAGTAGATGTCGGCCCAACGATATTAGATTTTTGTAAAGTCCCTGTTGGCCAGTCTTTTGACGGTAACAGCCTATTAAAACTTTTTGAATCGCAGGATTGGGACAAAAGTGGCATATTTTCCCAAGCAGACAACCTTTTTTGCTATCGGAACAGCCGCTATAAATTAATCGGAGATTTTAAAGACAGGCATTGGGAGCTTTATGACATTATTAATGATCCTGTCGAAAAAGAAAATTTATCAAGTAAATTCCCGCCTTTGTTAAAAGATATGCAAAAGCAGTTATTTGATTTCACAGGAACAAATAGAATAGACGATTTTAGATTTAACAAAAAGGCGTCGACGGACAAGCGTATAAAAGCTGACATGAAAGCATTGGGGTATATTCAGTAAGCTGGCTACGCTCTGTAACCGATTGCGATTTTTGTCTTTTCATGGCCCGTATTCGTTTTTTAGCTCAACGATGAGATCGCCGATAATATTTTTGAGCTTTTTTACCCCTTGTTCTAAATGCTGTTCTTTCTTTGCGATGTTTTTGATTTCAAAAGCCTGGCGGCAGAATTTTAATAACTGGTCGCGCCATTGATAATACTGTACTTGAGTTATCTGATACTTGGTGTAGAGCTTAAGTGTCTCAATTTGACCGCTTAACTTTCAAGGGCAATAGGCATTTTCTTGGCTAGTCCATTTACGTTTTTTCATAGAATAAGATTCCTTTCTTTAGGGGCCTATTCTAACTTAAAATATCTTAACTGTTGATGGAGAGCAGTATAAAAGCTTTTAAGGCGTTGCGGCATAATACACAAAACAAAGTTTTGTTTGTTAATAAATCGGCGTGTTGTATAATAAAACAAACAGAATTTTTTAACTTATAATATCAATAATCATAATTGATGGAATGCTTAAAGGAATTAGAACATAAAAGTATTTATATAATCAGGGAAGCTTATGCTCGCTTTCGAAACATTGCCCTTCTTTGGTCAATCGGAAAAGATTCAACTTCTCTTTTGTGGATAGCCCGCAAAGCATTTTTCGGAAAAATCCCCTTCCCCATTATTCACATTGACACTTCTTTTAAATTCGAAGAAATATATCAATTCAGGGATAAATATGTAAAAGAGTGGGGCCTTAATCTTATAATAAGTAAAAATGAAAAAGCTTTAAAACAAGGGATGAACCCCTGCGCTGGAGAGAAATTCGAGTGCTGCAACGCTTTAAAAACAGAGGCCTTGAAGATGACCCTGAAACAATACAATTTTAAGGCATTGCTTCTGGCCATAAGAAGAGATGAACACGGAATAAGGGCCAAAGAAAGGTATTTTTCCCCGCGGACAATTGATTTTACCTGGAATTACCAAAACCAACCCGCAGAATTATGGGATTTATATAAATCCGACATCAGCGCCGAACAGCATTTCCGTATTCACCCTATGCTGCACTGGACAGAACTTGATATTTGGAGATATATTGAGAGAGAAAAAATACCAATGACAAGCCTTTATTTTTCTAAGGGAGGCAAAAGATACAGAAGCATAGGCTGCAGTCCCTGCTGCGCCCCGATTGCCTCAAACGCTAATACCATACGCAAAATAATCAAGGAACTCGAAACCACCAAAGAAGCGGAGCGCAGCGGTAGAGCCCAGGATAAAGAAAATGCTTATACCATGCAAAAACTAAGATCCCTTGGTTATATGTGATTTTCCAATAAATCTGATAGTAACGGCGCGGCTGTCCGTTCTACTAACATAACTCTTGGCGGCGATGGGGGTGCTGGGCAAAAATACTTGGCTTACTCTCAGTTATTATTACAGCTGGCAACTTAAAGGAAATTTTGATTCTACCCAGTCTAAGCCAACAAACTTAGCGCAAGTTGATTGGAACTTGCAATTTTAATTTATTAGAGAGGCAAACATAAACAGAAAAGCAGCTATGAAAAATAATATTTTTTTACTTTTAATATTGCCGGCGGTTTTACTTACTGCCAATGCTTTGGCTAAAGGCCCTACTGTTATAAGAATGGGTTATTTCCCTAACATTACGCATTCACAAGCTGTCATAGGGGTGGCAAAAGGGGTATTTCAAAAACATTTAGGCGATAAAGTTAAAATTGAAGTAAAGACCTTTAACGCCGGGCCATCAGTGATTGAAGCGCTTTTTGCCGGAGAGTTAGATTTGGCCTATATCGGTCCAAATCCCGCAATAAACGGATATATTAAATCAAAGGGCGAAGCATTATGTATTATTGCCGGAGCAACTAGCGCGGGAGCAGCATTAGTAGTGCGCGAAGACTCCGGGATTAATAAAATAGCTGATTTTCATGGGAAAAAAATCGCCTCTCCGCAGTTGGGCAACACACAGGATGTCGCCCTTAGGGCGTGGTTGAAAAACAACGGTTTTATTTTAAAGGAAAAAGGAGGAGACGTACAAGTTGTGCCTCTGGCAAACCCAGACCAATTAACCCTATTTTTAAAAAAAGAAATTGCCGGCGCCTGGACAGTAGAACCATGGGTAAGCAGGCTTATTGAAGAAGGCGGCGGCAAGCTTTTCCTGGAAGAATCATCGCTTTGGCCAAACGGAGAATTTGTCACCGCGCATATAATTGTCAGCAAAAAATTTTTAAAAGAGCACCGGGATTTGGTAAAAGAATTCCTTACCGCGCATGTAGAATTAACCGAATGGATAAACAAAAATTTAGAAGAAGCAAAAGTCATCGTCAATTCAGAATTAAAGAGAATAACCGGCAAATCATTACCAGAAAAAGTTATCAATCAATCTTTTTCCAGGCTGAAGGTAACCTACGACCCCATTGAAGCTTCGCTTTTTACTTCGGCAAAATGGGCCTTTGACCAGGGATTTTTGGGTAAAACTCCTCCTGACCTTTCAGGGATTTATGATTTGTCTATTCTAAACGAGATTCTAAAAGAGAAAGGACTAAAACCAATCAATGAATAACAACATTGCTTATTTAAAGATTGAAAACATTTCAAAAAACTTTTCTACTCCAAACGGCTGCTTGCCGGTTTTAGAGAAAATTAATTTAGAGGTTAAACAAAGCGACTTCGTTTGTATAGTCGGGCCTTCCGGATGCGGGAAGACCACCTTACTTAATATAATTGCTAACTTAGAGTCAGCCACCGCAGGACGTGTTTTATATAAAGGTAAAACTCTCCTTACCACAGAGCCAAACCGGTTGGTAATCTTCCAGGAATTAGGATTATTCCCCTGGCTTAATGTCCGAGATAATGTTGAGTTTGGCCTGAAAGTCAAAAAAATTCCTTCGGCAAAACGAAAAAAAATAGCCGAAGAATATTTACGCATGGTTAACCTAATTAAATTTAAAAATTTCTTTATCCATGAATTATCCGGAGGCATGAAACAGCGCGTCGCTCTGGCAAGGGCGCTGGCTATGGACCCCGAAATACTTCTTATGGATGAGCCTTTTGCGGCCCTGGATGCGCAAACCAGAGACCTTTTACATCAAGAACTACAGAAGATATGGAGCGATACCAAAAAAACCATATTGTTTGTAACTCATAATGTAAGAGAAGCAGTTTGTTTGGGCGACAAGGTTATAGTTTTTTCCGCTCAGCCGGCATCTATTAAAGCTTCTTTTGAAATAAATTTACCCCGGCCGCGGCAGATAGAAAGCCCCGGCTTAATAGATACAGTAAGGCCTATTATAGAGGAATTAAAACCCGAGATTGCGAAAATAACCAAAGTAAACCATGAAGAAAATAATTAAACAACTTATTTTTTATTCGCTTATAATTTTTTTATGGCAAGCTGTGATTATGTTAAAAATCTGGCCTGACTACATTTTCCCATCGCCGATGAAAGTTTTAGAAGCCTTAATAGAAGGTTTTAATAATTCCACTTTTCCCAGGGCTATCGGCATAAGCTTAAGACGTATATTTTTAGGCTATGGCATATCAATATTGTTAGGCTGTTTCCTGGGCGTTGCAATACACAGGTTTAAAATTATCAACGATACGGTAGGCGGGCTGATTTTGGGCCTGCAGACTTTACCAAGTATCTGCTGGCTGCCCTTAGCTTTAATTTGGTTTGGGTTAAATGAGCGGGCAATTATTTTTGTAGCAATTATGGGCGCGCTATTTTCAGTTACCATTGCAACAGACTCAAGTATCAGGAATATCCCCCCTCTGTATATAAAAGTTGGGAAAAATATGGGCGCAAGAAGGTTAGCTCTTTTAGGGAAAGTGATAATACCCGCAGCGCTGCCTCACTTTATACCCGGCTTAAAACAAGGCTGGTCTTTTGCTTGGCGCTCGCTCATGGCAGGAGAACTGCTTTTTGTAAATTTAGGTTTAGGCTATTTATTGATGGTAGGAAGAGAACTTAATGATATGAGCCAGGTTATCGCGGTGATGTTGGTGGTAGCCTTTATAAGCATTCTGGTTGATAAATTAGTTTTTGGCAGAATTGAAGTAAACCTTAGAAAAAGATGGGGTTTAAAGGCATGAGCAAGGTCAAAAAATGTGGGGAAAAAACGAAAGCCTGAAATTAGTCATAGTTGGCCATATTGACCACGGCAAGTCAACGCTTATCGGCAGGCTCTTGCTTGACACAGATTCATTGCCTAAAGAAAAGCTAAATGAGCTAAAAAGAATTTCTAAAGAACTGGGTAAGGAAACAGAGCTAGCTTATTTATCTGATCAGCTGAAAGAGGAGCGGGAGCAAAATAAAACCATTGACACTACGCAGCTATTTTTTAGAACAAAAAAACGCAATTATGTAATTATCGATGCCCCCGGCCATGTGGAATTCATTAAAAATATGCTTAGCGGCGCAAGCTTAGCGCAGGCAGCCGTGATAATAATAGATATAAAAGAGGGCATTATGGAACAAACAAGGCGTCACGCTTACCTGTTAAAGATGCTTGGGATAAAAGACTTAATAGTAGCTTTTAATAAGATTGACCTAATCAATTACGATGCTGCGAGATTTGAAGAAATTAAAAATGAATTTTTGCATCTCCTGGGCAAGTTAAATATAAAACCGTTTTTTGTAATACCCATTTCAGCAAAAGCCGGTTTAAATATTTCTAAAAAATCTTCGGCTACACCGTGGTATAAAGGCCCGTATTTATTGCAGGCCCTCGGCACCTTAAAGTTAGATAACAGTCTAAAGAGTAAACCTTTACGTTTTTGCATTCAAGACATATATGAAACCAATAACGAGAAAATCGCAGTTGGTAAAGTTATTTCGGGTACCCTGAAACGAGGGCAAGAGGTTATGCTAATGCCCTTATTGGAAAAAATAAAGATAAAATCTATAAAAATTTTCCCGAAAAATGTGAAAGAAGTACACAAAGACAAATGTGCAGGTTTAACTTTTGAAAATATAGTCAAAGCGGTTAGAGGCAATATTATTGTCCAAAAAGAAAATCCGCCAAAAGCGTTAAGCCGCTTTGAGGGAAATATTTTCTGGATGTCCGACCGCCCCCTGTTGCTTAACGAAACTCTTAAATTGAGGTGTAGTACGCAAGAAACCAACTGTATCGTAGAAAGAATCAGAAGAAGAATGAACTCCTCAACGCTGGAAATATTGGAAGAAAATGCAAAAGAGGTTAGAATAAACGAATCTGCGCTGATAACAATAAAAACAGAAACGCCTATACTTGTGGAGAAGTTCTCATATATAGAAGAATTAGGAAGATTTATATTAGAGCGCAATGCTAATCCGCAAGGGATTGGTATTACAGTATAAGAAAAGGTAACTTAAATATGAAGTTTATGTTTAAAATATTGCCGGTATTGGCGGCAATTAATTACGTGGCAGCGATTAGCGATAATCTCTATCTTTTTTCCGCTTTTTTATTATATTGTAATGATGACTGCTTGCTACCATAATTAGGCTATTGATAAATATTCTTGTGTCTATATTTTCCGGGGGATATAGAATAATATTTAGAATAACGGCCTTTATGATTTTTCTTTATTTACGGCGGGCAGATACTTAATTTTTCTTTTCTTCCTGGTAAATGGCCTTTCCCCCATAGGTTTAATTAGTAACACCGTAGGCAAAGGAGAATAAGTATGTTTTTAGGCTATATCGATCCGGGAAGTGGTTTCACTATTCTCAGCGCTGGCGGATGGATCATAGCATTTCTGTTCGGATTTTTCGGATTTTTTCTGATTTTTTTGAAAAGGATATGGCGGTTTTTAAAAAACCACAAAAAAGCAGTTACGGTTATTTTATTTATAATAATAGTATGTCTATTTTTAATAGGAGTAGCTATGTTTAAGCCAGGAACAAAATTCAATGACAAAATAATTATTTTAGGCTTTGATGCTTTAAGCCCGGAGGTCATTGAGCCGATGATGAGCGAAGGCAAACTGCCCAACTTTTCCCGGCTAAAGGAAAAAGGCTCTTATATGCACCTTTCCACAACTAATCCGCCACAGTCGCCTGTTGCCTGGTCCGGGTTTGCTACCGGGCAGAATCCCGGGAAAAACGGCGTCTATGATTTTATTATACGCAACCCAGAGACTTATGAATTAAGCCTTTCTCTTTCAAACATGCTTAACGGAAAGCCCCAGCGGGTTATAAAAAGTAAATGTTTCTGGCAATATGCTTTTGAAAAAAACATCCCGGTTACGATAATTGCTCATCCAGTTACATTTCCGCCGGATAAAGTGTACGGTAAAATGCTTTCCGGAATGGGGGTGCCGGATATTTTAGGAACGGAAGGGACATTTACTTTTTATACTACGGAAGATTTTCCGGAAGGAAAAGATATCGGCGGCAAAGTTTTCAAAATTAGAAAATCACCGATAATGGTTATGAATTTAATCGGCCCCAAGGTTAATTTTTCGTCAGGAGGCATCCAGAACGTAACCATTCCCTTTAAGGTAATTTTGGGCGAGGGGGAAGAAACGGCGACGATAGAATATCAGAACAAAAAAACTGAAATCACAAAAGGCAAATGGAGCGAATGGCAGGAAGTGATTTTTGATATAAATTTGTTTAGAAAAGCAAAAGGCATATTCAGATTTTATCTGGTTGAAACAGGTCCGGAGTTCAAGCTTTACATTAGTCCGATTAACTTTGATCCGAGAGCGCCTTTTTTCCCGATTTCTTATCCTTCAGACTACAGCGAAAAGCTAGCGAAGGATATCGGGCTTTATTATACCCAGGGTATGCCCATGGATACCTGGGCGGTTAACGAAGAGCGCATCGGCGAAAAGCCGTTCTTAGAGCAGGCGGAATTAGTGTTAAACGAAAAAAAGAAAATGCTTAACTTGGAGCTGGGCCGGTTTCAAAAAGGTATTTTTTACTGTTATTTCGAATCCCCGGATATTATCCAGCATATGTTTTGGCGTTACATTGACCCGAAGCACCCTCTTTATGGAAAAGATGTATCGGCAGAATATCGAGACACAATCGAAATTTGGTATAAAAAAATGGACAATATATTAGGCAGCGTAATGGATAGGTTAAAAGAAAACGATACGCTGATCGTTTTATCCGATCACGGCTTTGACACATTCCGCAGGGCAGCCCACCTTAACAGCTGGCTTAAGGAAAACGGATACCTTAAACTTAAAAACCCGTCAGCAGATTTTGGCAGGGAATTATTAGTGGATATTGATTGGAGCAACACAAGGGCTTATGCCATAGGCTTTGGCGCCATTTATATAAACCAAAAAGGCAGAGAAAAGGAAGGGATAATCAATTCCGGCCAGGAAAAAGAAAACTTAAAAGAAGAAATAGCCGAAAAGTTAAAAAAATGGCGTGACGAAAAATATGATGAAAAAGTGGCAAACAATGTTTATAAACGGGAAGAAATTTTTTGGGGAGAGTATGCGCAACAGGCGCCGGATCTCTATGTGGGGTTTAATAAAGGTTACCGCGCTTCCTGGCAGACGGCGTTGGGAGGGGTTCCGAAGGAGATAATCGAAGATAATTTAAAGAAGTGGTCGGGAGATCATCTTATAGATCCCGTGCTAATCCCCGGATTAATTTTTTCAAACAAAAAAATAATCAGAAAAGAAGTCTCTATTTACGATATAACACCCAGCATTCTTTCAATGTTGGGCTATACCAACACAGAAATAAAAAACATGAAACTCGACGGGGATACTATGTTCGATAAATAACAAATAAGGCGGCGAGCGGATTCGAACCACTGAACGCTACGTGCAAGTGACTGATAAACGCAAAAGAGAAATGGCGAGCACCTTAGGGAAATTTGGAAGTACTACACAAACACTACACAAGAAAACAAATGAGTGATATAATCCGCAATGTTAACAATGGTTTTTAAAAATTACAAGACTGTTCCCTTCGTCCCCATCTTCATTTTTCAGCTTCCTTAAAATCCTTACTTTACATAGTTTCTAAATTATATTTCTTACCATGGCCAGGCAAAGGTTGTATAATACTGTAAAAATCCATTAAAATTATTGCCGGAGAATTAAAGCTTACAGGGAGAAGAATTCAGAAGTTTCCGGAAAAGGAGAGGGGGTAAAAATACAAAGAGATTTCAGGAATGAAAATGATTCCTGGTTTAAGAATAAAGCGCCGGCATATAGAAGCAGGTTTAGTTTATTTTTTTTATCATATCCAAAAACAAAAGTTTTTTTCCTATACCTTTTTTTGATATGCCTTGTCTATCCTCAGGTTGTCTTTTTGGGAAAGTCGCTGAATCCCTCGCTGTATTACCCTCCAAGTTTCAATCCGCCGGGATACGCCGCAGCAAAACCCGTCAATACATTTAACATAGATTTAAGCACCCCTGCTTTTTATGAGATGCCGGTTAACAAATTAACAGGGGAGATGTATGCAAAAGGAGAAATGCCTTTATGGAATCCTTTTCAGGGCTGCGGCACGCCGTTGTTGGCTCAATACTCGACCCGGGTTTTGTTTCCTTACCAGATATTGGAAGATTTGTCTCCCTGGTGGTTATGGGATTTTTTCATGCTGGGAAGGCTTCTTCTCGCAGGCTTTTTCACCTTTTTATTCCTGCGCTTTATCGGCCTGACATTTTCCTCTTCATTTCTGGGAGGCATATTTTATATGTTTTCAGGAAGTTTCACCTGGTTTATTAATTGCGAACAGTTTGTAAATACAGCCATGACAATACCGCTATTTCTATATACGCTTGAGCGGCTTTGGCGGTTTAAAAATTTAAAAGAGATAGGCTTTGCTTCCCTAGGTTTATTTTGCGTTTTATCCGCCGGGCAACCGGAAATTGCTTTATATGTTTGCTTTTTAGGGTTTCTTTATTATGTGTTCAGGGCGAAGTTGTCCCTAAAGGCCTTTGTAAGGTTTATGGGCGTAGTTTTATTGGGGACAGGCCTTTCCCTGCCCGTGATATTGCCATTTTTAGAGCTTGTGAAACACTCTTTTACGCCGCACCCATTTATGCCTCATGAGGCGCTTCATATGGGTATCATTTCTCCCACGCCTTACCATGTTGCAATATCTTTATTTTTACCTACTTTTTTCCAGGTGCCTATGCCTTTTGAAACATTGCCCGCAAATGGCGCCTGGGATTACCTTGGCGGATACATACCGCTGTCTTGTTTATATTTTTTAATTGCAGGTTTGTTTTTAAAAGATAAAAACAGGAAATTTTTCCTTTTCTTTTTTTTATTTGGTTTGGGTGTAATTCTAAAAGATTTTGGCGTTCCATTTTTCAAATTATTAGGGCACCTGCCTTTATTTAACCAGTCGTGGTCGCCCCGCTGGGCCGGGTGCGTGTGGGTTTTTTCTTTATCTGTAGCCGGCGCCATAGGATTCGAAGCGCTAATAACCGGGACGAAAAATAAAAAGGCCTCCAAATTTGCCCTTGGTATAATTTTTATCCTCATAGGATATTTTTTCTGGCGCTCGGGGCTGATACAAAAATGGGATACGTTAAGCAAGTTAGTGCAGCATTATTTAATGGCTTCAGCGTTTATGGGGTTCGTGGTATCGCTCGTTATTCTTGCGGTAATTTTCTTTTTAACCATTCTTTACAAAGACCAAAAAGCCTTTTCCTTGAGCATTATAACTTTAGTTTTGGGAGAAATGTGGTTCTATATACCGAAAGGCTTTAAATACACGCTAAGCAATCTGTGTATCTTTTCGCTGCTTATAATTTTTCTCGCTTCAATTTTAATCTTCAAAAATAAGAAAAAACTTGGCGCTGTTTTGCTTGCCCTTTCCTTCCTGACAATTATTTCTATAAATATATTTTCTCCTTTTGGCTTTCCTGAGAGAAAAAATCCGTTTCCCGAAAAGCATTTTATTAAATTTCTTAAAAGCAACCTTGACAATTACAGATTTACCGCCGCGGAAACCATAATTTTCCCAAACTTCGCCAGCGGGTTTTCTCTCTATGATGTAAAATTTATAAATTCTCTTTCCGTAGAGTGGTATCAGTATTTCATAGAATCACATCTGTTAGGGGAGGAATATATGCCGGGATGGCCGGCGGCCAGATTATGGTTTACCGCAATACCCATATCAGGCAATCGGGATTTAATCTACGAAGGCCTGATTAAAAAACTAAAATTCTATTCTCTTCTGGGCGTAAAATTTATAGTGGTGCCTAAAAATATAAACTTGGACCTGCCTGTAGCGTATGAAGATAGCGAAGTAAGGATATATAAAAATCCCGGCTGTTTACCCAGGGCTTTTGTAGCCCATAATATTTTATACGCCAAAGACTGGCGAAGGGCCCAGGATGTGCTTAAGTATATCAACCTGAGAGAGGATGCTGTTTTAGAAGACAAGGTAGGTTTAAATATTTCCTCCGAAACTATTCAAGGCAACTCTTTGGTGTCAATATCAGAATACGCGCCTCATAAAATAATCTTGGAGGCACAACTAACTAGAGACGGCATACTTGTGTTAACGGATACTTTTTATCCGGGCTGGCAGGCGCACATAGACGGAAAAGAGGGAAAAATATTACGCGTAGATGGTTTTTTAAAAGGCGTCCCGTTAAAAAAAGGCAAACACAATGTTGTTATAAGCTATAGCCCAAAGCCTTTTATCGCAGGCGCTGCCATAGGGGCAATGTGCTTGCTTGTTGCTATGTTTTTTATCTTTAAAAAGAAGTAACACGCCCTGCAAGTTTTATTGAGTTAACCCGAAATCAAACTAAATATAATTCCGTTATTATTTTTACATGCCTTGTGATAATATATTGCAGAGCACTAGAAGTTTCTGAAGATTATAGCGTAATATAAACAGTAAATAATTATAAGGTATTTATCAAAACCTATAATCCGACTATCATCGTAGACCCCAGTTTTTTAAAAACAGGTGAGAGTTTTTAAGCGGTAGCAAACGGTTATGGCGTCAAAGAAAAAAGTATGTATCTGTTATCAGCACGGTTGCGCCCGGAGAAAAATAGACACGCAGCTCATCTATGATTATTTTATATTAAATGGCTGGAAGATAACTAAAAGTTTATCGCGAGCAGATTTAATTATTTTATCTACCTGCGCATTTGACAAGATACGCGAAGACGCCGCTATTGAAGCAGTAACCCGGATAAAGAAAAAGAACATAACCGCTCAAATAATTGTTGCCGGCTGCCTTGGAAGCATTAACCAAAAAAGACTGTCAGAGTTGGGAGAATTTATCGTAATATCCCCACCCACGCTAGGAGAGCTGGACAAAATTATAAACGCAAAGATTTCAATTAAAGAATTAGAAGACCCGGCTACGCTTGGTGCTTTCAAAACCAGTAAAATCTGCGATTTTTCTTCTACAATAACCCTTCCCCGGCAAGTTATAAATATGTTTCTGTTCCTGAAAAGAATAGCGATGTTTATTCTCGCTTATAAGGGGGCAAAAAAGCATTCCAGCGGGTATGATTTTTTTAATGTAATGTATTCTCCGGATACAAAACTCATAAGAATCTCTGAGGGCTGTATAAATAACTGCAGCTATTGCGCAATTAAATATGCAATAGGAGATCTTAGAAGTAAGCCCATAAAAAATATAATAAAAGAATTTGATTATGCTGTTGAAAAAAAATATAAAAGAGTATGTCTCGTAGCCGCAGATATAGGCTCCTACGGCATTGATATTCAAACCAACATAATAAACCTTCTAATAGCGATGCTTGAAAGAAAGGGGAGTTGTCAAATAATGCTATTCGATGTCAATATGTTATGGTTGATAAAATATTCAAGCGAATTTTTCGATATCCTTAAAAAATATCCAGGAAGAATAGATAGTATACTTTGCCCTATCCAGTCCGGCAGCGACAAGATTCTTACTTTAATGAAAAGGAAATATAAAATATCACAAGCGACGGATTGTTTAAAGAAAATAAAAGAAATCTCGCCCGAGACAAAATTAGTAACTGATATTATGGTAGGTTTTCCTGGGGAAACGGAAAACGATTTTCTTGCAACATTGGAGGTGATTAAAACAATCAAGTTTGATAAAGTGCAGGTATTTAAGTATGCAGACAGAATAGGAACAGAAGCTGCCGGTTTGCCCGATAAAATTACTGAAGATGTAAAAGAAAAGAATTACACAAGAATTAATAGCTTCGTGGCATTGATTGATAGCGAAATCGCACTAAAATAAACCAAGTCTTATAGGATTCGCTGAGGTGAGGCAATTTTACTGTAAAAATTTAGAATAATAACAAGCACAAAAGGTGTTTTTTGCCAAAAAAGTAATATTATGAAAATAATATCTGCTGTAGGTGCAAGGCCAAATTTCGTAAAGTTAATGCCGCTATATAACGAGCTAAAAAGAAATAAAAGAGTAAAACATTTGATTGTCCATAGCGGCCAACATTACGATTACATAATGTCTAGGGTTTTTTTTGAAGAGTTTAACCTGCCAAAGCCAGATTATTATCTTGGTGTGGGTCCGGGGACGCATGCAGAGCAGACAGGTAAGACAGTAATAAGATTTGAAAAGATACTTTTTGAAGAAAAGCCGGATTTAGTAATAGTATATGGCGACATAAATTCAACGTTAGCCTTTAGCCTTGCTGCGAAAAAACTTCTTATTCCTCTAGCGCACGTAGAAGCTGGGTTGAGAAGCTTTGACATGAGAATGCCGGAAGAGATAAATCGCAGATTAACAGATCAGATTTCTGATTTTTTATTCGTCACTGAACAGGCCGGGGTCGATAATCTTTTAAAAGAAGGGATTTCGCGAAATAAGATTTTTTTGGTAGGAGATTTAATGATAGATACTTTAATTCGTAGTCAAGCCAGAATCAACAATAGTAAAATATTACAAAAATTAAACGTAGAAAGGGGAAAGTATGCTCTTTTAACCCTCCATCGCCCAAGTAATGTTGATAATGTAAAATCATTGAGATGCCTTTTTGATATTTTTTACGAAATTCAAAAGAAAATAAAAATTATCTTTCCGGTTCATCCTGGAACAGAAAAAAAGCTTGCTAAATTTAATGTTAGAAGGTTTAAGAATTTGAGATTCATAACACCCCTGGGCTACCTTGATTTTATAGCACTTTTATCGCGCTCGAAATTTGTTCTTACGGATAGCGGAGGGATTCAAACGGAATCAACATTTTTAAATATACCATGTATAACATTGAGGCAAAATACGGAAAAGATAGCCACCATCACATCCGGCACAAACATTGTTTGCGGAAATAACAAAAACAAAATCTTAAAAACCGTAACCAAATTATTAAAGAAGAAAAAAGATAAAAGTATAACCACCTTTCCCCGCGCAGAATTAACCGCAAGGAAAATAGTGGAGACATTAAAAAATAAATTTAGATTTTAATATAGGACTTGTTCAGCGCTGATTAAGGGCATAAAGATTTTAACTATGCATAATGTTTTGATGATAACCACAATATTCCCGCCCCGAAACGGTGTTGGGGCGTTAAGAACTCTAAAGTTTGCCAAATATCTTGGTTTTTTTATGTGGAAACCAATAATTATAACTCCCACGGTTTATTTAGGCAGAAACGAGAAGCCAATCATTGAGAAAATACCCGACCGCATAATTATATATAAAACTTTTTGGCCAACAATAAACAATTCTTTAGAATGGTTTCGCATAAAAGTTATTTCCGCTCCGCAGCAAAAAAAAGATTCAGACATTAAACCAGTTTCCTGCAAACTCCTGGAAATGGCACGGTTATTCGGTAAAAAAGTAACAAAGATAATTTTTCGGGTGGAAAATAATATTAAGCGGTATATATTTATAGATAGCTATATTCTATGGCTGCCTTTTGCTTTGGTCAAAAGCCTGAGAATTATTAAAAAAGAGAAAATAGATGTAATATATTCTACCGTGCCGGAATTTACCAGCCATATTGTAGGGTTTTGTTTAAAGATATTGACCAAAAAACCGTGGGTGGCTGATTATAGGGATATTTGGAGCGGAGGATTGTTCCATCCTGCATGGATTTTTCCTGCGAAACTCGCAGCAAAGATAGAAAAATTTATTCTCTCCAGAGCCGATGCTATAACTGTCATTTCCGAGCCCATGGCAGTTATTTTGGAAGGCACAGTCAAAGATAAACCGAAAAAAATTTTTACTATTACAAACGGCTTTGATCCAGAAGATTTTTCCGAGAGCCCAAGCAGCACGGGAAAAAACGATAAATTCACTTTAGTTTACACCGGGACCATATATTCTTATAGATATTCATTGCTTGAAAAATTTATTAATGCCTTAGGCGCATTGCTTGCGGACATGCCCGACATGAAAAATAAAATGGTGGTTAAATTTATAGGGGAAATCAGCCTTTGCAAAAGAGATATTGATAAATTAACCTCCCTGATGCAAAAGTTTGATTTGCATAACACAGTATCTTTCGAAAAACAGGTCAGTCATAAAGAGAGTTTGCAGCTGCAAAGAGAAGCAGACGCCTTGCTTTTGCTGGCGCATGAAGGTAAGGATTCAAAGACCGTATTTACAGGAAAAATTTTTGAATACTTGGCTTCGGGAAGAACAATCTTTGCAATAACTCCCGATAACCCGGCTAAAGATTTGATAGAAAGTGCCAATGCAGGCATTGTTGTTAAACCCGGAGACCCGAATGAAATTAAAAGAAGCCTTTTGGGGCTGTATCAAAAATGGGATAACTCCACGTTGTCAATAAATCCTAAACGGGAAATCATCAAGGAATACGATTGCAGAATTCTAACCGGCAGGCTTGCCGGGGTGTTTAATCAAATTGTTATTGCTTGAAACAGAAGAGGATTTTTATGCTACGCTCTACGCAATCAGACGAATAAGATTTGATCGAGTTTCATTGTTTCCGTACTATGATGGGCATGATACTATTGCTTTCGGGATGGACAATAAGGTAAGCGACGATGAGATTAAAAGGCGGATAGAAATCGCAATGGAATTTCTTAGTAAAGAAAATATATTATGCGAATGTGAGGAGCTACGACCGATATAGTGAGTTAGCCACTTTAATTGGATATAATCTTTGATGTTATCCAAAATATTGGGCATCCAGCCAACTATATTTTGGCTATTGTTTTTAAGTGCCTTGTGATAATATATTACAAAGATTCTGCTTAAGATAAAATATATAAAAATATAGGAGGCAAATGGAAAATAAACCCAGAATTTCTGCATTAGCAATGGCAAGTTTCTTTATCTCAATTGTGCTGTTTTTTTTACCTTTGCTTTCGGGCCTCGCAGCGGTAATTGTGGGCGTTGTCGCAATCGGCAGTATCGCTAAATATAAAGGCATTTTAAGCGGAAAGGGGTTTGCTATTGCCGGAATAATCCTCGGGCTTTTACAGATTATTTTTATAGCCGCGCTTTCCATTTTAATCAACATTATTTTAATATTTAGTTTGTCCTATGTGTCTTATGCGCCTCATGCGTCAGATTTTGATGTTGCTGAAAGGTATGCAAATCAGGGCAACTATACCGATGCTATTGCCTTTTATAAAAGAGCATTGTCCGGGATAAGAGAATCCGAAGATTTCAGAGTCCGCGCCAACGAATTTGTTATTTACAATAATTTAGGTTTGGCTTATCAGGTAATTGGAGAATTCGATAACGCCTTAACCGCCTACAATTCTGCCATGATAGCAGCTAACAAAGAATTAGGCCTTGCTTATTATGGGATAGCCACCGTAAATAAAGACAAAGGTAATTATAGCCAGCTTCTGGAACTGTTGGATAAGGCCATAGAATGTAACCCTTCTTTGGTCGTTGCTTACCAGGAAAAAGCCTCGATACTGCGTTATTTAGGTAGATACGAAGAATCTGTTGCCGCCTGCAAGCGGACCATCAGCCTGTTCCCGGACTTTGCGCAGGCGTATTCTACTTTGGGCCTGGCCTATGAAAAGCTGGGCAGGTATGATGAAGCAGCCAGGGCGCATATAGAGGCGATACGCCTTAACCCGCAGAGGTATTATCCAAGGGGAAGATTAGCCTATTGCTTTTCGCGCGTAAAGAACAAAAATTTAAGAGAAGAACTGTTAGAAACCCTTAGTAGCGTAGATTTTGAATTATCCGAAGAAATAAGGTCTCAATTGGATTCCGGCGCCGCAATCAAAGAGAACAGCTTCGACGATTTAAACAAAGATTTACGTAAACCATTCTAATTTATATCCAGCCTTAAAGGAAAATGAATAAGGTAAGCTCAACGCTTTTATTACTGGCAGCTAACGTATGTTTTTCGGTTTTTTCTTTTGCCGCAGCAACCGTTGAGGTTCCCTTAAACCCGCCGAGAGAATTCGATGGCGGCAGCAGAGAGGGGATACTTAATCTACGGCGGCTGTATGTTAATAAAATTACTGAGCTGGCACCAAAAAATTATCAGCCGAACATGGATGTTTTTGGCCAAATCGAAGACGGCAAACCATGGTGGGGGCTGCTGGGTATGTGTTATTATGGTAATGGCGAAAAAAGCATTGTCGGTAATTCAAAAGAATCGCGGTTTATAATAAATCCCTATCTTTTAATCGGAGTCGAAGAGCTTAATGCTCACATCGTGCGCCCTCTGCCTTCTTACCCCAAGGAATTTTATCCAACACCCGCCCGTTTAACGTGGGTGAGAGATGGTTCAGGAGGCCAGGTTACTTATAATATTACAGATTATTACCAAAAAGCATTGAATTACTCTTATCCTGACCCGAATATGCTTTATTTATCAGATTATAACGCCCGCGATTTCGGCTTTAATTATTTTGAAATCGATTCAGCAAGCTCAAAAAATATAACCGCTGCTTTTGACAAAATCATACCCATTATTCAATTTATACATACAGGAGGAAGCTGCTGTTATCCCGGCGGCTGCAACAACAAAAGCCCTTCCCAGTCAGAGCTTGCAATTAAATGGCATAAATTGCCTGCAAAAATTTATCTGAAGCTTTGGAAAAATTCCCCGGCAAGCGCAACACAGAAACCGGATATGTATTTTATTATTGAATTATTTTGAGAAATATCAGCCTACGATGTTAATTTATCTATTCCCGCGCAAATAACTTCTTTACTCACAAAACTCACCATCCCGAAACTATTTGCTAAACGCTAAACCGGCGTTATAATCAATTTTAAAAGAAAGGATTGCGCGAAAGAAGCGGCGCAACAAAATTTGGCAAAAGGATATTATAAAAATGTCCATATTTTACTTCAATATGTAAAATAAGCCAGAACCTCTCAGATATGACACGCCTTTGACGCTGGCTAAAATGAGAAAATTATTAGAAGAAAAAGGGATGATTTACTTTTCTTTTGACGGTTTTGCGGGAAAAAGAGATTTAAAATGTGTTCTTTTCGGTGTGGATTTTTTCTACCCCCAGAGGATTTATTTACATATTAAAACAATATATGCCGGCGTTTTTTCCTGTTACAACTTATTTTAGTGCGCCCTATAAGGCAGATATTTACATAGGAGCCAATCTCTTTACGAAAAAAGAGATAACCGAGCTCAACGAAGAAGAAATATTTAACAAGGTTGCGAAGTATTTTATCACCGATTTAAAAGGGAAAGCGCCTGAGTAGCTTGAGATAGATGAAAGATTACTTGGGATAATGCACAGCGAAAAGCCGGCTTGACAGAAAGTGCAAATGGTGGACAAACTATACAACAGTCACATGATTGCAAACAACCATTTACTATTATGGGACTGCTGGGAATATTATGCAAAAAACTTTCCCAAGCGCCAAGCAATTATTCATTGGGATATTGTTGGCAAGCCCTTCACCTGGACATACCGTGGTTTAATTGAAGAGGCCCTTTCAATTGCCGACAGCCTTATGCGCCAGGGTGTAAAAACCGGCGATGTTTGCGCCCTGATATTCAGGCATAATAAATACTTTTCCCCCAGCTACATGGCGGTTGCGGCAATTGGCGCTATCCCGGCGATTTTAGCCTACCCTAATCCGCGTTTACACCCCGATAAATTCCGCGACGGTTTGTCAGGAATGGCTCAAAAATCCGGTTTAGACTGGATAATGACAGAGAAAGAATTGGAACCTGTCATTAAGCCGCTTGTTCTTGGCAGGAAAGGTTCGATAAAAGGTATTCTTCTGCCATTGGAATGGATTACCGGCAGGAAATTTGTTAAACCAAGATACGAAACGATACGAAAAAGCCGTGATAAAATTAATAGCAATTCACCGTTTCTATTGCAACATTCTTCGGGAACCACTGGGTTGCAGAAAGCTGTCGTATTATCACACAATTCCGTGCTAGAACATATTAAGCGATACCGTCAGGCAATAGAGCTGTCAGAAAACGACAGGATAGTTAATTGGCTGCCTCTTTATCACGACATGGGCCTCATAGCCGCTTTTCATATGCCTTTGGCTTGCGGCATCCCATCAATCCAGATAGACCCTTTCCAGTGGGTTTGTGCCCCCGTAATACTACTTCAGGCAATCTCTCAAAAGAATGCCACGCTAACCTGGCTGCCAAATTTTGCTTATAACTTTATGGCAGATAGAATCAGAGAAGAGGAAATGGAAAACATATCGCTCTTAAGCATGAGGATGTTTATAAATTGCAGCGAAGTCGTACGCTCAGAAAGCCATAAAAAATTTTTAAACCGATTCAGGAAATACGGCGTTAAAAAAGAATCATTGGCAGCATGCTATGCCTTGGCTGAAACAACCTTTGCCGTTACGCAGACTAAGCCGGGGGCTGTTGTTGCATCGTTTACCGTTGACAGCGACTGTTTGGCCAAAGGAATAGTTCGTCCGGTCAAAAAAGCTCAATCGAGTAAGGTCTGCATATCTTCCGGCCGGCCAATATCAGGCTGCTCCATAAAAATTGTTAATGAAAAGATAGCTGAATTACCAGAAAACCGCGTCGGCACTGTTGCCATAAAATCTGCTTCGCTTTTCAATGGCTATAGGAATAATCCGAAAAAAACAAAGCAGGTGTTTAAAAACGGCTGGTATATTAGCGGGGATTTGGGGTTTTGCCATAATGGCGAATATTTTATCTTGGGCAGAAAAGACGATGTTATCATTGTCGCGGGAAGCAATATCTTTCCGGAAGATATTGAAAATGCAATAAATAAGGTAAAGGGCGTTATCCCTGGGAGAGTGGCGGCATTTGGCGTAGAAAATCTAACAACTGGGACACAAGGTGTCTGCGTTGTGGCTGAAACTTGCTGCGTCGGTAAAAAAGATAAAAACATTCTTGCATTAGCAATAAAACAGGCGGCTATGAACATAGATGTAACTATTTCTATGGTGCATCTGGTGCCACCCCGCTGGCTTATAAAAAGTTCATCCGGCAAGATAAGCCGAAAAGTGAACAAAGAGCGAATATTGGCGCAGATTGTAACACAAGGGAATAAGTAATGATTTCCGAACGCTTAAAAAAAATTATTTTGTTAGAATTGAAGCTGGACAATTTTGATTTAGAAGACACAACTCAGGCTTATCAAGTACCGGGGTGGGATTCCTTAAACCATGTCAGCATACTTAGCAAAATAGAAAAAGCATATGGGGTGCGTTTTAAGAGCGTTGAAGTGTTGCGCTTGAAAAATCTCGGCGACTTGCAGGATTTGGTGAATAAAAAGATTGAGGGCCATAATCGGGGTTGATGTTTTGCCGTGAAATTTAATTCCTTACAATTCGCATTTTTTTTTCTGATTGTTTATTCCCTTTATTTGCGGCTTAACCACAAATGGCAAAACAGAATGCTGCTTGTGGCAAGCTACATATTTTATGCCGCATGGGACTGGCGTTTTCTCTCTATTTTATTTATTATAGCCACGGTAGATTATTTCTGCGGTTTAAAGATTTATGAATCAGGCGATGAAAGAATACGTAACTTTTTTTTAATATTGAGTATAACTGTAAACCTTTGCTTTCTCGGATTTTTTAAGTACTTTGATTTTTTCTCAACTAACTTGGCGGCGTTCCTCGGCCATTTCAGTTTAAAAATTCATCCGCTGATACTTAAAATTGCCCTGCCTTTAGGTATATCATTTTACACATTCAGAAGTATGAGTTATACAATAGATGTTTATACTGGAAAGATGAAGCCTACGAGAAATTACCTTGATTATGCGCTTTTTGTGGCTTTTTTCCCGGTGCTTCTGGCTGGTCCGATAACAAAGGCCAGCGATTTTCTTCCCCAGATAATTTCTTCCCGCAAACTGAACCTTAACAGTTTCTACGAAGGCTGCTATTTGATGTTTTGGGGCTTATTTCAAAAAGTATTTATTGCTGATAATTTGACAAAAATTGCGGACCCGCTGTTTAATTCCCCGCCGCCATACAATGGAGTCATGATTCTTTTGGCAATTTATGCTTTCGCGTTTCAAATATATTGCGATTTTGCCGGATATTCCAATATAGCAAGAGGTTTAAGCAAGTGTATGGGTTTTGACATTGTGGTTAACTTCAATTTGCCTTATTTTTCCACAAATCCCAAGGAATTCTGGAGAAGATGGCATATTTCCTTATCAACGTGGCTCCATGATTATTTATTCAGCCCAATTGCTTTTAGCAAAAGAGGCTGGGGTAAATGGGGAGTAATTTTTGCATTAATGGTTACTTTTATTTTATGCGGCTTTTGGCACGGTGCTGCGTGGACATTCATTATCTGGGGAGCCTACCAGGGTATTCTTCTTGCAACACAGGTATTATTAGAACCCCGGTTTAAAAAAATGCCTTTACAGAAGAATATTTTCGTCAAAAAAATATGGTTTTTTATCAAGGTGGTATTTTTTTTCCATTTGGTATGTTTCGGCTGGCTGTTGTTCAGGGCGCAGTCACTTACACAGGCATATCGCATGACAGAAGCCCTTATATGTAATTTCAAATTTACTAACGGCTCAGAAATAAAATTTATTTCAATAAGTTTGATTTTTTATACCTGCATTTTGATAATAATCCAGATTTTCCAGTTTTTAAAAAACGACCACTTGTTTATTTTAAAAACCAAACCAGCGTTAAGGGCCGCGTTTTATGTTGTATGTTTCTGTCTCTTAACTATTTTTGGAGTCAGCGGTGGGAAAGAATTTATTTATTTTCAATTTTAAAAAGTTACCTCTTGTTTTCCTGGTTGGCGTATTGTTATTTTTTGCTATCCAGTTATTCATAGCGCAGCTTAAGTCTTTTTGGGAATTCTGTTACTCTTATAGCTGTCTGATAGAAGATGACAATATCCGTTTCGAAGCGCAACTTAGAATTATACCTGATATCATCGGCAGCAAGAAAATATTTTTAACCGGCTCAAGCCAAGCCAGAACAGATTTTGACGTTGAATATTTGAATAATAAGTTGAAAAATACCAATGCAATCTTTTATAATTTAGGAGTTGCTGGGCAAGCGCAGCCAATGGAAATGTTTATTGTAAAAAATAAACTCTTACGAAAAAAACCGGAAGTTATTGTTTATGTTTCTTTTGTTGGAAGTTTTTATGAAGATTGTAATTACAAAAGGTTAAGGTGCTATTTTTATCCGGCCATTTTGCCTTATATGTTGAAATATGTGGGTATGGAAAGCGTAACAGGGCATAAGAAAGATCTTATCTATGCATTCTTGAAAGAATCCTCTGTATTTTTTAGATACAGGGAATCGATTCGGAGAATTCTCGAGAATTATGTACATGATTTCCTATATGCAGAAAAAAAAACATGGTTCAAAAAATACGTACAGGAAAAAAATGAGACAGAAGCGTATTTTATAAATAAAATCAAGGAAGCGAACAAGAATAAATACAAAGTTACTCCATACACTAAATTGAACAAGGCACTGTTTGTGCTCTTGGCAAAAAATATAGTTTCAAAAGATGTTAAGTTTATAGTTATAAACGGCCCCACGCACCCCTTACTCAAGGAGTGTTATAGGGAAGAAATAGATTACGCATATAATAATTTTTTAGCCGACCAGGCCGAAAAAATAGGTTTTGTTTATTTGTCCGAAAGCAGCCTACCTAAATTTACGGAAAAAGATTTTATAGACTTTTTGCATTTGAATGCGTCGGGAAAGAATAAATTGTCAAGATTCATTGAGGAATATTTATTGAATAGTCATTACCTATCGACAAACGAATAATTTTCTTTTTAAGAATAATCGGCCATTTCAAAGTTATTTGCCAAACGCTAAACCTGCGTTATAATCAATTTTAAAAGAAAGGATTGCGCGAAAGAAGCGGCGCAACAAAATTTGGCAAAAGGATATTACAAAAATGTCCATAAAAAAGGGGGTATGATTAAAATGAGAAAACAAATTTTTAAAAATAAAATCTGGCTGAGTATAATTCTTTGTCTTATGTTTATGCTGCCATCAGTAAGCGTATTTTCACAGCACCATGGAAGCCATGGCGGCCACGGAAGCTATTACGGAAGCTATCGTGGCGGGAGTTGGGGATATCACCACCCGCGCGGCTATCATTGGTATGGAGGAAGCTGGTGGCTGGGCGATGCCATAATCGAAGGTTTAGTCATAGGCGCTACTCTGTCTGCGCTTCCGCCGAGCTATCGGGTTGTATATGTAGACCGCAGGCCATATTACTACGACGGCGTGTATTATTACCAGCGTTCTCCTTACGGCTATGTGGTTGTGGCAGACCCCACGCTTGCACCTATTGTAGTTACCCAGCCTGTAGTAGTCCAGCCTGCTACGGTTACGACAAACATACAGCCGCAAGGATACCCTAGTGATGTGACAGTAATTAATGTGCCTAGCGCAAAAGGCGGTTTTACCCCGGTTCAATTAACGAGATGCAGCGGCGGTTACCTTGGCCCTCAGGGAGAGTTTTATTCAGGAAACCCCACAATTGAACAGCTGAAAGTGCTGTATGGGCAATGAAATAGTATAGTTATTATTTAGGAAGGAAAACTAAACACCAAAGGCTGACCTTTGCGGAAATAAATTATATTTTCCCCGGGAGGCCAGACCAAAAAAGATGGTTAAAAAACTTATAAGGATAATCGCTTTTATAGAAATTGTGATTGGTTTGTCTACTATAATCAGCCTTATCTTAGGCTCATGGTTTTCTTTCCCGTCGAAGCCTTTTAATGTTTTTATTTTCGTTATAATATCTGCATTTGCTTCGGCTATGTTAGGAGTTGGCTTGTTTAACTATAAAGAAAAAGCCAGAATACTTCTTGTATTTTTTTCAGGATATATAGCGCTCACGAAAATATTTATTTTTTTAAATTTACTAAAACTTTGTTGTGAAATATCCGGCCCTATCCCGGCTTACATTAAAAATAGTGTGTCTATCATATACCACCTCTTACTGATAGCATTTTTCACGCGGAAACGGGTTAAGAAGTATTTTGTTAAAGAATAAACAAGCAATAAATAAATACAGTTTATTGTCCCGCGGCCAGGCATAATTGAATTGTTCTTACAGAGAACCCGGGAAATTTTAAAGTCTGGTTTACGATCTACTTTCCTGCAAAAGAAATTAATACCCTTCAGAATCATAGAAAGTAACAGATAAATATTTTTATCTTTCTTTGCTGGCTTTAACGGGGGAGCTAGAAATTTGCGAAATTTTAGCACTTTTATATAAACCATAATTTTTTAATTGTTTTTTATTAAAGATATGTTAACTTAAACATATAAATAAGAGTATCGTGAAAAATAAAAATTTACAACCAGAAAAATATTCACATAGCCAAACAATGCTACCTCACGAAGCTTAAAAATATTTGGGTATACACATCATTATTTTATGCAGGCTTATCAAGAAAGGAGAAATCCCTGATTTTTAAAATAGGGAGACAATGGCGGCCTGAGAAAGATTTGCTCGACGCTTGGATTTTGAGCAGGATAAATAAAACCGCGAAAATAATAACAGGCCTAATTAAACTAAGCAAAACTAGTTTTAAAAAAGAATTTTTGTTACAACCCAAAGGTAATAGAAGCAAGGGCTATATAGAATTATAGACAATAAAGACGTTAATCTCCCGGAAATGCTATGAGCATCAAAAACACAAAGATTTTCCAAGGTATGAACAAACTTAGAGATTTTGCGATAAAAACGGATATAAAAATTGCATAAATATTTATAGAACAGTTTCAGCGATAAAACAATAAGGAGTTTTAAAGTAATATAATCAAGGAGATAAAGAACTAAAAATATGGATAGAATAGAAAAAGAAAATTATGAAAAAATACCTTGGAGCAACTGCAACGAAGTTACTTTTACCAAACCAAAGTTCGAGGAGATAGAGCGCTTAAAACAAGTCCCTATGAAGAAGCGCGATTATCGGTATTCCGAATTTTATGAGCTTCAGACTTATATAGATTTAATTGAGGAGATAAAACCGTCAGTTTTGCTTGATGTTGGAGCAGGTTGTGGGAACCTTAGTTATATTTTTCAATGCCTGGGATGGAAGGTTGTCAGCTGCGATATGGATTTTGAAGGATTCGCTCTAGAAAAAAATTGTTTTTTTAAAACTGACCTCAACCAAAAATTTCCTTTCGACGGCAATTCTTTTGATTGTGTGGTTTCGAAACAGGTAATTGAGCACCTTGATAACCCGCGCCATTTCATCCGGGAAGCGAAAAGATTATTGCGGCCGGGCGGCGTAATTATTTTCTCGACCCCAAATATAACCTCCCTTACTTCGCGGCTTTCCTTTTTGTTGCGCGGCTCATTAACTCATTTTGAAAATTACTGGCGTGAGCACCGTTCAATATTGCACTATGCTCAGCTAAAGAGCTTTTTGGAAGAAGAGCAATTTAAAAAAATAGAATTTAGTTGCAATATATACAGAATGTACAATTTTAATTCGATGACAAGCGGAAAGAAGAAAAAATTTTTAGTCCCTTTATTAAAAAGCTTATCGGCTAATGATAAAGTGCCTTTAAGCTGCAAATTTGGAGATGCGCTTATTGTGCGCGCTTTTTTGGAGAAGTGATATTATTTAAAACGAATAACATAGGGCCAAATTTGAACTTTAACCAGGCAAATGATGCTGTGTTTGAGGCGTAAATAGAGCGTGGCCGGTTAAGCATAAAAATAATTTTTGCAGAAATTATTCCTGGATATGAAAACAGCAATTATCAGTTTCGGGGGATTGAATCCGAGGGATTCCCGCGGGGGATTAAAATATGATATAAAAGATTCCACGGTTAATCAGTTAAGGCACGGTATGAATAGTGAGGCAATGAGGTTTTTTAAAAAAGACAAAATAACTATTTTTATGAAAAATGAATTATAAGGCGCCGGTAACCGCGAATAAATTATATAGAGATATATTTGCTGCCTCATGAAGCACAAAATCTTAGCCATAATACCTGCGCGTGTAGGGTCAAAAGGCATCCCGCAAAAGAATATAAAAATTCTAGCAGGCAAACCATTGCTTGCTTATGCGATTGAGGCCGCAAAAAAGAGCAAGGAAATCGACAGGATAATTGTCTCTACGGATAGCGATTTGATAGCCGCTGTCGCCCGGTATTACGGAGCAGAAATAGTTAAGCGGCCCCGTGACTTGGCTAGGGATAATGTTACTCTTGATCCGGTTGTATTCCACGCAGTAAAAACAGTCGAAAGCAGAGAGGGTAAACCGTATCAATTCATTCTAACAATCAATCCTACATCACCTCTTATTACGAGCAAAACTATTGATAGGGCCATTAATATTATGAAGCATAATAATTACGACACGCTTATTTCTGTAAAAAACGAGACGCATCTTTATTGGAAAAAACACAAGGGAAAGTTTGTGCCGATAAATGAAAAGAGGGCAAACAGGCAATACCTGGATCCCATATATAAAGAAACGGGTGCGATTTTAATAAGTAGGAGAGAAATAATTACGGCAAAAAATAGGTTGGGCAAAAAAATATTTTTCCTTGAAACGCCTCCGCTGGAAAGTATAGACATAGATTCATATCAAGATTGGTGGCTCTGCGAAAAAATATTAAAAAGGCTGACCGTTCTTTTCCGTGTCGAGGGAAATAGAAATATAGGGTTAGGCCATGTGTGCCGCGCAACGACGATAGCGCGGCAATTGAGTTTTGACCACAACGTAGTATTTTTAGTCTCAAGGAAAAGCGTATTGGGGATTAATAAAATCAAAGAAGATAATTACCGGATTTTTACCTTTTCCAAGAAAAACGAAGAACTTATCGCGTTAAATAAAATTAATCCCGACATTGTCATTAATGACATCCTTGACACAAGCGCAGCATATATGTATTTCTTGAAGCGCAAAAAATACTTTGTTGTGAACTTTGAAGACCTAGGAAGAGGCGCTGAATGGGCAGATATCTTGATAAACGCCCTTTATAAAATGGGTAAAAAATCAAGAAATCATTATTACGGATATCGTTATTATTGTCCAAGGGAAGATTTCTCTATTTTTCCGAATCCAGTCTTAAGGCAACACGTGAAAGAAATCTTGATTACTTTTGGGGGCATTGACGCAAACGATTTGACCGCAAGGACGCTGGAAGTAATTGAGTCGCTGAATATGAAAGATATTAATATTAATATAATTCTCGGTTTAGGCTATGCACCCTGGAAAAAGCTAAATATGTACGTAGCGCGCTTAATCAAAAATGGATTTAAGGTCAGCCTTAAGAGAAATGTTAAAATTATGATATTGGAGATGAAGAGAGCCGATATAATTGTTACTTCCAACGGTAGGACGGTATATGAAGCAGCTCAGTTAGCCATTCCATATATATCGATAGCGCAAAATGCAAAGGAAGAACAGCATCCTCTTGTTTCCGACAAAATTACGGCATCATATTTGGGCAGGGCTCAGAATGTTTCCAAAGAGGCCATTGCGGCGGCCCTTGGGTCTTTGATTCGAAATTACAGCCTGAGAAAGAAAATGCATCTTAGTTTAAAAAGATTAAAATTAAATACCGGAACAGACAGGGTAGTTAAGTTGATTTACCAAAACTATTATAACAACAAGGGGAAATATCAGAACGATTGAAAAACGTTTGTTTGAGGTTAGGCTGGACAGTACGAAATAATACCGGCATCATCGGTTGGCTATGGATAAGAAACGCCGGTATCCCAAAGGAAAACTGATTTATAAAGAATATGGATGTTAAGACTAAAGTAAAAAAAGATAAAGATTTATTTGTGTCTGAAATTGAATGCGAGAAAGGTTGGGAGAAAGATCTGGGTAAAAATTTTTTAAGCTATAGAAAAACATGGCAAAAGGTATGCGAAAATAAACTCATAACGGAATTTCCTATGCATTTAAATGTAGAATTAAATAGAACGTGCAATTATAAATGTATTATGTGCCCGAGAACCGTGACAAGAAACACAAATTCACAGAGCGAGGAGCCGCTTATGGATACAGGGTTGTATAAAAAAGTAATCGACGAAGCTTCCAGTAATAATTTGTACGCGTTGGAAGTATCTTTTCTTGGCGAACCGTTATTGCGAAAAGATTTACCCGAACTTTTAAGCTATGCTAAACATAAAGGAATTTTGGATGTCAGGATACATACTAACGGTTTGTTGCTTAACGAAGGTATTTCTAAAAAATTGTTGGATGCGGGGCTTACATTCATCCAGATATCTTTGGATGCCAATTCGAAAGAGATATATGAGAAAATAAGAATCGGTGGAGATTTCCAGGCAGTCGTAACGAATTGTTTAAATTTCATAAAACTAAAAAAGGAAAGAAAATTGAGCTATCCCGTAATAAAAGTAAGTTTCGTTAAGATGGAGAGCAATAAAAACGAAATGAAACGGTTTGTAGAATTTTGGAAAAATAAAGTCAATTATATTTCTATACAGGAATATATTGATTTTAAAAGTTTCTCGCAGGAAAATAAAAATATAGTTAACAACAGTTTTGTTTGTCCTCAATTGTTCCAGCGTTTGGTAATTCAGTGGGATGGGACAGTTGTGCCTTGCTGCAGTGACGTTAATAACAAACTAAAGCTAGGCAATGCCTGGGATAATAATTTAAAAGACATTTGGAATTCAGGTAGGTTAAAAGCCATAAGAGAGTTGCATTTGAGTCATAATTATCATAAAATTTCCGTATGCAGAGCATGCTACGCAAGCAAATCCGGTATTTCCAGATAGCAAGATAGATAAAAAATGAGAGAAATAAAAATCGGGAGAAAAACCATTTCCGGAAAAACCAAGCCGTTTGTAATAGCAGAAGCGGGCGTAAATTATTATGATATAGCCAAAAAGGAAAATATTTATCCTATTGATGCGGCAAAATTAATGATAAGAGAAGCAGCAAAGGCCGGAGCAGATGCTATCAAATTTCAAACATATAAAGCAGAAAAAATAGCTTCCAGATATTCCCCGGCTTATTGGGATACAAGCAAAGAGAAGGCAATATCGCAATATGAGCTTTTTAAGAGATATGATAAGCTTAAGAGAGAAGATTATCATAAATTGGCATGGTATGCCGAAAAGAAAAAGATTATTTTTTTATCGACAGCATTTGACAATGACGCAGTTGATTTCTTAAATGATATTATGCCAGCGTTCAAAATATCGTCATCGGATATAACGAATTATCCCCTTATAGAATGTATAGCCAAGAAAAAAAAACCGATATTGCTTTCCACGGGAGCTTCTGCAATTACAGAGATTAAAGACGCAATGCATCTCATACAAAAAAATGGCGACCCGCCGGTAATTATCATGCATTGCATTCTTAGTTACCCCACTAAATACGAAAACGCAAACCTTATGATGATTAGGAGCCTGGAAAAATATTTTCCGGGGCACTATATAGGGTATTCAGACCATACCGCGCCGGATCCGGAAATGCTGGTATTGACTGCTGCGGTTTTTCTTGGCGCAAGAGTTATCGAAAAACATTTCACGCTGGATAAGAGCCTCCCGGGAAACGATCATTACCATTCAATGGATCCTTTCGATTTGCGAAAATTCGTTGATAACATCAGTCTCTTGCAGAAAATTATGGGGTTTAGCCGTAAAGCGCCGATAGCAACAGAGCAGATGTCCAGGAAATATGCCCGCAGAAGTATTGTGGCGAATGCGTTTATCAAAAAAGGAACAAAGATCGCAGAAAATATGTTAATCTGTAAAAGACCCGGAACCGGCATCGAACCAAAGTATTTAGGCAAAATTGTCGGGAAAAAAGCAAAACGAGATATCAAAAATGACGAAATTCTGCGAATGAAAGATTTATTATAATGCTATGATTAACCGAAGAGGTAATTCAATACGGAAGAGCAAGCTGTTTCTTTACGCAAAGTCCGTGCGCAATAAAATGTACGAACTGATTTATATAGGCAAAAATTTGCCGCAGTGGCTTGCAGGCAAGGGGTTACCACTTACAAAGCATGACAGGCGCCTGGTAGGATTACGTAACAGATATAAAGGTCAAAGATGTTTTGTATTAGGAAACGGCCCTTCGTTAAAACGTCAAAATATAGGTTTACTGAAAGATGAATTTGTTTTTGTCACAAACTGGTTTTTTTTGCACGAGGAATTTAAAAATTTGAAACATTGTTTCTATTGCACGGAACATGCTACATCTTACGATTGCGGGCAGAATTTTAATCCAGAACTGTTCGAGAGCCTGTCTCGTATGCCTAATGTGAAATGTTTTTTTGATATAAGGTCCAGTTCTATTTGTGAAAAACGACAGATAAGTTTAACAAACCCGGTTTTTTTTACAAAAATAAATTATTCGAAAGAAGTATGTAAAGGTAATTTCTCAATAAATATACCATTTGAAACCTGTTTTGGCTGGACAGTAATCATAGACATGTGCCTTCCCATAGCATTTTATTTGGGGTTTAGCACAATATACCTCTTGGGGTGCGATTGCGATTACCGGTTGGATGAAGCCGAAGATTTTTCCAAGAGTTTTTTCTATGACGTTTTAAGTATGCCGATAAGAGCCCGGGAAGAAATGTATAAAAGCAAGGCTAGGCAAGGAAAAGAATTCGGGCATCAAAAACAAATCTTAGCCAGTTATCAAGTCGTAAAAAGATATTTTGAAAACCATGGGCGCAGAATATATAACGCTGGGCATGACGGAAAATTGAATGTTTTTGAACGGATCAATTACGATAATATCATACATACTTAAGGCCGGGGCTATATAAATACAATTTTTGCCTGGGCATAGCAAGAGGTTATTGCCGCTTAGGCCAAAAGAAAAAAGCATTAAAATACTTAAAACAAGCTATGGATATTATTTTGAAATCCTCAGGGCTTACCATAAAAGAGAAAATTAGATTTATCGTAAAAGTAGCCAAATGTGTTTTGTTAGCGGTTTTAAAGAAAAAAATCCAATGACTAAAGAATTTTAATATTATAGAAATAGAAAAGCAGGAGATGGCTAATGAGTAAGGAAATGATCAGTAAAACAAGCATTATTGATGCTGGGGCGCAAATAGGTAAAAATGTGAAAATCGGAGATTTTACCAAAATTTTCGCTAACACGATAATAGAGGACAATGTCATAATAGGTGATTATTGTAAAATTGGGTTCAAAGACAATATAGACGAAAAGAAAATAATAAAACAAAACCGGTATTATAAAAAATTTTTAGTTTCAAATAACAAGTGTATTATAAAAAAGAAAACAATCATTTATGACCAGGCGCATATTTCCAATAAAGTAATCATAGAAGGAAAAGCTGTTATAGGAAGCAACGCTTACATAAGAAGCAACTCTAAAATAGGAATGCGTGCCATAGTTGGATTCTGCGCTTATCTCGGACCTTTTATAGAGATTGGGGCTGATTCAGTAATCCTAAATTATGCTGTTATAGGCTCTACTTCTAAGGTCGGGAAAAATGTATTTATAAGCCCTTCAGTAATGCTTGCTGAGAACAAATATATGATGAAGAAAAGTTATGAGAACAGGAAAGGGCCCATAATTGGAGATTACGTTCGTATAGGTTGTTTAAGCACAATCGTATCGTGTAATATAGGCAGATTTTCTGTAATAGGAGCAAACTCTGTGGTTGCGAAAGATTTACCAAAGGATTGTATTTATTTTGGTGGGGTCGAGAAAAAGATTACAAAATTAGAAAAGCAGAAATATCTAGATAGCTTATAATGATTAAAACCACATTGGACCAACTTGCTATTTTTGGCGGAACGCCGGCATTTACACAAAAACTACATGTGGGGTGCCCTAATATCGGTAATCGCGAAATATTCTTAAGGTATGTTGGTGACATTTTAGACAGCAGGTCATTGACCAATAATGGCTGCTTGGTTCGAAAGCTAGAAAAAAAGATTGCCAATATAATTGGAGCCAAGCATTGTATAGTAATGTGTAACGGTACCACGGCATTGGAAATCGCCGGCCGCGCCTTAGAGCTAAAAAATGAAGTTATTATGCCATCGTTTACATTTATCGCTACCGCCCATTCTTTACAATGGCAGGGAATTACTCCGGTTTTTTGCGATATAGATCCAATTACACATAATATCGATACTAAAAAAATAGAAGCGCTTATTACGCCTCGTACCACAGGAATTTTGGGTGTTCACATATGGGGAAGGCCATGTGATGTGGAATCGTTAACGCAAATAGCCAAAAAATACCAACTTAAGCTATTTTTTGATGCCGCGCATGCTTTTGGATGTTCTTACAACGGGCGCATGATAGGTAATTTTGGTGACGCAGAAGTGCTCAGTTTTCATGCAACCAAAATTTTTAATACTTTTGAAGGCGGAGCGGTTATTACCAATAATGACGATTTGGCAAAAAAAATCCGCCTGATGAAAAACTTCGGTTTTAGAGATTATGATGAGATTGAACATCTCGGGATAAATGGCAAAATGAGCGAAGTGCACGCAGCAATGGGGTTGGCGGGGCTAGAAACATTATGCGATTTTGTAGCAATAAATAAACATAACTACGAAAAATACCGGCAGGAATTAAAAAAAATACCTGGTATTTCATTGATAGATTATAATGAGACGGAAAAATGTAATTACCATTATATCGTTGCAGAAATAGATGAGACGGCTACACATATAGGCAGAGACCATCTGCTTAATATTTTATGGGCTGAAAATATTTTAGTCCGGCGGTACTTTTATCCGGGATGCCACAAGCAGGAACCTTATCGTTTTAGTAGTTCTCAATCAGGAATAGAATTGCCAGAAACTGAAAGATTATCTTCCCGCGTACTTGTTTTCCCTACAGGCACAGCTATCACCACCGATGATATAAATACTATTTGCCAAATCCTTAAGCTGGCAATTCAACGCGGGCCAGAATTAAGCAAAAGATTAACAGCTCTTAAGCCGTAGCCAAATTTAAAAGTATATTCAGGGGAGCAATAAAAACCCGTAAAAACAAGCATAAAATTTTATTTATAAGATGAATTTTTTGGAAGAATGTATTGCTAGATTCGAAAACGAAAAAGAATATAATATAGTTAATTCAAAATTAGTTAATCATATTACCCCCCTAGTATCGGTAACAGTCTCTACCTATCAACACAAAAATTACATAAAAGATTGTCTGGAAGGCATTTTGATGCAGGAGACAAATTTTCCTGTAGAAATAATTATAGGAGAAGATGAATCTACGGATGGTACTAGAGAAATTTGCATTGAATATGCCAAAAAATATTCCGACAAAATCCGCCTTTTTTTAAGGAATAGAAAAACCTCGCAATTGTATGATAGTAAGAATAATTTTGTAATGATGCTTAATATCTGGTGGACTATGATGTCAGCAAGGGGTAAGTATATAAGTATTTGCGAAGGAGATGATTATTGGACAGACCCGCATAAGCTACAAAAGCAGGTTGATTTTTTAGAAGAACATAATGAATGCACGCTATGTTTCCACAGGGTTAAGATACGGGAAGAAGAATTGGAACCGCTGGATTTTTTCCCAAAGCAGAAGCTAAAAGAGTTTGTGGATATCGAAGAAATATTAAACGACGATTTTATACCCACTGCAAGTATTGTATTCAGGCGGGAAATGTTAAAAAAAATTCCAAATTGGATGATGGGCTTCGTTTTTGGCGACCGGGCTATTAACTTAGTTTGCGCTCAGCATGGAAAGATTAGGTATATTGATGATGTGATGGGTATATATAGATCCCATCCGGGCAGCATTTGGACCAGTCAATATAAGAGTGTTGGCGGATGGATAAATGCGGACATTAAAATTTTTGAGTTTTACGAAATGGCTGTTAAATATTTTGATAAAAAATATCTTCATATTATCAATTATAAACGCATCAATTTTTGCCTGGGCATAGCAAGAGGTTATTGCTGCTTAGGCCAAAAGAAAAAAGCATTAAAATACTTAAAACAAGCTATGGATATTATTTTGAAATCCTCAGGGCTTACCATAAAAGAGAAAATTAGATTTATCGTAAAAGTAGCCAAAATCAGTTTTTTGGCAGCTTTCACAGGAGGCAATCAACAAAAAAATAGACAAACCAAAAACGCATCCGCAAGCGAAGCCGCTCGGTAAAAATCATTATCCGAATTTTCTTGAGCTTTAATAGCAAAATGCTAAAATACAATCAGAGTTTTTAGTTAAATCTCCGACTATTGCTTAACAAAAAATAAGTGGCTGGGAAATAGTTAAAAATTTATCCGGGGATTAATCATACGACAAGCAGCGGAAAAATTAAACACGGCTAACGTAACAATCGGGGATAACTGCAAAATAGGATTTGACGATCCCGCTGACGAAGCCGCGATAGCCAAACAAAATACATTTGTTCTCCAATAAAAAAGCCATGGAGAATATAAAACAAATGTTCAATCCCTAAATTTTACACAATGCCACAAAATATTTTATATCCAGCCATAACCGTAATATTGTTTGCAGCCGTAGCGGCCTATTGGTTGGTTATTCCAAACAGGCTCAAAGATCCATATCTGTTTGTTCTAAGCTTAGTTTTTATTTCTTTTGCCGGGATTCCGTATGCCTGTTATTTTTTGTTTAACGTAGCGCTTACCTATTCGGCCGGCCGGTTAATAGCAGAAGAAAATAAACATAAAAAAACACTCCTGGTAGCGACAATAATCTGGTTGGTGGGCAATCTTTGTTTTTTTAAGTATACCAATGCTTTCTTGGATTTTTTGTCAAACATCCGGTCAGGCGCGCCTATTTTTACAAAAATACATCTGCCGCAAATACTCCTGCCGTTGGGGATATCATATATCATTTTTAGGCTAATACATTATATTGTAGAACTTTACAGGAAAAATATTCCACAAGGTAAGTTTGTAGAATTCGCGCTTTATGTTTTGTTTTTCCCGACTTTTCTAGCCGGCCCGGTAGACAGATTCCAGCGTTTTTTCCCTCAAACACAGGGTGAACGCAAATTTAGCTTGCCGGATTTTAATAACGGTTTATTCCGTATTTTTTGCGGAATAGTAAAGAAATTCTTTATTGCTGATAACCTGTCCAGGCTGATTTTACCGGTTTTGATAACGCCGCAAAACCAACCCCGCTTATTCGTTATTGCGGCTATATATGGTTTGGCAATCCAGATATATATGGATTTTTCAGGATACACCGACATGGCCCTTGGCGTTTCCAGGCTATTCGGCTACAAAATAATGGAAAATTTCAATAAGCCGTTTTTCCAAAAAAATATTGCATTATTCTGGCGTAATTGGCACATATCGGTGTATAGCTGGATTCGCGATTATTTCTTTTTTCCTTTTTTCGGCTTTCGGGCATCGGCATTTAAGCTCTATACCGGCATATTTTTATCTATGATGGTTTTTATGCTTTGGCATAATGCAACCATCGGATTTTTAATTCTGGGCTTTTACCACGGGCTTGGCTTAATTGTCTGGCAGTTATTTCAAGAGTTTAAAACACGCCACATAAAAATGCGGATTGCGTTTGCAAAGCCGTACACCGCCTTTATCTCAACGTTATTTACTTTCAGCTTCGTCAGTTTTGGCTTTGTGTTTTTTGTGTTTGACGGGAAAACAATCATTGAAATTGCAAGAAGGGTATTTATTTAATATAATCCCATATTATAATGGAGGTAAGTTATGGATTTTCAAGCGGAAAACATTAAGGCCTCTCTTAAAAAATTCATCGCAGAGACATTCATGTTCGGCGAGGGAGAATTGAATTACGATACGCCTTTGTTTGAAACCGGAATCATCGATTCCATGGGTTTCATTAAGTTGCTTGCATTTTTAGAAAAAAGCTGCGGAGTTTCTTTGGATATGAGCGAAATAACTATGGATAATTTCAGGACGATAAATGACATTTGCGCTAAAATCGGTTCAAAGTTAGCGGAAAAAAACAAAAAATTATAAAGAGAAAGGAGTTTTTGTGGATTTTTGTTTTGACGAGAAGCAGAAAGAGCTGAAAGAGGCAGCAAAAATATTTGCAGCCAATAAATTAAATGAAAACTTGGCAGAAAGAGAAAAATCCGGCAAGTTTTCGCAACCAAGCTGGAAGGCTTGCGCCGATTTTGGTTTACAAGGCATGATTATTCCTAGCCGCTATGGAGGCTTGGCGCTTGATTTGTTTGACATCGTGGCAACGCTGGAAGGAATCGGCTTAGGATGCAGGGACAACGGCCTGATTTTCTCATTGAACGCTCATATCTGGGGTAGCGAAACTGCTTTGTCGCGCTTTGGCTCGGATACGCTTAAAGAAAAATATCTTCCCGGCCTATGCAATGGCTCAATGATAGGCGCTAACGCCATGACAGAACCAAACTCAGGGTCAAATGTTTATAGCCTGACAACAACGGCAGCCAAGGGCAACAATTATTATACTATAAACGGCACAAAAACTTTTGTTACAAACGGCCCTGTTGCTGATGTATTTTTGGTGTATGCTAAAACAGGGAAAAACCCGGGGTTTTCCAATATTTCCTGTTTTTTGATTGAGAAAAAAACCGCCGGTTTGATTGTTGGGAAAAATTTCGAAAAAATGGGGCTACGAACAAGCCCCATGTCAGAGGTAAGCTTTAATGATTGCAAAGTTTCCGCAGAAAATCTGGTTGGCAGGGAAGGAATGGGCGGGATAATTTTTAACGACAGCATGGAGTGGGAACGAACTTTTATACTTGTAAACAGCCTGGGCATTATGGAGTATCTTATAGACAAATGTATTGAGTATGCGCGCATAAGAAAAATCAATTCTTCACCGATAGGAAAATTTCAATCAGTTTCAAACAGAATCGCTGATATGAAAATGCGCCTTGAAGCAAGCCGCCTTCTGGTGTACAAAGCGGTTGCGTTAAAGCGCGACAATAAACAATCGGCGCTGGATTCATCTATCGCCAAGCTAAACACAAGCGAAGCATACATTAAAACCTGCCAGGACGCTTTGCTAACTTACGGCGGCTATGGATATATGACAGAGTCTATGATTGAATGCGAGTTAAGGGATGCCATAGCCAGCAGTTTATATTCAGGAACAAGCGATATACAAAGAAACATTATAACTGCCCTGCTTGGGCTTTGATTATGAATTATCTACTGCACGATTTACTTAGAACAACCGCAGCCAGATTCGGCAAGAAACCCGCAGTCAAATTTCAAAAAGAACAAATTTCTTACGATAAGCTTAATTTTCTAAGTGATTGCCTGGCTTTTAAGTTAAGTTCATCCGGAGTAGGCCCGGGCAGCAGAGTTGGGATTTATATCGATAAATCAATAGAGGCCGTAGTTGCAATATTTGGAATTTTAAAAACAGGCTCTGCTTATGTTCCGCTTGACCCGATGTCTCCTGCAAGCAGAATAAAACTTATAATAGAAAATTGCGGCATTGAACATGTAATCAGCTCTTCAAAGAAAACAGATTCTTTAAAACAGATTGTAGCCGCCGGCAATATATTAAAATATATTTTTTTATTAGACGCAGAAAAATCAGCCACTACCGAAAATAATCTTGCAGGGGTAAACACTATATATAGCAATCAAATATGGGGGCAAAAGGCAGAGGGTTTTAAGAGCAATAGTATAAACGACACCGCAACAGCATATATACTTTATACATCAGGCTCGACAGGTATTCCCAAGGGCGTGATTATTTCCCACAAAGCGTCTTTGGCATTTGTAAACTGGGCTGCCGACTGCGTAAAATTAACTTCTGAAGATAATGTTTCGTCGCATGCGCCATTTCATTTTGATTTATCAGTCTTTGATATATATGCAACCGTTAAGGTTGGAGCGACTTTACATCTTGTGCCGCAGGGGCTTTCGGTCTTTCCCAGTTCGCTCGCAGATTTTATAGAACACAGTAATATCAGCGTGTGGTATTCAGTGCCAACAATTCTAATCCAGCTGTTGTTATACGGAAATCTTAAGTCACGAAATTTGTCCATGCTTAGAACAATTATCTTCGCCGGAGAAGTATTTCCCGTGAAGCATCTAAAGAGGTTAATGGAGATAATTTCGCAAACTTCTTATTATAATTTCTACGGTCCTACCGAAACCAATGTATGCACTTATTACCAGGTGGCCTCTTTACCGGAGGAAGAAACTTCTATTCCTATAGGTAAGCCTTGTGACGGCCAGAAGCTTTTTATCGTAGGAGAAGACGGTAAGCCGGTTAAAGACGGCGAGATGGGAGAATTGTATGTGGATGGCCCCACGTTAATGGATGGTTACTGGGCAGACCCGGAAAAAACCGGGAAAGTATTGTTCAAAAACCCTTTTCTTAAAGACAGTTCTAAAATTTACAAAACAGGAGATATCGTCCATAAGGCCAAGGATGGTAACCTTATGTATCATGGCCGGCGCGACAATATGATAAAAAGCAGCGGCTACCGCATTGAGCTCGGAGAAATAGAAGCGGTATTATTAAGCCATCCAGACATCGAAGAGGCAGTTGCAATAGGTGTTACGGATGAAAAAATAGGCAAGCGTATAATAGCTTTTATAACCACAAAGCAAAAAGCAACATTTGACGAACAGATTATTAAATTATTTTGCTCAAAACACCTGCCAGGGTATATGATTCCAGAGAAAATTTCCGCAATAACGTCTTTCCCTAGGACATCTACCGGGAAAATAGACAGAAAAACATTAGAGAAGGAGAGTGTATGAATAAAAAGAAAATCGAAATTATTGTTGCCGCTGTTTTTGTCTTATTAATTGCTGCGGCTGTCATTTTTTTATTTTTTTATCAAACACCAAAAGAATTTATTTACCAAACATTTTAAATTTAGCTTTCCAAGTTTAGCTGAAAGGAACGGTATAGTTATGAATAAAAAAACAAGATACATATTTTGGGCGGTAATACGGAATGCAATCTTGTTGTTTTTGGCGCTCGAGCTATTTTTTCGTTTTGTCATTCCCGCAAGCAATCCGCCTAGATCTTATTTTTCCGAAACAGACAAGTTACGTATCTATTCGAATGAAATAAAAGATGGGTTATGGACAGAAGGCAAAATGGCGGAAATAAAATGGCGCTGGCATATCAACAATAAAGGATGGAATTACCCCGTAGATTATGAGAAAACCGGCAAAGAACTAATTGCGATAATCGGAGATTCATTTGTTGCCTCTCCCAGGATAGACTACGATAAAAAATATCCGTATTTATTGAAAAAGAAACTTGGCGAAAAATATGAAGTTTACGCTTTTGGCCAGGATGGCGCTCCTTTGTCGCAATATTTACACTTAATCCGTTATGTAAATAAATATTTCAACCCTGATACGCTACTCTTCGTAATTACAGAAGATGACTTGAAACCCAGCTTGTTTGAATTTTCCTCGGATCCGGAATTTCTGACTATCAACATAGATAAAAACGGGACAGTAAAAGAATGCGCTCCGAAAGGTTATAATCTTTCCGCGACCCCGTTCAAATTATATAGAAGATTTCTTAATAGAAGCGCCTTATTTAGATACGTGTATTCTAATCTAAGGCTCGATTTTTTACTTAAGAAATTCGCCAATAAATATTCCGGCAATCCAAACCGCCAGGTAGATAATACGGAATCCCGTGATAAATTAATAGAGGCCGCAGCCGATTATCTAATTGGAAAAATAAAGCAGGAAAATACGGGAAAAAGAATTATTTTTGTTATTGCACCAGACAAGGGTATTATTTACTATCCAACGGCAGAGAATAAAGAGTTCAGATTATTTAATGAAATGATAAAGAAGATGTGTGTCAAATATAATATCGAAACCATTGATTTGATTTTACCGATGCAGGAAGAGTATAAACTGACTAAGAAACAAATTACTTTTGACGGAGACATGCACTGGAATGCATACGGCAATGAATTCGTTGCATCGCTGTTATACGAATATTTGCATAATTGTTCCGAGTAAAATCAGGTTTTTGTAATGGAAGAAAAACCTAAAATAATAATAATTACAGCCACTTATGAGAGGCCAGGCAGAAACAAATATTTGGGCAGACATATAAAAACCTTTCGTAAGTTAAAAAATATATTATGGATAATAGTCGAAGATGACAATAAAAAAAATGAAAAAGTAAAAAATATGCTCGATTTATCCGGTTTAGAGTATCTATATTTAAATATAGGGCCGACACGCGATAATGGCAATACGCAAAAAGATGCGGCTTTCAGATATATCAGAGATGCAAAAATAGAAGGGGTTGTTTATGTCTGCGATGACGATAATTTCTGCAAATCCAGGCTTTTTGCAGAAATCAGAAAAACAAAAAAAATATCAGTTTTTCCCGTCAGCAATCTTGGGCCGCACGGAATAGAACGCCCGATAGTTAAAAATGGCGTAATCGCCGGCTGGGATGCGTATTGGAAAGAAAGAAAATTTCCTTTGGACTGGGCTGGTTTTGCTTTTGACTCCAGGCTGCTTTTTGGCCGTAAAGGCATAATTTTGAAAGGATTCAATTGGGTGGATGCCGTCAGGGAGGGGGTGGTGGATGCAAATATGGAGAAATCCGCTAGGCTGGCATTTTTACGGACGCATAAGAATGGAGAAACCGAATTTATAGAAAATCTTGGCGTGTCAATTGATGAATTGGAGCCTTTGTGTGATAACTGTACTAAGTGTTATGTCTGGTACAATGAACCATTGCATCGCGTTTTAGCCTTTCATGTGGTTTTAACGAAAATAAAATCATTCTGCAAGAAAATCAAGGAGTGCTACCTAAAAAAACAATGAAAGGTATAATTAAAAACGGCATTAAAAACTTTTGAAATGTATTTTCTGATTACACAACGGCCGTTATTGCACGGCGCAAGGCAAGCCGTTATATTTTTAACACGTTTGGAAAACCTATGGTTTTTAGAAAACAAAACACGCTGCGGTATGTCCGGAGGCAGATACGTTTAATACTATGGCATCTGCGACAGTTTTACATCGAGCATTTTTTTCTTAAAGCGTATATCACGGAAAAATTCAAAAAATATGTAGGTTACTATCCTGATTTGAAAAATCCGGAAACATTCAACGAAAAACTACAGTGGCTTAAACTTTATTGGCGCGATCCGAGAGGCACGGTTTGTGCGGATAAATATGCTGTGCGCGCCTATGTTCAAAGTAAAATCGGCGGGCATTTTTTGAATGAATTTTATGCTCTCTACGATCGCGTAGAGGATATAAACATAGCCGAGCTGCCTGATTCTTTTGTGTTGAAAGCCACCCATGGCTCCGGTTGGAATATTATATGTTATGACAAACGCTCCTTGGATTGGGATAAAGCTTTTGCAGATATGAAAACCTGGCTGGCTTCCAATTATTATAATGCAACAGAATATGATCGCGAATGGGTTTATAAAAACATCAAACCACATATTATTTGCGAAAAGTATCTTGCAACCGAAAATAAGCTGCCTACAGATTACAAAATTTTTTGTTTTAACGGGAAACCGCGCATTATACAGGTTAATACCGACAGGGATACAACGCTTAAGATAGATTTCTATGATCTTGGATGGAATCGCTTACCTTGCCGGCTGAAGGAACATCCCAATAGCGGTAAGGCATTGTCTTGCCCGGGAAACTTTAATGCGATGCTGGAGGCTTCTCGCGCACTCGCGGCGGATTTCGTTTTTGTGCGGACAGATTTCTATTTAATAGATGGAAAAATAATATTCGGGGAGATGACTTTTTTCCCCAATAGCGGCCTTAAAGCGTTTGTGCCGCAGGAATATGATCATATTCTTGGGGACATGTTGACATTGCCAAAGGAAAGCCATTAAAAGGCGAATTTCTAACTTAACGTCCGGACTAAATTTATGTCGGTTATAAGGAAATATAGGGTAAAACTATAACGCTGGGGAAACCGTGAAGATTAATTCAATCAGGAATTCAAAAACATTTATTCTGGGCGCAGGCATAACCGGCTTATGCGCTGGGTTGAAAACAGGATATAAAATTTTCGAATCAAAAAAAGCGCCAGGAGGACTTTGTCTTTCTTATTACATAAAGCCGCATGGCAAAATGCGACTATCGGCACAGCCCGGAGATTATAATGCCTATCGCTTCGAAGTCGGCGGAGGACATTGGATATTCGGAGCCGATAAAAATATTCTGCGGTTTCTGGGTAAATTTTGCACATTGAAAAAATACATCCGCCGCTCAGCCATATACTTCAGCAAACAAAACTTATATGTCCCCTACCCATTGCAGAATAACCTGCGATATCTACCCGAAGAAATTAAACAAAAAGCATTAAAGGAAATATTGAATAAACCAGATGCGAAACCAAATACTTTAAAAGATTGGCTCCAATTAAATTTCGGCAAAACGCTTTGCGGACTTTTTTTCTTTCCCTTCCACGAAGTATACACTGCCGGGCTTTTTAAAAAAATATCGCCGCAGGATTTTTTCAAAACGCCCGCAGATGTTTCTCGGGTATTAAAGGGTGCGCAGGTACAAGTTGGGCAGGTAGGTTATAATACGGAATTTGTTTATCCGGAAGAAGGCCTGAATATATTGACAAAAAATATCGCCGGTCAATGCAATATAAGTTACCAAAAAGAAGCAGTGCGGATAGACACAAAAAACAGAATAATATATTTCAAAGATAAAACCTCCGTTTGTTACGATAAATTAATTTCTACATTACCACTTAACGAAATGGTGAAGATGGCGGATATTAAAATCAAGGAAAAGGCCGATCCTTATACGTCGGTTTTAGCATTGAACCTTGGCGCAGTAAAAGGCAGGCGTTGCCCCGGCGAACATTGGCTGTATATCCCGGACAGTATAAGCGGTTTCCACAGAGTTGGTTTTTATAGTAACGTCGATGTATCTTTTTTACCAAAGCCTTTCAGAAAGGACGAACGCCACACCGGTATTTATGTCGAACGTGCATACGCAAACGGCAAAAAGCCTTCGATAAGCACTATTAGAAATTATATTTCTTCGGTCATAAAAGAACTTCAGGGCTGGGGTTTTATAGAAAAAGTTGAAGTTGCGGATGCTGTTTGGATTGATGTTGCTTATACTTGGTTGCGCCCCGGTTCCGAATGGAGAAAAATAGCTATAAACGCGTTAAAGAAACATAATATTCATCAGATAGGCCGTTACGGGCGCTGGAAATTTCAGGGCGTAGCTGAATCAGTAAAAGAAGGCCTCGTTTGCAAAGGCTAGGCCATATTTGGTTAATAAGCCCGGTATGATTAAAACAATGCTTGTATACATACAATATGAGAAATGTTATAATTATCTAATGTTGTTGCGGCGACAAAGGTGATTTTAGAAGTTAATCGAAGAGGAGGAATTTAAATGCCGAAAATAGGCGTTCTTACGACGCGCTCAGAAGCGTCTTATGTTTTTATGCATAGCATTTATGATTTTGAAGATTGTATCGTAAAGGCCACCGGGGCAGATTTGATTCAAATTCCGCCCAAAAAACAGGATTTTCTCAGCAAATGTAAACGCAAAATCAATTTAGGGGGTATTCGTCTGAAAGATTCGTATGACGTCTTGTTTTGTATCAGCCTTGATCTCAATACGCCTTTGGCAGAAATTATAAACTGGCGGGAACGGTGTAAATACTGTATTTGTTACATTTATGATAGCTGGCCGAATATTTCTCAAAATTATTCGTTCTCGATAAAACGCGTGTTGCAAAAAGTTGATTTATTATGTTTTTCTTTTCTTGAAGCCATACCTTATTTTAAAGCATTGCTTAACCCTCTTCCGTACTGGGTTCCTCAGGGTATTAATCCGGACAGGTTCTATTATGTTCACGGGCTTAATCGCGAAATTCCCATATATCTATTCGGCAGGCAGCCCGACGGTATTTATGAAAAAATAAAAACCTATTGTATGGAGAAAAACCTTTTTTTAGCCAGGCATTACAAAATGCGTTTTCCCGGCGAAACGGTGTTGGATTGGCAGGACGGGCATACACTGCATGCGCAGCTGCTTTTGCATTCAAAAATCACTCTAAATTGGGGCATGCACTTGACGACCCCTTCGAGGCTTATTTCCCCGGTGACAAGTAGATGGCTTGAAACTTCTGCTACGGGCTGTTTGGTCGTAGGGAGGGAGCCCGGTGATAAGGAATTCAAAAAATTTTTTCCTATGCCGGGTTTTGTTCGCAATGTAGACAATGAATTCAATAATTTAATCCCTCTTATAGAAGAAGTAATCAACGATAAAGGAACAGAAGATCTGCGCAAGCAATTGGCCGAACATACAAAAAATCACCATACCTGGTATCATCGCGTTGCGCAAATACTTATCAAGGCTGGGCTGGCTGATTTACTTAAGCTGGAGTATCGCAAATATCTCCAGCAATGACCGTTAAATATCGCGCATATTTAGTTTTCCGGCATAACTCATTTAAAAATACTTTATGAATATCATAAATATAAACTTTTTACAAAGCCTAAAGAAAATAAAAGAATTCGCGGCAAAAACCGACATAAAAATAAAATACTTCATTGTCCCAGCCACCTTGTCCTTGTGCGCCGCGGCTTTAGAGGGCTTAGGTATAACTCTCTTGATTCCGCTTGCAAAAGGCGTATTGCAAATGGATTTTTCCTTCATCAGAGAATGGAAATTTATGCAGTTTATAATGTATAAGATATTCCATATATATTCCCGTCCCCAGGTATTCATTTTTGCATTTCTTGTAACTGCCGTTTTAGGAAGCATGGTAATAAGCAACATATTGCGTTACTCCGCAAGCGTTACCGCCATGTATCAACTGAGAAAATTTTCCGACCATCTCAGAAGGATTATTTTTAACCGTTATCTGGAGTTTGGAAAATTATTCTTTGACCGGCATAATTTAGGTTATTTGCATAATATCATTATAAATTTTGTTAACCAGATAGCCGGAGAATTTCGCAATTTACAAGATGCATTTACGCAATTTTTTACGTTTATCATTTGCTTGATAATCATGTTTACGATCGAAATCCGTTTAACGATGCTGGTATTGCTTGTGCTGCCATTTTCGCATAGATTATACCAGCGGCTTATCGAGAGAATCAAAAAAAGCTCTTCGGTTTATGCGTCATTTTCAAAAAAAATAAATGAACAAATATTTAACATACTTTCCTGCATACCATTGGTAAAAATGTACGCGCATGAAGAAGAAGAAAGGAAAGAATTCGGGATACTAAGCAACAATCTACGCATTACAGAATTCAGCATAGATAAGAAAACCCAGCTCATAAAGCCCGTCAACGATATCATGATACTTGTAATTATTATGTTTCTTATTTCTATTATGACTTTTATGGTGGCGAAAGAAAAATCGGAAAAAGTCTCGAGTTTCCTCGTATTTTTTTATCTGCTCAAAAGAACTTCTAACAGCTTTTATTTTTTGAATACAATAAAAAATTCGTTAGCATCGATAAGCGGGCCCATAACTGAGATAAAAAAAATATTCAACGACAAAGATAAATTTTTTGTCTCCGGTGGGGAAATAAATTTTACAGGGTTAAGAAGCAACGTTGAATTACGCAACCTGTCATTTTCCTACATAGATAATAAACAAGTATTAAAAGCCATTAATTTTACGATAGAAAAAAATAAAATAACCGCTTTGGTCGGCCCTTCCGGTTCAGGAAAGACCACAATTGTCAATTTAATCTTACGTTTTTACGATTGCCCCCCCTCGTCCATTTTTGTCGACGGGACGGATATACGGAGTTTCAATGCCGATTCTATAAGAAAGCATATAGCCCTGGTAAGCCAGGATGTGTTGCTTTTTAACGATACTTTGAGAAAAAATATTGTGTATGGTTTAAACAGGGAAGTCAGCGACGAAGAGCTTGTCGCAATTGCGAAGAAAGCAAGATTGTTCGATTTTATTATGGGGCTGCCCGAAAAATTCAATACATATATAGGCGACCGCGGAATAATGTTGTCAGGAGGAGAAAAACAGAGAGTAACCATAGCCAGAGCTTTGCTGAAGGAAGCAGAAATATTAATATTGGATGAGGCAACCAGCTCCCTTGATTCCAAAACGGAAAAAATGATTCAAGAAGCAGTCGAAGAAGTAATCAAAGGCAGAACAACGATAGTGATTGCCCACCGTTTTTCTACCATAAAAAACGCGGATAAAATTATCGTAGTGGAATCCGGTAAGTTTATCGAAGAAGGCACTCTTAACGAGCTTTTGCAGGCAAAAGGCAGATTTAACGAGTATTGGGAAGAGCAAAAGTTTTATTAAAAATCAGAAATTATGGGCTTTATGAAGCTGAACGCGGTTGTTTTGGACAAAAGGAAATCGTCAAATATTTCCATCAGCGAATTATTTTTATTTTATGCATTGCTGGCCGCGGCAGTTTTTGCCGTATACATTAAAACCGCTTTAGGTTTACCATTTTTTATGTTACTTTTGCTTCTGTCGTTTTTTTCAAAAAGGAATTATTTTTGGATTGCGCTTTTTTTTATTTTTCTTCAAGAGCCGGCTGGGTTTTTTATGTATACGCAAAGCTCACATCTGCCGTTCATCCAAGCTATACCCCGAATTTCGCTGACCCCGATGGATCTTTTTACCGTTCTGATGTTGTTTAAGATGGTAATAAACAAAAGCCATTTGAATTTCAGGCTTAAAACTCCCCTCATTTTTTTAGGCCTTTATATCGCCGGATCGTTCTTTATCAGTGCGATTTTTTCTAATACATCCATAGATGTAACAGCGCGTTTTTCCAGGTCATTAATCTATATGATGTGGATTTTTTTTACCGCGGCGTTCCTGCGGGACATTAACGATTTTCTGAAGTTTTTGGAATTGCTATTGCCAATTACTATTTTTATTTTATTAAGCCAGATATATTTCATATTAAAAGGGGAACAATTAATAGCGCTTTTTAATCCGGAAGCCAATATCATCATACTTAACAGTCTTACCGGCGAAGCAAGGGCATGGACAGGGGGTTTTCTTTTATTGTTTTGCTGTTATTTCAGCGCCTTTTTTTTAATGCAATTCAAGCAAAACAAAAAACGGGAAAATTATTATTACATAATTTCCATTATATGTTTTTTAGTTGCTATTATTGCGGCAACGCGGTTTCTTTTCGGAATATTTTTTTTTATGGCGGTAATGATATACGGCCGGAAATTAAAAGAAATGCCGAAAATAGTCATACTCGCCGCCGGCGCAGTAATTCTTTTGCTGTTTTTGATAAAAATCGGCATATTTTCTTCGCATTATTTAAAATACAGCTTATGGGCCCGCGTTTCCCAGATTTTTGATTTTGCCGCCGGCAAAGGTGCCGAGATTGACACTGTTGTTTCCCGGTTGGACCAGCTGAAGTATATGATTGATGCCATATCGAAAAAACCTTTTTTTGGCTACGGTTTCACCGAAGAAGCTTTGTTGCATGTTAATAATAACTGGGGTTTTCAAAATACCCTTGTCATGTTCGGTTTCTTCGGCTTTTTTCTTTTTATCTGGTTATTTAAGGCATATTTTAGGCTCATTACTGTCGCCAACCGCAGGCCCTATGCAATTTCAGAGGCAAAAGCAGCCCTTAAAATATTGCTGGTAACTTTTTTCGGCATGCTTCTGGGATATTTTACTACCTGGGATTTTTTCAGTTTATTTTACCCTTCGGTGGTGGTATTCAATATGGTTTTTTTCAGCTTATCGGAAGTATTCGTCAATAAGATAGAATCTGAGAAAAATAATACTATGGAAACAAAGCCGGGCGCAAACACCAAGCCGGGGATTTTGCTTTTTAAAAAGCGGGAGTCATAATGGTGCAAGCAAATGATAAAAAAATTGGGGTGATTATAATTGCTTATAACGATATTTGTAACACATTGTGCGCCCTACAGTCGGTTTTCGACTCCGATTATAGAGAGAAATCCATCCTTGTCGTAGACAATTGTTCAGAACCGGCTTACTATGAACGGCTCAAAAAGCTATGTGAGGAAAAATTTCCTCCAGCCGGTATCCTACGCCTGGAAAAAGAATCAGGTTACGGAGGCGCCTGCAATCAGGGGGCGCAATATTTTTTAAAAGATAGTATCGAAAAACTTTTGTTTTTAAACAACGATGTCATTTTGCATCAAAATTGTATTTCGCAGTTGGTTCAAAACCTGGATGAAAAAAATGTTTTAATCGGGCCGAAAGTTTATCGCAAGCTCTCCAACGTATTGCAGTCAACCGGCGGCTTTTTTAATAAAAGAAATATGACAGTAAAAAACAGGGGAAACGGCGAGGTTGATGCCGGCCAATATCAGCGACGGGAAGAGGTGGAATTCATAAACGGGTGCGGTTTCCTTATTTCAGCAAAAGTTTTCAAGGAAATGAACGGTTTTGACGAGGCTTTTTGTTATTATTCGGAAGAAAGCGACTTATGTTTAAGAATATTAAAAGCCGGCTATAAAATAATATATGAACCCAAAGCCGTTATTTATCACTGGGTAAGCACAACCTTCGGAAACGAGAGCAAAAAATCAACCTATTACCTAGTAAAAAGCAGTTTATATTTTGCTTCAAAGCACAGCCCCAATGCGATTATTTTTTTAAATCACTGCCTTTATCTGTTATATGAATATGTGATTATGCTTATCTTGCGAAGGCTTGCATATATTTTTACGCGAATTGTCGTCGTTTTAAGGGCGGTAAAAGATTTTGCGACAGGCAAATGAGGTAAGTAATACCTGTTTGCTCAAACCATACATATTTGAATGGCAGTAAAAATAATAAACCTATATAACGAAATTCCTCCTTATGATGCTTTTCCCCGCAACTTCTGGATTGCTCCGGGGTGGCAATCGCCAACTGGCCAATGGCTTGGAGTATGGCAAAATAATTTTTTATATTTTCTCGGCAAAGAAATTCTGAGACAAACTAAAGAGTTTAACTACGAAATCTGGCAGCCGGATTTAAGGGCGGATAAGATTTACAGCTATACTTTAGATAACGGTATAACCCACCGGTCCTTCCCCGCAATTTATAAAAAGAAAATATATGGTCTTAAATTCATAAAAAAACTTTATTCCGGGCCAATATTAGAAGAATTAGCGGCTAAAGCAGGCAAAGAAAATATAATTATTAATTTAAACGGTAGCTTGTCCGAACTTAATATAGATATATTACGAAAAATTAAGCACATGCCTATTGTATTTTCGTTTCATGGAGAAATAAATTTACCTTCAGTGAGAATGTTTGTTTTGTCACGTAATATTTTTTCCAAGCTTAACCTAATATCTGAACACATATGCGTTAAGCACTTTATAAAACAAATACAATGTATAACTCACTATAGCGATAAACATATCAATTACCTCAAGCGGATATATAAAGGCAGGATAGAAAAAATAACCATGGGCTGCGATTTTTCTTTCTTTAAAAAAATAGATAAAAGCAACGCAAGAAACAAAATGAATTTACCTGGCAATAAAAGGATAATAATATCAGTTTCAAATTTAAATGAGCGTAAACAAATAGATAAATTTATAGAAACGCTGATACGGCTTAAGGAGAGATACGATTTTTTATATATTGTGGTAGGCTGCGGCAATGAAGAATATGAAAAATATTTAAAAAGAATATCGGAGCCTTTGCTAAACAAAAAAATGATAAAATTCGTGGGCTACCAAAGAGGGGAAGATTTATTAAATTACTTAAATAGCGCCGATTTATTTGCCGCTACTGCTACTTCTGAAGGCGGGCCGGTTTCAGTTATGGAAGCTTTTGCCTGCGAAGTGCCGGTTTTTTCTACCAAAACCGGAAATACGGCTGAATTAATGGAGCAACAAGAAGCGGGGCTCTTAGTGGGAAATAGAAACTATAAAGAATGGGGTGAGGAATTGGAAAGAATATTTACAACCAGCCAATTACCGAAAGTTTTAAACCGGGAAATTGCCAAAAAATATTACGATTGGGAAAACATAGCAAAGAAATTTGTTGCGATTTACCGCGATTTACTTTGAGGGAACCTATTGGGTATTTCGGAAAAGAATTTTTTAACTGTAAATCAGCCAAAGACCGCATACTTGGAGTCCAAAAAATGATGATTAAAACAAATTGCAAATTCTACCGCGGTGACAAGCCTTGTTTATTTCACAAAGAAAAGAAGGTGGTCTGCGAAACCTGCTCTCACTATGTAAAACTTGGGAAGCGCTTGCTCATCATAAAATTAGGGTCATTGGGGGATGTGATAAGAACGACCCCTTTGCTGAGAAAGCTTAAGGATGTGTTCCCAGAGGCCGAAATTTCATGGTTGACACAATACCAAGAAGCTTTGTCTTCGGAATACGTGGATAATATCCTTGAGGTAAACCTCGAAAACATTACCTGGCTTACGGCAAATTCTTTTGACTGGCTGATAAATCTTGATAAGGCAAAATTGGCAATTTCCCTTTCAAAACTCGTGAAAGCAAAAAAGAAATCCGGATTCGGTATGGATAAATACGGTAAATGCGCTCCGGTTGAGAGGAAAGGGCAAAACAAATGGCTTACGGGTATTGACGATACTTTAGGCAAAGCTAACGATAAAAATTATCTGGAAGAAATATTTCAAATCAGCGGATTCAGGTTTAACCGGGAAGAATACATTATACCCCGGTCAAACCTGCAAGTTAAACATAATTGGGATATTAATAATGCCGGAAAAGTCATCGGTTTGAATACCGGAAGCGGCCCGCTTTGGAAATCCAGGCGCTGGCCGCAACGTTATTGGATTGAACTTGCAAAAAAACTTAGGAACGCCGGTTGCGAAGTCATTCTGTTGGGTGGCGAGCTTGAAGATTTTTCCAACAGGATAATAGCCTCTGAAAGCGGCGCAAAATATTTCGGCAATTTTAATTTATCGGAATTTACCGAATTGGTTGATCGATGCGACTTAATCGTAACTGGGGTTACCATGTGCTTGCATCTAGCCATAGGATTGAAGAAGAAAGTGGTAGCTCTAAACAGCGCTTTCAATAAAAATGAGTTTTATCTTTACGAAAGAGGGGTAATTCTTGAGCCGGAAATAGAATGCGGCTGTTATTATGCCGAGGAATGCCCGCGCCAATGCATGAATTTTTTGACGGTAGAAAAAGTAAATGAAACCGTCTGGCTTTTGTTAAATAAATGAATACGCTCGTTTAAGGTAGCCGTAAAATAAGCAATCCCTAATAAATGAAAATTGTTTTTATTACCTCAAACCATTATCTAGATAGTGCAGTGCCGCTGATTAACTCACTTTCAAAATATTTGGACATCTTGGTTATAGTAAATTGTCTGGAAGAAAGCAGAAATTTTTTTTTCCGGCCGGATTGCGGCAGAAAAAAAGAACCATTGATAGAGGTTATCAAAGACCAGGTGCAGGCTTTGCCGGATTACGCCGGGCTGCTTAAACCGGAGGGAAACTTCAGGCTATTTTTTGTTTTTTATAAAAATCACAAAATCTTATCTCCCGGTGCCTGGCGCAATATTTTTTCGGTAAAAAAATATTTAGACGATGCGGAAATTATCCATGTTCAAACTCTGGACGCCCACAATTATTTTGCGTTGAACGGCTTTGCAAACAAAAAAATAATCATCGACATCCACGATATCATTCAACATTCCGGATCTGATTCAACTCCCTGGTCTGTTTTTATAAGAAAAAAATGGCTGGTTTTGGCGGATCAGATTATAGTGCATAACCTAAGTTGCCTTAAATACCTGAACAGCCCCGCAAAAAACAAAACAAATGTTTTGCCTTTCGGATTAATACCCTTGACTTACCGAAATAATTTGCCTTCCGCGGAAAGAGGGGTGCCCAATATCCTGTTCTTCGGCAGAATTTGCCAATATAAAGGAATAGAATATCTTATAGAGGCTGCTCAAATACTTAAAAAAAGCCTGCCTGATTTTAAAGTAACAATCGCCGGACATGGAAATTATGATTTCGGCGCAGAAGGAATCAAAGATGACCCCAAATTTCAGATAATAAACCGTTATATTTCCAACGAAGAATTGGCGGGGCTGATAAATAAAAGCACGTTTGTGGTTTGTCCGTATACCGATGCAACTCAAAGCGGCGTCATAATGACGGCTTTTGCTTGCGAGAAACCTGTCGTAGCAACGAGTGTAGGATCATTTCCTGAAGTGATTGAAGATAATTTAACCGGAAGAATCGTTCCTCCGAAAGATTCCAAAAAACTGGCAGAAGCATTCCTTGATTTGTTAATAAATCCGGAAAAAATAAATATTATGAAGGAAAATATCAAAAAGAAATATTGTCAAAAAAATTACAGTTGGGATTACATTGCCAGAAAAACGATAGACATTTACAAAAAATAAATTAGTTTATGAATGTCCTGATGTTTCACAGTGTAGGGAATGAAACCGGCGCCTGGAATAAAAAATGGCTTTCTGTTTCGCTAAAGCATTTTGAAAAATTCTGTGGTTTTTTAACCAGTGGCGGCTATCAAACTGTCCATCTGGATGAATGGTATAGAACAGAGGAGCAGAAAAAGAATAGAGGAGAAAAACAGGTCGTCCTTACTTTTGATGACGGCTATCTGGACAACTGGGTCTACGCTTACCCCATTCTTAGAAAATATAAATTAAAAGGCACTGTTTTTATTAATCCGGAATTTATTGATTCTTCCGAAGCAAAAAGGTTTAATTTAAACGATGCGCTTTCAGGAAAGTGCCCTGCGGCAAGTTTACAAACGATTGGGTTTTTGAATTGGCAGGAAATCAAAGAAATGCAAGCCAGCGGGACAGTAGATATCCAGTCGCACGGTATGAGCCATAATTATTATTTCGCCGGCGCTGAAGTGGTTGATATTTACCGCGGCCAGGAAAAATATGAATGGCTAGCCTGGTTGGCGCAGCCGAAGCGCAAGCCTTTTTACCTCAACGAAGATCAGAGTTCTTTTACCGCTTTCGGATACCCGATTTTCCGATATGATCGTTCCTTGAGCGCAAGAAGGTATTTTCCTGACGAAAGGCTTGTTGAATTGGCAGTTGGATTATATAAGGAAGGGCAAGGAGAAAAAGATGTCAAAATGATTGTCAAAAATCTGAACAAAAAGCTGCGGCAATACCCCGGCAGGGCTGAATCCGACAAAGAGATGGAAAAACGGTATCGCTACGAATTATCGGAAAGTAAAAATATCATCGAAAAAAAACTAAACAAGAAAGTGGAATTTTTATGCTGGCCTGGAGGCAGGTACAACAGCATTAGTATCGAAATATCTAAGGAGGCAGGATATAAAGCGTCAACCGTCGGTTCTTCCGAAAAATACCGCGCCCCGGATAATTCAGGGGACTATAAGCGTGTCCGGCGTATCGGTATGAGCTCGTTTATCAATACCCGCTCAGAAAGCTATCTGATTGAAACAGGCAATTTTCTTATCGAGATTTTTAAAGCCAAGACCGGGAATTTTTTTTATCGTAATCTGAACCGCACCAGAAAATTAGCTTATATAATAAAAGGAATATTTAAATAAAACAGGCTATGCCGCAAAAGGTCATTCATTTTATATCGTCTCTTGGCCGCGCCGGCCGAGAACGCCAATTAGGCTGTATATATAAATATCACAATCCGGCAAGGCAGGATGTAAAAATTGTTTATTTGAATCATACCGAGCCGAATTGTATTGAAGATTTTTCAATGCAGCCCCAGGATCTTATAAAAATAAAAGCAAAAAATGTTTTCGGCCGCCTCTTTGAACTTCAGAAAATCTTAAGACAGGAAAATCCGGACGCAGTTTTTGCCTGGGGGTTTATCGAAGCATTCTTTTCGTTGGTTCTAAAACCGTTCAATAATTATGCCTTTATTAACGGTTCAATTCAGCACGGAATTATTTCTTTAAGGCCAAGCCATTATTTGCGTATGGTTTTACTGCATTTTTCCGGAAATATCGTGGCGAACTCATACGCCGGCCTCGCGGCTAATCATCTGAAAAGAGGCCAAGTGCTTTATAACGGCATTGAAGAAAAATTTTTTAATGTGCAGGCTAAAACTGCCCAAATATTACGATTAAAAGAAAAAAATAAACCGCCGTTTTTAATTTCAGTGGCGAATTTATTGCCTTATAAAGATTATTTCACCGTATTAGAGGCGCTTGCCGTGATCAAAGAAAAGGGTTACGGCTTTTCCTATTTTATTCTGGGAGACGGGCCGATGCGGGAACAAATCGCCGCTAAAATAAAAAAACTCGGGCTTTCTCGAGAAGTACTGTTGTTTGGTTCAAAGAGCAACGTTGAAGACTATATGTCGATTTCCGATATTTTTATTCATTCCAGCAAAGGCGAAGGCTGCTCTAACGCAATTCTTGAGGCTATGGCTTGCGGTTTGGCGGTGATAGCTACCGCTACAGGGGGGACGCCGGAAGTGGTCGATAAAAATTCCGGCCTGCTTTTCCGTTACCGTGATAAAAACGGACTGGTTAATTGCCTGGAATTATTATTAAATGACACTCAAAAGGTCAAAGAATTCGGCAGGCAAGCGAAAGAAAAAGCCATTAAAATGTTTTCTATGAATTCGATGCTTGAGAGGTATTGCGGTATTATCGAGGCTGCGACTAAAAAAGATTAAAAAAACTGGTTGGTTAAAAATGATAAATTTCCTTTTAGAAATACCGCGCAACATTGAAGCGAAAAATCCTTCCGATTATTTTCGCCGCTGCCCGGATTCCAGCCGGACAATCGCTGGGGAAAATTTTACTTTAATACTCTGGGGCGACCCGATTTTGTCAAAAGATATAGAATCCGCTTTGTACGAAAATACATCCGTTAGCTATCTTACCCGAAATGTGTGCGGCCATTATTACTATTTATTGCACGACAGGAAAAAGAAAGAAATCATTCTTGGAAATTCGCTTTTTGGCATCCTGCCGGTTTATTACCGCAAGGATTCTTCTGGTATTTTTGTTTCCAACGATCCCCTGAAACTTATTCCCGGAGATAAAAACCACCAATTCGATAAACGCTTTATGCTCGAGAGTGTTCTTTTTAATTATTCTCTTTTTGACCGATCCTGCCTCGACGGCATCGATTTGATGCCGTCGAATCATTATCTGGAATTAAGGGGGGGGACGGTTACCCTCCGTTGCCATTTATCGATAGAAGATTGCTTTGTCGAAAATCCCGAACCGTGGCAAAAGTCGGCAGAAAATATTGCCGATATTTTTATCTCCGCCTCCAGGAAATATTTTTGTAACGAACCCCATTACGCTGCATTAACTGCCGGTCTGGACAGCCGTACACTCCTATGTTGCGGGCTTTATCATAAAAAAAAGATCACCGCATACAATTTCGGTTCCATTGATTCCGAAGATATAAGAATTGCCTCCATTATATCGAAAAAAATTGGTTTAGAATTTAACCCATTTTATCTCGATGAAGATTATATTAAAAATCAAAGTTTGGATTGCGGCCTAGATTTTATCCGTCTGGCTCACGGGGAGGCTTCGTTTTCCCGCGCCCATTATCTATATTCAGCCAGAAAACTGGCAGAAAAAACCGGCTGTATAGTCACGGGGAATTTCGGAAGTGAAATACTCCGGGCAGCGCATTTACCGGGAGTTATGGTCAGCCCCAATCTGGTTAAGTATTTTTTTTCAAAAAATCACGAAAGTGGACTCGAAAGTATCGAGCGTTCATACGAATTTTGCTGGTTGAATAAGGAAAATTTTAAAAAAGAATGGGAAAGCTTGGCGGAAGATTTGAAAGAATTGCCGCGCTTTAACCCGAAATACAAAAATTTAACTTTAAACCAAAAATTCTACGTCCTGGTTTTTAATACCATTTTTCGCAAATATTTCGGCCCGGAAATGAGCAACCAATACCAGTATCTCATAAATCGCACGCCGTTTCTTGATTTCGAATTCTTAAACGCAATCCTGCAAACCGAAATGGCAGCTGTGTATTCCGATTTTTTTACTTCCAATCCGTTGAAACGCTACAAGGGGCAGATTTTATATTCTTTTATAATGCAAAAAACCTGCCCGCAATTGGCAAGAGAGAAAACCGACAAGGGTTATTGCCCCATGGATTTATTGACTTTAATGGGTAAATTACAGGCTTCTGCTGCTTTTGTAAAAAGAAAGATTAAAAGAAGGGGCCTTTTTCTAGGGGATGAATATTCGGTAAGGGCGGCCTTTAACCATAACAAAAGTTATTTCCAGAATATTCCTGTAAAGGAAGAACTATTCAACGCCACCGCTTTTAAAAAATCCTTCGATAAGGGGGTTTATCCTCAGGATTCATTTTTTATTGCATTGAGCCAGGCGTGGTGGCAAAATGAGCTGGGGTGTAAAAAATGAAAGGAAAACTTAAAGCGGTCATATTGAGAAATGAGATACCGGATGATCATTTGCTCTGGGTAAGAGCCTGCGAATTTTTCCGGGAAAGGTTGCAATACAGGATAGTGGATTTGACCGGAAACGATTGGTTGGAAATGGTGCAATCCGAATCTTTTGATGTTCTGTTGGCTAAGCCACCGGCATTGAACTCATTTTACAAAGAGCTGTATGATGAGCGGATATATATTCTCGCCGAGGTTTTGAAGTACAAAGTATTTCCAAGCGCGGCAGAAATATTTATTTACGAAAATAAACGGTTGCTTTCATACTGGTTAGAGGCTAATAAAATTCCTCATCCAAAAACCGATATCTTTTATAGTGAAAAAAGAGCGATTAACTTTCTTGAAAACAAAAATTTTCCGATTGTGGCTAAAAGCAATATCGGCGCATGTGGAAGCGGCGTTTTTATTTTGCGTAACGCAAGAGAAGCACTTAATTACATAAAACAAACCTTTAACGGTAAAAGCGTTCCCCGCCGCCTCGGACCAAATTTGGCAAAAGGCGGTTTATTAAAGCGCGGGCTGCATTATATTTTTCACCCTTCGGATATAAGCAAAAAATTACAAGTTTATAAAATCGCCGGGCAGGAAATACAGAAAGGGCTGGTCATTTTCCAGGAATACATTGCTCATGACTACGAATGGCGGGCAGTGCGCATCGGAGATTCTTTTTTTGCCCATAAAAAAATTAAAATCGGCCAAAAAGCCAGCGGAACTGAGCTGAAAGAATACTGTAACCCGCCGCTTAAACTGTTAGATTTTGTTAAAGCCATTACCGATAAGTACCAATTTTACAGTCAGGCAATAGATATTTTCGAAACCGCCGGGCAAGGTTATTTAGTCAATGAAATGCAATGCCTTTTCGGCCAATCGGATTCTTACCAAATGCTGGTAAACGGAGAAATCGGCCGCTACATCTTTATTGAAAATGATTGGGTTTTTGAAAAAGGCGATTTTAACCGAAATGAATCGTACAATTTAAGGATAGAACATATTTTAAAGGTGTCAACTTGAAGGTGCTGTTTATTTCCAGCGGAAACGATAAATTTTTTAAAATCGTTCCTTTTATCGCAAGCCAGGCTCAATCTTTGCGCGAGAACGGTGTGGAAGTGGATTCGTTCCTGATACAAAAAAAGGGCGCTTGGGGATATTTTTTGAATATTTTTAAATTAAGAAAATTTTTAAAGGAAAATAAGTATGATATCCTGCACGCTCACTATATTCTAAGCGCCTGGGTTACGGTATTAACTTTAAGCAAGACGCCGATTGTCGTTTCTCTGATGGGAGACGACGCTTACGGCACCTACACCGGTTATAAACGGGTAAACTTCTCAAGTTTATACTTACCTTTTCTAACCCTGTTGATTCAGCCTTTTGTCAACGGGATTATATCGAAATCTAAAAACATAGAAAAATTTGTCTATCGGAAAAAAATTTCTTTTATCATCCCCAACGGAGTCAAAATAGAAGACTTCATTTTGCCGAGGGAAAACTGCAGGAAAGAATTGGGGCTTATGCCCGGTAAAAAATACATCTTATTCCTGGGGGATAAAAATAACATCCGCAAAAATTTCCGTCTGGTCAAAACATCCATAAACCAGCTCGCGGATGCCAATGCCGAGCTGTTAAGCCCCTATCCGGTAAAGCACGAGCAAGTGGCAAAATATCTTAATGCCGTGGATGTTTTTTTATTTACTTCTTTTTCGGAAGGCTCTCCAAACGCGGTAAAGGAAGCTATGGCTTGTAACTGCCCGATAGTGGCAACTGATGTAGGAGACGTGAAATGGCTGCTTGGCCAGCTGGACGGTCATTATTTGGTATCATTTAATCCGCAGGATGTGGTTGAAAAACTTAAGGCGGCCCTCAAATTTTCTCAAAGCTTTGGCCGGACAAAAGGAAGAGACCGGTTGATTAGCTTGGGGTTGAATATCGAATTTACGGCTAAGCGCGTAATAGAAATATATGAGGCGTGCAGGCGATAAGATAATTTTTTTGAGAAGCCGCCATCAATATTAAATTTATAAATTTTAAATTGACATGAGAGATTTTACTTTAAAAATCCTAACCGGCCTATATCGATGTTTGCTGGAAAGAGGCTATAGAATGATGCCGGTTTGCGATTTTCTTAAAGAAAAAAAACTCAATAACAGAATCTGTATTTTGCGCCATGACGTCGATAGGGGCATTAATTGCGCTTTAAAAACTGCGGAGCTGGAAAATAAAATGAAAATCCGGGCATCTTATTATTTCCGTTATCCAAAAACCTTCAAAAAAGATGTTATTGAAAAAATACAGAACCTTGGCCACGAAATCGGCTACCACTACGAAACTTTGGCCAAAGCTAAAGGCGATATGTTCAAGGCCAGGGATTTATTTAAAAAAGAACTGCAGGATTTTAGAGAGATTGCACCGGTATCAACTATCGCCGCACATGGTTCGCCGGCGTCAAAATGGGATAATAAAAAAATGTGGGCCGACTTCAATTTTAAGGATTTTAATATCCTGGGAGAAGCTTATCTTTCCGTCGATTTTGATGAAGTCTTTTATATTACCGATACGGGAAGGGGATGGAATAGATCCCAAGCCAATATCCGGGATACGGTTGTGACGAAATTGAATTTAAAATTTTACAATACCGGCAAATTAATTCAAGCCATAAAAAACGACGAGCTGCCGGGAAAAATAATGCTCAGCATACATCCTAATCGCTGGAACGATAATTTGATTTTATGGAGCTTGGAATTCTTTGGCCAAAATGCCAAGAATATTGTCAAAAAATTAATAAAACATGGATAAAAGAAAAATAACCGCGGATTTAAAAAAGGAATCCTGGGAAGAATTCGTTTTCCGTCACCCCTTGGGGAATATATTCCAGACCCCGGAAATATTCGAAGTCTATAAAAACACAAAAAATTACGAGCCGCTCTTAAGAGCCATTATTGACGAAAACGGAAGTATTATCGCGGTTTTGCTTGCGGTGGTACAAAAAGATCTTGGAGGTATGTTCGGCAATTTCACCGCCCGCGCCGTAATATCAGGGGGGCCTTTGACGCGAAGCGGTGGAAATGAAAACGAAGCAGTAAGGATTTTGCTGGAGGCGTTGTCAAAGGACATCGGGAAAAAGGTGGTTTACCTGCAATTTAGAAATTTATTCGATTGTTCGGCGTTCAAGGCGGAATTTGACGCCGTAGGATATAGAATGGAGGAGCATCTAAATTTTATTATAAATTTGAACCAGGATGAAGAACGGTTATGGGATGAATTGTATTCCGCAAAAAGAAGAGCTATAAAAAAAGCAATCAACGAAAAACTGGAAGTAAAAATTTTGTCGCAACCGCACCAGATAAAGGAAAGTTTCGATATTCTAAAGTCGTTTTACCGGAAAATCCGTATCCCCTTGCCGGATAAAAGTTATTTTGATTCAATTTTTCAAATACTATATCCGAAAAATATGGCTAAAGCATTTGGCGTTTATTATCTGGATAAAATGATCGGCGCGCTCTATGTTTTTTTGTATAAAAATACAATAACGGTCGGATACACGGCTAGCCTACTCAAGCATCGAAGCAAGCGGCCCAACGATATTTTATATTGGGAAGCGATAAAATGGGGTAGCCGAAACGGTTATAAGATTTTTGATTTTGGCGGAGCTGGAGCCCCGGATAGAAAATACGGAGTCAGAGACTTTAAAAAACAATTCGGCGGAGCCACGGTCAACTACGGCCGTTTTTTCAAAACCTATAAGCCGGTTTACGCGGCGTTAATAAATGCAGGTTTAAAATTTTTAAGCCGCTTCAGGTAAACAAGAAAAGATTGTTTTAAAATGTTATTATGAAGATTTTAATCGATTTAACCCACCCGTCCCATTTAAACGTTTTTAAGAACGCGATAAAAATACTATCACAGCAAGGTCATCATGTGACCGTTCTGGTGTTAAAAAGAGGTACTTTGCCTGAAATAGCAAAAAAAGAATTAAGCGGCATTAACATCATAACCATCGGCAAGCGTTCGGAAAGTTTATTCTCGATCGTTTTTAACGGTAATTTGTTACGGTTTATAAAAATATTTTTCTTTGTTTTAAACCATAAGGCGCAGTTGGGTTTAAGCATCGGCGGGTTCTTGTTGGGGGCGGCCTTAAAAATCTTTGGCATTCCTAACTTGCAATTTGATGACGATGTCGAGAGAAAATGGGAGATGCTGCTCGAAAAACTTACTTGTAGCAGGCTTTATTTGCCGCCCATTGTCAAGCCGCGGGAGAAAACCCATTTTTTTAACGGGCCACTGGAATGGGCGCATCTATCGCCAAAATATTTTTCGCCGCGGGAAAAAGCGCTTAAAGATTATAATCTGAAGCCAAAAAATTATATTTTTATCCGCGAAATTAAAACCAACACGATTAACTACAGGCATCAAAAACCGGATATTATAGCTGATTTTGCGCAGGCAATCCCGGAGAATTTGACCGTTGTATTATCCCTTGAGGATAAAAGTAAAAAAAAATATTACCCTCGGCACTGGATTATTCTCGAGGAGCCTGTGAACGATATTCATTCTTTAATGTATTTTAGCAAATTAGTTATATCTTCCGGGGATAGTATGGCGCGCGAAGGAGCGCTGCTGGGCGTTCCAAGTATTTACTGCGGTTTTAGGCAGATGGCAATTAATAAATTTGTAGAAGAAAAAAGTATGTTTTATCATCTTAATCCGCAGCAGGTTACGGAATTTTTAGGGCATGTTATGGCAGGGGTTGTTACTCTTTTGGATCAGGATATTCTCAGGCAAAAACTTTTTCAAGAATGGGAAGACGTGACAGAGCTCATAGTAAATGAAAGCCAAAAATACAAAAATAGTTCTGCTAAAAAATGAAATGTTGGTTTATGCTATAATTGGCAGAAGCGATAAAGATGGAATCAGTATTGCGGTATAATAAATTAAAGTACGATAAAAGCATGTTTCATAAGAAAATATATTTAACATTATTTTGCGTTTATCTGGCGGTGGAATTGATATATGGTTTCTATGTGGGGAATTTCGGGAAAAATTTAATACTGAAAAATGATACGCTATTTTACAGCACCGCCGGATGGAATATATCCCGGGGTGTTGGCTATACATTCGACGGCAAAACGCCGAACGCAACCTATCAGGTTGGTTATCCTTTATTCCTGGCTTTTTTGTTCAAAATATTCGGGAACAGAATTTTGCCGGTATTTATAGCACAGTATTTAATGGGAGCATTTAGCTTTATTCTATTCTATCGCATTGTAGAAGAAATAACATCCCGCAGGTTACTAAAAATTATTGCTTTATTTTTATATTTTACCCATCACGTCATTTTTTTCCTCAATGCTTTTGTCCTGTCGGAACCCCTCGGGCTTTTTATGTTTTTAATCTTCATTTTATGTTTAATTAAATATTTGAAATACCGAAACAAAATATACCTTCTTTTGGCCAGTTTTTCTTGCGGTTATCTGATACTTGTGAGAAATGTTTTTCAGGCGCTGCCGCCGTTTTTGCTGATATTTTCTTTTTTCGGAAAGAGAAAATTTTTAAAAGAGTGCCTCGTTTTGCTCCTGATTTCCTTTATCCTTGTAGCGCCATATGCCGTGAGAAATAAAATTATTTTCGGAAGTTATAAACTTTCTTTTATTACCGGGAAGAATCTTTTTGAGGGCATGAGGCTTCAGGAAAAAAAATCAGCTCAAATTTCCCAGGATATTGCCAAGAATCCCGCCAAAGCCGATGCTGAGCGTTTCAAGTTTTGGTTAAGCTACGCCTTGAAACATCCGTTAGAAACGCTAAAAAATTATGCCAAAAATTTTATCAACCTGCTTTTTTCAATAAATACAGCCGACAAGAATCATCACTATTCAATCCTGGGATTTTTTTTGATATTTAAAAATGTTGCCGTATTTATCGGTATTATAATTTACGGCAGCATGAGAAGAACATTTTTAAACTGTCTGGGGAAAAACGATTTCGTATTTATAAGCCTGATATTTGTATATTATAATGCCATATTTTCATTTGGCATATGTAGGGACGGCCGTTTCGGTATTTTCTCTCAAATTCCGTTGTATCTGATTTTTGTATTTATCCTAGACCAATATTTAAAACGTAATCCCCGGATTGACAATATATTACCGTCAAAGAGTAATTGATCTCGTTGCCTGTGTCATAAAGTTTATAACCGGGGAGAATCCTTGGTAATTTTTGCTTCTCAGCGCTAACGGTTTTACGCAAACACCTCGCATTGTTTCGTCGCAAAGTTGTCCATAAAAGATAGACATATTTAATATTAAATGCTAATATAAATAAAAAATGAATACAGCAACTGGAATCGGTTTAATAGGTATCGGCTATTGGGGCCCAAATTTACTGAGGATATTTGCTTCTTTACCGCAGATTAAGCTGCGTATCGTATGCGACAGAAATAATTCCGCGATAGAGAAATACCGCTTGGCATATCCCAACATAACATTTTTAACCGATTTTAAAGCGGTTATCAACGATAAAAATATAGAGGCGGTTATAATTTCTACCCCCGCTGCGACTCATTACGATATCGCTAGGCTTGCTTTGCTTTCCGGCAAGGATGTATTTGTAGAAAAACCCGTAACCCTTAAAATCAGCGAAGCAAAAGCCCTCGTAAATATTTCAAAACGAACCAAAAAAATTTTGATGGTGGGGCATTTGCTTGAATACCACCCCGCGGTTATTAAACTCAAAAACCTGATAGAAAACAAAAGCTTAGGCGATATATATTATATAGAATCCAGAAGGCTTAATCTTGGCAAAATACGCCGCGAAGAAAATGTGCTTTGGAGCCTCGCGGTGCATGATATCGCAACGATAATTTTTCTTCTGGGAAAAATGCCCGTTGAAGTTGAAGCAACCGGAGAAAGCTATATTCAAAAAAATATAGAAGACCTTACTTTTTTAACCTTGCGTTTCCCGGATAATATACTCGCCCACATCAGCGTTAATTGGCTTAGTCCCCGCAAGGTCAGGGAAATTACAGTAGTTGGCTCGCGTAAAATGGCCATATTCGATGACATGGCTTTGGATGAGAAACTAAAAATATGGAATCAATACAAAGAGGAAGAAAGATTTGTTTCTTATCAAACGTTGCCTAAATTAAAATTTGGTTCAATATCTATCCCAAAAGTTAAACTAGAAGAGCCTCTTAGGCTTGAATGCGAACATTTTATAGAATGCATAAAATCAAGAACTCAACCGCGCAGCGATGGAGAAGATGGTCTAAGGGTTCTAAGAGTGTTAAAAGCGGCACAGGATTCTTTAAGGAAAAGGAAGGTGATTAAAATTGGCTAAGTCAAAATATTTCGTTGCAAAGGAGGCCGTGGTTGATAAAGGCGCAAAAATCGGCAAAGACTCGAAAGTATGGCACTTTAGCCATATTATGAACGGTGCCCAGATTGGCGAAAATTGCACGATAGGCCAGAATGTTTTTATAGCTGATAATGTAAAAATTGGCAATAATGTTAAAATTCAAAACAACGTTTCGATATATTCCGGTATTACATTAGAGGATGGAGTATTCTGTGGGCCGTCAGCTGTTTTTACCAATGTCAAAAACCCCCGATCGTTCTATCCGGTGAATAAACATTACGAAAAAACTTTAGTTAGAAAGGGGGCGACAATAGGCGCGAATGCAACTGTGGTATGTGGTGTAATAATAGGTAAATTCGCTTTTGTAGGGGCGGGAAGCGTGGTAACCAAAAATATTCCTGATTTTGCTTTGGTTTATGGCAACCCGGCGAAGGCCCGGGGTTGGGTATGCCGATGCGGTAAGAAATTAGAAAAATCAGGAAAAAATGATTATAGCTGCCAAAAGTGTAAGCGAAGGTATATACTGGTAAAAGACAGATTAACTGAAAGATAAAATTGGACTATTTTATATTAAAAAGAATTTTTGATTTTTTTCTCGCTTTAATTGGGCTTATTTTATTCTCGCCATTAATTTTAATAATTACAATATCCATTCTTCTGGAAGATGGTCCGCCTATCCTTTATCGCAAAAAATCTCTAGGTAAAGACGGAAAGGTTTTTGATGCTTTTAAATTTCGTTCGATGAAAGCCAATTCGCCGATGATTACCAAAGTAGGTAAATTATTTCGAAAAACAGCCATGGACGAATTGCCACAATTGTTTAATATTGCGAAAGGAGAAATGTCATTTGTCGGCCCGCGTAATTATGGTATAAATAAATACGGCATAGAACAAGATTTTAAGGGTGGCAAGGTCGAACTTCAAAAGTTAAATCCTAAAATGGCTGATTTTTCAAAGCGCCTGGAAGTAACCCCAGGCCTTACGGGTCTGGCTCAGATTTTTGCCCCTAAATATGCCACCGACGAAGAAGTGTTAAGGCTGGATTTGGAATATATTAAAAACAGGAATTTCTTTTTTGATTTGCGTCTTATCTTTGTATCTCTCTGGATTACTTTTGCAAACAGATGGGAAAGTGTAACCTATAAAATTTGATTGCTTAGGCAGCTTTACTTTATAACTTGTCCAAATTATAAATACTATACCTAAAAATGCCATCAAAAATCGTTATTGTTGGGGCTGGACCGATAGGCTGTTACCTGGCGCAGTTGTTGCGAAAACAAGGCATTAACCCTTCGCTGATTGAAGAGCATAAGGAAATAGGCAGGCCAATACATTGCGCGGGGTTAGTCGGTAAAAAAGTCTTTGAAGAAACCAAAACCCCTTTATCCAGCGATTGCATATTAAACATCATTAATGGTGCAATTTTTCATATGAATAGCAACAAGATTACAATCCGCAGAAAAGAGGTTGCTTACGTTATAGACAGGGAAAAGTTCGATAAACATTTGGGACAAGGTTTGGATATTGATTTTGAAACGCGCTTTCTAGGTTTGGAAAAGCAAAATGGAAGTTATATTATTGAAACCGACAAGGGCCAGATGGAAGCCGATATAGTTATAGGAGCCGAAGGTGCTAAGTCCGTATTGAGAGAATTTGTGGCAGGCAACCACATGCAATATTTAAAAGGCGTACAATTCCGCATGAAAACCAAATCAGGCTCTACCGATATGGTTGAAGTTTACATAAAAAAACCTTATTTTTATTGGATAATTCCCGAATCAAATGAAATCATCCGCGTGGGCGTTCTCTCGAACAACCCCTACCAGGATTTAATAAATTTTATAGAAGAAATAAACCTTAAGGGAGAAATTTTAGAGAAGTTCGCAGGCATTGTTCCCTTAACTCATTTTTCTTCTTTATCCAGAGAAGGGATTTTTTTAGTCGGAGACAGCGCTTCTCAGATAAAACCTTTAAGCTACGGCGGTATATATATGGGCATGCGCGCCGCCGAAATACTTTGTGATTGTATAAGCAATGAAAAATTTGATGACTATAACATATTGTGGGCCAAAAAATTTGGAAAAGAAATTGAATTTGCATTGCAAGCTCGCCATGTTTTTTCAAAATTGACTGATCCGGATATCGAAAAAATATTTGCATTCATCAAAAAGCGGACCGATATAATTGAACAAAAAGGGGATTTTGAAAACCATTCCCTGCTTCTATGGGAATTTATGAAACAGCCCGATGTAACCAGCGATATCCTGAATATTCTGTTTAAAATCATTAAAAACAGTTTTAGTTATTCCCGAAAAGAGGTGATATAATTTAGATATGTTTACCTTAAGAAACAGGATAATTCTGATTCTTGTTACCTTTACCATCATTGCTATCGCATTGTTTGTTTTCGTCCAGCTTTCCCACGAATTAAATACTCTTAATAAAATCAAGGAAACTAATGCTACGGTGATTTCTCTTGTTTTACAAAATACCTGGGATAAAATTTCTACCTTCAACATCCCCCCATCTGAAAAGATTAAATTTTTCAGCAAAAAGATAAATGCGTTGAGAGACGCAAATGAGATAACAGAAGCCTATGTATTGGATAAGGACGGCAATATTGTCTTTTCGACAAAAAAAGCTTTAGAGGGCGCAAAAGGCGATTTTAATGATAACCATGCAATAAAAGAGTCCAATGAGGGCAAGCCCTTGGAAGATGAAACATTCATAGACCAAAGCAGCAAAACCCTTTCAATGTATGTCCTTTTGCAGGAACAGGATGGCACTAAATCCCTTGCGCGAATATTCTTCTCTCTGGGGGATATTTGGGAAGCGTATGCACGCGTGTACCACCCGGCTTTCATTATCGGTATTTTACTTATTTTGCTGAATATCATCCTTGCTATATCTTTAGCGCGCCTTGTAATAGGGCCGATAAAAGTTTTTAACAATGCCGCTAAAATTATCGCATCGGGCAGGCTTGATTTACGTGTGAACATTGCAACCGGTGACGAGTTGGAAGCCCTCGCAAGAACGTTTAATTTTATGACCGATGAATTGATAAAAATGAAGGAAAGAGCGGAGAACGCAAACCCATTGACTAAACTGCCGGGCAACATCGTGATAAGAGAAGAGATAGAAAAAAGGATTAGCGAAGGAAAAAAATTTACCGTTATATATTGCGACCTTGACAATTTTAAGGCTTATAACGATAAATATGGAATTGCCAAAGGTGACGAAGCCATAACGTTAACTGGCGAGATTTTTAAAGAAGCAATAAAAAACAAAGGGAATAATGATGATTTCGTCGGGCACGAAGGAGGGGATGATTTCCTCCTTATTACAAACCCGGAGAGGACAGCCAGTATCACCGATTTCATAATTTCGGAGTTTGATAAACGTGTAAGGAGTTTGTTTGATAAGGAAGATCTGGAAAGGGGTTTTATAGTCGCTCACGCGCGTGACGGCTCAGTAAAGCAATTTCCTATAATGACTATATCTCTTGCAGGAGTAAGTAATGAAAACCGCCGTATAACAAGCTATGCCGAAGTGACTAATATTGCTGCGGAAATTAAAAAGAAAGCCAAAAAACTTGAAAAGAGTTGTTTTGTCTTAGACCAGCGTAAAGATGAGTAAGGTCAAAAGCAGAAGCTTATTATTTTTTCTCTTTTTCTTCCGTGGTTATAACCCCTGGAAACTGAGGTTCAGTGATGACCAAATCTTTCAATGATTTTTTTTCCTCTTTTGGCGCTTCTCTCTCTTCGGTCGTAACTTTAGGTGAGGCGGTATTATCGCCAGGATTAGTTTCTGCAACAGGCTGGCTAGACGCATAAAATGGTACCACCGCCATACATACTGATAATATTAGCTTTTTAAGCATTTTGCCTCCTTCGGTTTAAGAATACCATAAAAACCAGGCATTGTCAATGAAGCGTAAAATCTTGTCAGGCAAAGACTTAAGAATAATTATTCTTTCCAGATTTTATCTTTTCTTGGCTGTTTTGCATATACTGCCTTTATATGTATTTTCTACGGCCCCTTATTTATTCGGACAAAAATTAGACTATTTTTCGACATTGTTTGCAGCAGTGTTGTATATCACTTTTTTGTATTTTCTCTATGACGCAATCCGGCATATAAAATTGATAGGGTTTTTTTTAGCGTTAATTTTCCAGCTGGTTTTCATTATAAACACCAGCCAAATACTTTTTCATAAAACCCCGCTTTTGGATATAAAAGGAGAAAAAATAGCTTTTCTTATGACAGAAAAACCAGTAATGATTGTAAGCATTATGGTAAATATTTTAATTTCAAGCCTCCTTTTATATTATTTATATATATTATTAATGAAATTATATAAACTAAGAGCCAGGAAAATTAGAAAACAACACCATAGTTAATTCAAAATAAGCATACTGCTAGCGCATTTTTCCCCTTTTAGCGCCGCTTTATATTGACAGTGCCTAAAACAATGGTATAGTAAAAGTAATGAAAAAAATATTCCGGCATTTTATACCGGTAATTATTGCTTTTTTGGGCGCTTTTGTTTTTTTTCTTGGGTATAATCACTATTTGCTGGATTCCTCCCTGGCGAACCTTAAAATTTCACTGAATGATTTAGAAACAGCCAAAAGCTTAAATGATGTTAAAAGAATAACAGGCATTTTGGATGATTCTTTTCTGAATGAACTGGCCAAGGGAGATTTCGACCTCACCTTTGCGGTCAAATTAGAGCTTTCCCAGCAAATGGTTGAGCGAGAATTAAAAACGCAAACACAGACAAAAGAATACACAGTCAAATTATCCTCCGCCACCAACATAGATTTCTCTGCGGTAATTGCAGAAAAGATATCAAAAGATTCCCAGATCGGCGACATAAAACACTTTATCACAAAAGCAATCGACAAAAAAATATCCGCCCGCCCCGCGCTCATTAATTTGCTGGATAATATCGCAATAAAACTATTTCCCGGCGTAAGGCAGGTTAATGAGGCGTCGTTAAAATCACAAATCGTTAAAATGGAAAGAAGCCTGCCCAGATATCAAGGAGAAGAACTGCAGGATAAATGTATGGAAATAGGCAAAACATATTTGATGTTAAAAGATTGGGCATCGGCTGAAAAATATTTCAACAAAGCCGTAGAAATTAATCCTAAAAACGAAAAATCCACAAAAGCTGAATTTTTCTTAGGCGTCCTTTATAAGTCCAAAAAAGATTTTGCGGGAGCTGCAAAAATCTTTGGCAGGATAAAAGACCGCCTGCCGAAACAATGGAAATTATTTGCTTATTATCAGGAAGCAGACTGTCTGTATAAAAGCGGAGAAGTCGAAAAAGCGATAGCTTTATTTGAAGAGCTTTTTAAGATGGACCCCTCCCTGGAGATACCGCAGCTTTCCCAATTCCGCGCAGGCTACACTTATTTATACGATTTACAAAATCCACAAAAAGCAAATGAAGCATTTGTTTTGCTGGAAAAAGACAAACCAAAAATAGAATTAACTTCATATATTAAAGATAAAATAGATCCTGACATGGCATGGCAATATTGTAAGGCGGGTTTCCAGTTACTTGAGGCAGGCTATAAGCTTTCTTTGGATGAAAAGTACAAGGAAGCTTTAGATAAATTCGATTCAGCCCTTGCTTTGTATCCCAAGCACAGCACTTCTTATATAGGCAAAGCCTTGTCGTTTTATTTTTTGAAAAACCCCGAAGAAGCAATAACAGAAGGTACAAAAGCAGTTGAACTTAATCCTGCCGATTATGAAGCAATCGCCAACTTAGGTTTTATTTATTTTAACTTGGGAATGACAACCGAAGCCGTAGAACAATACAAAAAGGCAGTTAGTATTTACCCTCTTTCTTATATTTATAATTATAATTTGGCCACGCTTTATCTCCTTCAAAAAAATTATAAGCTTGCTGAAGAATATTTTAGAAAAACCATCAAGATTAAACCTGATTACGCGTATGCCTATAACAATTTAGGCTATGCATTATGGGCGCAAGGCAACTATAACGAGGCTAAAAGCAATTTTGCGAGAGCAATTTCACTTAATGATGACTATATAGATGCCCATTATAACTTAGGTGTAGTACATTTTACTTTGGGAAGCTACGAAGAAGCAAGAAAAGAATTTATAAAGGTGGAAACATTAAAGCCAAAATTCCGGCAGACCCACTGGTTTCTTATGCAAATAGAGGTAAAATTAGGGTATAAGGCAGAGTAATGCAATTATTTGAAAAAAACAAAAGACAGTTTCTAAGATTAAATGCGCATCACCTTCTTAAGTATAGAATGCTTGGCGAGGAAGGCAAAGAAGGAATGCTTTCTTTTGTAAGGAACATAAGCGCAGGGGGCGTTCTTTTCCATTCGAATGAGCACATAAAACCGGGAAGCATTTTGGAATTGGACATAAGTTTTCCGCCATCACCGGATTCTATAAAAATAAAAGCCAAAGTTCTAAGGGAAAACAAGTTAAAAACAATGGGCGGATTTGACGTGGCTGTTCAGTTCTTAAATTTGAATGAAGACATTAAAAAATTTATAGACGGTAAAATAGAAAATATGTTTTATAAAACCAAGGAGGATGATATGAAAATCTTATCATCAATTTTTATTATTTTAGCAGCAATTGCCGGGGCAATCGCCGTATCTACAAGATTTAATTTAATTCCGGTTATCTTTTTTGGCGCGCCAACCTGGCTTAGCATCGCTAATACTTCTTTGTTTTTCTCGATAGCTATAAGTCTGATTAAAAATAAGACAAATAGCTGACAGCATAATACAAAAGTGAAAATAATTTTAGCTTTTTGTATTAATTTGCTGATATTTGAGTCAGTCTATGCGGAAGTATCGCGGAAAGACCTTGTTTCGTATACTCTTGATTTTTATGTGAACGAGGAAAAACCGTTGTCAAAAAAAGCAATTCCGAAAGAAGAGGTAACATCTCTCCCGGAATATTTTTCTGAAAAAAACCCCCTAAAGCCAGTGCAGGCAAAAGGTAATCAAAAAAAAGCAGAGAAGGAAGCCTTGGCCAGAAAAAAAGCAATCAAAAAAGCTTTAAAAGAAAAGAGCAAAAAACTAGATAAGGCGATGTTGCCGCCAAAACAAAGCGGAACCAAATTATCTTTTTCCAAACTTACCGGTGAAGCAGGAGAGAAAGAAGTTGCCAGCTCGAAAGTGGATTTAGAGAAAAAGATTAAAAAAGAACAATCCGTAGTATCATCTGCAGAAAAACCAAATTACATAAAAGGAGTATTAAAAAATACCCATCCATACATAATGGATATCAGCGAATTCAATGATAACATTTATCATATGAAAGGCGATTCAACTTATGATTATGTAACTAAATTGTATCCCGGTTTCGAAATTAAAAGCAAAACAAGCAAAAAAAATTTTGACGCGTATTTTAACGCCGGAGCTGAAATCTTAAGTTATGTAAAAACTCCCAAGAATAACACTCAAAGCCCTTTTGCAACCGGATTTGCTAAGTATGGTTTTGGCAGATTCGGTTTTATTACTTCAGCTTCAGCCAAGCGTCTTAGAAGTACCCCCAGCGACCTTGCTAACGATGAGCTTAAGGAATTTATCGATTACTGGGTATATAACATGAGCCAAGATATGAAAATTAATTTTAACAGGCTTGATATTGATTTACAATACAATAAAACTTTGTATGGCTATGAGGGTGAAGAATTTAATTCAGTAAATCATAGCAAGGACGTGATTGCCTTAAGAAATGCGGTAAAAATTTTTCCAAAGACAAAAGCATTTCTTGAATATGCACACGGCTGGATGAACTACGATAAAAAATCAAGCCAAAATTTCGATTACGACAGAAATGTTGTAGGGGTAAGCGGAAAAATTTTTACAAAGCTTGATGGTACGGTTAAAATAGGTTATACTCAAAACAAAAGGAAAACCGAAAAAGACATGAACGGAAGCGTATTCAATGCAACATTAACATACAAAGCTTCGCCTCGCCTTTATTATTCTTTGCTTGCGGTAAGGGGGTTGGGTAATATTGATTTGATTAGTGAAGGAATAAGCAAATATCGCGGAGTTTCTATGGGGGTAAGTTATTTACCGTCGTTCTTGAAGAAAATGCGCATAAACAGTAAGATTGGTTATTGGCAAAGCAATTCTGATGAGCAGCAATCTAATTATTTGACCGTATCTTTTAGGCCGGAATATAAGCTGAAAGAGTGGTTTACATTTGGATTGGGGTATGTTTATGAAGGCAAGAGTTCCAAGCGGCAGACTAGTGATTATAGAAACAACAGGATTGAGTTGAGGTTAATTTCGGAATTTTAACCATGAAAGTACCTTTATTAATAACCCTTTTAGCCGGTGTTTTTGTTTGTTTTCCCTTTGAAAGCAGGGAGATTTTCAGCCAGGATGTAGTTTCCGAAAAAGACGATTCTTCCTATCGTATAAAAGCTGGAGATACGCTGGAAATTTCGGTATATGGGGAGCCGGATTTGACAAAGACAGTTAAAGTGTCCGAGGAAGGGAAAATAATCTACCCTTTTATTGGAGAAATCAATGTTTTTAATATGCCTTTAAAAGAAGCAACCAATGAAATAGAAACTCTTCTTAAAAAAGATTATTTCGTAAACCCGCAGGTAAGCATTTTTGTGAAAGAATATGCAAAATTTTTCATCGTAGGCGCAGTCAAGGAAGAAGGAAGATTTGAGTTAAAGGGCAGCTTAACCCTGCTTGATGCCGTGGCTTTAGCCGGAGGAACAGAGCCCGATGCAAATTTATCAAATATAAAAGTAATAAGAAATTCAGGCAAAGAGGAAAAAGAATATAGTATAGATTTATATGCTCAAGGAAAAGATTTTCTGCTCGAGCCGCTAGACAGGATTATTGTTGCAAGATATGGAGCAATTTCTGTTTTAGGGCAGGTAAAGAGGCCCGGTAATTACAGTTTTGCCAAAGGCCTTACCGCCGTAGATGCAGTGGCTAAGGCAGGAGGCTTTACCGACATTGCCAGCCAGAATGCTGTTAAGGTAATAAGAGAAAGTAAAGACGGCAAAAGAGAAACTTTTACCGTACCGGTAGCCAGTATATTACAAACCGGAGATAAGCGCAAAGATGTGATGCTGAAAGAAGGAGACATCGTTTCGGTCCCGGAATCATTTTTTTAAAATAATTAAGACGCTAAGAAACTTAATTTTTACCAAATATGATACCCCCAGCAGAAGTAAAAGAGCTAACGATAAAAGATTATCTTGATTTGTTGTATAAGCACTTAATGCTTATATTTGCTGTCGCCTTTGTGATTGTGGGAACCGTAAGCTTTTATGAATTTACTTCGCCAAAGATATATTTAGCCAAGACAACGGTTATCGTTGAGATGGAGAAAACAAAGATTGCGGGTAAAATCGAGGAAGTTTACGAACAAAAAGGCACGGAAAAAGATTTTTACCAGACACAGCTAAATATCGCAATGTCCCGCTCCTTGGCAGACCGTGTTGTTAAAGTTTTGGGCCTGGACCGTGACCCTGAATTTATGAATTCAAAAGATCCTGCCGGCCAGCTTCTTTCTATGGTAAAAATTGAACCCGCGCGCCAAGGTTCAACTGCAATAATTTCGGTACAGGGAAAAGACCCTATAAAAATTACGGCAATTGCAAATGCATGGGTCAGGGAATTTATTTACCAGGATGTTGAAAGAAAAGTCGGAACCGCCAAATATGGCATAACTTTTTTAGAAAACCAGTTAACGGATACTCTTAAAAAATTAAATGATTCAGAAAAAGAATTGAATGCTTTTATAAAAAGTAACCGCATAGTTACTATACCCGATATCGAAACAAAAACAGATAGTTTGATAGAAAGCTTAAAGGCGCAAAAACAGCAGTTGGAAAAAGAGATAGCTGAAGCCGCGCAAAGATACAAAGAAAAACATCCTAAAATGATTTCGCTGACCACTCAGTTAAAAGTAGTCGAAGATAAGCTAAGTGAAGAAACGAACAAGAAGCTGGAATTACAGGAAAAGATGTCAGAGTACAGCATTCTTAAAAGAAGAGTGGATACCTATAACTCCTTATATGAGGATTTTCTAAAGCGCGCGAAAGAGCTGGATGTTTCCAAAGAATTAACGCTTTCAAATATAAGAGTGCTTGACCCTGCAGAAGAACCAAAAAACCCCGTAAAACCCAACCCTACAAAAGATATACCATTAGCCGTAATAGCCGGTTTAGTGTCAGGGGCGTTACTTGCTTTATTTTTGGAAAAAATAGATTCAACTTTAAAAACATCCGACGAAGTCGAATTTTTCATAAAACTTCCGTTTCTGGGATATATCCCGTCAATCAGAGGCGGAGGCGCAAAAAATAAAAATATCAATTTAATTTCTTTCTCAGAGCCCCGTTCAAGAGTGGCGGAGTCCTTTCGAAATCTTAAAGTCTCTCTGCTTTTTTCTTTTCCGCAGGATAAACCCTTAAGGACGGTTGTAGTTACGAGTTCCATTCCCGCAGAAGGCAAAAGCTTTGTTGCTTCAAACCTTGCTACAATATTTGCCCAGGCAAAAGAGCCTACTTTATTGGTGGACGCCGATATGCGTAAAGGCAATTTACATCAGATTTTCGGGATAAAACCGAAAAATGGTTTAAGCACTTTATTGACCGGCATGTGTTCGATAGACGAAGCGATAAATATTACATCGATACCTAATCTGGCAATACTTTCAGCCGGCCCCTACACCCCAAATCCCACAGAATTGCTTAGCTCCGACAGATTACCCCTGATTCTGCGCGAGCTGGAAAAGAAATACAAAAGAATAATAATAGACTCAACACCAATATTAAATGTGTCAGAAGCCTTGATTTTAGGGGATAAATGCGACGGTGTAGTTTTTGTTATACGGGCAGGGCACACCGCGATAAAATATATATTAGAAGCCAGAAAAATTATGGATACGCGCGTAAAGTTAATAGGCGCGCTTTTAAATAATACGAATATGGGCAAAGACCGCTACTACTATTATCATTATTACTATCCGACAGATAAAAAATAATGTGAAGGTTTTAGAATATCTTCTAATTTTCCTCTTAATTTTCAGCCCTCTTTTTTACGGTTCAGTAGGGCAAATTCCGTTTTCTGTTATAGAAATAACTTCCCTGTGCTGTTTTTTATTGCTTGTATTTAGCGCAAGATTTTCCAATCGTAAGCTTATTTATCCCGGGAAAATAATTTTTGTGATGATTTTTTTATTGTTTATTATATTTCAAATTATAAATTTGCCCGGTTTTATTTTAAAGATAATTTCCCCACACACATATATACTGAAACAGCAATATAACCCTCATCTTACTGCTTTTGGTTTTTCTCAATTGTCTTTCTATTCATTTGCCAGCATAGAAGGATTAATAAGGTTTATTTCTTTCTTTTTAATTTTCATATGCGTTTTAAATGTTTTTGAAAAAAAAGAGCAATTTGAAAGAATAACGCTGATTCTTATTTTTTTAGGGCTTTTGTTGTCTTTCTACGGAATAATAACAAAATATTTCATTTTGCAAAAACAATTCACGCGGACCTTCAGCACTTTCGGAAACAGAAACCACTTTGCCGCATATATGATAATGATTGCTCCCCTTTCGATAACTTACGCGTTGTACTGCAGGAGTAAAAATAAAAAGATAATATTTAGTTTCATCGCCGCGATAATCTGCTCCGCGGTTTTCCTTTCATTGTCCCGCGGCGGCTCTATAAGTTTGATAATCGCTTTAATTTTTATGTCTTATCTCTTGATGAAAGAAAAATTACACGGTAATCAGCATTGGATAATTGCCGCAGTAATTATTTTTGCGCTCTTATTGGTTTCTATGTCGGGCTTTGGCCCCATGCAGCACAGATTGAGTATTTTAAAGGAGGGTTTTGCCGGAAGATTGTCTGTTGTGTCTGATTCCCTTGCTATATTGAAAAATTTCCCTCTTTTTGGAATTGGCCTGGACAACTTCAGGTATGTTTTTAGCATGTACCAAAAAAGCAGGCAAATCACCAGTTATTACGATTATCTGCATAATGATTATCTGCAATTTCTCGTTGAGGCGGGCTTAATTTGCACAGTGTTATTGTTAATTTTTTTCTTAGGCCTTTTCAAAAATATTCTAACTGGGCTAGCCAAAAGGCACGACCCATTTGCTAAAAGCATAGTTATAGGGGGCTTTTGCGGCATGCTTGCGGTTTCTATGCATAGCTTTGTCGACTTTAATTTTCATATTACTGCGGTTGCGCTTTTATTCTGGTTTCTTTTAGGATTAACCTACAAATGTGTATTTACACATTTGTATTCTGCCGGGGAGATAGAGGATAATTAAATTATTGGTACGATGAAAGAAAAAAATATCAGCAGTTTATTTTTAATTATTACAGCGGCAATTGTAATTGCGCTGTCCGGCGTTATCTTTTTTAATCTAAAAGGATATATTATTTATGAAAAATTATCGAATACGAAAATACCGGCGATAAAAACAGAAAGAATAAATTATTACAATGATGCTATTTTCATGATATCGCAGGCTATTAAACTAAATAAGCTGAATGCTGATTATATAGCACTAAAGGCAGATTTACTTTTTGGCTTACTTAGCGAAGATTTACACAGCGCCAGCGATATTAAGAAAAAGGAAATCGAAGATTTATATATGAAAGCTATCAGCCTTAATCCTGTTAACTTTGAATATCATCTAAAGTTAGGATGGTTTTATGCGCAGATAAATGACGCAAAAGCAGAGTCGGAAATAGAAAAGGCAATTGAGCTTTACCCGTCGTATTATCGTAACTATTTATACTTTTCAAAATACTACCTAAAAAATAAAAAAGAAAAAGAGGCTTTTAACAACATACTTTTAACGTTTTATCGCAGCGGCACCGGCCCGTGGCGTAAAATTATGGATGAAATCAGGGAAGATTTAACGGCTTTCCCGGCTTTTTATTTTGATGAGAAAAAAAGGCAGTTAAGTTTCTTCGTATCCGCTCCGGGCGAGGAGCTTAATTTTAAAAAATACGGGTTTTCGCATATTAACACTCCTTTGGATATAAAGGTTTATGTGCTAAATTCCGCTAAACCTGAAATTTTGCTATACAAAAACAATATACTTTCGGGGCATTTTAAAAAAACAGCGTCTATTAATGAAGCGGATATTTACGAATTCAATATTACGCCAGCTATGGCTGATGCTTACCTGGATGAATTAATTATTAAAACCGCCCCGTCCCAGAATATCGAAAAAATAGAATTTATAAAGAAATTCTACTAGAGAAATAAACGCCAAAATAATCTATTTACTTTAACGCCTCTCGTTGCTAGAATATCCCCTATTTAACCGGCATATTATAAGGGCATTTTTCTGTTTCTGCCGGCAGCCCCATTTACCGGCAGATTGGTCAGATTTATCAAAAAGGAGGAGAGTATGGCAACATTTGAGGATTTTTCAAAGTTAGAATTGAAAGTTGGTAAAATTTTGGAAGTCACAGTCCATCCAAATGCGGACAAGCTTTATGTAATAAAAGTGGATTTGGGAGAAAAAACCACCCAAATAGTAGCCGGAATAAGAAACTTCTATACGCCGGAAGAATTAACCGGAAAATCTGCAGTTATAGTTGTAAACCTTGAACCTAAGATGCTAAGAGGAGTTGAATCGAACGGAATGCTTCTCGCCGCCCATTCGGAGGACAAAATAGTAATACTTACGACAGACAAGGAATGCTTCCCGGGCAGTTTAATAAAATAGCGCCTATGCTTACTAAATATATAAGGATAAGCACCAAGGGAAGTACCGACATAATTAATATCACACAGCAACTTGTAAAAATTCTGGAAGAAGAAAGCCTGAAAGATGCGCTAATGTTTCTTTCGGTCATTGGCTCAACCGCCGCAATAACGACTATGGAATATGAGCCGGGATTGGTTAAGGATTTAAAAGAAATTTTTGAAAAAACTTTACCCTTTGACAAAGATTATGCCCATAATCTTACGTGGGGCGATTGTAACAGCCACTCACACTTGCGCAGTTCATTTATAAAAACTAACTTTTTTGTTTCTGTTACCGGAGGAAAACTTGATTTAGGCACTTGGCAGCAGGTTGTCTTAATTGACTTTGATACGCGCAGCCGCGAAAGAGAGATAGTAGTAAAGATTGTAAATTAACCGGAAAAGAACATGGATTTAAAAAAGAACATAGAAGATTTCAATCTCGTATTTTTCGATTTAGAAACAACCGGTCTCGATGTTTTAGCCGGCGATTCCATATGCGAAATAGGCGCGCTTAAAATAAAGGCGCGCGAAACCATAGATAAATTTCACAGTCTTGTGAATCCCAAAAAAACCATGCCCAAGGAAGCCCTTAGGATACACAATATTTGCGACGAAGATTTAAAGGATGCGCCCTATTTCGAAAACATAGTGGATAAATTTGTTGATTTTTCGAAAGATTCGATAGTCCTGGCATACAATATCGGTTTCGATCTGGGTTTTATAAATTACGGGCTAAAGCAAATAAATAAAAAGCCGCTCGAAAATCCAGCCATAGATATACTTTGCATGGCGAGAAAGACTTTGCGGCTGTCGCGGTACAATCTTAGCGAAATAGTTTCATTCTTTAACATAGAATATTCAGGCAAATTGCACCGCGCCACGGAGGACGCTTATGTTGCTTCGGAAGTATTTTTTAAATTAAGAGATATATTGCGGGAGAACAGCCTGGATAATCTGGAAGATTTCATATCGCTTTACGGTTTAGATAACGAAATTTTTAGGAGCAAAACAGAACCTAAAATTGACCTGGTTAAAAAAGCAATTGAAGAAAAAATTTCGCTTAAGGCAAGATATTTTTCTTATCAAAATAAAATGGAAAGCGATATGATAAAACCGCTTAACCTCTCCCAGGAAAACAAAAGTTTTTTTCTCTGGTACGAGAGCAAACAAGGTAAAAATATCCGCATTGGCTTAGACCGCATTCTTGATGTGGAAATAGTTTAACGAAAATACTCGTAAAAACGATAAAACCCGCAGGCAGTTTTACCTGCGGATATCTGCGTTAGATTTACGCGAATATATGTTAGAAAAATTATGAAACAAAGAATAAAACTTCATATAAGGGGAATCGTCCAGGGGGTAGGTTTCAGGCCCCACGTATTCAGGCTTTCCAAGAAATTTAACTTAGGCGGATATGTGCTTAACGATTCAACCGGAGTAACCGTTGAGCTTGAAGGAGAATCCCGCAGGATAAAAAGCTTCATGAAAGAGCTTAGAGTGACAGCTCCTAAAATAAGCAGTATAAATAAAATAAAGGAAAAACGTATTCCGTTAGCCGGAGAAAAAGAATTCAATATAATTAAGAGCTGCTTAAAGGCCGACAAAATTGCATCTTTTCCCGCAGATATCGCGATATGCAAAGACTGCCTAAAGGAACTGTTTAACAAAAGAAACCCGCGCTACCTGTATCCTTTTATAAACTGCACTAATTGCGGGCCGCGTTTTAGCATAATCGGAGATGTTCCGTATGACCGGAAAGAAACAACGATGAGGCACTTTAAAATGTGCCCGTTATGCTCGAAGGAATACGGGAATCCTTTAGACCGCAGGTTTCATGCTGAGCCTAATGCGTGTTTTTCCTGCGGACCGCAGATAAGGCTTTTAAAGAGCTTAAATGAAATAAAAAAAGAAAAAAGTTTTCCTGCACATGCCCGGAAGATTCTGGAAAAAACAGCGAAACTGATAAAAGACGGGAAAATTATTGCTATAAAAGGAATAGGCGGATACCACCTTGCCTGCGATGCAAAAAATATTGAAGCCATCCACCGCCTGAGGAGCCTTAAAAACCGGCCAACAAAACCTTTTGCAATAATGCTTGAAAATTTTAAGGCGGTATCGGAAATTTGCAAGGTAAGCAGCAGTGAGAAAAAACTTCTTGAAAGCCAAGCAAGGCCGATAACCCTGCTTAAAATAAAGGAAAAAAATTCCTGGATTGACGAGGTTGCTCCTTCGCAAAATTTTCTTGGGGTAATGCTTTGTTATGCGCCCCTGCATTACCTGCTTTTTAATTATCTTAAGCAATTTGAAAAGCTTCCTGTATTAATTATGACATCTGCGAACAAGGGAGATTTTCCTTTGGTTGCTTTAGAAAATGAACTTTTTCAGGTTGAAAAATATGCTGATTATTTTCTCGCGCATAACAGGCGCATACAGGTAAAGTGCGACGATTCAATTGCAAGGATATTTAACGGCAAAGAAATTATAATAAGAAAAGCAAGGGGATATACGCCTGATTTTATAAATTTTGCGCATAAAAAAGAAATCCTTGCCTGCGGAGCGGAATTAAAAAACACATTTTCGCTGGCAGCGGGCGGTTATCTTATAAGCTCGCCGTACCTAGGTGATTTAAAAAATTACGCAAATTATGAGCTATACCTTAAAACGCTCGCTCATTATGGAAAAATATTGGATTTTAAGCCTGAAATTGTCGCGCATGACTTACATCCGTCTTATATGTCCAGCCAATATGCGCTTTCTTTGAAAAAAGTACAGAAAATTTCTGTTCAGCACCACCACGCGCATTTAGCCGCTTGTCTTTTTGAAAATAATATAGACAGACGCGCAATCGGGGTTTGCTTTGACGGAGCAGGCTTGGGTACAGATAATGCAATTTGGGGAGGAGAATTTTTTATAACGGACAAAAAAAATTACCTGCGCGCCGGTCATTTTAATTATTTCGGCTTGCTTGGCGCAGATAAGGCGGTTCTTGAGCCGGCAAGAGTGGCATTTTACATGCTTTATAATATATACGGCAAGAATCTATTCAAATTAAACCTTGACTGTCTCAGTTATTTTAAAAATTTAGAGAAAAATATTTTTTGTAAGCTCATGGAAAATAAAGAATTTGTTATGACTTCATCAGCAGGCAGGCTGTTTGACGCCGCGGCAAGCGTTTTAAACATAAAGCACAGAGTAAGCTATGAAGCGGAAGCTGCTGTTTTGCTGGAAATGCTTGCAGGCCGGGCAAAACCGGGGAATGCTTCGTTTGAATTTTCAATAAAAAAAGAGAATAATATTTATGTAATAAACTGGCGGGATATTTTTTCCGGAATCGTCAGCGATTTAAAAGCAAAAAAAGATAAAGGATATATCGCGTATAAATTCCATCTTACCTGCGCGAAGATTATAAAAGAAATGTCCGTTCTTCTAAGAAAGGATTCCGGCCTGAATGACGTAGCGCTTTCGGGAGGGGTTTTCCAGAATTTTTTGCTTTCAGGCCTTACGCTTAAACTTCTTAAGAAGGAAGGCTTCAACGTCTATTATCATAAAAGAATTCCCACGAACGATTCCGGCGTATCAGCCGGTCAGGCGGTTGTGGCGAATGAAAAAATATCTAAGGAGCAAATATGTGTTTAGCTTATCCAATGAAAATAATTGAAATAAAGGGAAATCACGCATCAGTTGAAGCCGATGGCATTAAGAGGGATGTTAACATAGAATTTCTTAAAAAACCAAAAGTGGGTGATTTTGTAATGGTGCACGCAGGTTTTGCCATTGAGAAATTTGACCCAAACAAAGTAAAAGACATACTGGAAGGCTTTAAGGAGTATAAAAGTGCTTACCGAAAATCTTCTAAGAAATAAAAAACTCATAGAACGCGTTATCTGTAAAATCCGCAGCCTCGAGCTAAAAAAGAATATAAATATAATGGAGGTTTGCGGAACGCATACCTATACTTTTTTTAGGTTTGGTTTAAAGAAACTGCTTCCGGATAATATAAACTTAATTTCGGGGCCAGGATGCCCGGTTTGCATAACCGAAGACAGTTTCATAGACAAAGCTCTTTTTTTATGCAAAGACCAGCGAAATGTCATAGCAACTTTCGGCGACCTTATAAAGGTAAAGGGTACCTCGGCCAGCCTGGAAGAGGCGCGCGCGCGTGGCGCGAATATATCAGTTATATACTCTCCGAGCGACGCTTTAACTTTAGCGCAGGAAAACCCGCAGAAAAGAATAATTTTTTTGGCGGTAGGCTTTGAAACAACAGCGCCGCTCACGGCTTCCGTATTGAAGGAAGCGAAAAACAATAAGCTTAACAATTTTTTTGTGCTTTCCGCGCACAGAGTAATACCCCCAGCAATGAATATTCTTTGCGAGGACGCGGAGATAAACATAGATGGTTTTCTCTGCCCCGGGCACGTTTCTGTTATTATAGGAGAAGCGCCGTATGAGATAATCGCAAAAAAGTACCATAAGCCTTGCGTAATCTGCGGTTTTGAACCATTGGATATGGTTTTGTCTATATACAAAATATGCCTTCAGATAAAAGAAGGAAGCTATAGGCTAGAGAATGAATATAGCAGGGTAGTTAAGCCAGGCGGCAATGTTTCTGCGATGAAATTAATAGGCGAGATATTTGACGTAAGAGACGCCCGCTGGCGCGGTTTTGGGATAATAGAAAAAAGCGGGCTGTTTATAAAAGAAAAATATAAGAATTTTGATGCTGAAAAACTGATAGACAAACCATTGGAATTACGAAAAACAAAAAACATCAATTGCCGCTGCATAGATGTAGTGAAAGGGAAAATCCGGCCGCCTGCCTGCCCGCAATTTAAAAAAATCTGCACCGTAGATAACCCTCTTGGTCCGTGCATGGTATCTTTCGAAGGCAGTTGTAGAATTTACTATGAATATTCGGCTTAATTTGGTAAAATACAGCATAAATAGAGCGGAAAGTGTTGTTGCTGATTTAAAACAAAATTAGCCGGCAGCTTTAATATTTACGGCGCATAATAAATACGGAGGTTAATATGGATGAGATATTAGAAATATTGGAAACTAATGCCAGAATTCCTTTGGAGGACTTGGAAAAACTTACCGGTAAAAACAAAAAAGAAATCGAAAAGGCAATTAAGGATTACGAAAAAAAAGGAATAATCATAAAATATAAAGCAGTGATAAATAAAGAGAGAATTAAAAACGGCAACGGCGTTATTGCCTTAATTGAAGTAAGAATAACTCCGCAGAAAGACGTAGGATTTGATGCGGTAGCGGAAAGGATATATAAATTTCCTGAAGTAAAAAATTGCTACCTTCTTTCAGGAACTTACGATTTACTTTTAACTGTTGAGGGCAAAGATATTCATACGGTAGCAAGTTTCGTTTCAGAGAAACTCGCTCCTTTAAGTTCGGTAAAAGGAGCAGTTACCCACTTTATGCTGAAAAAATACAAAGAAGACGGCGTAATTTTAACGAAGAAAGAAAAAAACGAAAGGCTGGCTATAACTTACTAATTTTTTAACGGCTATGATTGCAAAACATATTAAAAATTTGGCGCCTTCAGGTATAAGGCAATTTTTCGATTTAGTGCTCGGCATGCCTGATGTGATTTCCCTTGGCGTTGGCGAACCTGATTTTATTACTCCCTGGCGCGCGAGGGAAAAAGCAATAACCGCCCTTGAAGAGGGTATGACTTCATATACCTCAAACAAAGGGCTTTTTGTGCTTAGGAAAAGCATTACGAATTTTCTTGAAAAAAGGCACAATCTAAAATATGACGCGGACAACGAGATTTTGATTACCGTTGGGGTCAGTGAAGGCCTGGATTTGGCAATCCGCGCGATAATTGAGCGCGGCGATAAGGTAATTGTGGTGAGCCCTCATTTTGTTGCT
>Ga0265297_10000547_pt1 | contig 108352 bp, 110 predicted proteins | sample Munlanlwell13791_FD_192502 | JGI IMG/M metagenome (GOLD analysis project Ga0265297, IMG submission 192502) | Leachate microbial communities from a municipal landfill in Southern Ontario, Canada - Leachate well 137-91 | ecosystem: Engineered > Solid waste > Landfill > Unclassified | place...
TTCTTAATCGTGGCCACGTCTGCTTTCCGTCGGGCATCATTAGCAGCATTAGCAGCTGAATTCAAAGAAACCAAGACAAAGCCTGATAAGATGCCAACAATCGCAATCACGACTAAGAGCTCGATTAGAGTAAAAGCAATAAGACGTTTGGATTTCATTTGTTTAAGATTGTTTTTTCTTAAAGATATTATATCAGAACACAAGAAAGTTGAAAATGAAAATTTTAAGCACTATCGACATTGAGAAAATCCTGGTTTGCATTTAGAGCTATCTGCGCCAGAATAATTAGAAGAATCAATACACCAATTTTTATTTTTTTGAGATCCTATAAAATTTGTTTTTGCACAATAATAATTATTATTCGCACTAAGATAAATTTCCGCGGTTCCCCCAAAATCTTTTATTTTTTCGAAAATATTTAAAATCTCTTTATCTTTTTCCAAGCCAATATAGTTGCCATTTTTTAACCTTTTTATTTCTGCCCAATTTCTAACTGTTTCTAAGTTTTTCCTGATTAATAAATTATTAGCTGATTCTTCTAATTTTTTAAAAATCAAAATTGGGAAACCTAAAGAAAGGCTAAAAACAACAACTATTGCTAAAATTTTAAAAAATGATATTTCGAAAGTTTTTTTCTCCAAAATATTTTTATTATTGATTTGCAATAGGCGCATAAACCGGCTCTGACTGAGAGCTTAATTGCTTACCAGTCCACTGGTCATTGCCGGTAATATGAACGGATCCGGTAATTAAAATATCCTCACTGAGCTCGGGAACAGCCGAAACTTGAAAGGCACATTTAGGGGCTTCTTTTAAAATTCCTTCTCCTGCTTCCATGGCTCCAATTAAACAAACCACTTCTCTTGTATTTTCATCATAAGTTATTTTTGCTGTTTCTGGCCAAATTTTATTTTCGTAAAAAACATTCGGAGAAAGAACCGCTCTCATAATAACCCCTTCCATATTATTATAATAATTCTTTGCTGACCACTCAACAGTTAAATAAGTTTTTTGACCGATTTGAAGAGGATAAGGCCCGGAATTTGTAAAATATTGATTTTGATTATAAATTTTTTGTTCAGCAACAAGCGAAGAATTGATTTTAGTAATAAATTCTTGGGTGTTTGCTCCTACGGTAACATTATTTTTAATTATTGGATTAGCATTACCAGGACTATCCATATTCCAACGTTTATTTACGTTTACCCAAAATTCAACTTTTCCGCCTTGCCCTGGAGCTAAATAATTAAGCTCGGGAATGTGCGTATTATCCCAAATAATAGAATTATCCCCTTGCTGATAGTTTCCATTAGGAACAATAACTGAATTTAAATCAATATTATTAGTGTTTAATCGGCTGATTAAAACCATATTCTGCATCGCATCTTGACCGATATTCATAAAAGATATTTCGTAGTGCAATTGGTCGCCAGCTGAAGCAACATAAGCATCGCTATTATTAACAATTTGCGTTAAATAAATCGAAGGGGCAATAATTTGAACGCTTCGAATTGATTCTTTTAAAATTACAAAATTTCCATTTTCCCAAATTCCAAGCTGAACTTTAAATATTTTTTTATCTTGATCGTTTCCAGTTAAAGATCCTGTTAGTTGAATATTCCCACTATCTAATTCGTTTAAAACAGGAATACTCCATTCATTATCTAGCCCTTTTGGTTTCTGAGTAATAACATTAAATTCAGCAGGAATCTGCGCCTTAATTGTTAAGTCATTTAAAGGATAAGAAACATTTGAAGAATAATTAAAATTTACAGTAAATGTTTTATTGTTCGCAACCTGATCTGGCATTTGAACAATTAAATTAATCGGCACACTACCCAAAATAGTGGTAAAAGTAGTACTTACTTCATTTTTTGTTTTTAGTCCCGAGGGCTGAAAAGATATCCTGGCTTCAGCTTTTTTAGTTTCATTGGCTTGACCCAATAAGCGAGTAGTAAATTGAACTGATCTTTCTTCTCCTGGATAAATATCTCCTTTCAAAGCAACAGAATCTAAATGAACTACTCTTTGGCCATTTTCAATAATCGCCCCTTCTGGAAAAGTAAAAAACATTTCTAGGTTTTCTAGACGAACATTGCCATTGTTTTTATATTTTACCGTATAGGTAATATTTTCACCCATATCAGTTTTACTAGGTCCCAAAATTTCCAAATACATTACTTGCTTAGAATAAGACATTTTATACCAAGAAAAACCTCCTGCCATCAAAGCAATAATTATTAATAATATAACAATGTTTCGTATTTTCATTTTTTAAAAAACTTTATTTTGTAAAATCTTAATTTGCTTTGCTCTTTTTTATCGATAGGGTTTTTCTTCATTTCAACCCTTTCTTTAATAGCATTAATATTTTGTTTATATGTTTTAAAATCTTCTTTTTCCGCTTGTTTAGTGCCCCGAGGAGTTTTTTTAAGATTATAGCTATTTTTTTTAAAATCTTCTTTCTCTCCCAAGCGCAATCTTTTCCCGGATTCACCCTGAAAGGTCATTCGCGAAGATGAAAAATTTTGCTTGGCTCCCGGCTTTTCCGTTGAAAAAGAAAAATTACTCATATTCTTTTTTTTAAATATTTTCTTTTTTTGTTATTCCTAAAATAATTTTTTCTTTTCCAATTTCTATTTCCTTGGCTTGGTCAAATTTTTCTTGAATAATAAATTCATCAGCCAAAACCTCATCAAGAATATAATTTTTATTATTAACTATTATTTTATCAAAAAAATCTGATTTTTGATAGAGAACATTGATTCGATCAGCTGGAATCATATTTAAATCTTTTCTGATTTGTTGAATTTGTCTAATAATTTCTCGAACATCCCCCTCTTCTTTTAATTCTGGCGTAACCTCTAAATCAAGCCAAATATCATTTTCCAGGCCTGGTTCTTTTGTTATTTTTTTAACATTTATTTCATCGGCAATTAATGGAAAAAACTCTTCTTTAAGTTCAATATTTTTTATTTTTAATTCTTTCAAGGGTTGCCTTACTTTTATCCCCTGCTTTTGTCTTTCTGCTAAGGCTAAATTTACTATTTCTCTTGCTTCAGCCATTTGTTTTTCTAAATCATGGCTAATAAAATTTTTATCTTCGCTTGGATAATCACAAAGATGAACGCTTTCTAGGTCTGATTCTTTTTTTAATTTTTGATATAAATCTTCGGCTAAAAACGGTGTAAAAGGAGCAATTAATTTTACCAATTTCAATAAAACATAATGCATGGTTGCGATTGCTTCTTGTTTTTCTTCTTTTGTTTCTGGTTTTTGTAGTCTACGCCTTGACCGCCTAATATGCCAATTGGAAAAATCGTCAATAAAATCATTAAACAGTCTTGATGCTTTTGTTAATTCATATTTCTCCATCCATTTATTTATCTCTTGGTTTAATTTTTCTAAACGGGAAATAATCCATTGATCTAAAATATTTTTTGAAATATTATTTTTTATTAAATCTTCTCCTTTATAAGTTTCATAAAAAATATAACAATTATTCAATCCGGAAATCACTTTGCGCCAAACTTCTTTAACTCGATCTTCGGAAAATCGATATTCTTCTCCAATATTTGAAGAAGATAGTAAAAAATAACGCAAAGAATCAGCCCCATATTTATCAAAAACCTCTTTCGGATCAGGATAATTTTTTAACTTTTTACTTAATTTGCGACCCTGAGCATCCAAAACCAAACCATTAACAACTACATTTCTAAAAGCAGGTTGATTTTTACCTAAACCAAGATCGTCTAAGGTTAAAGCTGAGGCAATTACATGCAAAGTATAAAACCAGCCCCTGGTTTGATCTAATCCTTCTACAATAAAATCAGCTGGAAAAGTTTTTTCCACTAATTCTTTGTTTTCAAAAGGATAATGCCACTGAGCATAAGGCATTGATCCTGATTCAAACCAACAATCAAATACACTTTGAACTCGACTTATTTCTTTTCCGCATTCGCATTTTAATTTCACTTCATCAATATAAGGACGATGCAAATCTTTTAAATCATAATCTTTCACTGATTTTTCCTTTAGCTCGGCCACACTTTCGATACAAATTGTTTTCTTGCAATCTGGACATTCCCAAATTGGAATCGGTGCACCCCAAAAACGATCTCGGGCAAAATTCCAATCCCGACCGCCTTCTAACCATTTTCCAAATCGCCCATCTTTAATGTGGCTGGGAACCCAATTAATTTTTTGATTGTTAGCTAATAATTTTTCTTTTAACTCTGTTACTAAAACATACCAACTTTCAAGAGCATAATAAACAAGCGGAGTATCACAACGCCAGCAATAAGGATATTCGTGAACAATCAACTCTTGTTTATAAAAAATGTTTTTATCTTTCAGATCGCTAATTATTTTTTTATCCGCATCTTTAACGTTTAGGTTTTCATAATCAGTTACCTGCTTTATAAATTTTCCAGCTTCATCCACTAAATGGTAAATCGGTAATTCGTATTTTTGGCCTAAATTATAATCATCTTCTCCGTGCATTGGATTTATATGGACAATCCCAGTACCATCTTCGGCAGTGACAAACTCGGCTAATAAAACTTGAAAAGCATTTTTTATATTTTTTGTTTCAATTTTTTCAAAATAAGGGAAAATCGGCTCGTATTTTTTATTAGCCAAATCTTTTCCTTTAAATTCTTTTAAAATTTTAAAATCTTCTTCAATTATTGCCAAGCGATCTTTAGCTAAAATATATTTTTCTCCTTTGTTTTCAATCAAACAATATTCCAATTCCGGATTAACAGCCAAAGCTAAATTTCCAGGCAAGGTCCAAGGCGTAGTAGTCCAAACTAAAAAATAAGCATTTTTAAATTCTTCTTCAATAATTTTGAACTTTACATAAATAGAAATATCTCTTGTTTCTTTGTATCCTAAATTAACTTCAAAATTAGATAAAGTGGTTCCACAACGTGGGCAATAAGGAGAAACTCGATAATTTTTTTTCACTAATTTTTTATTCCATAATTGTTTTAAAACCCACCAAACAGATTCGATATAATTATTTTCTAAAGTGGCATAAGCTTTATCATAATCAGCCCAGCGCCCTACTCTTTTCAAGGTGTTTTCAAAATCAGCCACACAAGTAAAAACCGACGCTCGGCAAGCATTATTAAATTTTTCTAGCCCCATTTCTTGAATCTGTTTTTTGGTTTTGATTTCCATTTGTTTTTCAATCAAATTTTCAATCGGCAAACCGTGACAGTCCCAGCCTACCCTTCTTGGCACTTGATATCCTTTCATGGTCCAATATCTTAAAACCGTATCTTTTAGAGCGGTTGTTAAAATATGCCCATAATGGGGCTTTCCCGTAGCAAAAGGCGGACCATCAAAAAAACTAAAAAATGGCGAATTCTCTCTATTTTTAATGGATTTGTGGAAAATGTCTTGTTTTTCCCAAAACTCTAATATTTTTTCTTCATTGTTCATATAGTTCTTATTTCTCCAGTTTTTAATACTTCTCGATTATTATTAATTACTAAATCTTTTGCAGGAATTCCACGAAAATAAGCCTCTAAAAGCCAAAGCGGATCCCCATGGGAAACAATCAAAATATTTTTATTTTCATACTGAGCTTCGATTTCGTTGATCACCAAAATCATTCTTTGCTGGCAATCATTCCAATTTTCTCCTTCAGGAGGAGATAGCTCAAATTTTTTCATTAAATTATTTTCATAAAAAGCCCAGGCTTGATTTTCATTTTGCCCAGCAAAAATTCCCCAATTAATATCCCTTAATCTCTGGTCATAAATTATTTTTTCTTTTTCAAAGCCAATAATCTCAGAGATTAATCCTGCGGTTTGCTTGGTTCGAAAAACATCGGAACAAAAAACAAGATCAATGTTTTTATTTTTTAATTCTTCTCCAGCTTTTTTCACTTCTTTAATTCCCTCTTCGATTAATTCACAAGGAGGAAAATCGTCAGGCCAATTATAAAGAATTCCCTTTTTCTCGGTTTGATGAATGTTTTTTCCGTGTCTTAAAAGAAAATATCGATTCTTAAAATCCTTACTCATAATGATAAATTAGCATTTTTATTATTTTTTATCAATAAAAAAGGCCGGCAGATGCCGGCCATTTTTGTTTAGCTATTCAGCTGCATTTTCTCCTTCATTAGCTTCTTCTACTTCTGGAGTAGTTTCTGTGCCTTCTTCTACTTTTTCTATTTCATCTGCCATAGTAGTTTTATTTATTAGGTTTATTATAAGTATAGTATATCTGTAATTTCAAAAAAAACAACCTTTATTTTCCTATTTTTTTTGCTAATCTTTCTGCTTCAATAAGTTGTTCTTCTATTTCTTTTAGCCCTTTTTCCCAAAAACTTTTTTTAGTAATATCAATACCGGCTCTAAGAAAAATATTTTGTGGACTTTCGGAAAGCCCGATTGATAAAATTTCTTTTACTTTTTTAATAAATTCAGGATTTTGTTTTACTGTTTTTTGCAAAGATTTTGAAATTAATAATCCACTAGCATAAGAATAGACATAAAAAAAAGAACGAATGTGGCTCCAATAAACCCACCAATTTTCTGATCCTGGTGATTGTTCTACGGCATCACCCATATAAGCTGACATATTTTTTTGAAAAATCCGGCCAATTTCTTCTTTTGAAAGATATCCTTTTTCTCGAAAATTTTGATGCAAATCTTTTTCAAAATTATAACAAGCAATTTGCCTTTGAATAGTAGAAATAATATCTCCTAATCTTTGAGTTATTATTTCCAATCTTAATTCTTCATCTGCTTGTTTCAATAATTCTTCTAAAACAAAATCTTCCATAAAAGTACTGGCTGTTTCCGCAACAGCCAAAGAATTGCCAAAATTCAGGGCATTTTCTCTTTTTTTCATTAATTCATTATTAATCCCATGACCAACTTCATGTGCAATAGTTAAAACATCTCTTAATTTATTTGTATGGTTAAGTAAAATATAAGTTGGCTGAATAATTAAACCATGACTACAGTAAGCCCCTCCTGTTTTCCCTTGGCGAGGAAAAACGTCAATCTGCCCATTATTAAGGAAAGAGTCAAAAATTTCTCCAAATTCTTTATCTAGTTGAAAAAATACTTTTCGCACCAATTGAACAGACTGGTTATAAGAATATTTTTTTTCTTTTTTCCCATATTCAACATTTCTTTCGTGATACTTTAATCTTTTTACCTTCATCAACTTGGCTTTTAATTTATAATATCGCCTAGAAAGATCGAATCTTTTTTTTACAACATCGCAAAGCGTATCAACTATTTTTGTTTCGATGTCATCGCTTAAATGCCTGGCTTTATCCGGACGATCAAACCCTCTAATTTGATCATTTATTTTTTTATTCTGCAAAACAGAGTTTATTTCATGTTCTGCTATTTCGGAATTTTTTGCTAAAATATCATTTAAGGCCTGGGCAGCTTCATCGCGAACCGATTTTTTTTTGCTAGAAATTAAAGTCATTATTTCTTCAAAAAATTTTGGTTTTCTTTTTCCGTCTTCATCTAAAATTTTTCTTGACTCTTTGGAAATAAAAAGCGAGGTCATCATTACCCAATTACTATGAGAGGTTTGATGTTTTAAGTTTATTATTTTTTCTTCAGGTTCAGTCAAAAAATATCGAGACCCGTCAAATATTTTTTTTAAATAATGGCGATAAGGCGCTAATTCTTTGCTTTTTAAAAATTCTTGCTGTTTTTCTTTTGTAATTCTGCCTAAGCTTAAATAAAAAAACTCCATTTCGTTGCCTATTTTTTGAGCAAACTCAAAGGCTTGATTAAGTCTGGCTTTGATTAAATGATTGGATTGATCTTGAGAATTACGATAATGAAAATAATCTAATTCTTTTGAATTAGCACCAAAAAAACGAGCCCAATTTTCATAATCATTTAAAACTTGTTTTAAAACTTTGGCCTGCTCTAAATAATTTTTTTTATCTTTCCATTTTTTAACAAATAAGCTTGTTGCTCGAGCAACTTTTTTCCTTTCTTTTATTATTAAAGGATCATTATCATTATTAAACAAAGGAGATAAGTCCCAAACATTTTTTATTTTTTTTTGAAGCATTTTGATTATCTTAATGTCCAGCCACCATCAACAACAATAGTTTGGCCAGTAATATAATTTGACTTTTCGGAAGCTAAAAAAACTACAGCATTGGCAATGTCTTCTGGGGTACCAAGTTTTTTCAAAGGAACCATTGCGATGGTTTGTTTTTTTACTTCTTCTGAAGAAGCTGCGCCAGGAGTGTCAATTCCCCCTGGAGCAACTGCGTTTACGTTTATTTTTCTTGGCGCCAATTCTAAAGCTAATGCTCTAACCATGGCGTTCAATCCCCCTTTAGAAGCGCAATAATGAACTAATCCTTCAAATCCAATCAAAGAAGCAATCGAAGAAATATTTATTATTTTTCCTCCTTCCTTCATTTCTTTTATTGCTGCTTGAGTGCATAAAAAAACACTTTTCAAATTAACATCTATTACCCTGTCCCAATCCGATTCTTTCATTTCTAAAAAAGATTGAAAGGGATAAATTCCGGCATTATTCACTAAAATATCAAGCTGACCAAATTTTTTAACCGTAGAAGCGATTAGGTTGTCGACTTCTTCTTTTTTGGAAACATCGCATTTCAAAGCCATTCCTAGACATTCTTGATTTTCTATTTTTTGCAAAGCTAAATCACAATCATCTTGAAAAAGATCACTAATAACTACTCGGCATCCCTCTTTTGCTAAAGCCGAAGCAATACCATATCCAATTCCTTGCTTTGCCCCAGTTACAATTGCTACTTTATTTTTTAAATTCATATAATTTAGTTTTACTATAATTATTTATATTTTAATTTTTTGATTTATAAGAAGAAACAAAACCAGCCAACCATTCAGCTTTATCGATTTTTAACATAATCCATCCGTCTGGTTTATTGGCAGTCTTTAGATTTAATTGATTTGGAGAAGCGGTCCAAATATTAACTGTCGCTATTTTAAGCCATCTTCTTAAAAAACCTTTATTAACATCAACTGTTTGAATATTTGAATACGGAATAATTTTTGTTTTTTTAAAAATAACCCCTTTGTCGATAATTAAATTATCGTCAGTTAATCTAAAGTCAAAATTGTTAGAATAAAGCCATTCATAGATTATTACCGGTAATCCCATTGTAGCAAACCAAAAAATAATAACTGTTTGCATGTGAAATAAAGAAAAAATCAAGTAAAGAATAGAAAACAATAATAATATTTTTAAAATAACATAATAAATATAAGACGAAACAAGTTTTTGATTTTGATTTAATGGAATCATATTTTTTATTGTTTTTTATTTTTTAAATAGTATTAACTACTGATAATCTATTACATTTTTTGTGGCGCAGAAACTCCAAGCAAATCCAAAACATTTTTAAGAGTAATTTGTGTGACATTTACCAGACCTAAACGAGCTTGTTTTAATTGCTCATCATCAACTAAAACATGACATTCATTATAAAATTGATGAAAAGCGGCCGCCAAATCCAAACTATATTGCACAAGTCGATGGACTTGATAATCATAGGCTGTATCTTCTATTATTTCTGGGAAATAATTGATTTGCTTTATTAAATCCAATTCTTTAGGATGAATTAATAATTCTACCCCCTTAATTTGTTTTATTTTTTTATTCTCTATGCCAGCATTTCTTAAAATGCTTGCCATCCGAGCATGGGCATATTGAACATAAAAAACAGGATTTTTTTCAGACTGTTCTTTTGCTAAATCCATATCAAAATTAAGGTGCGTATTAGCTGATTTCTGTAAAAAGAAAAATCTTACAACATCAGCTGGCAATTCTTCAAGCAAGTCGTCCATAGTAATAGCCGTGCCCAATCTTTTAGACATTTTTACAGGCTGATTATTTTTCATTACCGTAACAAATTGCAAAAGGATTATTTCTAATTTCCCCTTATGTCCAATTGCTTCTGTTCCAGCCAACAAACCAGGAACATCTCCAAAATGATCTGCCCCCCAAACATTGATAACTTTATCAAATTTATTTTTTTCAAATTTATGCTTATGGTAAGCAATGTCTCCAGCCAAATAAGTAAAAGCGCCGTCTGTTTTAATTAAAACTCGGTCCCGCTCATCTCCAAATTCCGAAGACTTAAACCATTGGGCATTATCTGCTTCATAAACTAAATTTTTTTTCTTTAAAAATTCGATTGTTTTTTTAACTTCTCCTTTTTGATGCAAGCTAGCTTCAGAAAACCATTCATCGTATTTGATGTTTAATTTTTCAATAGTTTTTTTTAGCATTGTTTCTAAAATAATTTTTGCTGCCGCTTGCCCTATCGTATAAGCATTGCTTTCAGATTTTGCTAATTTTTGATTTAAATCATCAATATATGGACCAGAATACTTTGCTTCTTCATCTTTTAAAACAGAATGGCCAAGCGATAAAATTTGATTTCCAAAATCATTGATATAATATGCTTTTTCTGTTTGATATCCTGCTTTTTTAAAAACATTTCCTAAAACATCTCCAAATGGACCACCTCGGCCGTTACCTACTGTTAGTGGTCCAGTAGGATTAGCAGACACAAACTCTACTTGAATTTTTTTATTTTTTCCTATTTCTAAATTGCCAAATTTTTCTTGTTGTTTTAAAACATTGCCTACTGTTTGCCATAAATATTGCCGAGAAATCCGAAAATTGATAAATCCAGGAGAAACTACTTCTACTAAATCAAAATAATTAAAAAAATCATTATCTTTCGCTATTTCTTCTTTTATTTTTTCAGCAACATCCATTGGGTTGATTTTTTGTCTTTTCCCTATTTCCATAGCAACATTAACAGCATAATCTCCATAATTTTTTTCTTTTGGTTTTAATATTTGAAAATTAGGATCTTCAAAAACGCCAAAAATATTGCTCTTTTGCAACGTTTTGATTGCTTGCTCTATTATTTTAATTATATATTTTCTCGCTTGCATTTTATTAATAAAACATATCTTAATAATAAATATATCATTTTTCAACCAGAAAAACAAAATATTCAAAAATGTATTTAATTTATTAGTCTCTTCCTTTTCAAGTAAAAATCAGATAAGCTAAAAATATATCAAATTAAAAAAATATGCCCGTAATAGCAGACAATAAAAAAGCCCGATACAACTACGAAATCCAAGAAAAATTCGAAGCTGGAATAAGTTTAAATGGCCAAGAAGTAAAATCTTTAAGAAAAAAAGGGGTTAATTTAAATGGAAATTACGTAGTTATTAAAAATAAACCCGGCCAGGCTGAAGTTTTTTGGGTTGGCGCTAATATTTCTGCTTATCAAGTAGAAAATGCCAGCCCTGAATACAATCCTCAGCGAGACCGAAAACTGCTTTTGCATAAAAAAGAAATTGCTTTTTTGGCTGGTAAAATAAAGGAAAAGGGCTTGACTTTAGTGCCATTATCAGTTTATACTAAAAAACATAAAATCAAGATGGAAATAGGCTTGGCTAAAGGAAAAAAGTCTTTTGACAAGCGTGAAACCATCAAGAAGAGAGAAGTTGAGAAAAAAATAAGACAAGAGTTAAAAATAAGGGGGTGAACCGCTTCGACAGAAATTTGAAAATAATATGCAAGCCGAGTATTCTCTAATCTCGCAAAACTTAGAGAACCAATTTAAGTGCAAACTTATTTGAAGAACCTGCATTAGCTTACGCTTAATGCTGTCCTTGCCGCAGACTTCCGCTAAGCGGATAAGGGCATAAATTTTGCGGAATAGGCAAATTTTTTTTGATTTAAGAATTTTTTGCCGAAATAATATTAAATCAAGGCCATAGGAGTTTCGTCCGGCTTTCCACCTATTGCCTAACAAGGCCGGAACAAGCTTGTAGATTTATTATCAGGATAATTTTTGGACGCGAGTTCATTACTCGCCACCTCCACAAAAAATACTTGAACAAACCATTATTCAACAATCAAATAAAAGCCAAACAAGTTCGTCTGGTAGATGAAACAGGCGTACAATTAGGCGTTGTTTCTTTAGAGCAGGCTTTGGAAATGGCTAAAAACAAAAATTTTGATTTAATTCAAGTAACAGAAAAAGTGGAGCCGCCGGTATGTAAAATCGGCGACTATGGAAAATATCTTTATTCTTTGCAAAAAAAAGAAAGAAAAATAAATGTTGGCACTAAGGGAGGAGAGGTAAAGTCAATTAGATTAACTTTTAATATTTCTGATAACGATATCGAAACCAGAGCTAGTGCTGCCGAAAAATTTTTAAAAAAAGGAGATAAAGTAAAGGTTGATTTGCCTCTTCGCGGAAGACAAAAAGGATTAATTACTGTCGGCGAACAAAAAATTCAAAAATTTTTAGAACTATTAAGTGTAAAAATAGAAATAAAAACAGAAAAAGAATTAAAAAAAGAGCCAAAAGGCTTGTCAATGATAATCGCAAAAAAGTAATAATATGAAAAACAAAGGAAAGACCAGAAAATCAATAGTGAAAAGATTCAAAATAACAAAAAATGGAAAAGTTTTAAGGCGTGCCGTAGGTCAAGACCATCTTTTAAGCAAACAGACTTCAAAAAAAAGAAGATCTCTTCGTAAAATGGTGGAATTATCTAAACCAGAAGCGAAAAAAATTAAAAAATTATTAGGAAAATAAAAATATGGTAAGAGTAAAGAGGGGTACAGTTGCCCACAAAAGAAGAAAAAATATTATCAAACAGGCAAAAGGTTTCCGCTGGAGCAGAAATTCTAAATTTTTAGCTGCTAAACAGGCCCTAATGAAAGCTTGGTCTTATGCTTACCGCGACAGAAAAACTTTAAAAAGAGATAGGCGCGCAATGTGGCAAATCAGAATCTCTTCAGTTTGTAAAGAAAATGGAATTTCTTACAGTAAATTTATGGGAGCTTTGAAAAAGTTGAACATTGAATTGGATCGAAAAATATTAGCAGACTTAGCCAATGAAAATCCTGATATTTTTACAAAAATATTAGAAAAAGCAAAAGCCTAACAATAAACCACGCTTGCGCGTGGTTTTTTCATTCACTAATCTTTGGATTATTAGGAATATTCTTAGAAAATTTAAGTAGATATTCCCTACCGAAAATAATTAATTCTTTTTTGTTCGCTTTTCCAAAAGCACGAATAATTACAGACGGACCACTAAAATTTTTTGGCTCCAAATAAACATCTTTTATTTGGTGTATTTTTTTTAGCATCTTTGATTCACTTTTATCCCGAGCTACCACAATTAAAATATTATTTTTCCAAAATACTCTTCCTTGTCTGATTATTAAAAAATCATTTTCATTTGGATTTTTTTTAAATTCTAAAATCTTCTTTAAATTTTCAGAGTAGTTTTTATCTGTTAAAATACAACCCCCACCTGGAGTAGGAAATTCCTTAATCCCAAATTTTTTGACCAATTCTAATTGTGGTTTACGACTGCGTCCATTAATTGCTTCAAGTTTTTCTCGATTAACCAAACCTTTTTTCTCAGGAATTGTTTCTTCCATTATTTTAGCTGATAATGGCCTTAATAAATAACCTTTAAGCCCGGCCTCTTTTTCAATAATATTTAAAGCTCGTGGGTTTTGAGACATTGGACGCTCACCTAATACTTCTCCGGTCGCTACAAAATCATACTCCCCCGCTTTCATTATTTTCTTAGCTTCCTTTAGCATTAATAAATGGCAATCAATGCAAGGATTCATAGCTGAACCCATCCCATATTTTGGCGACCTAAGCATGGTTAAGTATTTTTTACTAAAATCAATTTCCATTAATTTTAAACCTAGTTGCTTGCAGGCTTTTTGGGCTTGATCGCACCCAAAGAAAAAACTTTTAAAACAAATCGGGGTTACAGAAATGCCCTGATTTTGCAATAATTTTGCAGCCAGTATTGAATCAAGCCCTCCAGACATTAATAACAATGCTTTTATTTTTGTTTTTTCTTTAGCCATAATTTTTCTAATGGTTGCGCATTTAAAACATCTCCTTTTTCAAGCCAAGCACGACGCGCTTGATAAACCCCGAACTCCATATCTTTTAATTCTTTTTTTAAATGGGCATCACTGCCAATGCAAATTTTTATTCCCATTTCTTTGGCTGCTCGAGCGCTTTGAGCGCTTAAATCAGTCCGGAAGCAATTAATCTCTAAAGTTGTCTTGTATTCTTTAGCTGCTTTAAATATTTCATCAACATCAATTTCATAGGCATCACGACTGCCTAAAATTTTACCAGTCAGATGGTTTAAAATATCCACGTTTGGATTGCTTATAGCTTTGATAACACGCTTAGTCATTTCAACTTTACCTATTTTAAAATTAGAATGAACCGATACGCTCACAAAATCTAATTGCTTTAAAATTTCATTATCAAAATCCAAAGATCCATCTTTTAAAATTTCCACTTCCGCGCCTTGTAATAATTTGAATTTTTTCCCTTGTTTTTTAAATTCTTCATTTAATTTGTTTATCTCTTTGCGCTGTTTTAATAATTCTTTTTCATCTAATCCATTTTCTATTTTTAAAGTTTTGGTATGATCTGAAACGCCCAAATATTCATAACTAAGCTCCATGCCTCGTTCACACATTTCACGCAAAGAATCTTCCCCTCCGTCCCAACTCGAATGCCAGTGAAAATCGCCTTTTATATCTTTTAAGTCAATAATTTTGGGCAGCCTATGTTGTTCCGCAGCCTCTATCTCTCCTTGATTTTCTCGGATTTCCGGCGGTATCCAGTCTAAACCTAAATGCTCATAAATTTCTTCTTCGGTTTCACCTTTTATTTTCCTGCCTTCTCGTCTAAACAAGCCATACTCACTAAGTTTTAGTCCTTTTTTAATAGCCAAACGACGCATTGCAATATTATGCTCTTTACTGCCAGTAAAGTATTGTAAGGCTGCACCAAATGAACTATTAGCAACAACTCGCAAATCAATATCTAGCCCTTCTCTGGTTTTGACCGAGGATTTAGTTTCCCCTTTCGCTACTATTTTCACTACTTCATCCAAAGTAACAAAAGTATTCATTATTTTTTCAATTAAATATTTGTTTGTCGGGTCTTTTACGGCTACCAAGATATCTGCGTCGCCAATAGTTTCTTTTCGTCGACGAGTACTTCCAGCAATAGAAATTTTTTCTACTCCTTGAATTTTACTAATTCTTTGTTCAATTTTTTTAATTTGAGGAAAAATTTCTCGCAATAAAAATCGGCCTTTAGCCTGTTTTAAAAATTCCAATGCTTCAATAATATTATCTTCTGTTTTTTTCCCAAATCCGAAAAGTGGAGCAATCTTGCCTGCTCGAGCAGCAGCATCCAAATCAACTAAATTTTTAATATTTAATTCATTATAAAGTTTTTTTATTTTCCGCACACCCAAACCTTCAACTTTTGTTAAAGCTTCAAAATCAATCGGCGAAGTTTTTTTTAAATCTTTATAATACTCAATTTTTCCTGTCTTAAGATATTCTTCTATTTTTAAAGCAATGCTTTTACCAATGGCAGGAAGATCTTCTAATCCCTTTAATCCTTTTTGTTTATATGTTTCCGCAATATCTTCTTCTAAGTTATCCAAAGCAATAGCAGCTTGCTGATAAGCTTTTGGCTTAAAAGGAATTTCGTTCAATTCCAAGAAATCGCCGATTTCAAATAAAATTTTAGCAATTTCCTGATTTTTCATTTTTAATAATTACAATAAATTTTATAATTTTTGAATTTAAAAAATATTTTATTTTTTCCGAGAAATCCGTAAAAAATTTAAAAGCCTTTTCTTTTCAAAATTGCCAACGATATCTTTTCTCAAGCAAATCAAAAAAATAACCCCAATCAATCCACAAAAACCAGCGACCATAAAAGACGGAACAAATCCAAATTTATAAACCAAATATCCGGAAACAAGTCCAGAAACTCCCGTTCCAAAACCTAAAACCGCATCATCTAAACTCCAATCGGCAGCTTCATGTCCTTTGTCTATATTTCTAGTAAAAATCGCTCGCCAGCCCGAAATACACATTGCCATACCTATTCCATAAAAAAATTGAAAAATATAAACATGCCAATCATTGGTTGCTAAAAGATAAGCGAAAGGAACTAAAGAAACAATAAATGTTCCAAAAACAAGAAAAAGATAATCATCAGTATCCCCTCGACGATGGTCTAAAAATAATCCTGCTGGATATTGAAATAAAGATTTTGTTACCCAATAAATAGAAACAGCGATTCCAACGGAAAGAGCTGTTCCCCCCACTCTTTCTAAAATAAAAATCGCAAAAACCGGTGTTATCAAGCCAAGCCCAGACCAAAGTGCAAGATCTGATAAAATTAAATATTTTATTATTTTATTAATTTTTTTTAAATGCATTTTTATCCATTATTAATTTTATTATTAAATCTTTCTTCCATAATATTAAATCCCTTTTTTGCTAAAAAAGCCAAACCCAATAAAGAAACCAATATTTCTCCGGCTCTAATAATCATGGTAAAAGCAGCGGCAACCGAAACTTCAAAATCCAAGGAAAGAAAAGCGGCTGCTTGAATAACTTCTTGCGATCCTAAAGAAGTAGGAATAGGAATTAAAGTGGAAAAATAAGTTGAACCTAAAACAGAAAGAGACGCTGGAAATCCAATGTTTATATTTGTTAAGAAAAAAATTAAAAGCCAAGCTCTGGCTAACATTGCCCCGGCTTTTAATAAGGATAAGAACAATCCCTTATACATCGATCGGCTTTTAAGTTTAAAAAATTTGAAAATTTCGTTTTCTGTTTCAACAATACTATTGCCTTGAGTAATTTCTTTTGTTCGGCTAAATTTTTTAATAAAGCCAGCAACAATGCTTTTTTGACGCAGAGCTTTAAAATAAAAATAGCTAATAATAATTGCAAATCCGGCCAAGGCTATTCCAAAAATATATAAAATCTCTAAAGGCAGAATTCCAAATTTAAAAGTAAAAAAGAACAAGCCAAAGAAAATAACTAAAAGATTTATTGTCCATTCTAGGATCCTTTCAATAATTACCGAGGAAGCAGCTTTAGCCATGGGCACTCGATCTTCCTTGGAAATAACAATTGATCGAAATATTTCCCCAGAAAGAAAAATTATCGGAAATAAATACATCATTGCATATCCACCAAGATAAGAACGGAATAAACGCCAAAAAGGAATATTAATTTCATTATCTTTTAGAATTTCAAACCAGCGCCAATTTCCAATAATAGCGATTAAAAAACTTAAAGCTATAATTACTATTCCCTGCCAGCCTCTAAAAACTTGAAAAGCTTGAATTATTTTATCCCAACCGGTTGTTTTTCCAAGCCAAAGAAAAATAATTATCCCAAATAAAAAAGATAATAACACTAAAAATATATTTCTTTTTCCAAATCCCATAATTAATATTTAAAATCAATAAAAAATTAAAAAAGCAAAACCTTTTCTTGTTTTTTAATTTTATACATTTTAACACAAAAAACCTTAAGAAAAAAGACTAAGTTTTATACCCTCTTAATCGTAAGCTAAAACAAAAAAAAGAAATGGTTTGATTTCCGGGCTAATTTTTGCCCAATCATATTCATGGCCAGGAACATTAATTGCTTTTGCAAAAGAAATCGGCTGGCCGATAATTTGAGAATAAAAAACAACAAAAGGCGCTTTTATTGTTGCCCAAGTTAAAGCGAAAAAATTTCCCTGGGAAAGAACATCTTTCCCGTTATTATCAAAATTTATAATATTGGATTTTTCTTTTTTAAAACTCCAAAATGGGGCTCCAAATCCAATAGCAGAAATGTTTGCCTGGCAGCAACTTATTTTTTCCATAGTAATATTTGCCAAGCCAGCTCCATTACTTAATCCAGTAATAATAATTTTTTTGCCTGGATTTTCTTTAGAAAATTTTTGTAATTCTTCAGCTAAATAATCTGATTCTTTAGGAAATCCAAATAGTATTTCTTTTAAATAAGCTGCTTTCCCTAAAAAATTATCTTTAGTGCGATAATAAGGAATAACAGATGATTTATAGCCCATTTCCTTAATAACGCCTTCTATTCCCTTAATTAATGGCTGAAAATCATAAGCTTTTTCCATTTGCACCGTACCATAACCTCCGGAATTAAAAATAATTAAAACATCGCTTGTTTTCGCTGATTCAAATAAATTATTTTTAAATAAAGCATTGTTTTCTTGCCAAAAAAACAAATCAAACCAAACAAAAGAAGCGACTAAAATAATTCCAAGAAAAATAAATGTTATTTTAAGCCACTTTTTCATTTTTTTATTTTGAATTAAGCGTCCTTATAGTCTATTCTTAAAATTTTATAATTTTTTTTATTTATTGGAAGGTTAATTGTGTCTCCTACTTTTTTTCCAAGAAAAGCCATTCCCACTGGAGATTCATTGCTAATTTTTCCTTCAAATGGATTGGCTTCTATTGTTCCTACGATTTTATATTCTTCTTGATTTGCGCTTCCGTTGCTAAAAATTACTCGCGCACCCAGCTGAACCTTATCTTGATCTTGCCTTGGAGGACTTTTAATAATTGTATAATTTTTTAAAATATTTTCCAATACTTCTGCCCGAGAGCTAAGATCTTCAAAGTTTTGCTCAAATAAATAAAAATCAGGATTTGGATCATTGCTTTCCAAAAAATTAGGAATGTCTCCCGAAATTTCTTCTTGTAAAGCCTTTTTAATGGCTTCATATTCTTTTCTTATCTGCTCAAGTTTTTCTTTTGTAATGTAGTATGTATTTGCCATATCCTTTTATTGTTTATTATTAAAAAGCCCCTCTTTTTAGAGGGGCTCTGTGTATTATTTATAATTATATATATTATACCCTCTAAAAAGTTTTATTTAAAAACCAGAAACCGGCCAAATTAATAATTTGGACTTTGGCGACCGTTTTATAAACTTTTTGAGTGTTTAATAATTTCATTTTTACTCTTTTATTCTATAAAATTCGTTAAAAATTGTCAACTCTTTAAAAATATTTAAAATTGACTGATTTTGTTTTTTTCTTTAAAATACGATAAGTATGATTAATCAATTAAGGGCTATAATTATTATTCTCTTTTTGCTAACCGCCTGTTCTACTGGTTATTATTTTTATGATGGAATTTATAATTATCCAAACGCAGCAAAATTAGAAAAATCTTTTGATATTCAAAAGGGGCAAAATGCAACTGAAATAGCTTTTGCTTTAGCAAAAACAAAATTAATTCAGGACCCTTATCCCCTTTTAGCTTATCTTTATGCTACGGGAAATTATAAAAACATAAAAGCTGGCCAATATGTTTTAAATTCTAAAATGACTGGGCAACAAATTAGCGAAGAAATAATCAAAGGCCAATCTTCAGAAATTAAATTAACTATAATCGAAGGATGGGATTTGGCCCAAATTGCTCAATATTTGCAAGGCAAAGGATTTGGAAAAGAATCTGATTTTTATTCTCTGGCCGGAAGTCCAGCTCAAACTTATGGCCAAAATTCTAATTTGTCAGAAAATATTTTCCAATATTCAAAATCTTTTGACTTTTTAAAAAACAAACCTGTTTCTGCCAGCTTGGAAGGATTTATTTTCCCAGACACTTATTTTGTTAGCACCGAATCTTCTTTAGAAAAAATAATTTTAAAAATGCTTTCTAATTTTAATAGCAAATTAACGCCAAAAATGAAAGCTGACATTGAAAGCCAAAATAAAAATATTTATCAGATTATTACCATGGCTTCAATTATCGAAAAAGAGGTTCAAACTATAGAGGATAAAAAAATTGTTTCCGGAATTTTATGGAATCGTTTAGAAATAGGCCAACCCCTTCAGGCTGATGCTACAGTTTTGTATGCTCTGCAAATGCAAAGCGCAGATAAAGTTTATAAAAAATACACAGAAATCGATTCTCCTTATAATACTTATAAATACAAAGGTCTTCCTTTTGGACCAATAAGCAATCCGGGAATAGATAGTATTGTTGCAGCTATTTATCCCGAAAAAACAAATTATTGGTATTATTTATCAAAGCCAGATGGAACAACAATCTTTAGTAAAACTTTAACTGAGCATAATATTGCAAAAGCAAAATACTTAAAATAAATACCGGAGATTATCCGGTATTTTAATTTATTCTTTTTTTCCAATTCCTTCCACTGCTTTTAAAACTTCCAGCGGAACAGCAAATACTATCGTGTTTGATTGATCAGAGCTAATATCGTTAATTGATTGCAGGGTTCTTAAGTGAAGGGCGCCAGCAGAAGCAGAAAGAATTTCGGCTGCTTTGGCCATATTATTTGCAGATGCCACCTCTCCTTCGGCTTTAATAATTACTGCTCTTTTTTCTCGTTCTGCTTCTGCTTGTTTGCCAATTACCCTTTTCATCTCTTCTGGTAAGGTGATATCTTTTAGCTCAAGATTATCAACACTAATACCCCAAGGGTCAGAAGCTTTATCAATAATACCCCTAATATCTTCGGAAACTTTTTCTCTTTTAGATAATAATTCATCCAACTCAACTTGACCAACAGCGTTTCTCATGGTTGTTTGGGCCAGCTGAGAAACGGCATAATAAAAATCTTCAACTTGTAAAATTGCTTTTTCGGCTGAACTTATTTTGTAATAAATCACGGCATTTACTTTTATAGAAATATTATCTCGCGTTATAGCTTCTTGATCTGGCACGTCAACAGCCTTAACCCTCATATCAACCTTGGTAAATGATTGAAAAATAGGAAAAACAATATTCCAACCTGGATTCATGGTTCCAGAAAATTTTCCTAAGGTAAATTTTATTCCATTTTCATATTGATTTATTTGTTTGATAGAAATCAAAATAATGAAAATGATAACTGGAACTATTATTTGAAGTAACATATTTTTATTTTAATTATTAATTATTTTGTTCGACACTAAAAGATGAAGTTGGCTCAGTAGCAGTATATTTACGAATAAAAACCCAATCCGCAGTAAGAGTATATGATGTTGGATAGGTTCGAAGAATAATTTTATCTGATGTCATTGGATGGGCATATCCTGTTGTAATAGTAGTTTCCGTTTCGCTACGATCTATGCACCATTTGCCTGAAGTTGGACCAGCCTTAAAACGTACTAAATGCCAAGTATTTGCAGACCAAGAAGGAATATTATAAGACGTATATCCTCCTCCTGTTGTACGATGTAAATACTTTTGCCGATAATCAGAACCACAAAACATCATACGAGCACAATAAGTCCAAACATTAACCGTATATCCAAATTCCATTGCCTCGGAAGATCCACCCCAAGCTGAAGTTTTTAAACGAGCCTCTAAAACCATATCATTTGAAAAAAGATAATAATTTGTTGAAAATACTTCTGCATTAGCAACCACAAGTGTTGAATCTGTAAGACTAACCGAGCCATATACAACATACCATTTTGAAGTATCTAATGTTGTCCCTAGAAAATCATCAAAGAATTCAAAAGTATTGTCCCCATTAGAAGCAGTGGTGGCAGAGGCATTGCCATAATACATGTAAATGGTGTTGTCTCCAGAAGCCAGGCTTGGGATTTTAACCCAGATCGTGGCAGTGGTGGAATCTGTTTTTGATTCTAGCCAATAGTTTAGTTCGGTAGTTTGGTCTGATGAAGTGAAGCGGAGATCGTCAAAATCAGGTTGCATGTCAGAATCATAAGCCACGGTTAGCTTAACTTGATAATCAGTTAAAGCAGAAGCGGAATTGATGGTAATGGGCTGTCTTTTAGCATATCCAGGCAAGCCTTGTTCAGCTGATGATTCGCTGAATCCGGTTTCTGAATCATAAGTCAAGACTCGTTCATTGGTTAGGTCTCAAGTGAGCGTATAGCTGGTTCCGTCTGAAGAATACTGATACCGGTTGTTGTTGAAATCAAGGGGAAAAGATTGGATATGGTTAGGAACAAGCTCGTTTAAGCAAGTTCCGTCGCCAATACTGCAAGGAGTTTCTTCAATTGGATAAGCATTGTTCAAGGCATGATAAGTGAGGATTGCTCGAGAGATAGCCGCCAAGTCATTCTTTGTTTTCACGTCTTTAGCAGAATCAGTGGCTGAATTCAAAGAAATCAAGACAAAGCCTGAAAGAATGCCAACAATAGCAATAACTACTAAGAGCTCGATTAGAGTAAAAGCAATAAGACGCTTGGATTTCATTTGTTTAAGATTGTTTTTATTATATTAAAGATATTATACCAAAAAATTATAATAATTTCCTCTGACGAATGGCTTGCTTTTTTTCTACATCAGAAAATATTTTTACTTTTCCAAAAACACCATCAAATCCAGGCTGGATATTCACTTCTCCTTTTCGAGATCGAAAGATCCCTTCAGCTACTTGAGGATCGGCTATTTTCTTGATGTCTTCAATTGAGGTTTCAAGCAAAACATCAAACTCTGAAAAATGTTGAATAATTTTTTCATATTCTGCTTTTACTTTCTTAGAAACAACTCCCACTCCGAACGCTTCAGCAATTATTTCTTTTAAAGGAATAATGCTTTTAAAAGGAATTGCCTTTTCCGGAATAAAACCCTCGTTTTGATCAGCTAATTTTTGAACCCTATTTAAAACTCCGATAATTAATTTTTTTCCACAAACAGGACAAAGTTCGCCATATTCAAAAGATTCTTTTGGGTCTAAAGAAATATTACAGATTCTGTCTCCGTCATTATAATATTTTCCTTCTTGAGGATAAAATTCAATAGTGTTTAAAAACTCTTTAGGATTTTTTTCTTTAATCGCTTTTAAAATTGAATAATAGTCAAGACTGGTATCAAAAACATTTGCTTCTCGTCCAATTTTTTCCACGCTATGAGCATCGCTATTGCTCAAAATAGCTACTCGTCTGCCGTCTGGTATTCGCCAAAGCATTGCTGGATCAGCTGATAATCCGCTTTCAATAGCATAAATATATTTTGCATAATCTTCAAAACATTCTTCAATAGAATCAAATCCCGATTTTGAACCAAAAATACTAAACCAAGGGGTAAGACAATGGGCCGGAACAAACAAACAATCAGGTGAAACATCTAAAACAATTTTTAATAGCTCTATCACATCAAGGCCAAGAATTGGACGACCATCAGAACGAATATTCCCGACAATTTCCAACCGTTGATTTATTTTTTTTGCTATCTCAAGCGAAGGAGCAAAAATTACAACATGAATTTTTCTAACCTTTCCTTTTTTAGTATAAATACAGCTAATTTCTGTGGTTAAAATAAATCGTATTCCCGTATTCGACCCTTTTAATTTAAAAAGCCCTGATTCAGCGGGCTGTAATTTTTCTTCTAAATTTTTATACCAAACAGGATGGGTAAAATCTCCACAAGTGATGACCTTAACTCCTTTTATTTTTGCCCATTTATCTATATTCTCTAAATCAGTGTTTTTTCCCGTGGCTCGGGAATATTTTGAATGTAAGTGAAAATCAGCAATAAACTTCATGATTATGATATTTTAAAAACCAAATAACCTTCTCTGGCTTTTTCTTTTACTTTTATGCCCACTTCTTGGCCTTTTTTCGCTTTTTTTATTTTTTGGCCGTTTATTTCCAAAGAAGCTATTTTTTGCTTAAAATCCGTTTCTTTACCGCCTTTAATTCTAATAGTGTCCCCCACGCTTAAAACATCGTTCACCTTTACAACAATAACTTTTATCTTATCAAAATAATGAAGAAGCCGGCCGATTCTTTTTTCTTTGTTGGGTTTTTCTATTTTTTTAATTTTAAGAACAATCTTTTTTTTAAAAACCGATTTCTTCTTAATCGCTTTTTTGATTGTTGTTTTTTTCTTGATTGACTTTTTCACTATTTTTTTAATCGGTTTTTGAGACAACTTTTTTTTAGTTTTCATATTAAAAATTATTGCATTAATTTTTGGCGCTCTTTTCTTTTTTTTAAATGCTTGATATTTTCTTTTTTGTTTTGTTCTATTGTTTTAATTATTTTTGCCACTAATATTTTTGGATCTGTTTCAAAAATAACTTTTTCTTCTTCCCGGCTAAATATTCTTTTCATTAAATTTCTAATTTCATCGGCCGTTCCGCCAGTTCTTTCTAAAACCCCGATTGGTTTTTTTGTTTCTACGGCCGTAGTAAATTCGTGTAAGGTTCCCATTCTTCCACAAATAATAATAACTGCATCAGCTGCTTTGGTCATTGTCACGTCACGACCAGCATAATCCGCACCAGTATAAACCATAACATCAAAGGTATCTACTGGTAAATGATAAGTTTTAATATGGGCCAATTCTGATTCAGCTGGAGAAAAACCAATATTATAGCCACCTACTTCTTTACATCCCAAAGCAGCAAAATAAGGCACACCAGTGGTTGCTCCGGTTATTAAAGTGTGTCCAGTTTCCGCAATAGCGGCTCCAACTTCTTTTGATAGTTTTTCTACATCATGACAACAAATTTTTGTAACAGCGGCACCAGAAACAACAATATTATATTTAGATTTTTTAAACATTCTTGGACACGTTTTCTTCATATTTTAATTTTTTAAATTTATTATTTTTTTTGAACGATAAAATAAAAATTATTATACGGACGCTCTCCCACTTTTATTTCTCCGCTTTTTATTATTTTAAATTGAAGCGATTGAAGTAAAAAAGAAAGCTCTTCTTTTTCAAAACAATGGAAATAAGCATCTTTTACCCCATACCAAGGAAGTAAAATATCGCCCTTGTCTAGTCCTAATTCCCACCACCAAGTCAAAAAATTAAACCTTCTTTTCTTTCTCTTTTCTTTTAAATCCCAAACTGTTAGAATTAAATATCCATCATCTCTCAAAATTCGATTTATTTCTTCTAAAAATCTAATGCGCAAATCAAAAGAAGGAATGTGATGGAGCACCGCAATGCTATAAACCTTATCAAAATAATTATCTTCAAAAGGGATATTCAAAGCATCGGCCACTCGAAAATCCCCTTTAGGATTATTTTTTCTGGCAATTTCGATTATTTTTTCTGAAAAATCAAGACCGTTATAAAAAACTCCTCGAGAAATAAACTCTTCGTAAAAACGACCATTTCCACAACCAAGATCTAAAACATTATCCCCCTTTTCCAAATAATCATCAAACAAAAAAGACATTTCTTTCCAGTTTTTTTCTCTGACTTGCGAATATTTCTCCGCTACCTTATTATAATCATCTAAGGTCTTGTTTAAAATAGTGATTGCTAATTCTTTGTCCATCTATGGAAAATAGTAATGAATTAATAATTTTAGAACTTTTAAAAATTCGAGCAGAAACTTCGGATGATTTGTCTTTGATTAAAAGAAAAATTGCAAAGTCAATGAAAATAAGCTGTCCGGGAAATATTTCTTTGCTTAAATCTTATCATAAATTAGTGAAAGAAAAAAGAATTAAAAAAAATCTAAAATTAGAAATGCTTTTAAGAACTAGGCCGATTCGGTCCCTTTCTGGGGTGGTAAATGTTTCAATTTTAACCAAGCCTTATCCTTGTCCTGGAAAATGTCTTTATTGCCCAAATGAGCCTGGTGTGCCCAGAAGCTACCTTTCAGGAGAGCCAGCAGTAGAAAGGGCCAAACGCTTAAAATTTGATCCTTTTATCCAAGTCCAAAAAAGACTAGAAGGATTAGATCTTTCAGGACATCCAACCAATAAAGTAGAAATTCGAATTATCGGCGCCACTTGGTCTTATTATCCTAAAAAATATCAAATTTGGTTTTGTAAAAAAATGTTTGATTCTTGTAATGGAACAAAAAATGACCCAAATGACAAAAAATTGAGCATTGAAAACCTTTGGAAAAAATTAAAAATCGCCCAGAAAAAAAATGAAAAATCAAAATATCGAATCGTAGCAATGTCTGTTGAAACTAGGCCTGATTTTATAAATCCAAAAGAAATAGAACAAATTCAAAAATTAGGAACCACTAAAGTAGAACTAGGCATCCAGTCAATATTTGAAGATATTTTACAAAAAAATAATCGAGGGCACGGATTAAAAGAAATAATTGAAGCCACCCAAAATTTAAAAAACGCGGGATTTAAAGTTTCTTATCAAATGATGCTTAATCTTTACGGGTCCAATCCAAGAAAAGATTTAAAAATGTTCGAAGAACTTTTTAATAATCCAAACTTTAAACCAGATTGTTTAAAAATATATCCTTGCGCTTTAGTAAAAGAAGCCTTGCTTTATAAAAAATATTTAAAAAAGGAATACAAACCTTACTCTGAAAAAATTCTTTTAGAATTATTAAAATCAATAAAAAAAATAATTCCCCGATATGTAAGGATAGAAAGAATAATCCGCGACATACCCTCTCCTTTAATTGTTGAAGGAGGATCGCGAATTTCTAATTTACGCCAAATGATTGATCAGGATATGGAAAAAGAAAATTGGCATTGTGAATGCATTAGGTGTCGAGAAGTAAAATCTTTACCTAAAGAAAAAGCTTATTTATTTCGCGAAGATTATAATGCTTCGCAAGGAAAAGAAATTTTTTTAAGCTGGGAAAACAAGGCTAAAAAAAATCTTTACAGCATGCTTCGCCTGAGAATTAATAATAATTTTGATGATACTTTGCCAATTTTAAAAAACTGCGCCCTAATCAGGGAATTACACACTTATGGGCAAGCAAGTTTAATCTCTAAAAAGGGATTAGTTCAGCACAAAGGTCTTGGAAAAAAATTAATCAAAAAAGCTGAAGAAATCGCCAAAAAAGAATTTAGATTTAAAAAAATGGCAATAATCTCCGGTGTTGGAGTAAGAAATTATTATCAAAAACTTGGATATAAATTAAAATCTGGCTATATGATAAAAACATTAAAATAATTAATTTTATCTGAATTAAATTCAAAAAATCAATATTTTAAATCAACGACCATTCCCTTTTAATTTCAGCTTAATGTAATATAAAAACAAGCCTGACCTCAAACTTGTTTTTAATTTTGAATATTTTATATTCTTGTACTTCTCAAAAGAATAATAGCTTTTCCTTCTGAAACCTCTAAAACTCCTCCTTCGCAAGAAAAATATTTTTCTTGATTTTGACTAATTATTTTAATTCGCCCGGACGAAACAGCAGAAAGCAAGGCCGTATGTTTTGGCAAAACTGTAATCATTCCCGATTGAGTGGGAATATTTATAGATTCAGCATCTCCTTTAAATATTAATTTTTCAGGGGTAGAAATAGTTAATTCCATATTATTGAACTTCGTTGATGTTTCCTTTCATATAAAAAGCAGCTTCGGGCTTATCATCCATTTCTCCAGAAACAATTTTTTCAAATCCATTTATTGTTTCTTCAATGGTTACATATTTTCCAGAAATACCGCTGAAAACCTCTGCTACAAAAAATGGCTGAGATAAATATTTTTGAATCTTTCTTGCGCGATCAACAATAATTTTATCTTCTTCAGCTAATTCTTCAATTCCTAAAATTGCAATAATATCCTGCAATTCTTTATATCTTTGAAGAATTTTCTTTACTTTGCTTGCAACATCATAATGCTTCTGGCCAACGATTCTTGGGCTTAATAAAGAAGAATTTGATTCTAATGGATCAACTGCTGGGTAAATTCCAAGTGAGGCAATCGCTCGAGATAAAACCAAAGAAGAATCAAGGTGAGAAAAAGTGGCCACAATCGCTGGATCAGTCAAATCATCGGCTGGAACATAAACAGCTTGGACTGAAGTAATTGATCCATTTTTAGTAGAAGTAATTCTTTCTTGAAGCAATCCAACTTCAGAAGATAAAGTTGGTTGATAACCTGTTTGCGAAGGAATTCTTCCTAATAAAGCGGACACCTCACTTCCTGCCAAAACAAAACGAAACATATTGTCCATAAATAAAAGAACGTCTTTTTTTTCTGCATCTCGAAAATGTTCAGCAATTGTCAAAGCAGTGAAAGGAATTCTAAACCTTACCCCTGGAGATTCGTTCATTTGGCCAAAAACCAAGCAAGTGCTTTTTAAAGTATTTGACTCTTTCATTTCTCGATAAATATCATTACCCTCACGAGAACGTTCTCCAATTCCAGCAAAAATAGAATAACCTTGATGTTCGCGAGCAATATTAGTAATTAATTCTTGAATTAAAACTGTTTTTCCAACTCCAGCTCCTCCAAACAAACCAACTTTTCCTCCTTTTGGTAATGGGCAAAGCAGATCAATCGCTTTAATTCCTGTTTCTAAAATTTCTATTTCATCTTTTTGCTCTTCTAAAATCGGGCCTTTTTTATGAATCGGCGATTTTTGTGATTCTTTTATTTCTCCTTGGCCATCAATCGGCTGGCCTAAAACATTTAAAATTCTTCCCAAAGCATCTTTACCAACAGGCACGTTTATTGAACTGCCAGTATCTTCTACTTCATCGCCTCTTTTTAATCCTTCGGTTGGCCCCATGGCCAAGCATTTAACTTTTCCTTCTCCTAATTCTTGTTCAACCTCCAAAACCAAATCTTTACCCTTAACAATTAAAGCATTGTAAAGGGCTGGAATTTTTCCATCTTCAAATTCCACATCAACAACTGGACCGATAATTTGTATTATTTTTGCCATAATTATTTTTTTTAGAATTATGAATAAAGAATTAAGAATAATGTTTTAAACGATTCTTTATTTTTTTTATTTTTTAAAAATCGATAAATTGTCTTTATTCTTTAATTCTTGATTCACAATTTTTTATTATCCCATTGCTTCTTTGGTTGACGAAATTTCGCAAACCTCGGAAGTAATTTGCTCTTGTCTGGCTTTGTTGTAAACCAATCTTAATTCTCCCAATAATCCTCGAGCATTATCCGAAGCATTTCTCATTGCCAACATCCGAGCTGAATGTTCTGAGGTGTTAGCTGATAAAATAAATTGATAAACTAAATATTCGATTAAAGTCGGAATAATTTGATTTAAAATTATTTCCGCTGACGGCTCTAATAAATAATCTTGCTCTTTGTTTTGTTCTTTGTTTTCTTGTTTTAAAAAATTAACAATTGTTTCTTGGGTTAAAGGAAAAAGCTGAACCAAAGAGGGTTTTTGTAAAAAAGAAGAGAAAAAGTGAGTATAAAAAAGATATACTTTTTGATATTTGTTTTCCAAAAAAGACTTTATTAAAAAATCAGAAATTTCCTTAGTTTCACTAAATTTCCAATAATCGCCTATTCCTGAAAAACTATGCAAAATATTTTCTTTTTTATAATGGCTAATAGCCTTTTTTCCAATCGGCATTATCTCGATTTCTCCTTGATTAGAGATTTCTTTTAAAGATCGATCAGCAAATTTTAAAATACTGGAATTAAAAGATCCGCAAAATCCCCGATCAGAAGCAACAACACAAACTAATATTTTTTTAATCGGCTTTTCTTCTAAGTAAGCTGATTTTTTTTCTCGTAAAGCTTTTTCCAGTCTTTTCAACATATTAGCCATATTTTGCACAAAAGATTTTGAATCTAAAAATCTTTTTTGGGTTTTTCTCATTTTCAAAGCAGAAAAAGTTTCCAAAGCGCTGGTAAGCTCGGAAATATTTTTTACTGATCCAATTTTTCCTTTAATCTCCCGAAGATCCATATTTTTTCTTAATATTTTTTATCACTTCTAAAATTTTTGCCTGAGCTTCATCTGTAAAATCTTCTTTTTCTCTAATTTCCGTCAAAATACCTTTATGGCTTACTTCTATTTCCCGAAGCAAATCATTTTCAAAGTCCTTGATTTTATCTAAAGAAATTTCTTCTAAGTTTCCGTTTACCCCGGCAAAAATAACGATTACCTCTTTTTCAAAAGGATAAGGATTAAGATCGTTTTGCCTTAATATTTCTCTAATTCTTTTTCCTTTTTCAATAATACTTTTTGTTTGAGGATCAAGCTCTTCAGTAAATTCAGAAAATCTTTCCAATTCTTGGAATTGAGCCAAGTCAAGCTTTAATCGACCAGCCACTTTTTTCATTGGCTTCAATTGAGCAGCTGAACCAACACGACTAACTGAAGTTCCAACATCAATCGCTGGTTTTTGTTCTTTTTTAAACATTGTTGAGTTTAAAAATATTTGCCCATCCGTAATACTAATAACATTAGTAGGAATATATCCACTGATATCTCCGGCTTGAGTTTCAATAATCGGCAAAGCTGTTAAAGATCCTCCGCCTTTTTCTTCGGATAATCTTGCTGCTCTTTCCAAAAGACGAGAATGTAAATAAAAAACATCTCCAGGATAAGCTTCTCGACCTGGGGGACGTCTTAAAATCAAAGAAATTTCTCTCCAGGCCCAAGCCTGCTTAGTGAGATCATCAAAAACAACCAGAGCATCTTTTTTATTATCTCGAAAATATTCACCAATAGTTACTCCAGCAAAAGGCGCTAAATAAACAAAACTAGCCGGATCATCTGGAAAAGCACAAACTATTGTTGTGTATTCCATAGCTCCAGACTTTTCTAAAGTAGTAATCAATCTTCTCACTTTACTTTTCTTTTGTCCACAAGCAACATAAATACAATAAGGCCTGTTTTTTTCATTTTTTTGATTAATAATAGTATCAAGAGCAACCGCAGTTTTTCCCAATCCCCGATCACCAATAATTAATTCTCTTTGGCCTCGCCCAATCGGAATCAAGGCATCTATCATCTTTATGCCAGTGTGGATTGGTTCTCCGACTGGCTTTCTTTCAATTACTGATGGACCTTTTCTTTCTAAAGGAAGGTATTCTGAAGATTCTATTTCTCCTTTACCATCAAGGGGGTTGCCCATTGGATCAACTACTCTTCCTAACATTCCTTCACCAACAGGCAAAGAAAATACTTTTCTTGTTCTTTTTACAATAGTTCCCTCTTTAATATCTCGATCTGAACCAAGAACTACTGCTCCAGCCTCATATTCTTCCAGGTTTAAAACTAATCCAAAAACATTAGCTTGTTCAAATTGGATTAATTCAAAATTTTCTACATTTTTTAATCCGGAAATTTTTACTACACCATCTTTTACTTCAATAACTTCGCCAATTTCTTCAGCTTCGGGGCTAAGCTCTATCCCTTCTAATTGTTTTTTAAATTTTTCAATTATGTCCATATAGCTTGTTTTTTAACCCCATTAAAATATCTTTTAAAGAGGCTTTTATAAGAAAATCTTTTGTTTTTAGACGAAAGCCGGCCAACAATTCAGAATCAACCGAATATTCTATTTCTTTATCTAAACCAATGATTGCTTTTATTTTTTTTTCTATATTTTTTCTTTCTTTTTCTTCTATATTTTTCGCTAAAACTAATTTTGCTTTTTGTTCAGATTGATAAATTTTTTCAAATTTTTTAATAATCGGCAAAAGTAATTCTTGTTTTTTAATTAAATTTTTTTTTAAGTTAGTCAAAAAAAATTCTAAATTTTTAGGATTGTCTTTTACGGCAAAAAATAAAGCTTGAGACCAAAAAGAAATTTCTTTTTCTTTTTTCATATTTTATAATTTTAACCTGCTTAAAAACTCGTCGGTTATCTTTTTGTTTTTCTCATCGTCGATATTTTGCTTTAAAAGATTTTCCGCTAAAAAAAAGGCGTTTTCAATTGTTTCTTTTTTTGTTTTTTCTGCTTCTTTGGCCTTTTTTTCTTGGGCTTCTTTCTCGGCTTTTAACAAAATATTTTGCCTTTCTTTTTCTGCTTCTTCGATTCCCAAGGCGATTCTTTTTTTTGCCTCTTCATTGGCAGAAAAAAGAATTTCCTTTTTTTGAGATTCGTTATCGGCTTCCATTTTCTGCTTGGTTTCTAAAAGTTTTTTTAATTTTTCTTCAGCCTCAATTGATTTTTCAACTCCTTCTTGTATTTTTTCCCTTCGTTTTTTAATCATTGCCAAAAACGGCCCATAAACAAAAACTTTCAGCAAAAAAAACAAAATTGCGAAATTTATCAATTGGCCGACAAAAATTTTCCAATCAATTTCCAAAGCTTCCATATTTTCCTAAATAAATAAGATAATTAAAGAGACAACCAAAGCATAAATAGCAACAGCTTCAGCGAAAGCGACTGACAAAATCATTCCGGTTTGAATTTTTGAAGTTGCCTCTGGGTTTCTTCCAATAGCTTCCGAGGCTTTGCTTCCGATCATTCCAATGCTAATTGCTGGAGCGATTGATCCGATTCCGATAGCAAGGGCAGCGGCTAATTTTACCATTGATTCATCCATATTTTTTTATTTAATTGCTTTTTTCAAAAAAGCTTTATTTTTATTATTTTTTGTTTAAATCCTTATTATTTTTTTCCCGACCTTTTTCCAAAAATGGAATAATTAATTTATATAAACTGACAATTGTTAAAATAATACCAAATAAAACAGAAACGAGAATGAAAACAGGGAAACTATCTAATTTCTTATCAAGAAAAACTCCAAAAATCAAACAACCAACCAAAGGCAAAGCAATTAAAAATCCTAATTCACTTCCTAAAATAAGCGCTTTGGCAACGCTTGATTTAGTGTTCGACGGTGGCAACGGTAAAGACATAAAAAACTGTGATTAATGATGAAAAAACCAATGCTTGGATAAAAGCAACGAACAATTCTAACCCCAAAAAGGGCAACGGAACAATAAAGGGCAATAAAAATCCAACGATAATTAATAATATCTCTCCAGCAAAAAGATTTCCAAAAAGACGGACGCCCAAGGAAAATGTTTTTGTAATCTCGCCAATTGCTTCTAAAATTCCTACGAAAAACATAATCGGATCTTTGAAGTTTATATATTTTTTGATATGCCCCCCAATTCCCAATTTTTTAAGAGCGGAAATATGGATATAGGCCATTGAAAAAAGGGCTAAAGCTAATGTGATATGTAAATCCGAGCTGGGAGACCTCATAACAGAAAAAACCCCGACTCCCGGGATTATTTCAACAAGATTAGAAACAAAAATAAAAATAAATAAAGTAGCGGACAAAGGAAAAACTTCTTCTGTTTTTCTTCGATCCCCTGTCATTCCATCAAATAAATCAAAAATAATTTCTAACACCCATTCAAAAAAATTCTGAATTTTTCCGGGAATAATAGTTGTCTTTCTGAATGCGAAACAAAAAACAAGAGCAATAAAAATGGCACAAACCACACTCAACAAAAAAGTGTTAGTAATATTAATTCCTAAAAAATTAAAAACCGCATGGCCGAAAAGAGTGGGCGTTTCCATAAAATCTATTTATATTTATCAAACATTTTTATCCTATATAAAAAACAATTTGAAGTCAAGAAAGGCACAACCCTAAGTTGTGCCTTGAAAATTGTCTATCTGACAATTAGAAATAACAGCCTTATACCCTATCAACATAAAGAACAAGGTATAATTTGATAAAGTGCTTTGGTCTAAGGCTTCTTCATCGCTATTAAAAAAGCAATTGGAAAAATAATTGATAATCCTGTCTTCGGGAGTTTCAATTTCTTCTTGTCCAGTTTCAATTTCTTCTTCCAATCCTTCGCCAAAAAAATTTAAAGATTCTTCTTCAAAAGACACAGTAACCATTTGGCTGCCTCCTTTTACTAATATCAGCTTATCATAAATAAAATTTTAAAACAATTTTTCCAATTCTTCTTTAATTACTTGCCGATCGTCCCAGGGCTCTTTTCGGCCATCTTCAAAGCAAATCCAAGGCTCACATCCTTTTCCAGTTACAACTACCACATCATCTGGTTCGGCTAATAAAAGCGCTTGGCGAATTGCGTCTCGACGATTTAATATTTTCAAAAGCTTATTTTTGTTCTTTACCCCTACCCCAACTTCGTCAATAATATTTTGCGGATTTTCATCATAAGGATCTTCATTGGTTATAATAATATGATCAGCGTATTGATCGGCTATTCCGCCTAAAACTGGCCGCTTCCATTTATCTCTTCCCCCCCCGCAAGCGCCTAAAACTACAATTAGTTTTTTATTTTTAGGTTTTACAAATTCATAAACTTTTTCTAAAGCAACCGGAATAAAAGCATAATCAACAAAAACCTTAAAAGGATTATCAATTATTTTTTCCATTCTTCCGGCAATTTGAGAAACTTCGCTTATTCCTTTTTGACAGTCTTCCAAGCTTAAACCTTCGGAAGTGGCAATAGCAATTGCCGCCAAAGCGTTGGAAATATTAAAACTGCATAATATTTTTAAATTAAAATCGATCTTATTGATTTGAAAATTAGACCCTTGATCAGAAACTGAAATTTTTTCTGCTTTTATTTCTGCTTCAGGGTTGTTTAATCCATAGGTAATAATTTTTTGCGCTGGAAATTTTAAAAAATATTCCGTATGCTTATCGTCTAAATTAACGATATGCGTTTGCTTAACGCTTTCAAAAAACTTTCCTTTGGCCTTTTTATAATTTTCAAATCCTCCGTGAGCCTCGATATGCTCTGGATTTAAAGTAGTAATAACCGCTGTTTTAAAATCAATAAATCGGTGGCGGTTCTGCTCTACCCCTTCGGAAGTAGTTTCAATTATCGCAAAATCACAACCTGCTTTTATTGCTTCGCTTAAAAATTTATTAATAACAAATCTTCCAGGCATGGTCATTTTCAGTTTGTTTTCTTTTTCTTCGCTTCCTATTTTAAACATAATGGAAGTAAGTGCAGCAACCTTAAATCCAGCTTTTTCAAAAATCTTGCAAGCAATGTTAATTACTGTTGATTTTCCATTTGTTCCAGTTACTCCAATAACTTTTATTTTTTTGCCCGGAAAACCGTAAATAACCGCGCCCAAAAAAGCAATTATCAAATGATAAAAATTGATAACCTTTTTAGGTAATAATTTTCTAATAAAAGCTTTTATTGTCATTGGCCTAAATATTTTAAGGCTTGTTTTATTTTTTCGTTTGGATCTTTAACTTCAGAAGATAAAGACGACAAAGCATCTTTAATTTCTATTTTAGAAAAACCAAGTGTGGCCAAAGCTTCATAAACTTCATCTTTTGATTTTATTTTTGAATCCTTTTTTTTAATTTCTTCAATTTTTCCAGTAAGTTCTAATAATATTTTTTGAAGCCTTTTTGCTCCCACTCCTTTTGCTTCTGGAGGCATCCCCTCTTTTTCCAGAGCTTGTTTTAATTTTTCAATTGAACCGAATACCGCTAATTGCAAGGCTGTTTTTGCTCCCACGCCAGAAACATTTTTTAAAACTCTGAATAATTCCATTTCTTTTTCATTTAAACAACCGTAAAGCTCTAATGATTTTTCTCCAACCAAAAGAAAAGTATGAAGATGTGCTTCATCTCCTTCGTTTAATTTTTCTAAATTAGAAAAAGCTAAAAAAACCTCAAAACCAATTCCCCCTCTTTCTAAGATGACTTTTTTGTCGTCCTTATAAATAATTTTTCCAGCTAAAAAACTAATCATTGCTATTAATTATATAACAAAAAACTATAAAAAACAAAGGATTTAAAATAAGGTGGAATGTGTTTGGGGGTTGCCTAAATTTAAAAAGTATTGTATATAATCTCTATATGCCTATAACAAAATCAGCCCAAAAACAACTTCGCCAAAGTTTTGTAAAAAAAGAACAAAACGATGCGAAAAAAACAGAAATGAAAAAGCTTTTAAAGCAGGCCCTCGCCTTAATTGAAAGCAAAAACAGCGAAGAATTGGAAAAAATTCTGCCCAAAGTATTTAAAGCAATAGACAAAGCTTGCAAAATAGGAATTATTAAAAAAAACAATGCTAGTCGAAAAAAATCAAGAATTGGCAGAAATGCTTCCCTTTTGAAAAAATCCGCTTAAAATCAAAACCGCCCCTTCTGGGCGGTTTTAAAATTTTAAATTTCTAAAATTAATAAGTCTAAAGCGGTTTCCGGAAAAATTTTTCCAACTTTCATGTCCGCGTCCAAATCAATTATTTTTTGATAAATTTTTTTTAGTTCATCTAAAGAAAAATTTTTAGCTTGATTGGCTGATTTTCTAAAAACAAAAGGGCTAATTCCGCTTCCGCCGAACCCTTGGCTAGAGGTTTTGGCAATAATAATATTTTTAATTTGCCAAGCAATCATAGAAAACAAATAAGGCACCTCAGCTCCTTGTTTTAAATGCTCTTTTAATAAATTGATTGCTTTCTTTTTATTTTTATTGGCAATGGCATCAATGGCTTCAAAAATATTCAACTCCAAATCAGGAATAATTAATTTTTTTATTTCTACAGAAGTAATCTCTTTCTTTTTGTTGGCCAAAACATAATGGGCTAATTTTTTAATTTCATTACTTAGTGCCCATAAATCATTTCCCAAATAATCAATTAATTCTTCTTTTGCGGAGTCGGAAATTTCTACCTTGTTTTCCTCTACTTCTTTTTGAGCCCAATTTTTGATTTTTGGTAAAGGAAGAAAATCAAAATTTTCAAGTTTAGCCTGGATTTCTTTTAAATAATTTAAAAATTTATCTTTGGCTAAAATTTCTTTAGATTCGTAAAAAACCAAAACATTTTCATCTTCTGAAAATTTCTTGCCTTGAGTTAAAAAAGCTTCTTTAAATTTTACGCTTTCAAAAACATTATCAATAATAATTAATTTTTTTTCTTTAAACATTGAAACCTCAAACATTTCTTTTTTTAAATCCTCAAAATCAATAGCCCTTGCCTCAAAACGCCTTAGATTTAATCCGCTGGAATGTTTTTGTTTATGAAGAGAAATAAAATCAGCCAAGCGCCGAGATGATTGATAAGAGTCTTTTCCAAAAATTAAAATTATCATTTTTTTGTTTGGCACTTTGGGCAAAAAAACGTGCTTCGGGCGCCGATTGTTATTTTACTAATAGTTTCTCTGCAAACCAAACACTTTTTCCCATTTCTTCCATAAACTTTATATTTTTTTTGATAATTTCCTTTTTCTCCAAAGATATTGCGATAGTCGGAAATACTTGATCCGCCTTGCCTTATCCCTATTTTTAAAACCTTTTTAATTGCTTGGTATATTTTTTTTAAATCATTTTGTGTTAAATTTTCTATTCTTGTTTCGGGATGGATTTTAGCAATAAATAATATTTCACTGGCATAAATATTGCCAATACCAGCAATAAAGGACTGGTCCATTAAAACTCTTTTTATGTTTCCATTTTTTTTATAAAAAAGATCTTGAAATTTTTTAAAAGTAAAATTAGGATCCAATGGTTCTGGGCCAATTGTTAAATATTCTTTTGAATTTAAAAAATCTTTTTTGTTCCACAATTCAATTTTGGCGAATTTTCTTAAATCAGACAAGGCGATCTGGGTATCATTATCTAAAAAAAAGATGACATGTAAAAATCGATTCATGGGGTCAGTTAGCAGACTCCCCTTTTCTTCGGAAGTCCATTTTTTATTTTCAAGCTTCCATTTTCCTGTTAATAAATGCCCGGTCATTTTCAAATGAATTAATAAAATATATTCTTGGTCTAAAAAAAATAAAATATTTTTTGCCCTTCTTTGAATTTTTATTATTTTTCTTTTAATAATCTTTTTTTTAAAATCAGAAAAAGATATTTTTTTAATTAATTTGGGCGAATCTGTCCAAATATCAAGAAAAGTCCTTTTGAGGACTTTTTTTAATAAACCATTAACTGTTGTTTCTACTTCCGGTAGTTCCGGCATATTTATCCCAAGATTGATTTTAATTTATTTACTATTTCTTGTGGGGTGAAATGCGCTTTTACTAAAAAGTCTTCTGCGCCAAGCTTTAATCCTTTTTCAATGTCTTCGCTTTGGCCTAAATTAGAAAGAATAATAACTGGAATTTTAGCTGTCGCTGGATTTTTTTTAGCATTTTCTAAAACTTCAAACCCGTTAATCCCAGGTAAAATTAAATCTAAAAGAACAACGTCTGGCATTTCTGATTTTATTTTTTCCAAGCCCTCTTCCCCATCAACGGCAACAGCTACGTCAAATTGTAAGCTTAAAAGCTTACGACTCATTAATTCTCTTAAAAATCTATCGTCTTCAATGATTAATATTTTTTTGGGCATATTTTTGACGTCTAATTTAATTGATTAGTTCCTTTTCTATTTTTTTTACTTTATCTAAAACATCTTTGGTGCTGAATTCTGTTTTAATTATCCAGTCTTTTACTCCCATTTCTTTTGCCTTGCTTATTTCCACAGGCTGTCCGGAATTGCTAACAATAATAATCGGGATATCCTTAAGATTTTCATCTTTTTTCATTTCTTTGATTACCTCAAAACCGCTTTTTCTTGGCATAATAATGTCTAAAAGAATTAATTGGGGAAGATTGTTTTTCATTAATTCTAAACCTTCCTGGCCGTCACAAGCAGCCAACATTTCGTATCCAGCGCTGGTTAATTTTTTAACCAATAATTCTCGAAGCAATTTATCGTCTTCAATCAGCAATATTTTCATACCATTATTATTATTTTATAATTATCTCATAATTTGTCAATTGTTTTTATCAAAGACCGGAAGAGTAAAACAAAACATCGTCCCCTTTCCTTCTTCAGATTCAAACCAAATTTTTCCATTATGGGCTTCGATTATGTTTTTTGTTGTATAAAGCCCTAAGCCAGAGCCATCAGTTTCCATTTTTACAACATTGCTTCCTCGAAAAAATTTTGTAAAAATCCTGTCTTGCTGATCAAGAGGAATACCCACTCCTGTGTCTTTTATTTTAAATAAAATATAATTTTTTTCTTTTTGTAAAGAAATTGTAATCGTTCCTTTTTCTGAAGTATATTTTATTGCATTCTCTAAAAGATTTTGAATGGCCAAGCCCATTTTTTCCTCATCAACCAAAACTGAAGGCAATAATTCTCTTGGTTTTTCCAATTTAATTTTTATTTTTTTCATTGCTAAGGGGCCTTCTGAATTTTTAATAATTTTATCTGTCAAATCTTCAATTTGAGAAATTTCGGGCTTATATAAAAATCTCCCCTCTTCAATCCTGGTAACATTCAAAAGATCATTGATTAGTCCTATCATTCGCTCATTACTTTCATAAGTTTTTTCCAATAAACTTTTTTGATCTTCGCTAATGTCGCCAATATCTCCATCTAAAAGCATTCGAATTGTCCATTTTATTGCTGATAAAGGGGTTCTTAATTGGTGGGCAGCAATAGACACAAACTCGGTTTTCATGGTTTCCACCAATTTATCCCGGGAAACATCGTGCAAAATAATTAAAACGCCTTTAGATTCATTTTCTTCTTCTAAAAAAACAGTGCTCACTTCAACAAAAATTTTTTCTCCTAATTTTACTTCTTTTTGTAAAATGTTTTTTATTTTCCCTTTTTTCCCGCTTTTTAGTGCTTGAAAAAATGGAGCTAAGCTAAATCGCGGAGAAGAAATTTTAAAAATATTTTTGTCTAAAAATTCTTTTTTATCTTTTTTAAAAAAGGCTTCGGCTAAGGGATTTATTAATTCTATTTTGTGAGAGGGGTCTAAAACCAAAATTCCGTCCGTAAGATTATTTAACATGGTTAAAGTTCTATTTTTTTCTCTAACCGCATCTTTTCTAGCTTCTTCTGTGTCTTCTAAAATATTAAAAAGAGCTAACCGAATTTTTCTAAATTCTTCATCTTTCCATTTTTTTATTTCTTTGGCATTTTCTTCCAAAAAATTTTTAGTTTCGCTAGTTTGACCAACTGGTTCAAAATCCATAACAATAAATTTTTTATTTAACAAAATCTTTGTTTTAATTTACCATAATTTCAAGTTTTCGGAAATATTTTGTTCTAATTTTTTTTTCTTTTTTGGTTTAATAAAAAAATCTTTTTCTCCTGGTAGTTTAGTTAGTAAGCTTTTAAAGCCAAAATCTTCTAATAACTCTCGGACTTTTTCTTTGTTAAATTCTTGCCAAGAACAGTCAGTAATATCTATTTTAATAGGCACATCTTTTTTAATTTCTGACAACTCTCGACTTAAAAAAGCGGTTTCTTTGTTTTCTATCAATTTTTGACGAAGAGAGTCTTTAATTTCGGAATTTTCTTTTTCTGCTTCTTGATATATATTTTCTAAATTTTTATATTTTTTCACTAATTGAATAGCTGTTTTTTCTCCGACTCCTTTTACCCCTGGAATATTATCCGAAGAATCCCCTTTTAAAGATTTTAACACGATAATATCTTCTGGCTTTAGGCCATCATATTTTTTTTGAACTTCTTGTTCGTTATAAATTATGCCTTGTTTTATTCCGCGGAATAAAAAATAAACACTAGTTTGATTGTTTATCAATTGTAAATTATCCAAATCTCCAGAAATAATTATATTTTTAATATTTTGAAATTTTGGCTTGTTTATAGCTTCGGATAATGTTCCGATCAAGTCGTCACCTTCATATCCGCTTTTTTCAAAAATCGCCACATTAAATGCTTTTAAAAATTTCTTTACTTCTGGAATTTGGGCATAAAGCTCATCTGGAGCCTTAACCCTTTTTGCTTTATAATCAGCAAAAGCTTGTTTGCGAAAAGTAGGCTCTGGTAAATCAAAACAAGCAGCAATATATTTAGGATTAAAATCTTTTATTACTCGAAAAAACATTAATAAAAAGCCGTAAACAGCATTCACTATTTCGCCCTTTTTATTGGTCAAAGGGGGCAAAGCGTGAAAAGCACGATGAATAATAGAATTGCCATCGATAATTAAAAAATTTTCGGATTCTTTTTTTTCCATTTTTATTGAATATTCTTAATAATTATTTCTCGCTCATCTTCATTGATTGTTTTAAAAATAATTTCTGTTCTTTTTTTGGGTAAAAATTTTTCTATTTTTTCTGGCCACTCAATGGCTACAATATTTTCTGGATTAATAATTATATCTTTAAACCCCAAATTAATTATTTCTTCAGGATTCTCTAGGCGGTAACAATCAAAATGAAAAAAATTGTTAAACTCAGTCTTTTTTAAAGGAAATCTGGACATGATAACAAAAGTGGGGCTTTGAATTTTTTCTTTTACTCCCAAGCCCTTGCCAAACCCTTGCAAAAAAGCAGTTTTTCCTGCTCCTAAATCTCCGCGCAAACAAAAAACAAGAGCTGTTTTCTTTTTTTTTATTTTTCGAGCTTCCTTGTTTCCAATCTCTTTTGTTTCTTTAATATTACTAGTAAGATATTTCATTTTTAACTTGGTTAATTATACCTGAAATCAAGAAAAAAATAAAATTGACTTTTAGGTTGAAATCAAGTAGTTTGAAGAAAAATATGGAAGATGTTGAAAAAATCAAAAATACGCTTCAAGGCGCTAAAAACATAGGGCTTTTTGTGGCTGATGATCCCAGCAATGATACAATCGGAACTTTTTTAGCTTTATTTTTTTCTTTAAAAAATATCGGGAAAAAGCCTTTTTTGATAAATCAAACCCCTTTAAAAAAAATTAATTTCTTTCTTCAAAAAACAACAAAAGAAAAAATAGTTTTTTCTTTTTTGGGAGATCCTTTAGAAATTACTTACGAAAAAGCGCCAGGACGAACAAATATTTATTTAACGCCCAAAAATAATCCTGTTTCTTTAGAAAACTTTTCTTGTCAAAAAATTCAAGAAAAAGAAGATCCTTTGGCAAGTGAAAATATTGATTTCGATTTATTGATAACCATTGGCGTGCCAAATTACTCCCAAATTGAAAAAAACTTTACCGGAAATCCAGATGCGCTTTATCAATGCGATATTATTAATATTGATAATAATCTGGCTAATCAAAATTATGGGGATATAAATATTGTTGAAGATAATTTTTGCTTGTCACAAACAATGGCTTGTTTGATTTATCAATTGGGCCCTGATTTTTTAAACAAAAAAGTTGGAGATTCTCTTGTCTTTGGATTAGCTAATTCTCCAAAAAACTCGCGCAGTAAAAAAAACATAATAACCTATTCCTGGCTTTTAAAAAATAAAGCTGAGTTCGGATTAGCAACAAGCAGTAAAAATTCTGAATTATCTGAAAAAATAAAGCTTTTGGGTAAAACAATTGAAAATCTTGATAAAAATGCTTTACAAGAACATTCTTTTTATTTCTCCTTTTTAAACGAAAAAGATTTTTCAAAAGCTAATGTTAAGGATTTAATTTTTGTGGTTGATAAAATAAAAAATTTTTTCCATCTTCCCTCTTTTGTTTTAATTTGGGAAAATAAAGAACAAAAAAATATAAAGGGATTATTTTTCAGCAACGACTATCTTTTAATTGATAAATTTAAAAAAAACTTTATTGGCGCCTTTAAAGAAACTGGCGGTTTGTTTGATTTAAACACCACTGACTTAAACCAAGCTAAAAAATACATCTTAAAATTACTTCCTTAAAACAAAATTTTAATTTATACTAAAAGCATGGAACAAATTACTGGAAAAATAGAAATAGAAAATTCTTTTTTGGAAAAAAATGCCAAAAGTTTTAAAAATTCTCCCAGTTTAAAAACAGCAATTGAAAGCGCTCTTAAAGAAGATCTTTCTTTGCTGATTAAAACAATAATGGCTGGGGCTATTCTTCTTAAAGTTTCTGATCTTCACATTGAAACAACCGAACAAGGAAGTTCTTTTCGTTTGCGAGTTGACGGCTTGCTTGATCAAGTTTGCACTTTTACCAAGGCCCAGCACCAAGCTTTAGTTTCGAGAATAAAATTATTAGCTGGATTAAAATTAAATGTAGAAAAAAAACCGCAAGACGGACGGTTTACTGTTTTAATGGAAGATGGTGAAAATAACTTGCAAAACATTGAAATCAGAGTTTCCACCCTGCCGGCCGAATATGGAGAAACAGTAGTGATGAGGGTTTTAAATCCAAAAAGTTTAATTAGTTTGGAAGATTTGGGATTAAGAAAAGATTTATATGAAATTTTTGATAAACAGTCTCAAAAGCCTAACGGAATGATTATTGTAACTGGTCCGACTGGATCTGGAAAAACAACAACTCTTTATGCTTTTTTAAAAAAAATCCGCAATCCAGAAATAAAAGTAATTACAATTGAAGACCCGATTGAATATCATTTAGAAGGAATTTCTCAAACTCAGGTTGACCCTAGTAGAGGATATGATTTTGCTTCTGGGCTAAGATCAATTGTTCGACAAGACCCGGATGCTATTTTAGTTGGAGAAATTAGAGATTTAGAAACTGCTAGTATTGCTCTTCAAGCAGCTTTAACCGGGCATTTGGTTTTATCTACTTTGCACACGAATGATTCCACTGGAACAATTGCCCGTCTTCAATCTTTAGGAGAACAGCCAACAAATATTGCTCCAGCAATAAATATGATTGTTGCCCAAAGATTGGTTCGAAAACTTTGCCCAGAATGTTCGGAAACAAGAAAAATTTCAGCCGAAGAATACGAAAAAATAAAACAAGAATTAAAAGATTTACCCCTAGGAATTGAAATACCGGAAATAACTACTGATACAAAAATTGGCCAACCAAAAGGATGCGAACATTGTAATTTTACAGGATATAAAGGAAGAATTGGAATTTTTGAAGCCTTTTTGGTTGACGATGAAATGGAAGAATTTATCCTTACCTCCCCCTCTTCTTCAGCCTTACAAAAAATGGCTATTAAAAAAGGATTGGTTTTGATGAAACAAGATGGATTTATAAAAGTATTGCAAAGAATAACTACAATTGAAGAAGTTATTAAAGCCGCTGGATAAACAAAAATCGGCAATAAAGCCGAGATTCAAAATGATTGCTGAACTGGGGGTCCAACTTTAGCATTCGGGCTGAAAGCGTAAGAGATATCCCGAGGAATATTCCAGCCGAAGCCGAAATATCCATATTCTGGAGAAAGCTCCTTCCCCCAGTACAAGAATCATTTTGTTTCTCAAAGATAACACACTTTAAAATGTTTGTCAATAGCAAACCAGTTGAATCAGAAAATGTTGAAGAATCTTTAGATTCTGCTTTGCGGCCGAAAAAATGGGATAATTATATCGGCCAAGAAAGAATAAAAAAGAATTTAAAGATAATGATTGAAGCTGCTAAAAAAAGAAATGAATCTCCGGATCATTTACTTTTTTATGGTCCAGCTGGATTAGGAAAAACAACTCTTGCCTATCTTGTAGCTGAAGAATTTGGGAGTAAAATAAAAGTAACCTCTGGTCCAATAATTGAAAAATCAGGAGACTTGGTTGCTCTTCTTACGAATTTAAACGAAGGTGATTTTCTTTTTATTGACGAATGTCACCGATTAAGCCGATATGTTGAAGAATATCTATATTCCGCAATGGAAGATTTTAAACTATGCCTTATGCTTGGAAAGGGGCCGATGGCAAAAACGATCAATATCGACCTTCCCCGCTTTACTTTAGTAGGGGCTACTACTCGTATTGATTTAATGACTGCTCCTTTGCGAAGTCGTTTTGGAGCGATAATGCAATTAAATTTTTACAACCAGGAAGAAATGGAAAAAATAATCAAACGCTCGGCAAAAATATTAAATATCCCTATTGATCAAAAGGCTGTTATTCAAATCGCTGAAAGATCGCGTTTTACTCCTCGAATCGCCAACAAACTTTTAAAAAGAATTCGAGACTTTGCAGAAATAGAAGGCACGGGGAAAATTACTGAACAAATTTCAGAAAAAGCTTTATCTTTTTTAGAAATTGATAATTTGGGATTAGAACCAAGCGATAAAAAGCTGGTAGAAATGATAATTACAAAATTTGAAGGCGGACCGGTCGGACTACAAGCTTTGTCGGCTGCTACTTCAGAAGAAAAAAATGCTATTTTAGAAATATACGAACCCTATCTTACCCAATTGGGTTTGATTCGAAGAACCCAAAAAGGAAGAATTGCCACTCCCCTAGCCTATAAGCATTTAAAAATAAAATGTCCGGAAAAACAAAAACGCTTGCTTTGATTTTTCTCTTTCTCTTTCTTTTTTTGTCTCCTGCTTTTGCAGGTTCTTTAATTTACTTGAATGAAATAGCCTGGATGGGAGACAAAAATAAAACCAGCAATGAATGGATTGAATTATATAACAACAAAAACGAATCTGTTGTGCTGGATAACTGGATTTTAAAAATTGACGATACCGAAATAAAACTAAAAGGAACAATCCCTGGTTTAGGGTTTTATTTGATTTCCCGAGACAAAACTCAACCTGCTAATTTGTTTTTTAATAAAGCTTTAAAAAATACTGGCAATTATTTGAAATTAATTGATGACAATAAAAATATTATTGACGAAGCAAATTGGACAAAGGGATGGCCAGCCGGAGATAATCAAACCAAGCAAACAATGGAAAGAAAAAATGATTATTCTTCTGGTAATAATAAAACAAGCTGGCAAACCAGCGAGCAAACGCTTGGCACGCCAAATCAAAAAAATAGCTTAGGAATAATTATTAAACCATTAGAATCAGAATTCAAAAATTTTGACTCCCCTTCTCTCTCTAAATTTTCTAAAGAAGCAAATAATAATGTTTCTCAAAAAACTTTATTTTTAGCCGGATTGATTCCTTTTTTTTCCGGCATAGTAATTTTAATTCTTAAAAAATCTTTAAATTGATTGTTCTGATCCGATTGAAGGAGAGGGCTCAGTAAAAATATATTTTCTTACTAAAACATTATCAAATCTTTGAGTAGCATAAATTGTTTGATCTGCTCCTCTTAAAAAATATAAATATTTATTATAAGTAGAAGATTGACGATGGGTTGCATTAGTTACTAACTGAGTATTATCAGAAAAAATATTAACCGCGTTTTCGTTAATTCCTAATGTAAAAATATGATTTCCCGGAAAATTAGAACCATAATAAAGCCTTTGGTCGTCACATGCTTCGGTGCCCCCGTTAGAAATCCTATCCGCAATACATATACTTGGAGGATTTGAGGGATAGGTAACCAAACTTTGGGTAATCATGATTGATGAAGGAACAGATGGGTAATTCGCGGGATCATAAGGCGGAGTTGAGGTGTCGCTTAAAAAGAATCCTCCTTTCCACCAACTACCCTCTCCTGAGCTTTCATATTGTTTAGCATAATACTGAATTGCATATCCATCTCTAATATCAAAAGTGCTGGCACTTCGGACATAACAAACTGTTCTACAGCTGGTGTAACAAGACGATCTGGCGGTAACAACAAGCTCTCCTCCAGATACAGAAACCGACCCTCCGCTATTACTTCCAATACAAGTAGCAATCCATTTGCTTGGGTCAATTGTTCCAGAATTAAAATCATCAAAAAATACAAAGGTATTATCTCCATTGGAAGCAGAAGATGCCTCGCTGTTGTTATAATACATATAAAAAGAGGAAAGCCCTGTTGGAATATTTGGAACCCTTACCCAAACTTTAGCCGAAGACGAATCGGTTTTTGATTCTAGCCAATAATTTAAAACAACATTATCTGTTGTTGCAAACCTTAAATCATCAAAATCTGGCTGCATATCAGAATCATAATCAATTTCTAATTTAATTTGATAATCACTTAAGCTTGATTCTGAATTAGAGATTGCAATTAATTTACGTTTATGCCATCCAACAAAAGGAGTGCTAGGCATTTCCGCCCATCCTTGCTCCGGAGCATAAGAATAAGTGTTGTCAGAAGACAAGGTTGTTTGAATCGTAAAAGTTGAGCCATCAGAAACATAAGTATAATCTGCATCAAGAGGAATATCCGGCATCTCTTGTAAATAAACCGGAACTAAAGCTTCTTCTAAAGAAAGACAATTATTCCCAATATTACATTCCGATTCTTCAACTGGATAATTATTATTTGCAGCTTGATAAATAAGTAAGGCTCTTTGAATCATGGCTAGGTCTGATTTTTTCTTTGCGTCTTGAGCTGCGGCCACTCCTTGACTTAAAAAAACAATAACTATTCCTGAAAGAATGCCAATAATCACGATAACCATTAAAAGCTCGATTAAAGTAAAGGCTTTTTGTTTTTTCATGAATTAATAATTTAATGATAAAATACTTTTTAATATTATATCATTATCAAAAAATGTTGCAAGATATTAAAAAACAAAATCAGTTGAATTTTTAATATTTTTAAGCTATGGTAAAAACAATAAAAAAAATAATATTAAAATTGGTTTTTAAATAAAAATATGAGCGGACATTCCCATTGGAGTACAATTAAATTTAAAAAAGGAACTGAAGACGCGAAAAGAAGCAAAATTTTTTCAAAACTTTCAAAAGAAATATCAATTGCTGCCCGAGGAGGAGGATCTGATATGACTTTTAATCCCAAATTAAGATCTGTAGTTGATAAAGCTAAAGAGGCAAATATGCCAGCTGATAGTATTGAAAAAGCAATTAAAAAGGGCGCAGGAGAGCTGGAGGGTTTTACACTGGAAGAATTTTCCATGGAAGCTTATGGTCCAAATGGAGTGGCAATTATTATTGAAGGAATTACAGATAATAAAAATCGTTCTTTAGGAGAAATCAGATTAATTCTTAATCGTTTAGGTGGGAAAATAGTAGAAGGAGGCGGAATTAAATGGATGTTTGAAAAAAAAGGAGTAATTATTGTTGACGCTGAGAATATAAAAAAAAATAAAGACGAATTAGAGCTTTCTATAATTGATTTTGGGGCGGAAGATTTGGCTTGGCAAGAAGAAGGACTGGTTGTTTATACTAAACCAGAAGATTTAGATAAAGTAAAAAAATATTTTGAAGAAAATAAAATAAAAACTGCTTCTTGTGGCCTAGAATGGCTGGCGAAAGAAACAATCTCTGTTGATGAAGAAATAAAAGAAAAATGCCATAAGCTTTATGAGGCAATTGATGATCATGATGATGTCCAAAATATTTATTGGAATATCTAATTTATGATAATTTTAGGCATTGATCCTGGAACTGCCACAACAGGAGTCGGACTAATTGAATACAAAAAAACAAGCCAAAAACAATTAAATTGTTTGCATTATGGTACAATTATTACGCCTTCAAAAATGCCTTTATCGGAAAGATTAAAAATATTATATCAAGATTTGAGTGAATTAATTGAAAAATATAAACCAGAAGCTATTGCCATTGAAAGTTTGTTTTTCTTTAAAAATGCCAAAACCGTAATGGCGGTTAGCCAAGCTCGAGGAGTGGCTTTACTGCTTATTGCTCAAAAAAAAATACCATTTTTTGAATTTACTCCCCTTCAGGCAAAAATCGCAATAACCGGTTATGGCCGAGCGGAAAAAATTCAAGTTCAAAAAATGCTTCAGCATATTTTAGAATTAAAAAAACCTCCTAAGCCAGACGATGCGGCCGATGCCCTGGCTTTAGCTATTTGTTGTGCTTATGCTTCTGAATTTGATAATCTTAAAAAAAATTCTAAAAAATAAAAACCGCTCAGAAGAGCGGTCTTTTTTATCCAATGCGACAAAAACTTTTTTTACCCACTTGAACGACAGTCCCTTTTTTGATTTCTATTTCTTCTTTCCAATCTTTTTTGATTTCTATTTTCTTTTCAAAAATAAATTTTACTCCGCCTTGCTCAATTACTCTCCTTGCCTCGCCTTTTGACTTAGTTAAATCCAATTTTAAAAGCAACTCTAAAATATCTAATTTTTTTTCTTTAATTTTAGTTTCTTTTATTTTTGTTGGTAAATTTCCTTTTTCAAAAACTTTTTCAAATTCTTGCTCTGATTTTTTTGCCGCTTCTTTTGAATAAAAATCTTCAACAAGGGCTCGAGCTAATATTTTTTTAATCTCTTTAGGATTTACTTTCTTTTCTTTTAATTGTTTTTCTATTTTTTTAATTTCTTTCAAAGGGACTCTTGTGCAACATTCAAAATAGTCGACAATTAAATCATCTTTGATAGACATTATTTTATTAAACATAATTTCTGGTTCGTCGGAAATATTAATAACATTGCCCCAGCTAGTTGACATTTTCCGCCCATCTAATCCATAAATCATTTTAACGGTCATTATGTTTTGAGGAGGCATTCCAAAATATTTTTGGACGTCTCTTCCTGTTTTTAAATTAAATAATTGATCAAATCCTCCAAGCTCAACATCAGCGCTCACGGCCACAGAATCGTATCCTTGCAAAATAGGATAGAACATTTCATGAAGTCCGATTGGCTTGCCATCCTCCCATCTTTCTTTAAAATTTCGACGTTGAATCATTTGCTGAGCAGTAAAATTCATAGACAAAGATAAAAGAGTGTGGAGCTTTAAAACTCCAAGCCATTGTTCATTGTAATAAACTTCTGTTTTTTTTAAATCTAAAATTTTTCCAATTTGAGGTAAATAATCTTGTAAATTCTTTTCAATCTCTTCTTCGGTTAAGGGCTGGCGCAAAGAATCTTTATCAGAAGCATCTCCAATTTGAGCAGTAAAATTACCAATAATTAAAATAATTTTATGCCCTAAATTTTGGAAATCTCTTAATTTTAACAAGGCTGTTGCCCGTCCGAGATGAATTTTGGGCCCGGTTGGATCCACTCCAAATTTTATATTAAGCCTTCGGCCAGAGAGTAGTTCTTTTTTTAAAGATTTTTTATCAATAATATCTTCTGTCCCTCGCGTTAAAATTTCTTCTATTATTTTTGGATTAGTATTGATTTTCATAATTTGATAATAGCTTAAAAAATAATGTTTGCCAACACTTTAAAATATTGATTATTGGCCCCTCTAGTGGTATATATAAATATAAGAATATGCCAAAAGCAAATAAAAGACTTGGGGTTTCTGTAGCTATTGGAACAAGGCCCAATAAAGAAATTAAAAATAAAAAAACCGAATTAAAACCAAAGCCCAAAAAAAAGAGGGGTATTTTTTATAATCTTTTTAAAATTTTGGCTCTTTTTTCTCTTTTTATAATTTTTTGCGGAATAATGTTTTTTTTCTGGATTATTAGAGACTTGCCTCGGCCAGAAGTTTTTACCGAAAACAAAATGGTAGAATCTACAAAAATATATGATCGAACTGGCGAAATTCTTTTGTCTGATATTTATAATGAAGAAAAAAGAACTTATGTTTCTTTGTCTCAAATTCCTGATATTTTAAAAAATGCAGTAATCGCCACCGAAGATCATCGTTTTTATAATCATTTCGGTATTGATGTTGCCGGCATTGTTAGAGTAATTATTTCTAATGTAAAAACCGGAAACGCCCATGGAGCATCTACAATTACCCAACAATTAATTCGTTCAACATTTTTAACTCCTGATAAAAAAATAAATCGAAAAATAAAAGAAATTCTGCTTTCTATAGAGTTAGATCGGCAATATTCGAAAGACCAAATTTTGGAATGGTACCTTAACCAGGTTCCTTTTGGAGTAAACATATATGGAGCCGAAGAGGCCTCGATGACATATTTCAAAAAGCCTGTTCAAGATTTGGAATTACAAGAAGCAGCCATGCTGGCAGCAATAATTCAATTGCCAAGCTATTATTCCCCTTATGGCCAGCATTTTGATGAATTAATTGCTCGGAAAGATTTTGTTTTACGAAGAATGAGAGAAGAGGGATATATCAATCGAGAGCAAGAACAGGCCGCCAAAGAAAAAGAAATAAAAATTTCTAAAAGTAGCCGAAAAATTTTAGCTTATCATTTTGTTGAGTATGTTAAAGAGCAGGTTGAAGAAATGTATGGAGAAGATTTTCTTCAAACAAAAGGGTTAAGAATTTATACAACCCTAAATTGGGATCTTCAAAAATCAGCCGAAGAAACGGTAAAAGAAAGTGTTGCCAAAAATAGAGCTAATTATAATGCTTATAATCAAGCCGCAATTATAATGTCTCCAAAAACAGGAGAGGTTTTAGCTATGGTTGGGTCAGCTGATCCTTGGGCCGATCCTTTGCCAAAAGGATGCGATCCAGCTAAAACTTGCAAGTTTGTGCCCAGTTATAATGTTGCGGTTCAAGCAATCAGACAACCAGGGTCCTCGATCAAGCCGATAATTTATGCTTCGGCTTTTCGAAATGGATTTAATGATCAAACTATAATTATCGATGAGCCTACTTGTTTTGGAACCTATTGCCCCAATAATTACGATGGCTCATTCCGCGGAGCTTTAACTTTAAGGCAATCGCTGGCAATGTCTTTGAATATTCCAGCCGTAAAAACATTAAATGATTATGCTGGATTAAACGAAACCATTAGCCTGGCCCAAACAATGGGTTTAACCACTTTAGAAGACAAATCAAGATATGGATTATCTTTTGCTTTAGGAGCTGCTGATGTCCGCGTGATTGATATGGCTACGGCTTATAGTGTTTTTGCAAACGGGGGTTATTATCTTGAACCTTCAGTAATTTTAAAAATAGAAGACAGTCAAGGCAATCTTTTGTTTAAAAATAAAAAAACCCCCCGAAAAGTTTTGGAAAAAAATGTTTGCGACATGATTACTGATGTTTTGTCTGACAATAACGCTCGAGCACCAATGTTTGGACAAAATTCTTTACTAAGATTTGATAATTATAAAGTTTCTGTAAAAACAGGAACCACTCAAGATAGCGTAGATGGTTGGACGGCTGGATTTACTTCAGAAACAGTGGTTGTTGTTTGGGCTGGAAATAACAATCGAGCGAAAATGTCGTCTATTGGGCTTCAAGCGGCTGGACCAACTTGGAGATCATTGATTCTAAAATCAATTGAATTAAACAGCCAAAGCAGTCATCAAGAAACTTTCGAACCTGTTGAGCCAGGAACAGAGGTTCCTTTATATCAAGATTAAAAAAAGCGCAATTCTGCGCTTTTTTATTAATATTAAATCTTGATCGGCATTACAACATAAAGATAGCTCTGATCTCCAATCGGTTTAATTACGGCTGGGCCGTTATTCCCTTGCAGTTCAAAAACTATTTCCGAGGCTTTGATATTATCTAATCCTTCTAAAATAAATTTCCAATTAAAAGATATTCTTAATTCTGATCCCTCTATTTTTGCTGGCAAAGATAAATTACTCTCTCCCATTTCTGAGTCTTGGCTATAAATTTCAATTTCTTTATCTTTAGGATCAATTTTTAAAATAGCTTCATTTGTTCTTCCGCCAAAAATACCTGCTGTTTTAATTTGTTTCGCAAATTCATCTTTATTTAAAATTACTTTTGTTTTGGCTTCTTTGGGAATAATTTCTTGATAAGACGGATACTCTCCTTCAATCTGACGACTGATTAAGTTTATTTCTGGATGATCGATGCCTGATAAAAATGTTTCAAAAAGAACTTGGGACTCTGAAGTATAAATTTTTATATCTTTTTCTGTTTCGTTTAAAATGTTTATTATTTCTTTTGCTGTCTTTTGAGGTAAAATAAAAGATATTGGATTTTTAAATGTATTTTTATATCCTTGTTTTCCTCCAAAAAATAATGTTTTTTCTGCTAAACGAAAACTATCGGTTGCAACTATTTTAACTAAATCTTTTTCAAAAGAAAAATAAACTCCTGATATCTCTGGTCTAATTTGAGAAACACTAGCAATATTCACAACGCTCATTAATGCTTCTTTTAATTTTCCAGCGTTAATTTCTATAAAAAGATCTTTTCCAAAAGAAGGAATAATTGGAAAATCTTCAGCTGATAGTCCTTTAATTTGGGTTTTATAATTTTTCCCCTCAATTACCAAGGCTTTATTTTTTTCTTTAATGTTTATTTTTTCTTCACCTAAAGATCCAGCGACTTGGTTTAATAATTTAGCTGGAATAGCAATCTTCCCTTCTTTCTCAGTCTTACATAATCCCCACCATTGAATCCCTAATTCTAAATCAGTAGAAGATATTTTTAAAAAATTAGGCAAAGCTTCTATTAAAAGATTATCTAAAATTGGAAGGGTTAAGTTTCGGCCAGTAATTTTTTCTGTAAAGCCGATTCCTTTTTTTAATTCTTTGGTTAAAATAGTGAAGTTCATATAAGTATTAATATTTTATTTATTTAATTTATTTTTATTTTTATTAATTTTATTTTTATTGGGGATAATTTTTTTAAAAACCGATTAATCTTTTATTTTCAAATAAATATCAATTTTTTATTTTTGGAAAATATGGGGACAAGTTGAAAGATTTTTTGGGATGTATTTTTGGAAAAAACGGGGAAAAATTTTTTAGCAAAATTTTATATTTTTTAAAAATGGTTTTTTCCTGATTATACCCCCAAATTATAAATGAGTTTTTAACACTTTTTAAACATTTTAAGATCCATAAACTCTTTGTAAAATTAATTCTATTTCTTGGTGAATTTTTTCATCTTCGTCCCAAAGTTTTTCTACTAATTGGCAAGCGTGGATAACAGTTGTATGATCTTTTCCTCCAAATTTTCTTCCAATTTCTGAATAAGAAAGCCTTAACTCTTTTTTTAATAAAAACATTGCTATTTGCCTTGGTTTACTGAACTCTTTTTTTCGAGAAGAATAAAACATATTTCCGCTAGGGATATCATAAAATTGAGTAATTGTTTCTATTATTTTTTTGGGATTAGTAGCTTGGCTTGGAGAAATAATAATTGTTTTTAAAAGTTTTTTTGCGTCTTCTATGGTTGGATTTTTATTGGTTGATTTTTTAAAAATAATCAAACGGTTTAAAGCGCTTTCCAACTCTCTTACGTTTTTTTGAATGTTATTGGCAATAAAATCAACAACTTCTTTATTGAAAACTACCCCTTTTTCTTCTAATTTTTGTTTTAAAATAGCACTTCTAGTTTCAAAATCTGGAATACTAATATCAGCAATCATTCCTCCTTCAAAACGGGACTTTAATCTTTCTGTTATCGCAGGGATATTATTAGGATGCCGATCAGAAGAAAGAATAATTTGTTTGTTTTTTTGGTATAAAGAATTAAAAGTATGGAAGAATTCTTCTTGAGTCTTATCTTTGCCGGCGATAAACTGAATATCATCAACAATTAAAACATCAAGCTCTCGTAACGTTTTTTTTAATTCTTCCACATTATTATTTCGAATAGCGTTTACGATAATAGAAATTAATTTTTCAGCCGGAATATAGCGGACCATTTTTTCGGAACAGTTTTCTTTTATTTTATTTCCAATAGCTTGGATTAGGTGGGTTTTTCCCAACCCCACTCCCCCATAAATAAACAAGGGATTGTAATTTTTACCAGGGTCTTCTACTACTGCTGTAGCGGCAGCATAAGCAATTTCATTAAAAGGACCAACAATAAAATTTTCAAAAGTATATTTAGGATTAAGGTTCGTTTCTTTATTTGTTTCCAATTCTGAAAAACCAAGCTGTTCTGTGAAATCATTTTCTTTTTCTGATTGTTTTTTAGAAGAAGATTGTTTTTTATCTATTTTTACTGCGCAAACAGAATAGGAAATAGTTTTAATGCTTGGATCAAGGTCTCGTAAAATTTTTAAAATATCTTTATTGTATTTTTGTTCGAGCCATTCCTTGCTAAAAGAATTTGGAACAGAAACAATTACATTATCTTTTTCAATTGCTGATATTTTTGTGTTGGCAAACCAAGTGGCAAAGTTAGCCGATGATATATTTAATTGAAGTTGGGCTAAAACAGCCTGCCATAATTGTTCTGCTTCCATAATTAATATAATGTTATATTTTATATTCATTATAATTTATTCAAGTCAATATAGCAAAAAAGCCTTATAAATAAAGGAAAAATAAACAGCTTGTTGAAAATCTGGGGATAAATTGTTAAGAAAATTACTTAGAAAAATTAAAACTAAAATTAAAAATAAAAGACTTTTTAGATAAAGTATTAAGAATTTTCTATCTTGACCGAAGCTAATAATATTGCTATATTTTAAATACTTATTATTAATATTATTAATCAATATGAGTGTTACCTATAATCCCAAGAAAAAGAAAAGACAAAAAACGCACGGATTTTTAACAAGATCAAAAACTTCCGGGGGGAAAAAAGTCATCAAAAAAAGAAGAGCAAAGAAAAGAGCAAAATTAACCGTTTAACGCACCCCGTGAAGACGGGATTTTTGTTATAGATGTTGCCTATTAAACACCGCTTAAAAAAGAAAAAAGATTTTGAAATAATTTTTAAGCAAGGGAAAAATATAAAAAACAAGCTGTTTTTTTTAAAATTTTTATCAACGCAAAATAATTATTCTCGAATCGGCATTATTGTTAGTAAGAAAATAGCAAAGCAAGCAGTAAAGCGAAATAAAATAAAGAGGCAGTTAAGGGCGGCTACCAAAAGAGCAATTGAAACTTTTTCTTCTAAAGTAGATATTATTATTATCGCTCTCCCCCCTATCAAAAAGGCGCGTTATCAAGAAATTGAGCAAAGTATTTCCACAGCATTTAAAAATATAATTTAAAAAAATGAATCCTATTACTATTATTTTTGATAATCTTCTTTATCAGCCAATGCTGAATATTTTAATTTGGATTTATGGATTAATTGGCAATTTTGGTGTAGCGATTATTGTTTTAACTTTAGTGATAAAACTTATTCTGCATCCTTTGAATAAAAAATCTATTCAATCGCAAAAAGCAATGGCAGAAATTCAGCCAAAAATGCAAGAAATCCAGAATAAATATAAAAACGACAAAGAAAAACAAGCTTTAGAGTTAATGAATCTTTACAAAAAAGAAAACTTTAATCCTTTTGCTGGAATATTTTTATTATTTTTACAAATCCCGATTTTAATAGCGCTTTTTTATGTGGTTAAAAACGGCATTGACGTTTCTCAAATTGGGAACTCTCTTTATTCATTTATAAAACTTCCAGAATTCATCTACCCTTATTTATTAAATATTAATGGCTATGAAATTTTGGATTTAAGTAAGCCAAATATTTATCTTACTGCCCTAACTGCAGGCGCTCAGTATTTACAAATTAAAACAGCCACGCCACCAGCTCCAACAAAAACAAAAGAAGGAGAAAGCAACATGACAGAAGTTTCTAATATGATGCAAAAACAAATGGTATTTTTTATGCCCCTTCTGACCTTTTTTGTTCTTTTTAGCCTTCCCTCAGCAATGGGACTTTATTGGGTTATTTCAACCTTGATTTCTATTTTTGAACAAAAACAATTATTAAAAAAGAAATAATATGATTTTAGACCAATCCCGCTTTTCTTTTAAAGACTCAATCGGATCCGAAGAAGAAAAAATAATTGAAAATATAATTTTAGATTTTTTTGATGCTGCTGGATATGAAGCGGAAATTCAAAGCATTAATTTAAAACACGAAGGAGAAAATAATGTTTTGCGTGTAAATTTAAATACCGGAGATGCTCAAATGCTGATTGGAAAACAAGGCATGGTTTTGTCAGATATCCAATTATTGATTAGAAAAATATTAAAAAAAGCATTAAACCAAGAAATATTTTTAAATTTAGATATTGATAATTATAAAAAGAAAAAAGAAGAATATTTAAGAGATTTAGCCGAAGATATTGCCGACGAAGCTGTTTTTACAAAAAAAATAAAAGAAATTCCAATGCCCTCTCCTTTTGATAGAAGGATTGTTCATTTAGAGCTATCAAAAAGAGATGATGTTGTAGTTGAAAGTGTTGGCGAAGGAGAAGAAAGGCATATTATCGTAAAACCAAAAACAGAATAGTTAATTAAATTAAAATCGCCCTTTCTGGGGCGGTTTTTTGTTAAGACAATCCATTAGTTTGACGAGACAAACGATCTTTTGCTTCTTTTATTTTTAAAACTTCTTCTGGATTAGTGGTAATAATTTGGTCTTCGGTATATGAAGCTCGAATAGCAATAGCAACATGTTTTTGTCCTGCGAAAAAAATACCCTCCCCCACCGGGGTTTCTAAAAGAAGATATTTTTCTTGATCAGTTAAATTAAATGTTTTTTGGACTAAATCAATACTAGCGGGACTTTGTTTTAATAATAATTGAATTGAGGAATTTGTAATAATCGGCTTGCCATAAGCAGAACTCATAAAATCAGAAACATCTTGAGTGATTGTTGTTACCCCTAGCCAATATTTTCGGGAACGTTTACACATTCCAAAAAGAAAAGAGGCGCCGTCTTCTTCTTTCATCATCCACCAAGCCTCATCAACAACCAAGATTCTTTTTTTGAAAGTGGTACGAACAGCATTCCAAATATAACGCATAACAATAAACATAGCGATTGGCCTTAATTCATCTTCCATGTCTCGAATCCCAAAAACAACCAAATGTTTATCCATGTCTACATTTGAGTAAGCATTAAAAAAAGACGAATAAGTACCACGAGTGAATTTTCTTAATCTTTCTGATAAAGAATCAGCATTTTCCATTGTTTCTAAAACCGATTCCAAGTCTGATAAAAGAGGGACGTTTTCTTTCCATTTTTTAGGGTCAGAGCTAATAGTAATGTCTTTAGCAGCATAAGTAGCCATAATCGCTTGATCCATAATTGCGTCTTCTTCTGGAGTCATTCCACCGAGCATTATTCTCATTAATCCAACCAAGTTAATAACATTGCCCCGAAGTACGTCTTCTGGAGTTTCCCCTTCCATCATATCAGGCAAATCAAAAGGATTGATATGGCTATCAGAACTTAAAGATATTCGGAAAAAAGATCCTCCAACAGCTTCAGCTAAGGGCTTGTACTCATTTTCTGGATCAATGATAATACATTCCGTGCCCATCATCATTGATCTTAAAATTTCCAATTTTACAGCATAAGATTTTCCAGATCCAGCTTTTGCAAAAATAACCATATTTGGATTTTCCATACTAAAGCGATCAAATAAAACCAAAGAGCTATTATGTTTATTAATTCCAAAAAGAATTCCTTCATTACTACTTAAATCAAAAGAAATAAAAGGAAACAAACTTGATAAAGGAGAGGTATTAAGAGTGTTGTGGATATTTAAAAGATCTTGGCCATAAGGAAAACAAGAAATAAGACCTTCTTTTTGTTGGAAAAGCGCAGGCTTTATATAAATAAGACGAGACTCGAGCATTGATCTTAGATTTGTTTCTACAAATTCTAATTGTTTTTTATCGTCTACATATACAGTGATATAAAGCCCAAATTTAAACATTTTTTCTTGAGCTGTTTGTAAACTGTCGCGCAAATCTTCCAGGTCTTGAAAGGCAGTTTCCAAGGCAGGATCTCTAACCAATCCTTTTTCTTGCCTTTCAATAATTTCTGATTGAACCTCGGTGACACTTTTCCTTAGTTGTTTTAAAATTTCTCCAGTTTCAATAGGGTGGAAATAAAAAGATAAATCAAAAGGGACATCCATATTAATTACCGGAGCAATCCAGCCCATATTTAGATAACGCGGATAAGAAAAAACAAAGTATGTTTTACTATATTTTTCTTCAAGCTGAACATAATTTTGAGCAACCTCAATTGAAGACGGAGCAATAATGTCTTTAAAATCAGTTACTTCGGTTTCAAATAATTTTTTCTTTTTTTCTTCTTTTTTTGCGCCAAATAGGGCCATAAATTTTTTTTAAGTAATTATTTCTGGGGGCAGTTCTGGGTAGTATCCCATTTCCGCTTGTTTTGGATGATGTAATGACCAAAGCAATTCCAATACCTCTTCTGATCCCATTGCTGCTGATTTTAACCCGCAACGTCGAAGCCCCAAAGCAACATATTCAATTCTTTGCAAGAGCTGATATTTTCCTTTTTGGAAAAAATCTTCAGTGAGAGCTGATTGAGACACTGGTTTTCCTCCCAGATTTTGAGCAGCTGAAGAAGTAGAAAGCTCTAAAAGAGGATAATAAGGGATAACCACATAAAAGCTTTTATTCATAATAGACCCATCTGCTACCAGATCTTCAATAAATTTTCGATAATCTGCAGTTTGAATTTTTAATAATTCGTTTTTTTGTTTTGACTCTAATTCTTTTATTTTATCAATATATCCAGTAATGTTTACTTTTCGCGAACTAACTATCATTTGGCAGGAAAAATCCAAAGAATTAAGAAAATTTTGAAAATTAAAAATAATCGCCCCCTGTTCTTCTTCAGACTTTAAAGCAAAATTAATAGAAGAAACAATGAGCATCCCCCTCATTGATTGGTCATTCATTATCATAATCCCCTCGCGGATTTGTTTAATTGGAATAAATTGTTGCGTGGGAGTAGCCATAAAAATTATTTTTCAAAATCTATTTTTTTAATTAAGTTTTCTATTTTTCCGGTTTCTTTTATTTTTAAAGGAGATGGTTTTTCTTGAAGTTTTGCTTCGGCCAATCTTTTTTCTTTTGGCGAAGAAAGAAATACAGGAGATTGTTTTCTTTTCCAAAGGAATAATTTATTATTTAATGTGTAGGTAGTAAAATTTTTTCCCACCTTAGCTACTCCCAATCCTTCTATTTTTATAAAAGCAAGGGCAAAGGCAATTCCAAAAAGTAAAACAGTGATTATAACATATAAAGTTAAATGGTTTTTTGACATTAAAAAATATAAAAAAAAAGAAATTCCAAAAGCTGTACCAACAAACATAGTTTGGCTTAGAGTAAGCGGCCCTAATATTTTCGGGTCATGTTCGATAAATTGTGGCACTCGAAAATCCATAAATTAGAATATTGATATTTTATTTATTTTATCAAAATATTTTTAATATTTAAAGCGGAGCTTCGCGATAAGGATCAGAATAATCATTTTTAATATTGAAAGTATTCTTTGATTCAGATATTGGAGTTGGTTTAGGGATGTTTGGCTCAGAGTCTGGTTTTTTAAAAGACGAATCAGAACTTGAAAAATCTGAAGAACTTTCTTTATCAATTTTTTCTCGATAAGAAGACTGGTTATTTAAAATATTTTTATTTTTAATTTCCGTGTTTAGAGTCGGCTCTGTTAATTCTGTAAAATCAATACTAGAAGTGCTAGGCTTTTTCACTTCTTCTAAATTTTTATCGCTAAGGTCAATCCGAGACTCTTCTTTTTTGGTAAAGCTTTTAACTGAAACAGAAGTTTTTGGTTTTTTTTCTTTAATTAAAGACAAAAAAGATTTTAAAGATTTTATGATGGGAAATTTGATTTTTCCGCTCCCTCCTTGGAGCTGAACATCTTCTTCTTTGTTATTCAGGCTTTGAGCTTCTGATTCTAAAAGAGAAGATTTTTTATCTTCAGGGATTTCTTCGGGAATAAATTTATCTAAATCAGGAATTGTTTTTTTGCCTGTTTTTTGTTCTTCTAGTCGTGATAAGGCCAAGCGCAAATGTTTGAAAATGCTGAAATTTATTTCTTGGGTTATTTTATTGGCTAAAAATTCATTAATATTTAATTCTAATTCCAAAGTAACTCCAAAATCTTTGAGAGACAAAAGACCCATTAAAACTCGACCAGTATATTTAGCAACAATAGAAGTCTGATCTTCGTCCAATCCTAAACGGCTACAAATATTATAAATAATTTGGTTGTTTTTTTCATCAAAAACAGCTTCTTTTAATTCTTCGGGCAGGGTTTTATAGGTTTCCCAAAAAAATTCTTTAGTGTACTCTTCCATATATTGATTATTTTAACACAAATCATTATTAAGAATCAACTTATTTTTAAATTATTTTTAAAAAAGAAAATTAAAATAATTATTTAGAAAAAACAAATCTTTATTACATATTGACAAATATAATCAAGTAGTTTATAATTATAATAATCCCCTATTGTATTTAGGGGCGTACCTTAACAATTAACAGGTGATGAAAATGGTTTTCTGGAAAAAAGAAAAAAAAGAAGAAGTAAAACGAACAGCTGAAGAACAACTACAAAGCTATCAGCAAAAAAGAAAACAAGCCCGCAATAAGGGATTGGTAATTATGATTTTTGCTGTAATTTTTGGAATTGCTTTAATCGCAATGTCTACTTCTAATGTTTTTTCTCTCATTGGAGCAACAGCCGCAGCGATTTTGATTGTAGTATTTTTTGTTTTTTTAGTGCTTTATTTTATCTGGGCAAAACACGACATCTTAACTTGCAATGTCAATGAAGGATATTGCAAAGTTATTGTAGTGGGAGATAAGTTCAAAAGAATTGTTTTTAACCACAAAGGCAAAGCAATGAATAAAGATTGGGAAATCGTGGAAGAAAATAGTCCTAATGCATATTACAAAGATAAAAGTACTTTAGGTATGCATACAATTTGGCCTTTATTTTTCGGCAAGGTTTATACCCACATCTTAGCCTGGCGGAAATATGATTTTTTGAAAAAAGCTCCAATTGACAGGAGAGAGTTGTTAACTCAAACAAGCTTGATGGATTATCCATATTATATCGAAACCCTTCAGGCTGAAGACAAAGACCGGGCTCCGCTTGATCTATTTACAGTAGTAACAATGCGGATAGTTAATCCGTATAAAGCTTTGTTTAAAATTACTACTGAGTGGATTGAGGTTGCTACTCCAAAAATACAGGGCACTTATGTGGCTTACATCAAACTGCACTCCTTTCAGGAAATGCTGGAAAATGTGAAGTCGCTTGGCGACAGCATTTTTGAAGAAATGAAACAGTCGGGGGGTATTTTTGAAGAGCTTCGCGATATTTATGGAGTGGAAATAATCTCTATAGACGTAATAGAGATTATTGGTGGCGACAAAGACATGCAAGCAGCGATTAAAGCAAATGCTGTCGCCAAGCTTCGAAAAGATGCCACTATAACTGATGCCGAAGCAGCGGCCAAGAAAAAAGTAATAGATTCTGAGGCCGAGATGCAAGCTCGAGCTAATAAAACAGCGGGTCTCTTTATGACTTTAATTTCAGGAAGAACTGGTCTTTCTGAAGATAAAATAAAAGAGTGCATGACAGAGCACCCCCAAGAATTCCAAAAAACATATGGACCGGAAATTGAAGCTTGTAACAAGCTGGTTGAACAAATGGTGTCAGCTGAAGCTAATGGTCTGGTTCAAATTTTGACTAGTGGAAGTACTGGTTCATCAGGCGGAGGAGTGAACAATGACCTTATTGCTACGGTTGTTGGGATGCTCAAGGCAATGAACACTCCGGCTGTTTCTGGTAACTCTCTAAATAAAAGCGGAGGGAAATCACAAGCACAATCAGAACCAACAAAACAAAACCCTTCAGAAGAAAAGAAACTTACGAAGGAAGAAAAAAGGAAAAAATTTTTAAAAGATAATGGACTTGAAGAATACTAAGTCCATTTTTTATTACACTAATTCTTGCCCAATCCCTTTAGGCGTTATTTTCATTTTAGGGGTTGTATCTAATGCATCAGTCTCGTCGTCTATAGATAATTCTTTTAGAACGTAATCATTTTTAATTAATTTAGCGGATATCTCTTCTGCTGCTTCTCTAGTAAGATTTAAATTTTTAATAAGATTATTTACAACCTCAGCCGTTGATATTTTTTTATATTTCAAATCTAGGATTATTTTATATAAAATTAAAGACGCCAAGTTTTTTTGAGAAGACATTTTGAAAAATAGCCTCTCTCTCGCTGTTTTAAAAGACGATAAATTATTACGAATATTTTCGTCTATATCTTCAAGTCGGTATTGGCTAACTAAGTCTTCTATTAAGTTGTATATTTCATCTAGCATATTATTGTGCGTTATGGATTAGATTGTATATATAAAATATTATCTATAAAGTTGTCTATTTGACGTTGGAATTCATCTCTCTCTTGTTGCGTCGTCGCAGCTCGCATTTGGGTTAACAAATGATTATAGTGAGCATTAATATTTGCTTGGTTCTGTTGTCCCCCGAGTCTTCTTAAGTTGTTGACTTGAGCTGGAGACCCATCTTCAATCGTTCTCCTAATTTGTCTTTCATTTGCATGAGTTAAGACATCCAAAGAATTAAGAGACTCTGCTCGAACTGTTTCTTGGAATTTTCTAGCCGACATCCCTTGGATTGTCTGTTGGGTTGTTTGTCCATTAATCCTTAAGGATAACTCTGGAGCATATTCTGCAATTTTATTTAGGTCGGCGCCTCTTCTTCTTAATTCAACGTGATTTGCGGCAATCCAATTAATTTCAGCATCTGTTATGGCGGCATCTTCTCCTCTGTCCACAGCAGAAATAATTCCAGCTATTTTTTCTTGCCTACTTTCAACAGAGATCGCATTTTGTTGAGTAATTCTTTGCAATTCGGCCGCTTCTATATTTTTATAAGACGAAACTAAATTATTAATTTCTTTTTGTTCCTCTTGAGTTGCGCTTCCAGCTGGAGCCACACCAAGAGGTTCTTTTACATTTCTTGTATACCAGCGGTTAATTTGGCTTTCGGCTGATTTTCCTTGAGTAAGGCCACCTTTTAGGCCTCCTCTTAATGCTCCCCCAGCGCCACCTACAGCAGAGGAAAAAGCTGAAGAAACTCGTCCCCCTCCTTCAGCTCGGCTTTGAGTCCATTGATTTGATATTCCCGACCCAGCTCCAACAGCAGCACCGATAGCCGCTCCCCCAATTACCCCCTTAGTAGTTCCAATTGCTTTATTGGCCAAACCTTTTATTTTCCCGCCTACTGGACCGCCTGAATCAAGAGTAATAAAAAATCCAAGAATTAAGACAATAAAAGGAATAAGATAAGCAAAAAGCAAACCCAATGTTCCATTTAAAACATTTCCTGTCGGAGGATTAATAATTTGACTGGAATCTGTGGCAATTTGAAACATTATTAGATTTGATAAAAAAATAGTTCCAGCGGCCGGGATTCCCAAAAAACACCATTGAAGAAAATCATCCCACCAACCATCCCAAGTGCAAATTCTGGGAAAAATTTTTAAAAAATATTTTGATTCTGGTAAAACCTTGGTGGCAAAAGCAACAGGAGATAAAATCACTAAAATCCAAAGCATAACAATTCTTACCAAAAGCAGTAAAGCAAAAAGCAAATAAATTACACTGGCAAAAATAGCAAAAATCGTGAGAACAAATAAAGTTGGAATATCGGCCGAATTAAAAGTTGTCATTTTTTCAGACAAAAGATTGACAAAAGTAGGAGGAACCCCACCCTTCAAAAGAAGATCCATTATCATTGTCGCAAGGTCAATAATTAATCCGCAGAATACTGGAGTAAAATTTATTAGAGCTGCAATTAAAATAAAATTAACTAAAGTTTTTTTTGCTCGAGTTTCTTGGTAGCCAAGGATTATACTAAGCGCGATTATAACTAATCCAAAAATAAGGACAACGTTGGCCAAATTTCTTACAAAACCCCAGCCAGTGGAAACAATCACATTGTCTGCTCCAGTAAAAGAAACAGCTAAAAAATTTCCACTTGCTACCCAAGTTAATAAATCAAGGGATACATTTAAAATATAAAGCGGAACAGTCATTAATAACCCAAAAATAGCGCCCAATAAAGCTTCGCCTAAAGAATCTTTTACGTTACTTAAAAAATTAAATGGATTTAAATCTGATAATTCAAAAGCAGAGGCAAAAAAAGGGAAAAATAAAAAAGAAATAAAAACAAAGCAAAAAAACGCAATTATTGTTTTATGAGAAAATATTTTTTTGAAAAATTTCATATTTACTTGTGCATTAGTGAATGTTATAATTATTATAACATTAATTGAATTTTTGGTAAATTACAAAATTATGAAGGCCAATTTAAGAGCAAGCCCTGAAACTATTATGATCCTTCCTTTGGCAATAATGGGAGATTTGATCGGAATCATCCTGCTTTTATTTGGGCTAGACGATTGCGGAATAACAGACTTAGTAATAACACCAATTTTAACAATTTGGATTATGATAAAAAGAAAAGATCCAACAATAATGAAAAAAGTTTTATTCCGTTTACTTGGTTATGGCACAATAGAGCTTATCCCCTATTTGGGAGGAATTTTCCCAGGGTATAGCTTAATCGTGATTCAAACTATTTTGCAGACTCAAAAAGCGGAAAAAGATTCAGAAGAAATTATTTTAGAATAATAAAACAAGGATTATCGCGTGAAGAAAAAAATGAAAAAAAATAAAAAAATTGGATTAATTATTTTAGGATTATTTTTTTTAATTCCGTTAACTGTTTTTGGCGCCCTAGAAAATACCTATCCTTCTCTTCCAGGATTTTCTCCAGAAGAAGGAACAGGGCTGTTGGTTTATTTTTTTAATTTTTTGGTTTATTCCGGAGGAATAGTGGCTGTCTCAGTAATTATTTATCAAGGAATAACCATTTTTTTATCCAAAGGAAATGTAGCAAAAATAAATGAAGCTAAAGATAGAATTAAGGCGGTATTTTTAGGGTTAACAATTCTTTTAGGCGCTTATTTTATTTTAATGTTTATTAATCCTGATTTAACAAAAATTAATCTTCCAATCTTAGAATACGGCGAAAAAATTTTTTCGAATAATAAAGAATTCGAATCAAAAGATGTTGTTTATAAAGAAATTGCCTTGGGAGCAATTATCGAAGCAATTTTGATGCCGTCTTCGACAGCTGAAAATCAATATTTTAATTATTCCCAACTTAACAAAAAAACAGAAGAAAAATGTTATTTATATGACGAAGAAGGAAACACAATTGATCGCAATAATGATGGCGAAATTAACAACCAAGATATGGTTGAGGGAATGGACTTGTCTGTTTGTATGGATAATTTACTAAGAGCAACAATTGCAAAAATTAGCTGGTTTAACGGCAATCAATCAATTTGTAATGGTGCGATTGCTAATACAGAAGGCCCGATTAATGCTTTGAAAAAATTTATTAGGACAGGATGTACTTGTGAGCCTTGCACTAAATGGCCAGATAAAACATTCCCAGAAACAAACTGGCCGCAAGGGTGTAAAACAACAGATACAAAAGTTACTTGCTATGACAATGACGGATCAAGCTATGAAATAGATGGAACTTATTGTGACTGGAAGTGTAAGTGCTGTGGAGAGCCTCGGGGAAGTGATATTGGCTGCCAAGATCAACCTTCTAGTCCATTTTATTTGGAAAATGTTTATATCAACCACGATCCTTGTACAAATCGTCAACAGATTGATTGTGCTCGGCAAGAAATGAATTTTAGAATTTACGGCAAAGGATTGGATTTGGGATTAAAATGCGCTGGGATTTATGAATACAGTCCAGACATTGCCCCTTTTATCGATGAAGAAACTAATACTTTAAAAATAATTGAAAAAACAGCACCAGATGGAAAAATATATAAAGCTCAATTCTTAACTTTTACCGGCGCAGTTGAAAGCAGTGTTCTCAATAGAATCGAAAGCTTTAAGTCGTATTTCAATAATCGGTTAGCAGAACTACAAATTGCTAAAAATTTTATTAATGCCGATAAAACAAAAAATATTTTATCTTTAGCTGAATTTCAAAATCTCCAAGAAACTAGTTCTGAAAATGTGGTTAAAGAACCTTTGATTACCGGCTACGATCCCTCAACTTACCATTCTTTTGTTTGTAAAAAATATAATATTAATAATGTTTGCGTTCAAGGAGAGTTGGTAAAATTAAAAGAATCAGGATACGCTTTTTTGCCTGGACAAAATTATGAATCTTTTCCTACTCAAGGAGAGGGCCAAGTGCCAGCAACTTCCCCAAGCTCGGAAATTGACAATACTAAATATACAAGCGATAAATATGCTTTTGGCTGGCCATTTACAGCAAAAAGAATTTGGAATAATAAATTAGGAAAAACAGCTCTAAAAAGCGATTTATATAATACTGGAGACCCTGATACCTTATATATTTTATCTTATCCAGGAACAACTGATCCAAACAAATATCCAGCTTCTGCTCGGGCCGGAATTATTGATAATTCCCCTACCAATAATCAATGCACCTTAAAAGATTCGGAAAAAACAGATAAAGAACAAATTGAAAAAGGAACAGCAGTTTCTAATATTCCGATTGGACAATTAACTGACAACATGACTGAATATGTAGAACAAATAAATTTAATTTTAGACAACACAGTTGATGAAGTAAATAATGTGATTGATTCTGCTGATCAGCTAGCTAATTATTTACCAGAACATTGCAGCTGTTCTTCTGGCTGTGGAAATACCAATATTTGCGAACCTCAACTTGGACCAACCTGCGCCGAGCCATTTCAAGTTTGCGGAGCGCCTCCTTGCACGGATTGCGAAACATCGGAACAAGTTGTTTGTGAATTTGGATGTCTTGATTGCGGAGCAACTCAAGCAATAGATTCAGCAAGATATTATTGCGTAAGAGATGGATCTCCTACGGGAGAATGGTCAGCTGCTAGAAATTATGATTTTGATGCTGCCGGGGTATTAAATCCATTTAATTATATGCCTTCGCAAGAAGGATGTTATGTTTCTAATCCGGCGAATAATTATACATCATTTTATTTATTAAAAAATCCTTTTCTTATAATTGGTGGAGAGCATTGCGGATGCGAACAAGGATTATCATATCTAATAAGAGATGCTCTTGATGGTGCTCATGAATGCAATACTTTGGTTTATGGCAGTTCACTAGAAGGTTCTTTTGGAGCAGTTTGCACCACAAATGATGTTCAAAAAATATTAAATAATTATGAATATCGGTATGACAAGCAATTATTAGAATCAGGATATATTTGTACTTGTGCTCATAATATTGGTTCAACCCAATGCTATAATCCAATAAATAATGAACCATTAAATTGCACACTAAATCAATTAAACGATGAAGAGTTTACAACAGATAGCGATTGTTATCAATTATTAGAAAAATCAATTGCTGGTGATTGTATAAAAAATGCCAAAACAGTCACAAATTTAGGCGGCTTTTGGGATATTGCTTCTTGTAATGGAAAAACTATTAGAATAACCCCAAAATATACTTCTAATATTATCTCTTGCGAAGAGGGTTATACAAACTTAACCGAAGAAGAAAGAATTTTAATCGAAGATAATTATAGTCAAGAAATTACTTGGCTTAATGAGCTTGGCAAAGGACAAGACGAATTGACTTATAGCGGTTTAGATTGTTGTGGTCTTTATGTAGGGAATACTAATGAACTTCAAGCAAATATTGATAATTTAATGTCTAATATTCCGAGCGGATTTAATACCGAATGTTCGATTGATTTTGAAACAGGACAATCATCAATTAAAATTAGTCGAAAAGTTGATTTGAGCGGACCAATTATTCGGCCAGAAAAAATAAAAGATAATCAAGCTTATTATGTTTGTCCATATAATGAAATCAAAACCCAGCAATCCAGAATTTATAAAAGAGTGGGAGATCCTTCTTGGGTTGGATTAGAAGATTTAACCACAGATCAAGCATGCTTGGATGATGTTCCTGGATTTTTACAAAGGATAGAGCAATGGCGAGAAAGATTGTGGAATTATCAAAATGCAATAGATTTATCCCCTATTGATGTTAATCGATTTACTTTATTAGATTTATTAAATGTTACTCGTTCACGTTTTCATCAGTGTATTCAGGGATATGGCCAGCAATATAAGCCGGCTGCGACCACGGTTTACTTATTTACTTGCGAAGAAGGAATTGATGCTCAAAACTTAGGGGCTTATCGTATCTATCCAGAATTTCCATTAACCAATTCATTTTTATCAGAAACAAAATCAGAATCTCAATGGGGATGCTATCCTTTGAATAGTTCAGTTCTCAACGCTCAAGAAAGAAAAAATTGTTTTGAAAATAAAAATAAAAAAGGAGTTGACGGATGTCAATCAATTTTACAAGAATATAATTTAATAAATGATTTTTATTGCTGTTCTGGATCTCAATAATTAAATTATGAAAAAAACAATTATCAAAACAATATTATTAGTTTGTCTTTTTTGGCCAAAATCAGTTTTGGGAGCTTTGGAAAATATTTATCCCCCTATTCCGATTTCTTTGAATAAAACCTTAACAATTACTGCCAGCAGCAATGCGACAGAATATCTTTTATATTTATTTGCTTTTTTTTCTGGCCTGGGCACAATTATTGCTTTAGGAGCCATGATTTGGGCTGGGGTAGAAATGATTCTTTCACATGGCAATCCTCAAAAGTTTTCTGAGGCTAAATCCAAGGCTCAAAACGCTTTGATTGGACTATTAATTTTATTTGGAGCTTATCTTATTTTAAATGTTGTGAATTCAGAAATAAAAAATGTAAAAGTAGAACAAATTGATTGCAATCAGGAGGATATTTGTGTTGCTCGTTATTTTTTGGGAAGTGAAAATCAAAAAATAAGCTATTCTTCGTCTCTTCCTGATAGTCCTAATTTAGATTTAAAATCAAATGAGGTAATGGTAATTAAAAGATTTAAAGGATTAAAAGAGATTTGGGGATTTCCTGAGCTTGATTTTCAAGGAACTCCGTTTTTAATTCAAGGATATCGAAACGACGATGAATCAGATTTGAATAATGATTTGCCAGCAGAAATAACCATTGATAGTTCTGTTAAATCCGTTAGAGCCTATATTAAACAACCAGGAATATATTTATATGATGGATTAAATTATCAAGCTAGCAAGATCCCTCCCCTATTTTTAAGAAATAGCACTGTTGATTTGGGAGAATTTAAAAATAAAATAAAATCAATTCAAATTTTTAATGAACCAAATTTTAAATATTATGCTGTGGTTTTTGCCATAGAAAAATATAATGATAGTTATGATTATAATTTTTATCCCCAATCTCCCAGCTCAGATTGCAGCGATGTGATTGAAGAAAGCGATTCGTCTTTTTCTGGGCCGAGCGGATCCATTTTAATTTTTAAGAGCTCGGATTCTTTTTTAGCAAAAAATCATAATCCAGGCATAACTTTTTATAATACTTTAAATTGCTATATCCCACTGGGCTCGGTATCTGGTCAATTAAGCGAGTGTTCGGCCCCGTTTCAAGGATTATTTAAACTACAAACAATTCCAATTTCAAATTGCTCTGGAATATCTGCTGGAGATGTTTTGTCTGTTAGACTCTCAGAAGAATCGGGAGTTTTGATGATTGCAGAATCATCTGGAAAAAGATATTGTAATTTTTTTGACATTGATAGTGTAAATATTGTTAGTGGTAATTGTATCAGCGATAATATATTCTTTCGAAAAGCAGAAATTAATAATTTTATAATTATCCCTTATGAAAAAAAATTATAATAAAAATATAATATGAAAAAATTATCAATAATTATTTTTACAGTACTTTTGTTTACGGGTTTTTTAATTCAACCCTGTTTTGCTTTAGAGATTCAATATCCGGAAATAACCACCATAGATGGCCAAAAAATAACAATTACGGATGAATCTTCTCCAGACCAGTACGTAATTTATGTATTTTATATTTTAATAAGCCTGGGGGCAGTGATTGCTTTTATTGTTTTAGTAATGGCTGGATTTAATTTTTTAAACAGCGGAGGGTTGCCGACAAAAATAAGCTCTGCAAGAAATCAAGCTCTAGGCGCTTTTGTTGGACTTGTTGTTTTGTTCTCTTGCCATTTAATTCTAAATACAATTAATAAATCTTTAGTTAATACTCCTGTTAAAGCAATAGACTGCAAAGATGTTCCAATTTGCGTAGCGTTTACTAGGATAGCAAACGAAAAATCGAAAACAACAGTGGAAATGGCTATTCAGACAGCTAATGATAATTTATTGTTACAAGAAGGAGAAAGTATTGTTATTAAAAAGTATGATAATTTAAAAGAAATTTGGGGGTTTCTTGATTCAGGATTTAGAGGCACGCCAATTAAAATTTTTCCTGATCCCAATAATCCAGAGGCAGAGGCAAAAGACTTGGCTCTTAGTCCTACAGCTGATGGCACAAATTTAAAATCTTATAAAATAATCGAAAAAAGAGAAGGAATTTATCTGTATGATAGACCCAATTTTGAAGTTGGTGATGGATCTATTGCCCCGTTTTTTTTAGCTGGCAATGTAAGCGATTTTTCTAAAACCAATCCTGATTTTTTTCGTAAAACCCAATCAATTCAAGTAGTTGCTCCACGGTTTACTCCTGCCGATCCTGAAAATCAAGTTGGTCATTTGGGAACTACACCAGGAGCAGTATTTTTTTCTGAACCAGAATTTAGAGGAACATGTTTGGAGTTTTTTCCAACTGCGGGAACAGAAACTGGATTGAATGATTTAAATCAAGAAGGGCAATTAGGAAAACCATTAATCCCTTTTGGTTATAATGTAAGCTCGGCAATTACTTTTAAATATACTACAACTGGGAGTGCGGCAGTTAATGGGGTTGTTACTTTTTATAATACACTGAATTGTCAAAAAAATGAGGCTATTCCTGAACAAAAATCTTGTGAGCAAGAAATTTATGAAAATCCGTGGGGAATATATTTAAACTCAGCTTGTGGGCAAGATTTTAAAATAAAATCATTTAAAATTAATGGTCCAGTAGGAGTGGTTTTAGTTGAAGGAAATAAATGCCAATATTTTGATAAAAAAGATTTTTGTTCAGGTAATTGTGTTTGTTCAATTTTAGAAACCAGTGTTAGTAATCCTGACATTTTCGAACTCTTGCCAATAGATTAATTTTATGAAAAAAAACATTTTATTATTTTTATTTATTTCAATTCTTTTTTGCGCTAATAGCGTTTTAGCTTTGGAAATTTCCTATCCCACAATCGGTGGAGTATCTTTGCCTCCTAATCCTACGTTTACAAATTATTTTATTTATTTTTTTAATTTTGCTTTATTCGTTGGAATGGTGGCGGCTAGTTTTGTTTTGATTTTTGGAGCAATATCATATTTTCTTTCTAAAGGAGAAATTGGGAAAATAGAAAAAGCAAAAAGAGAAATCATAAGGTCTTTTATCGGGCTTGTTGTTTTATTTGGATCAGTAATGATATTAAATACGATTAATTCTGGAATTAATAAAAATACTTTAGAAAGTTTGAACCCTGAAAAATATTCTGGAGGAATAATTTTACAATATGAAAACGGCCGAGAACAAAACATTGCTGGCGACATGACCGAAACGCCTTATAATGTAGGCGGAATTAAATGGCTTTCCGCAGAATCGGAATTACCGAGAATATTTGTTTTTCCGCAAAAAGATTTTTCTGGCAACCCCCAAGAAATTATGAACGGAAACAGTGTTTTTATTGCTAAAGGAAGTTCAATTTCTTTTGATTGGCAACGTCCCGGAGTTTATCTTTATAATGCGCTTGATTATCAGTTAGAAAACAGAAGGTCGCCATTATATTTATTAAATAGCCAGCCAGCCTTAGGAAATAATGGATTTGATAAAAAAACCGCTTCGATAAAAATAGTTCAGCCTTCGGAAAAAGGATTTGTAAAATACGGAGCCGTGCTTTTTTCCGGGGATAATTATACTGGAAAATGTTCTTGGGTAATGAATGATTTGCCAAATATTAATGAAGTTAGTCAGAGCAATCCTGAAGAAAATAGTGTTCGAATTAACGAAAGCGATGAGTTTTCTGGCATTGGCCAAGTATCTTCAATTTATGTTTTAAAAATTGATCCCGCCACTCCCCTTTCCGAGGTCGTGCTTTATAATGGTACAAATTGCGAATCAAAAGATTCTATTTGGAATGATGCCACCAAATCATTTCTTGAGCCGAATTATTGCGTTGTTCCAGAATATCAAAAAGAATTTAAATTTGAAATTTGCGAAACAATGCCTCAAAACGGAGATACTATTTTATCAGCGAAAATAAGCGAAGGTGCTGTTTTATTATTAAAAGACAAAGAAGGAAATTGCCAACTATTCAGGAAGCAAGGACTAAGCAATTGTATTACTTCTATTACTTATGGGAAGGTTTATGATATAGAAAATAGAGAAAAGACAAAACCTTTATATTTTACGATTTTACCGGGTAAATAATTTTAACTAAATTTTCCCACTCCTCTACTGATAAAGACTCTGCTCGGCGCAAATGATTAAAACCGTTTTCATTTAAGCGGTTTTTTAGTCTTTCTTTGTTTATTTTTAAACCCAATGACAAATTATTTAATAATTGTTTCCGCGGAGAGGAAAACCCAGCCTTAATGATTTTAAAAAAAACTTGGGCTTCTGGAGAATAAGATTTTTTAGTTTCTAAATTGATGATAGCGCTATCTATTTTCGGTCTTGGCCAAAAGCAGTTTTTAGAGACATAAAATAATATTTTTGGATTGGCGTAATATTGGACTGCCGCAGAAAGCAGGCTCATTTTGGGCGGAGCAGCAACAATTCTTTGAGCTACTTCTTTTTGAATCATTAAAGTAATGTTTTCTGGCTGTGGATTGGATTCTAAAAGAAGCCGAATTAATGGACCGGTAAGATAATATGGGATATTGGCAATAACCCGATAATGCCGGCCTAATTTTTTGATTGCCTCTGATTCTTTCCCTTGTTTTAATTCTTTAATAATATCAGAATTAAAAATTTCGATATTATTAATTTTTAAATTTTGGATTGTTTTTTTCAGCTCTTGGCTAAGATTATCATCTTTTTCAATTGCAATTACTTTATTAGCATAATAGGCAAGCAAAAAAGTTAAAGCTCCTTGGCCTGGTCCAACCTCTAAAATATTATCATTTTTAGTAATTCCAGCCGAGGCGATTATCTTATTAATAATGTTTTTATCTTGTAAAAAGTTTTGGCCAAGTGATTTTTTAGGCAAAATTAGGCTCGCAGAGCCCTTATTAAAGAACATTTTTTCAGTGGAAAAATTGCTTGACATGGGCTTAAAACAAGGTAAACTTAATAATACGTAGAAAGCATTGATTTAATGGTGAGAAATTATTATTTTATTTTTCAAGGCTTATTTTAAAGAAATTCCAAAAAATATCTTTTGCGCTGAAAATCCTTAAAAAATCAGGATTAGTGAAATATTTAAAAACCCCAAAGGGCCGATTTTTTTGTTTAATTGTCTTGACTTTATCAGTTTGGGGTCTTTTTGCTATTTTGCCCTTAAATAAAGAACAGGCTAATATTTTTGCTAAATCTTATAATAATTTTACCAATATTGAACCAGGAACACAAGCAGTGCCAAGCCTGATTATCGGGGGAAATAGTATTGTTAGCGCAGTGCCATCCCCTGTTTTTATTTCTTCTCAAAATTTAGGAGTATTACTAGTTGATGACACCAGCTCAGGAGATTCCAAATCTATTATTAAATATATAGTAGAAAAAGGAGAGACCCTTTCTGAAATTGCGGATAAATTCAATATTTCGATAGATACTATTCTTTTAACAAACGAATTAACAAGCAGTCGAATCGTTCCTGGCCAAGAATTAATGATTTTGCCTGTAAATGGCATAATGCATATGGTAGAAAAGGGAGAAACAGTAAAGTCTTTAGCTTTAACCTATAAAGCAAATGAAGAAGAAATTATTAATTTTAATGATTTATCAGAAAACGGAGATATTTACGTGGGAGATATATTAATCATTCCTGGAGGAAAAATGCCGATTAAGCAAGTGGCTAAACCACAAGTCAAAGATGTTTCTGGAGCAGGCTCAAACTCGCAAATAACTTTATCTGATTCTTATTTTATTGTTCCGGCCGTGGGAAAGATTTCTCAAGGAGCTCATTTCTCTTATATTTCTAATGGCCGAAGCTATTATAATGCTATAGATATTAGTAATGTTATTGGAACGCCGATTTTAGCAGCCGCTGGAGGAGAAATTCAAATCATGAAAAATGTTTGGCCTTATGGAAATTATATTACAATTGCTCATCCAAATGGCGTTGTAACCCTGTATGCCCATTTAAATTCGTTTGCCAAAGGATTAACTATAGGATCAACAGTTACCCAGGGCCAGATTATTGGATATATGGGCAATACGGGAAGAGTTATCAGTTTGGGAGGAAATGGATCCCATTTGCATTTTGATGTAAGAGGAACAACCAATCCTTTAACTAAATATAGAACAGGAACGAAAGTTTCTTACTAAAAAGAAAAAAACAAGCGCCTTCTGAGGCGTTTTTTTATTTTTTCCGATACATTAAAGCTTCGGAAATATGGGAAAAAAGAATTTTTTCTGAAGAATCCAAATCAGCAATAGTTCGAGCTACTTTTAAAACTCGATGATAGGCTCTGGGAGAAAGCTTACCAGAATCAACAGCTTGTTTTAAGAGACTTTTTGAATCATTATCAAAACTGCAAAAAGTTTTTATTTCCGGAATTTGCATTTCTGAATTTTTTAATATTTTTAAAGATTTAAATCTATCGGCTTGAATTTTTCGAGCAGTTTTTATTTTTTCTTTTAATTCTTTTTCTAAAGATTTATTTTCTTCAGCATTTAATTTGTCAAAATTTATCCGAGGAACATTAATAAACATATCAATTCTGTCCATTAAGGGGCCTGATAATTTTCGGCGATACATTTGAATTTGAGAGGCAGAACAAGTGCAAGCTTTTTCTGGATCTCCATAATAGCCGCAAGGGCAAGGATTGGCCGTGGCAATTAAAATAAATTGTGCCGGAAAGCTTATTTTTGTTTTTGCTCTTAAAATATTTATTTGGCCTTCTTCTAATGGCTGTCTTAAAGATTCTAAAACATCTCGGTGGAATTCCGGCAATTCATCTAAAGTTATTGTCCCTCAATAACTGATTACCCTCTGATATTGTGAGACCGACGTTAGCGTTGTTGTCCCACAATACTGGACTGGCCACTCCCACTAAGGCCGCTAAACCGTGAGAATTGGCTTGTTTTTCGGCATTAAAGTTCAATTCCACCTCGGCCTCTGCCTTTTTAGGATACACGATAACTCTTTTTACGAGAAGCCTTAGCGCCTCCTGTTGCTCGTCATAGGTCAGGCTATCCAGTTTTTTTGCCAGTCTTGCGTACTGACTTTCTATTAATTCGGCCATTTTCTTTACACCCTTTCGATCAAGTAGCCTGCGCTCAAGTCTCATTTTATCTTGTCTCAATTTATCCTCTTGCTCGCGACACTCTGTAACTGATTTTTTATAGTTTTCGTGGTCCATTCCCTCATCCTCCGAATAAATTTGACCGAGGCGGTACCTTTTTAATGTGAGTGACTTCAGGCTTTTATCAATTTGTTGTAAACGTTCCTCGGTGTCGTCCTTTGATATTCTTTCCTCATTGTATTTCCTTAGGCGCTCAAGTGTCAGCTCGGGCTTTTTGAGAATGTCTTTTATTTTATCCCAAATTGGGTAGAGGCGCGTTTCTGCTATCTGCTCACAAGCCGGGCACCTTTGCGTTGTACCGACTTCCATTTTGGTACACATTCCGTGGTAGTATTTTGATCCGTTGTTTCCGTCTTTCTTTGGTGGCTGGTATCCACCGAATAGCTTAAAACCACAGCTTCCGCAATAAATAATTTTTGAAAATAAATAATTTCTTTTCTGATTTCTCTTTGAAAATTCCCTGTTCCTCAAAAGCTGTTGAGTGCAGGCGTCAAAAACTTCCCTCGGTACAATTTCCGGTACTTTAATTTCTACCCATCCTGCGCGGTCTCTTAAAAGGTTCTCGTCAATCAAACTGGTCAAATTATTAAAAGGTCTTTTGTATTTTCGGTAGTAGGCGCTCCCTGTGTAAGTTTCGTTAGTTACAATTCTGCCAAGTGTTCTTTTATGCCAAACGTTTAATGTGTCTTTTTTGGACACCTTTCTACGTGGCAGGGGTATTTTCATACTATTTGCTCTTTTTTGTACTTCCCGAAGCGACAAGCGATCCTCTACAATCCAACGAAAAAATGTTTTAACCCATTTCGCTTCCTCGGGTACTACTTTCAATTTTTGAGTTTCGTCGTCTACTCTGTAACCATAAGGTGGAACGCCTGTTACCCATTTTCCGTCTTTAGCGGCTGAAATTCTGCCATTCGTTGTTCTCTCTCGGATCGTGTCTCTTTCCATCTCAGCGATAATTGAAAGAAAGCCAACCATTCCTTTCCCGTACACAGTGGTTGTATCAAATGATTCAGTTACTGATTTGAATTCCATTTTCCATTCGCGGAATTCTTTTAGGGTGTTTAATAAAAGAGTGGCGTCTCTGAAAAGTCTATCAAGTCTATAAACAAGAATGATATCAAACTCGCGGTTTTTCGCGTCTGCAAATAATTTTAATGCCCCGGGCCGTTCTGATGCTGATAATGAGCCGGAAAAACCCTCATCGCGATAAATGTGTTTTTCGTCGAGGGTGTAGTCGTTTGCAATAGCAAACGCTTTTAATTTTTCCTCTTGAACAGCAAGCCCGTACCCAGTTGTGGCCTGCTCATTGGTGGATACTCTTAAATAAATTGCGGCTCTTAGTCTTTTGTTTGGTGTGTTGTTCATAATTTTAGTTTAATTTTAATAATAATTTGTGGATGATGTCCCTACTACACATATGCCAATTAAATCGATATAAGTAAAGCGTCATTTGCAGAATTTGTCGTATTTGCCGGGAGTGACGGGAATATAGTTTGAAAATTTTGTTTGATTATTGTTTCCTTTTTGGGATTCTCGGTGATTTTTAATAAAAATGCGAAGTGCGGCGTTGTAGTTCTCATAAGTTTTCCCGGTTGTTTTGCAGTAATTTATTAAATCGTCAATTTTTCTTAAAATAAATTGTTCGGACACTTTGTACTTGCTTACTAATTCGGCCATATCGTCTGCCGGTATTTTTTCAAGGTAATTAACAGACGACCTCTCGACTTTTTCTTGTAATTTATATATACCCTTGATCTTACTTGGGTTGAGTTTAATTTTAGTTGAGTTAGTAGCTATCTCCTGCCCCGTGGTTTGGGCATCGTTTGCCCCATATGGGTCATCGGCTGACCTATTACTTTTTTTATTTTTTATGATTAAAATTTGGTACAAGTTTGAATAGTTTTTCCCGTCACAACTTTTTCTTATTGTCTTTTTTACAAACCCCATTTCTTCAAGACGTGCTATCCGTTTCTTGACGGTGTTTTTACAAACACGCGATAAGCGTGCGAGCGTATTAATGCTTGGGTAACATTGCCCGTTTTTATCTGAGAAGTCACAAATCCAAAAGAAAATACTTTGACTGATTGCATCTGTTTCTTTCAGTTTTTCTTTGTTTGGTATAACGAGGAAAGAGCCCTTTTCGTATTTCATAACTCTTTTGGGTCCGTTGTTACGGCACTTGGGTTTTTCTCGACCTTTTGTATTTCTGCTGATGGTTGATCGTCTTGTTCGTTAAGAACACTGTCAAAAAATGCAAACAATACTTTGTATGATTCTTTTTCGTCGACAGTTTGTGCCGAGAAATTTACTGAAACTGGTTGTTTGCATTTAGTGTCCATATTTATTCGCTGTAAATGCGGTTTTTCAACATTTTTATGTTGTCAAAAAACGATCTCGCTCCGACCTTTGTTTTTCCGGTCCAGTAACCGTCGGCGACCTTTTCTATGTCTTTTGCACGATTAAAAATAAACTGGACTTTTCTTGGATTTGTTTTATCCAGTCCAATTAATTCAAAACCGGCCGTAACAAGTAATGCGGCGGCTCCTAAATCAAATGTGTACAGACGGTTTCCGTCCCCTTTGTCGATGTTTTGTTGTTCTTGATTGATTTTCATAATTATTTTGATTAATTTTTTGCGCCCGACTTTGCACGTAAAACAAAAAAGACTACTTATGTGTGTAGTCTATGCTTTGAGCCTGTGGACGGCCGTGACTTTTTTCGGACGGTTTCGGGCGAGCTAAAGTCTTATTAAATTGTTCTTAGAAATTCGTGTTTATTGTATTGAAAAAGCTCTTTTATCCCGAGCCGGTCTTGGGCTTTTTTATTTATTTCGGTCATTGTGTCATAAACCTTTTTCCACTCACCCTTTTGAGGTATCTGCTGTATCTCCTTGAGGCCTTGAGCTTCGCTGTAAATCAAATCCCAACTTACCCATTGGTCTGTTGGGAATTCATACATTTTCTTACAGAAATAAAATTGGCCAGTGTCGCGCGGTATTTTTACTTCATTGAGTCCGAAGGTTATCTGGCTTTCTGTGGGGTCAAAAATCGTGCTGTCTCCGGCTCCTCTTTTTATAAATTCTCTCATTTTAGGAACGTCCATTTCGCAATCAAATGCGAAGCCAGTCATTTGTGAGTTAATTGTATGTGCTTCTCCGTAGTGAACCTTGTCTATGATTCTCAGGCTTTCCAGTAAGTCCACAAATTCCTTTATTTCGTTTTCAAAAATCCCGAGTTCCTCTTTTATTGGATCAATAAAAAAAGTAGCTGAGTCTATTTTGGGGGCTATGTCTCCAAAAATTCCAGCTAAAGCAGTACCTTTTTCCAGCACAAATTGTGCAAGTTGTAAGTTGATCTTGCGTGTCATTGTAATTGTAATTTTGTAATTAAATTATACCTCAAAAAACAAAAAACCGCTATTAAAATAACGGTTTTTCAGCGTTCGTATTTATGTTACTTTCTGTTACTTATTCTCCAAAATCCACACTTGGCTTTTGTTTGCCCAGTTAATCGGCATTTCTACTGAGGCAAGCTCCGCGCCGTGACCAATAATTTTAAGGAGACCTTTTCCTAAACCTTTAGCGTCAACTGCTACAGTCTCAATATCCTTGATTGGTACCCGGAACGTTTGGCCGTAAGGATGGTTAAAATTCAAAAAACCTGTTTCAATTTTTAGTTTACCGCCAACGCCCAGTGGCCCCAGCTTCAAAACTTTGTTATTCATATTTTTGCTTGATTGGACTTTGTTCGGCGGTGTCGACTTTCGCTTTTTTACACAAAAAGCCCACCACCGAGTAGTGGCTTGCGCCACTCATACCTGTTTCCAGATATGGCCAATCAAGCGACCCCGATGATGGGTTGTTTATGCTCGATTGGACTTGCGGCCATACCGTCAGTTTCCCGACGGGTTAGGTCATTTTTATTCAGTTGTGATTCTATCTTATCAAATTTTTCGGACTTATTAAAGGGCCGTTTGATAATTATCCAGTAAATCCTCAAGCGTCTTTTCTCCACTGCCTTTCGCGGAGTAAAAATACACTTCTTTGTGTGTTTTATATGCTGGGTGTTTACGGCTTAAATAAAACCTCACTGATGGCCCATCTCCTTGTAGTATTTTCAACATTAAAATGTCCTCAACAAGATCGTTAAGGTGGTTTTGAATGTGATCAATTTTTTCTTTAAATTCTTTATCCTCTTTTAGCCAGCGATAGAAGGTGTCCCGGCTGATTCCTGTTTGTTGGGCTACGAGACTAACGCTTGAACCGCCAACACTTTCAAATACCGCCACAAATCGTTCTTTAGCTTGCCGGGTGCTGTTACGCTCAACTTTCTGAACATAATCGCACACGGGGCCAACAGTGGCCCCACGGGTGGTTAACGCTGGTGAAAGGTGCTCAATTTTGTAGGATTTGTCAGATTTCATATTGAGAATGGCTTAGATTGCCTTAACTCTATTATGTCAAAAACTGCCATTTTTGACAACGCAAACTGAAAAAGGTAAAATTAAAGCACAACAGCTAAAAGTTAAACATAGTTATGAACACAAGTATCGATAAACTTTTTACGATCGAGGAAGTGGCTAAAATTTTGAGAGTAAGTACGCGCTCTGTGACTCGCTATATTGAGACCGGAAAATTAAAGGCCTCAAAAATTGGATTGTGGAGAATTAAAGAAACAGATTTAAACGAGTTTTTGGAAAGAACGAGTAATACAAAATCAAAAAAATAATTTATGGAATTTAATAACAAAGTTTTTTTTAAAGACGCACGAACGATGAAGGAGTTACCTGATAATTCCGTGCAGTTGATTGTAACAAGTCCGCCTTATTTTAATATAAAAGACTATTCACTTGATGGTCGCCAAGAGAAAAAGCAAACAGCTAAGGCAAAGGGTCAAATCGGAGATATCTCTGACTATTCAAAATACATAAAGGAGATGCTGGCTGTATGGAAAGAATGCGAAAGAGTTTTAAAGCCTAACGGAAAACTGATTGTAAACACTCCATTAATGCCGATGCTAAAAAAGAATTTAATTACGCACTACAACCGGCACATTTTTGATATTAATAGCGACATTGAACATTCCATTTTAAATGGAACAGGTCTATTTTTAATGGACGTGTACATTTGGAATAGAACAAATCCGTCAAAGAAGTTAATGTTCGGAAGCTATCCATATCCTCGTAATTTTTACGCACAAAATACAATTGAATTTATAACAGTTTTTGTAAAAGACGGGCAACCGGAAAATAACTTGCCAAAAGAAATAAAAGAAAAAAGTAAACTAACGCAGAAGGAGTGGGTGGAGCTGACCAAGCAGATATGGAACATACCAATTCCCGGCAGAGGAGATATCGCCTTCGGTGAACACTCTGCAATTATGCCAGAGGAAATTGTTAGGAGATGTGTAAAATTATTTACTTTTGTAGGCGAAACGGTATTAGACCCTTTTGCTGGTTCCGGCACCACTCTTAAGGTTGCCAAAGAATTAGGCAGAAAATACGTAGGCTATGAAATTTCAAAAAGCTATGAGAGAGTTATTAAGCTAAAGTTAAAAGACTAACTATGCTTGAAATTAATAAAATTTATAACTTAGACTGCTTTGACTTCTTAAAAAAAGTTGATAATAACTCCATTGATCTTGCTGTAATTGATCCGCCCTATAATATGCATAAAGCGGACTGGGATACGTTTAGGTCGCAAAAGGAGTTTTTGGATTTTACCCATAAATGGCTTGATCTTGTTATTGATAAGCTAAAAGAAAATGGCAGTCTTTATGTGTTTAATACGCCATATAATTCCGCTTTTATTTTGCAGTACCTTGTTTCAAAAAAAATGGTGTTCCAAAATTGGATTACTTGGGATAAACGGGATGGTATGGGTGCTTCAAAAAAGAAATACAGCAACGGACAGGAAACGATATTGTTTTTTACAAAGTCAAACAAACACACTTTTAATTATAATGATATTCGCCTCCCTTATGAGTCTACCGAAAGAATTCAACACGCGGCCGAAAAAGGTATATTGAAAAATGGTAAGAGGTGGTTCCCAAACCCTAAGGGTAGATTTTGTGGCGAGGTTTGGCATATAACAAGCGAAAGACACAAAAGAAAAGTAAACGGAAAGACACAAAAAATGGGTCACCTAACCCCAAAACCACTTGATCTTGTTGAGAGAATTATCAAAGCAAGCTCAAAAAAAGGTGATCTTGTGTTGGATTGTTTTGTCGGTAGTGGGACAACTGCTGTTGCCGCAAACCGATTGCATAGAAATTATTTGTGTGCTGATTCGGACAAAAATTATGTAGAATTATCAAAAAAAAATCTCAAAGAATATGGCATTAATTGATATTAATCAAGGGAATAAAGCGCTGGAGTTTATAACGAAAAGGATCGCCGATGATAAATATCGGGGACTTCATTTCTCACAGCATAATAGATATGATTCAAAACGAATTGTAGAAATTTTGAAATTGTTAGACCAGTATGCTCCTAACAAAACATTGATGGCCATTAGGACGACTGATTTATCAAAGAGGCCAACTAATACTTCAGAGGAAGCTGAATATGCGCGTTTTTGTGATGCGGCAAAAGACATCTCTGGGATCGGAACTCAAGACGCGATGCGAAAAAATTTGTTTGTTGATTTGCATAGGATGGGTCTAATTAATCGATATAATAAAAAGGAAGAAACACTTGACCCGTTTGCTCGTTCTGGTGTTAAGTACGTTTCAATATCCGACCTTGGCCACAAGCTAATTAAAGCACCCACGATATTAGACCAAGACTTTATTTTTTCAAAAGCAATCGATACGCTTCTCGGCGGTTCCATCGATATGATTCTTGATATTCTTAGAGATACAGACTACCAATTAGACCATATCTCGATTTCCGAATATATGTTTTTTGTTTCTGCCATAGGTATGGATGCTTCATTTAAAGTAAATACCGATGAAGCAGTTGATTTAATCAAATCATATAGAACGCTTGCTAAAACACAAAGACAAGCGGTATTGGAAACGTTAAAAAATGATTTAGTCCCTAAAAAATTTACCGGATCAAAAATTAAAAAAAGAGATTTTCATAATTGGAGAAACGAAGCCCAACAAGTTTTTGTTTTATTAAATCAAACTGTGTATTTTGAACAGCGTGGCGAACAACTTGTATTAAGGACCGGCAAGGACAGCTTTGAGGGTATTCAGACACAAAAAAGACTCGATAGGTCTCTTAATGAAAAATACCAATACTTTGTTAATCATAAAATCAAAACAAAAATTAGTGGCTTTGAATTGCATCACGTCGTGCCGTTAGCGTGGTCAGAAAGTCAAAATCACTTCAAGCTATTAGATAAATGGCAGAATATGGTTTATATTGACGCCTTTAGTCACGCTAAAATAACTCAGAATAAAAATAGAAACGTGGTTATGGACTTCGATAATGATAATATGACCCTATCTGATTATTCAAAAAATTGTGTTTATTTGAAAAAAGATGAAAACCTTGCTTATGACTCCTCAAAGAGCACAAAACTAAAAGACTATAATTTAGATTTACTTAAAACTGTTCCTAACGATGTCGGCGTGACTGTGCAATAAGTCTTAAATTAAAAAGGTAAAAAATAAAACAGGGCTTAAGCTCTGTTTTATTTTAATTGTCGATGCATTCCCGGGTTTGTTGCTATAACCTCTCGGCGCCTATCTAACTCTGAAAGGATTGGGATTTTTATAAACAAACTTCGGTATATTGTGGGACATTTATCAAAAATAAAACACCTTTATGGGCCAAAGTTATTTCGCCAGGACAAGGCGGATTTCCGCCTCCCAAAAGAGCAGCTTCAGATGAAGTATGATGGGGAGATCGAAAGGGAGCGGAAACAATCAAAGGATAATCTGCAGATAAGTTTCCAATCAAGCTGTGTATTTTTGTCACTTCTAAAGATTCTGCCTGATTTAAAAAAGGGAGAAGTCGGGCAAAAGATTTAGCGAGTAATGTTTTTCCTGTGCCTGGAGGCCCTTCCATTAATAAATTGTGGCCTCCAGCAGCTGCTATCTCTAAAGCACGTTTTGCATATTCTTGGCCTTGAACCCAGCCAATATTTGCTCTTTTCCCTATTGTCTCAGAAAATTGCAAATAGGAATCATTAATTATGGTTTCAGGAATATTTTTTATTTTTTCCAAATGGCAAATAACTTGTTTTAAATTTTCAAATCCGAAAACCTTTATCCCCTTAACCAGAGCTGCTTCTTGGCTGTTTTCTTTTGGAAGAATTATTTCTTCAAAACCTTGCCTTTTTGCTTCGCTGGCAATAATTAGAGCCCCTTTGATTGGTTTTAGTCGTCCGTCTAAAGAAAGCTCTCCAACAATCATTTTTTTATCAGCATTAAAAAAAGCTTGTTTTGAAGCTAAAAGATAGCACAAGGCAATAGGCAAATCAAAAAGCGCCCCTTCTTTTTTTATTTCTGCGGGCGCTAAATTAACAATTATTTTTTGAGTCTGTTCGGTCGGGCTTTTAATCTTGGTATTTTTAATGGCCAAATCTACTCTTTCTTTTGATTCATCTACTGATTTGGCGGCCATACCAACAACACTAAACGATCTTAATCCATTAGTGCATTCTACTTCTACTTCAATTATTTGGGCATTTATTCCCAAAATAGTTGAAGAGAAGACTTTAGCACACATATTTTATTTATTAGTACTACATTCATTACAAAACCTGGCTTCAGGAAAGGCTTTTAATCTTTCTTCTGAAATTTCTTTTTGGCAATTTTCACATCGTCCATAAGTATTTTCAGCTATTTTTTTTAAAGCCAAGTTTATATTTTTTAAATCTTCTTCTAAAACATATTCAACCGGCAAAATATTTTCAAAGTCTTCCACTTCCGATGTCTCGTCATCAATATCAGTATTTGTTTCGTCATTAGGAAATTTTGGTTCCCAGTGCTCGCTTCCCTCTTGGGCTTTTTGAGCGATTGATTCCATTTCTTTTTCCAGTTCCAATTTTTTTATTTCCAGTTGATTTTTTAGTTCTTGTATTAAAGATTGATCCATTTTATTTTATAATTAAAAAAATAATTATTATAATTACTAAAAGATAAACAGCCCGGATTAGTATTTTTTTAAAAAGGCCCATTTTTAAATTTGTTCATCCATTTTTTTATTTATTAAGGCTAGTTTTTCTTTAATATTGTTGATATCCAAGGGCATAATCTGGTATTCTGCTTTTAATCGGGTGTATACGTCTTCCAGCTTGCTTAATTCGTCTTCAGCCTCCCATCTAGCTTGTTCAAGTTCTCTTCTTCTTTCTTCGGCTGCTCTTCTTTGATCTTCTAAAGTTCGAACATCTTCAGAAGAAGTAGAATTTATTTTTTCTTCCAAAGATTTAATTTCTTTTTCAGCTGAATCCTCGGCTTTATTTATTTCTGATAATTTTTTATTTAGAACTTCTCTCTGGGCCGCAGTGTCATGTAAAAGATTTTTTAAACCAGTAGTTCGAGTTTGAATTTTTTCCAAGTCGATCATTAAATTTTGTTTTTCTTCTTCCAAAATCAGAGAATCGAGGCTTTTTTCAAAATCAGGATTCCATTCAGTTTTTTCATAATAAAATTTATCCCAGTCTTTTAGCTGAAGCTTCATTAGCTTCACTTCTTCTTGTTTTTTTGCTAAATTTTCTTCTACTAAATTTCTTTCATCTTCAACAATTCTTCTTTGTTGCTCTGCGTCTTTTCTTTCTTCTGGAGTTTTTGCTCCCGCTTCCCTATCTTCAATCTCTTTTTTTAATTGTTCGATTCTTTTTTTTCTCTCAAAAAGTAATTCTAATCTTTTTTCTGCTTTTTCTATTTCGTTTTCAATTTCTTTTCGTTTGTCTTCAAAAGATACTCCCTGAGGAAGATTATGTTTTGGAGTGTCTGAAATTTCTTTGGTTGACAAGCCAAAAGAATCAAGTCCTTTTTCTAAGGTTTCTATTTTTAATTTTATGCTTTTTAAATCTTTTTTTATATTATCAATTTTTTCTTTGTCCATTTTTAAAAGAATTAATCGTTTTTATTCATTTTCTTATTTATTTCGGAAATTTTTTCTTTTAATTCATTGGCCTCTGAGGCAAAAGATTGGTATTTTTCTCTTAATTCCAAGCGCAAAGATTCGGCCTTGCTTAAGTCGTCTTCTGTTTGCCATCTTTCTTCTTCTGTTTTTCTTCTCTTTTCTTCCGCTGACTTTCTTTGAGCTTCTAGTTTTCGCAATTCTATTTCTGGAATCGTTAGGTCTGTTCTTTTTTCCAAAACTTTTATCTCTTCTTCAATTCCCTGCTCTTCTTCTTTTATTTTATTTATTTTTTTATCAATCAATTCTTTTTGAGAAGTGTTTTCATTCATTAAATCTTTGATACTGTTTGCTTCGTTTTGGACTTTTTCTAATTTTTCTAATAATTTTTCTTTTTCTTCATTTAAAATTAAATAATTTTTATCTCTTTTTAAAAGGTCAAGCTCCATATTGAGTTCTTTTTCTCGAGAAAGAATTTTTTCAAAATTAAGATTAAATTCATTTAATTGAAGACGTAATGATTTTATTTCATCTTCTTTTTTGTTTTTTTCTTGCTCTACAGTGTTTCTTTCATCTTCTATCTTCCAGCGTTCTTTTTCCATATTTCTTTTTTCTTCAGCTGTTTCCGCGCCTTCTTCTTTGGTTTCAGTGGTTTTTTTTAATTCTTCGATTCTTTTTTTCCTTTCTAAAATTAGGTCTAGGCGTTGTCTGGCTTTATCTATTTCCCTTTCAATATCTTTTCTTTTTTCTTCAAACGGAATTTTTTCATCATTAATTTGAATAATGTTTTGTTCTATTTCAAAAATAAGGTCGGTTAATTTTCTTAGCTTTTCTTCATTTGTTTCTTCTTTTTTCAAAGAAAAAAATTCATCACTTAAGAAAGATTCTTCTTTGGCAGTTTCTTCTTTTTCTAAAACATCTTCTTTCTTTTTCTCTGGCTTTAATTCCTCTAAAGAAATTATTGTTTCTTCTTTTTCATCTTTTTTTTCTAAAGAATCTTTGAATGGAAAATCAACACTGCGCAAACCTTGCTCTTCTTTTAAATTATCGTCTAGCTCTAGACCTGGAATCTCCCCGATATCTATTTGTTCGTGGTCGCTTTCTGGCAATTCTAAATTTTCTAAATCATCAATAGCTAACCCAGCGCCAGAATCTTCTTTTGAAAAATCAGGCGATTCTTGTTCAAAATCAGTTAAATTTTCAGCCAAGCTCAAACCTTCTTCGGCTAAATCGGAGATGTTTTCTTCTTGAGCAACTTCTTCAGTTAATTCTGGTTCTTTGATTTGTTTTGGAGCAACTTCTTCAGTTAATTCTGGCTCTTTGATAGTTTTTTTAATTTCTTGTTCAGATGAGTCTTTTTTGGGTGCGATAAAAGCTGGAATTGGCAATTCTGGTTCGGGTTCATTTTTTTCAAAAACAGATTCTATGTTGGTCGGAGCCTCTTCAATATGAGGCATAAGTTCTTTTTCTTCTTCGCTATCCCCTTCGGCAACATTTATTTTTATTTGATTTCTTTTTTCCATTGGTACAATAATTGCATTGCCTTCGATAATGGGTATATTTTTTTCTGTCGAGTTAAGAGGTTTTTCTTCTAGAGCTTGTTTTTGTTCAAGCTCTTTTTCTTTTTGCGCCAAAGCGGCAATAACTGCTTTTTCTTTTTCTAATTGATTTTTAACGTTTTCTATTTTTGTATCTAAAAAAACACCCTGCGCATTAGCTTGTTCCCTCTGCGCGGCATTAATATCTTTTTTCATTGTCCTTATTTTGGTGGTTTCTATTGTGAAAATATTTTCCTCCATGGAAAAAATAAGCGGGATTTTTAAATTATTTCTTTGCTTCTTTTAATGATAGATTAATCCTGCCTTGTTCGTCAATAGAGATAACTTTTACCGGAATGATGTCATTTAGTTTTACAACGTCAGTTACTTTGTTTACGCGTTTGTTGTCTAAATGAGAAATATGAACCAATCCCTCTTGTCCTGGTAGAATTTCAACAAAAGCGCCAAAATCCATTATCCTTTTTACTGTTCCTTGATAAATTTCTCCCACTTCCACTTCTTTAACAATATTATTTATCCAATCAATAGCTTTTTTGGCTGATTCTTGATTTTCCGAAGTAATGAATATTTCTCCAGAATCTTCGATATCAATAGTAACATTGCAAGTTTCTATTATTTCATTAATTATTTTTCCACCAGTTCCAATTACTTCTCCAATTTTTTCCGGATTTATTTTAATAACAAAAATTCTTGGAGCATAAGGAGATAATTCTTTTCTTGGTTCAACTAAGGTTTGAGTCATAGTATTTCTTATCTCTTCTCTAGCTGGACGCGATTGTTCAAGCGCTTGCTTGATAATTTTATCGGTTATTCCCCTTATTTTAATATCCATTTGCAGAGCAGTAATTCCTTTTTCTGTGCCGGCAACTTTAAAATCCATATCACCATAATGATCTTCTTCTCCTTGAACATCAGTTAAAACAACATATTCTTTATCTTCAGAGCTTTTTTCGTTATTTATTTCCATCATTAATCCCATAGCAATTCCAGAAACAGGCCTTTTAATTGGCACACCTCCATCCATAAGCGCTAAACAAGCAGCGCAAGTTGAGGCCATAGAACTTGATCCATTTGAACACAAAACTTCAGAAACAACCCTGATTGTATAAGGAAATTCTTCTGCCGAAGGAATCATTGGACGGAGAGCTTTTTCTGCTAACATTCCATGCCCTATTTCTCTTCGGCCAGGGCCACGCATGGGTCCTGTTTCGCCGACACAATAAGGAGGAAAATTATAATTATGCATAAATCTTTTTTTGCCCTGAATTTCCATTTCGTCAATAATTTTTTGATCTCCCGGAGCGCCCAAAGTAAGAAAAGATAAAACTTTTGTCTGGCCGCGGGTAAACAAGCCGGTGCCATGGGTTCTTTTAAATAATCCTGTCTGGCAATTTAATTCCCTTAATTGGGTTATTTTTCGGCCATCTGTTCTAAGACCCATTTTTATTGCTCCATGATGCATGGTTTTTTCTGTTTCCATTTCAAAAATATTCAAACCCTGTCTTAATTGTTGAGGATCGTCATTTAAAGCTTTTAAATGTTCGGCTAATTCATTTTTTAAATTTTCAATAGTATCTGTTTTTTTAAATAAAGCTTTTTCCAGGCGATTGCCAAGAAAATTAATTACTTCTTTTTTTAGCTCTTCGTTAATTGGGTATTCTTTTATTTTTATTTTTTCTTTTCCGATTTCTTTTTGGATTTTTTCTTGAAAGTCTAAAATTTCTTTTTGAATTTTTTTCGTTTCCGCAAAAGCCGTTAAAAGCATTTCTTCAGAAACCTCTTTTAGTCCAGCTTCAATCATATTAACTAAAATTTCTTTTCCCGATTCGGATCTTAAAGCGGAAATCATTAAATCCATATTCCCCTCTTCTCTTTCTTTGGCTGTTGGGAAAATAATTATTTGACCATCTTTTTCTCCTACTCTAATTGGGGCAACCGGACCACTCCAAGGAATATCAGAACAAAGCAAGGCAACTGAGGCAGCCAATAAACTTAAAGAAGCCGGGTCTGATTCTTGATCCCAAGACAAGCAAGTGACAACAAGCTGGACTTCATGATGCAAATCAGATGGAAAAAGCGGGCGAATTGCTCGATCAATTAGTCTTGATGTTAAGATGGATTGTTCTGATGGCCGCCCTTCCCTTTTCATAAAACGGGAGCCAAGTATTTTTCCAACTGCATAATATTTTTCTTCGTATAATACTGTTAAAGGAAAAAAATCTGCATTTTCAATTTCTTTTTTTGCGATAACGCAATTGGCCATTACAACAGTATCGCCGTATTTTACAAAAACAGAACTGTTTGCTCTTTCGGCCAAGCCATTAAATTCTATTTCTAGCAATTTATTGTTAATTTCTGTTTTAAATAATTTTGTTTCCATAATTTTACAAATAGAAAAATACGGCCCTAAGATTTAAGGCCGATTTTTTTAGTGATTTCTTTATAGATTTTTTCGTCGGTCTTTTGAAGGTATTTTAAAAGTTTTCTTCTTTTAGAAACCATTTTCAAAAGTCCTTTTTTTGAATGAATATCTTTTTTGTGCTCTTTCAAGTGCTCTAATAGTTTTTCAATTTCTTTGGACAATAAAGCGACTTGAACTTCAGCTGAACCAGTATCTTTTTCGTGAGTTTTGAACTTATCAATAATACTTGTTTTGTCTTCTGGTGATAACATTTTTTTATTTTTTAATTTTTATTATGCGCCTTGTTTTAGTTTTTTAACCAAAACAGGTGTCTCTTCAATATTTAATTGTTAATAAGATTGTCTTTTTTATCGCAGGCTTCCGTTGTGCCCCGTGAGGGATTCGAACCCACGACCTTGAAGTTAAGAGCTTCCTGCTCTACCAACTGAGCTAACGGGGCCTATTTAGATTAACAGAATTTCTTGATTAAAATTAAGGCGTGGTTTGCGTGGTGAAAAATTGTAATAGCCAATTGCTTTGAGTTGGTCCTCCAATAAAACTGATAAACCAGTACACTAACATCCAAGCGGAATAAACCAGGATTATTCCAATAACAGCGGCAGTAACCATATCTTTAGCTTGTTTTGTTTTCCCCGGATCTCCCCCAGAGGTTAGCATTAAGAATCCAGCATAAGCAAACCAAATCACTATTAATGGCGGAACTAATTGCCATAAAATAAAATTTATTATGCTTTGGACTAAACAAAATAAGTCTGCCAAGGTGCAGGCAGGCTGGCCTTCATTTCCACAGCAAACAATTGAGTCGCAAGTTGGACAAGTGGCAGCACTGGTAATAATTGGAAAAGCAATGAAAACTAAAAAAAGAAGGCCAATTAAAGAAAAATATTTATATTTTTTATTAAAAATCATCTTTTTTTAGGTTGCTATTCTGGGTTGAGTATAGTTTATTTTGTTTAAAAAATCAAGGCTTTTTAAGTTCGGCCTCGGGCCCGTCGGCCCTCCGGCTTCGAGTCCGAAAATTATACGGCAGGACTCGCCCTTCTGTAATTTTCTGGTGAAAATTCCTCAGGGCCGGCCTCGGGCCCGTCGGCCCTCCGGCTTCGAGTCCGAAAGTAATTAAAAGAGAGGGGCATTTGCCCCTCTCTTTTAATTAGTGCCCCCGGCAGGACTCGAACCCACACCGCTGGTTCCGAAGACCAGAACTCTATCCGTTGAGCTACGGGGGCAGATATAAAAAATACAACGTATTTACTTAAAAGTCAAAGTTTATTTTTAAAAAACTTTATTCGGAAAGCAGGAACCGTATCTTGATCAAACAAAAGACGATTTTCTATTAATTCCCGTTTTTTCTTTTGGTCATTAATATTTTTTATTTCTTTAATCGGACTTAGCCTTTTAATAAAAATTGGGAAAAGAGAGATTAAAAGTAAAAACCCTGGAGCTTGCCATTTAGTAAAAGCAAATCCTAAAAAAATTCCAAACAATAAAGACAAAATAGTGCCGATTGAAGCAGTCCAAATAAAAGTAAAGATAATACAAGGAATAACAATAATAAAAAGAAAAACAGGAGAAAATCCAATAATTGCGCCAACTAATGTCGCTAATCCCCTTCCCCCTTTACCCTTAACAAAAATAGACCAATTGTGTCCTAAAATAGCGCAGAGTCCTGCCAAAACTTGAACAAAAAGAGGAAGTCCTAGCTTTTGAGATAAATAAATTACTAAAAATCCTTTACCAACGTCTAACAAAAAAGCTAAAATTCCCGGCAATTTTCCAATATTTTTGATAACATTACTAGCTGAACTTTTTTTCCAGCCTAATTCAAAGACATTTTTTTTGGTAAAAATTTTTGTAATCAAATAACTGAAAGGAATAGATCCAAGCAAATAAGAAAAGATAAAAAAACCAAAAGATAATAAAATTTGAGACATTTTATTTTATTAAATAATTTTTTGCTTTTATTTTTTTTATTTGTTCTTCTAACCGATCGGAATGAGCTAAAAGCACTGGCAATAAAGGCAAGCAAACAATTGCAAAAACATAAGGGTTCAAGAAATAAATTAGTCCTAATCCTAAAATTTCTCCAATCAAGCGGCCTAAAATCTGATTATTAATAGCGCGAGGAATTAATTTTTTATTAAATTTTTGGCCAGCCAAAATTTCTCCGATAATTATTGCTAAAAGGACTATTCCTGCCCAAAGCCAAGCAATCTGACAATTTAAAAACAAGGCAATGCCAAATAAAGTTGCCGCTCCTCGACCGCCTTTAAATTTAAGAAATATAGAATGATTATGCCCAACAACTGAAAACAAGGAAGCAATCATTGAAGAGATTAAAATCATAACAGTGGATCCTTCTAGGCCAAGTAAAAGAGGATTAGTTATTGTGGCTAAAGCTAATTTTTGAGCTAAAATAACAGCAATAACACCCTTACCTGCATCTAATAAAAATACAGCCAAAAAAGATAAAGCTCCAATCATTTTTCCCCCCTTTGTTGTTCCAATTCTTAAAGTATTCAAGGCGCCAATATTTTTAGATCCTGTTTGGCGAGGATCTTGTTTGAAAATTAATTTATTAAAAACAAGGGCGAAAGGAATAGATCCAATCAGATAAGAGAAAATAGCAATAATCAATAAAATTGGAAATAAAGTCATATTTTAATTAAAACATTATTAATCTTCAATGAAACAACAAATTAAAGTTCCTGGGCCAGTGTGCGATCCAATTGCTCGACCCATAGTGGCTAAAAATTCTATTTTTATTTCCGGAAAATTTTTAACAATTAAATCTTTTAGTTTTTCTGCTTCAAACAAAGTATCAGAATGAGAAATACCAATACTTATTTTTTTTCCTTGAGCCAATGGCTCTTTTACGAGCCCTTCTATTTGTTTAAATAAAGCATTGGCCGTATCTTTAGCTTGCATTTTTAAATTAGCTGGTTTAACCATGCCGTCAATAATTGATAATAAAGGCCTCATTCCTATTTTTTGCATTTGTTCTAATAATACAGCGATTGGATGGCTTAATCTACCTCCAGCCTCAAGCCAATAAGGGCTTTCAATCATGCCGAATAATTTTGTTTGAGGTTTTAAGATTTCAATTTTTTTAACAATTTCTTCAACTTTCATTCCAGCTTTATCCATTTCCGCGGCTTTAATTGCAAGCATTGTTTCTGCGGCATCAGCATTAAAAGAATCAATCACAAAAATTCTTTTTTGATCTTCTTCGCTAAACATTTTTTTTGCTTGAATTGCGGAATTATAGGTTCCAGAAATTCCCGAGCTTATCGTGATTGCTAAAACATTAGAAGCTTTTTTAAAAGCTTGCTCGTAAGCTTTTTTAAAAGTTCCGATTGATGGCTGGGAAGTTTTTGGAGTTGTTTTAACATTCATTCTTTTAGCTTCGCGCATTTTTTCAAAAAGATTTTTTCCAAAAATTCCAGCTTCTTCGGGCCAATCGATTTTAAATTCAACAATATTGAATTCGAATTTTTCTACTATTTCCGGAGTGATTGGCGCGCTATCACCGATGATTATAGCAAGATTTTTCATGTTTTTATTTATTAAAGGGTTGCATTATTTTATTGTTGCCAAGAAAGAATCATTGTTCCTGGACCGGTGTGCGATCCAATTGTAAAACATGCAAGATTTATATAGGCAATTTCACAATTAGGCAATGATTGGATTAAATTTTTTAGTTTTTCTGCTTGTTCAGGATTATCGGCATGATTGATTGCTACTTTTATTTTTGTAGCAATATTCGCGGTTTGTTTTTTAAATTCTTCAAAAATTGTTTGGCCTAACCCATTGATATTTTTTTTGATGCCGATAATACTCAGATTTCCGTTTTTAATAGTAAAAATAGGTTTAATGTTTCTAATTTCTGCTTGATTTAAAGCAAAAGGAAGAAACTTTGGCAAACGTCCACTTGCCTCTATCCATTTTGGCTTATCATAAGCGGCTACTAATCTAAAATTACTTAAGTTTTTTTGAACTTCTTCAATAATTTCTTCAAATTTTAATTTAGCCCCTTTAATCATTTCTGCTATTTTTAAAATAATCAAGCCCTCTGCTCCGCTCCCCTGAAAAGAATCTAAAATATAAATATTTTTTTGGTCTGATGATGGTAAAAACTTTATTGCCTGAACGGCCGAATTATAAGCTCCGGATATTTTTGAAGAAAAAGTAACACAAATTACTTTTTCAAAATTTTGAAGTTTTTCTTTAAAAATTTTTAAAAAATCATTAATCGATGGCTGGGAGGTTTTTAATAATGAAGGTAATCCTCTTTTTTCACCTTCTCTTATTTTTTGATAAACATTTCCCGGAAAAGCGTCTAATTCTCCGTAATCTATTTTAAATTTTACAATCGAAACATTATTGGCAAGAACCATATCTTCTGGCAAATCCCCCATTTCGTCAGCGATTAAGCCAATATCTTTTTTATTTTTTAAGAGGTTTTCCATAATTAAAATTATTTTATTATCCAGCCCACAAATAAACTTTGGGGGCAGGCATTGATACTGGTAACCGGATCAGTTATTCCGATAAAGGAAATATCGGCTTTTTTTGTTGTTTTTAATTTGGCTTTTAGCTTTTCTGCTTGTTCGGGATTATCGCCGTGAGCAATAACAGTTCTTATTTTTTTTCCAGCTTGCAAATCTCGACGGGCGAAACGTTCCATTTTATTAAAAAGAATTTCTGCAAAATCTTCTGATCTTATTTTTTGGGTTGGAATTATTCTACCCGATCTTGTTTCAATAATAAGATACTCTTTTTGAGATTCTTTTTGAAACCAAGAGGGCATTTTTTTCTTTTTTTCCCAGCGTTCATTTTCTAAAATTCCAGAAAAATGAATTTGTGGAATTATTTTTTCCAGCTTAATGACCACCTCTTTTATCTTTCTTTGTTCTCTGATTAATTCGATTGCTTCCAAAACTACTAAAGATTGGCCAGCGCTTATTTGGCGAGAATCAATTATAAAAACATTTTCTTTCTGATTCCAGTTTAGCATATTTTTTGCTTTTAAAGCAGAAAGATAATTATTTGAAAGCTTGCTACTACTGACAATACAGAGAACATTTTCAAATTTTTCCAGTTGTTTTTTAAACGATTCCATAAAAAATTCTGGAGAAATTGGATTTATTTTTGGTCGATTGTGCAATCCTTTTTTTTGAGCTTGTTTTATTTTTTCGCAAACATTTTCACCTTCTAATTGTTGTTCTTCGGGCCAATTTATTCGGAAAGGGATAACTTCAATATCATAATGCTGGATAATTTTTTGGCTTAATCCAGCCCTTTCATCAATTACAATTCCAATCGAAACATCTTTAACTATTGATTCTTCGCCTACTATTTCCATGGCCATATCTTGGATTCTAAGATTTTCTACTGCTCCCATTTTTGAAATAATGTCTCGGACATCATAAGGATCATCTGTGTGGATATGAATTTTTGTCCGATCCCCTATTTGGATAATATCCAAGCAGTTCCCCAGATTTTTAAGCTGATTTCTCATTTCCGATTCTTTGGTATCGGTTCGGCGCATTAAAGCAACAACTTCGTAACGGTTGGATAATATTTGGACAAACTTTTTTGTTGCTGACTCTTCTTCTCGAAGAATTTCTGGTTTAATAGTAGAAAAAGCTTCTGATTTTTCTAAAAGGACATCAAGGTATGTTTCTAAAATTATTAAAAATCCCAAACCTCCAGCATCAACAACTCCTGCCTTTTTTAAAATTTCCATTTTATTCGGAGTTTCTAAAAGAGCAGTATTAGCAGCCTTAAATCCTTCTAAAAATAATTTAGTAATATCGTTTTCGTTTTGGGCAAATTGATTAAAAGTTTCGGCAAAAGCTTTAATAACATCTAAAATAGTGCCTTCTTTTGGATTTTGAATAGAATCTTTCGCCCGTTCATATCCTTTAATAAAAGCATTAGCCAATTCTTTGGCTTGAGGGTCTTTATTGTCTAGAGCAGGAATGAATCCAGCCAAAAAACCAGTATAAATAATGCCGGTATTTCCTTGGGCAGCAGTTAGAGCAGCATCTAAGACCGTTTCTCCAAAGTCTTCCATGCCATTAAATTCTTTTTCTGCAATTGTCTGCTTTATGCCAATAAGTGTGGCTGCCAGATTACTTCCTGTGTCTTGATCTGGAACAGGAAAGACATTTATTTTATTTATTTGTTCTTTGTCTTTTTCTACTCTTTCTGCAGAAAAAACAAACATTTTTTTCAGATCTTGATAAGTAAGTGTTTCCATAGATTAAAAAGAGGAGTTGGGCATCCTCCTTTGTTATCATTTTATCTTTTCTTCCCACCCCTCTAATAATTTTTTTGCCAAATCTTTGCCGCCAAGGCCAAAAGCCAAGCCAAAAGTAATAACAATTAAGGCGACAAAGCCGATAAAAATACTAAGAATCAAAGTAGGGACAATATTTAATTGATATAAGATTGCTAAAACAGCAAGAATCCAAGAAGCCGAAGAAATAATATTTCCTAAAATTCCAGAATAAGTTATTTTTTCTTTTTCTAAACTGACTAATACTATTTTTTTTGAAAAACTGGCAACAAAAAGCGCGAAAATAAAAATTACCATGGCAATCAAAATATTCGGAAAGTAGCTAATAATAGACATTAAAACCGAATTAAATTGATTTAAACCAATAATATCAAAGAAAACAGTAAAAAACACAACCAAAAAAAGAGCTTCAATAATCGCTCCAAAAAACTTTGCAATATTTAAATGAGCATCGTATCGATCAAAAAATCCTTCCCAGCCTAAAGTTTTTGCCATTTGATTAATTCTGATTTTATTAAAAATATCAATAGCCATGTTTCTGATTTTAACAGAAACAAACCAGCCGGCTAGCAAAATAAAAATACCCCAGACTAAATTAGAAGCATTAATAATAAAAGTTTCAGAAATTGTTTGAAAAATATTTTGCATAAAATATAAAATTGCTTTTAAATGCTTGAATTTATACTATCTTACCATTTTGCTTTATGCAAGCCTAAATTATACCCAATTCGATTAAAAACAATATGAATAAAAAAGGTTAAAAATAAAAGAATAAGCCAAAAATTAAACCCAAAATGGGCAATAGGTTCGATAAAAATAAAAGCTCCGATAACATAATTAGTTTGATCAAAAGGTATAAAAGGAAACCCTGGCCTAAGGCGGAGTCGGCGTTTTATAAATGCAAAAAAAACATCTCCAAAAATTATGCCCATTCCTAAAAGCGCGCCAAAAGCTAATCCGCCAAATTCATAATAAGAAAAAAATCCTAAATTTTCATAGATTCCGCCTTGGAAATAATGGTTTATTTCAAAGAAAATAAAAGTAAATAAGGTGCAGGAAATTAATTCAGCAATTAATCCTCGCCAAGTTTTATGACTTCCTAAAATCGGGGCGCCCCAGAGCATTTTATTATTATCAAGAGGATAATCTAAGAATTTTATCTTACTTAAAAGAGGAGGAATACAATTGGCAATATAAGCAGGGATAAAAAAATAAAAAATAGATAAAAAATAATATAACATTGCTTATTAAAGTTTTTAAGACTTTTTATTTTATAATTTTTGGTTCAGTACCTTTTAATAGTCGTTTAATATTTTCACGATGAGCCCACCAAATAATTAAAACATAAAAAATTCCCAGACCTACATATATATAAGAATTGGTTAGATGCCAAAAAAGGAAAGGCAGAATTAAAAAAAGAAGAATATTAGTTAGGCTCATAATCTTAATAAAAAATAGGCATAAAGCCCAAAAAACCAGGATAATTAATGAATATTTCCAACCAATGGTCATAATTATTGAAGCAAAAATAACTGAGACCCCTTTTCCTCCTTTGAATTTAAGCCAAACTGGAAAAATATGCCCTAAAACCGGAGCAATTGAAATTAGGGCTAATTCTATTCCCTCTTGAAAATAAAATTTAGCAAAAAAGATAGGAATTATTGCTTTTAAAACATCTAAAACAGCGACAAGTATAGCATATTTTATTCCCAAGAAACGAGAAACATTAGTTGCGCCTGTGGCCCCACTCCCCTTTTTTCGAATATCAATATTTTTTGATTTTGAAATTATATAGCCAAAAGGAATTGATCCCAAAAAATATCCAATAATCAAGAAAAAAATAAAAATTATTTGTTTTTCCATTATTTTTTTATATCTTCAATCGCGTTCCGATAATGCTTAATTTGAGCTTTTTTGTCATTTAAATTAATTACAATAGTGATTATATCAATTTGCCAGGGGACGGTAAAGGGGAGTTTGTTTTTTTGAAGCCAGGCTTCGCCCATAATTATCATTCTTTTTTTCTTTTTCTTATTTATTTTTCCTTCTAATGGTATTTTTATATTTTTTTTGGTGGTTGATTTTACTTCTACAAAAACATAGATCTTATTTTTCTTTGCAATAAGATCAATTTCGCCTATTTTTTTATTTGTTATCTTGCTTATTAAATAAAAATTTTTATCAATTATTTGATATTTATTCTTTTTTAAATATTTTTCAGCAATAGCTTCCCCTATTCTTCCAATATTTTTAGAAAAAAAATGCATTATTTTAATTTTATTGTACGATTTTAATTAAAATTATACCTTAACTGGACAAAAATGCAAAATATTTTATTTCCACATAATCTTTATTTTTATTTTAAACAATAGTTTGTTTAAATATCATGTCCGGATTTGTCCACATAAATCATTGTTTGTCCACATAATTGTCCACATAATTTGTCCATAAAGATTTAGTGGACATTAGTGGACATAAAACCCATTTTAAATACATTTTATGTCCACATAAATTTTATACTAGATCATCTATTGATTATTATGATAAAATTAGTGTTTTTACGTATTTTAGAGACGAATGATTAGCTATTTCAGGCAAAATGAAAATATTTTGAAATATATTTTTGTCTGAAAACACAGATGATTAATAATTTCATATTAAAAGACATTTAAAGTCTAAATGTTCCACGTGGAACACATAATATTTACCAACAAAACTAAAACCTTATATCAAACGATTAATGATTTTTAGGGAAACAAAAGTTTTTTAGAATGTAGTTTTGTCTGAAAACTAAGATTATCAATGATTGGGTGTTTTAGCTTATAAAACTTTCGTGTTCCACGTGGAACATTGTTAATTTTTTAAATAGTAAACAAAACTATACTTTAAATGATTAATGATTTCAGGCAAAATGAAAATATTTTAAAATATATTTTTGTCTGAAAACACAGATGATTAATGATTTCATATTAAAAGACATTTAAAGTCTAAATGTTCCACGTGGAACACATAATATTTACCAACAAAACTAAAACCTTATATCAAACGATTAATGATTTTTAGGGAAACAAAAGTTTTTTAGAATGTAGTTTTGTCTGAAAACTAAGATTATCAATGATTGGGTGTTTTAGCTTATAAAACTTTCGTGTTCCACGTGGAACATTGTTAATTTTTTAAATAGTAAACAAAACTATACTTTAAATGATTAATGATTTTTAGGAAAAATATATTTTAAAATATTTTCATTTTGCCTGAAATAGCTAATCATTCGTTGCTAAAATACATAGATGCCTTAAAAATAAGTATATTTTTATATGTTCTACGTGGAACATATAATATTGTACGACATTAATTAAAAAATAAAATAAGTTTTTGTCAAAAATTAGATGTTTTTTAATAAAAAATACCATTTTTATTGGTATTTTTTAATAATTTTTCTATATTTATGTGGACCCGATGAGAATCGGACTCATTTCGCTGCTGTGTGAAAGCAGTATTTTACCATTAAACTACGGATCCAATGACTATTTATAGTCGGGATGCTGGGAATTGAACCCAGATTACAGACTCCCGAAGCCTGCATAATGCCTTTATATTACATCCCGGTTGAATGTCCAGATAATTTATTTGTGGACAAAAATGGACAAAATATTCTTATATATTATGTCCACATATTTTTATGTGGACATAATGATTAAGAGTGGACCCGAGGAGAATTGAACTCCTAATGCTACTATGCGAAAGTAGTATTATACCGTTTAATTACAGGCCCTAATATATATATAATATTATCCAACCCAATATTTTCCCTTTATTTCTTCATTTGCTTGGTTTTCTAAGGTTTGTTTTTTTTGCTTGGCTTGTTTGGCTAATTTGATTAAATCTGTTTGGCTTAAATTGGCTAAATTTTTTACTTTTTGTTCTAAGTATTTTTTAGTGTTTTTTTGGGGATCGTTTAACACTTCTTCTAACAAAATATCTAAAATCTGTCCAATTTTTGGACCAGGATTGATTTTTAAAGTTTTCATTAAATCTAAGCCATTAATTTTCAACATTTTTACAGAAATTGGATCTCGGGACACCTTATCAATCATATATTTCATATGTCTTAACTTGTAGGGTTCTGCTTTTGGACAGCCACTTCCAATTCTATCAGCCATTCTTAATTTTAATAAATCTTCCATATTTTCTAAGCCTACATTATTTATTAATCTGCGAATAGATGCTTCTTTTACTTCGTCAACATTATAATAAAACAAATGATAGCGAACCAAAGTTATGATTTTTTGGGCATCTTTTTTAGGATAGCGCAATCTTTCCAGAATTTTTTGAGTCATTTTTGCTCCAATTATTTCGTGGTTATAAAAAGTAGCACTAGGCCCATTGCCATGTTTTGATTTTGGTTTTCCTATATCGTGCAATAGCGCGGCCAGGCGAATAGGGAAGCTAAATCCTTTTTTAGCAGCATAATCAAGGGATTCCAGATTGTGCCGATAACAATCATAAACATGATGTTTGTTTTGCGAGACATTACAGCCCTCCAAAAGTTCAGGGATAATATAGCTTAAAAGCCCTGATTGTCTTAAAGAATCAATGCCTTTGGCCGCATTTTTAGTCATAATTATTTTATTTAATTCATCCCTGATTCGCTCTGATGATATTTTTTGTAATTCTTTTGAGCAATGGATTATGGCTTGATAGGTGTTTTTTTCAATTTGCCAATTATTTCCTAAGCTAGCTTCAAATCTAATGGCTCGCATCATTCTTAAAGCGTCTTCTTTGAATCTCTCTTTTGGGTCTCCCACGGCTTTAATTAAGTGATTTTTTAAGTCTTCTTGGCCCTGAAACAAGTCAATTATTTCAAATTCTTTCTTGTTTTTTAAAGGGGATAGAGCAATAGTATTAATTGTAAAATCCCTTCTTTTTAGATCTTGTTCAATGGTTTTAGACCAAATTACGTTGTCTGGATGTCGGCTGTCTGAATAAGAAGATTCGGAACGATAGGTGGTTATTTCAATAATTTCGTATTGATTTTGTTTTTTTGACTTTTGATTTTTAGGAAATTCAATACCAACAGTGCCGAAATTATTTTCGTAAAAAGTTTTAATATTTAATTTTTTAAACACTTCTTGGATTTGTTCTGGCGTGGCGCTGGTCGTAATATCCCAATCTTTTGGTTCTATGCCTCTTAAAAAATCGCGGGTGCATCCACCGACTATAAAAGCCGTAAAACCGCAATCTTTCAAGGTATTTATACAAAAAAAGACATTTTGAGGAATAACTATTTTTTGATTTTTATAATCTAAAAAATTAGCATTTTTTTTAATTGAATTCATGCCTGTATTTTAATATAAAAACATAAGCTTGACAACTATTGCCATTCTGTTAAAATAAAAACAACGAATAGGGAAATTGATTTTTGTTTGATCGGAATGAGTTCCGATTTTTTTATTAGTAGAAAAATCAAAATTTTTATTTGAATAAATAATTAAAATTTTAAATATCTAAAGTCCTGCTTATTATAAAAAAGATAAGCAAAAAAAAGACAAAAATATAAAATATTATGGATTTTCAGTCATTTTTATCTGCTATTACGCAGATTGCCGAAGAAAAAGGATTATCTCAAGAAAAAGTTTTAGAAACAGTAGAGCATGCTTTAGCTTCGGCCTATAAAAAAGAATATGGTCAAAAAGGCCAAGTAATTAAAGCAAAAATTGATTCCCGAACAGGAAAAGTTGATTTTTGGCGAACTAAATCAGTGGTAGATGATACAATTGTTTATATACCAGAACCTGTGGAACCTAAAGAAGGGGACAGCGAGCATCCTTTAAACGAAGAAAAATACGCGTTTAATTTTGAAATTAAAAAAAGTTATCGTCCCACAGAATTAGAATTAAATATTGAAGAAGCTCCTCAAAATCCAGAGATTCAAAGGAGAGTAAGATATAACCCGGAAAGACATATTTTAATTGAAGAGGTTGAAGAACAAAAATTAGGATTAAAAGTAAACGAAGAACAAGTAATTCCAGTTGACCAAAGAGAAGATTTTGGCAGAATTGCAGCTCAAACAGCTAAACAGGTAATTTTACAAAAAATAAGGGAAGCGGAAAAAGACGCAGTAATTGAAGAATACAAATCTAAAGAAGGAGAAATTGTTTCTGGCATCGTGCAAAAAATAGAAGGCCCTAATGTTTATTTTGATATTGGTAAAAGCTTAGGTGTTTTGCCAAAAGAAGAACAAATTAGAGGAGAATTTTATAAAGAAGGACAACGTTTAAAGTTATATATTTTAAGGGTTGATACCACTCCTAGGGGTCCGGTTATTTTATTGTCTCGAATTTATCCAAAATTAATTTCCAAGCTTTTTGAATTAGAAGTTCCAGAAATATCAAGCAATCAAGTAGAAATAAAATCAATTGCTCGCGAACCGGGGAATCGAACAAAAATAGCCGTTGCTTCATTAGCTGAAGGGGTTGATCCGATTGGAGCCATGGTTGGTCAGCGGGGAGTGAGAGTTTCGGCGGTGATTTCCGAGCTTGGCGGAGAAAAAATAGATATTATTGAATATTCTGATGATGTTGTTAAATATATTACTAACGCTTTATCTCCAGCAAAAGTAATTGAGGTAAAAGTATTGCCCAAAAATACAGCAATAGTTGTTGTTCCAGCAGATCAATTATCTTTGGCAATTGGCAAAGACGGACAAAATGTTCGCTTGGCAGCAAAGCTTACTGGTTGGAAATTGGATATGAAAAGCGATCAAGATTCTTCCGATTCTTTAGAGTCTGAAGATTCAGAAGAAGATGTTTTAGATGATAACGAAGCAGAAGAAGGGGAATAATAGTAAAGTGAGCTACCTATATATATAGGGCAAAAAAAATATAAAAATATAATGATTAAAAATAGCGATGAAATACGAAATAAAAGACATTTCTCCAAATAAAAAAAAGATTGAAGCAGAGATAACCGCCGAAGAATTTGATAATTTTTACAATCAGGCCTTAAAAAATCTTAATAAAGAAGCAGAATTGCCTGGTTTTAGAAAAGGAAAAGCTCCTGAAAAAATGGTTGAAGAAAAAATCGGATCAGAAGCTATTCTATCCGAAGCTGCAGAAAATGCCATTAGAGATACTTGGTTGAAAATATTAAAATCAGAAAAAATGGATACAATCAGTCAGCCAGAGGTGGAGATAACAAAAATTGCCAAATCTAATCCTTTTATTTTTACCTTAGAAGTTGAGGTTTTGCCAAAAATAGAGCTTCCCAATATTAAAGAAATTGCCGCCCAGGTTTGTGTCAAACAAGAAACTATTGCTGTAAGCGAAAAAGAAGTAGAAGATACTGTTCAATGGCTTCAACAATCAAGATCAAAAATAGCAGTTAAAAATGGGGCGGTTGAAAATGGGGACTTGGCGGAAATAAACTTTGAATTTTTATCAGAATCTGAAAATTTACCAAAGGGGTTACAACAAGATAGTTTTATTGTAGGAAAAAATCATTATTTAAAAGGAATTGACGAGGCCTTGTTGGGTATGAAAAAAGGAGAAGACAAAAATTTTCAAGCCAAGATTGTTTTAGGCGCAGACCAAAAAGAAGAAAATGTAGAAGTAAAATTATTAGTTAAAGAAGTAAAAAAGGTTGAATTACCGGAAATTACTGATGAATGGGCAAACCAAATTGGAAATTTTGATAGTCTTAAAAGCTTGAAAGACGATATTAAAAAAGGGATAATTAAAGAAAAAGAAATTGCCGCCCAAGAAAAGAAAAGGGGAGAGGTTTTAGAAAAAATATCTGAAAAAGTAAAAGTAGAAATTCCTACTTCTTTGCGCTCACGAGAAGAAAACGCCCTTTTCGAAAATTTTAAAAATAGGGTTAATTCAGAAATAGGAATTCCTCTGCCTCAATATTTAGAGCAAATTAAAAAAACCGAACAGGAGATAAAAAATGAATTTAAAAAAGTAGCCGAGCAAAGGGTAAAATTATTTTTAATTTTTAACCAAATAGAAAAAGATGAAAAAATCGAAGTTTTACCTGAAGAAATAAATGAAAAAATAGAACAAATTGTAAAACAATATCCTGATCCAGAAAAAGTAAAAAAAGAAATTGAAAAAAATGAATCAAAAATATATTTGATAGATGAGATAAAAAGAGAAAAAATATTTAAATTATTAGGATGCTAAGAATTATCTATTTATAAAAAATAAATAATAATATTATGAATTTAATACCAACTGTTATTGAAAAATCGCAATATGGAGAAAGAGCATATGATATTTACTCCCGACTTTTAAAAGAAAGAATTATTCTTGTTGCTGGAGTTGTTGATGATTATATGGCTAACTCAATTGTGGCGCAATTATTATTTTTGGCTAGCAAAGATCCAGAAAAAGATATTCAAATGTATATTAATAGTCCTGGCGGATCAGTGACTGCCGGCTTAGCTATTTATGATACTATGCAATATATTAATCCTGATGTTTCTACGGTTTCAATCGGGTTGTCTGCATCAATGGGGGCTTTGATTTTGGCTGCCGGAGCTAAAGGAAAAAGATATGCTTTGCCAAATTCCGAGATTTTATTGCATCAAGTTATGGGTGGGGTCAAGGGCCAAGCAACAGAAATTGAGATTACAGCGAAACAGATTTTAAAGATTAAGGAAAAAATGAATAAAATTTTAGCTAAACATACGGGTCAACCATTGAGCAAAATTGCCAAAGATACGGATCGGGATTTTTATCTATCAGCTGAAGAAGCCAAAGAATATGGCGTGGTAGATCAAGTAATTACTAGCCAGTTTATTGGTAAAAAATAATAAAATTTAAAAACAGGGGATTAGCCCCTGTTTTTTTATTGCATTGATTTTAATTAAATTATATAATAAAGGCAATAAATAAAATAATTAAAAACATATGTGGTTTTATAATAAATTTAAAAAATTTTTTTTCATTGCCGGCTGTTTAGGATTTTTGTTCTTTAACAGCAGCAATGTTTTGGCTGCTGCTTGCGGAACAGCGACGCAACAATCATGGCCTGTCGCGCCAACTACAAATCTTTGTAGTAGCGGAGGGGCAGGGTCAGTAACCTTTGTCGAGGGATATCAAGTGTGGCAATGGATGTGTGTTGGGGGGGAGCCCACATTTGTTGCTTGCGAGGCTCCATATGCTTCTGAACCTTCTCCTGTTTGCGGGTCTGGAGTAGCAACTTATACCACCCCAACTGCTTTGTGTAGTGTGGGCACTCCATCTGGCGTTACTGAAGGAGAAATAAAAGTTCCTTACACCAATACCCCGGTAAGCTATACAACTGTTTTTAATTGGACTTGTTCTAATGGTATGGGGTCGATAAATTGTTCTGCTCCCAAAAAAATAGACGCTGAGTGTACTCCAACTTGGGCGTTTAGACGAAATGCCACCTGTGGTTCAATTTTTTCTCAAAATGCTGGTGCATATATTACAAACGAATGCATGGGAAATATATGTAAAAAAGGAATTCAAACAACAAACTTAACCTTGCCCACTGGTGTCGGTGGTGTTGCAAACTGTGATGGACATAATGGGGGAATAAGTAAAACTTGTTATTATATTGTAATAACTGACGAATACGGAGACATGATTTGGTTAATTGGTGGCGAAGGATCTACACTAATTAATGGAACTTGTGGTTCATCCCAGGGCGGATCGTTTACATCTGCCCCTTCAACTAATCTTTGTAGTACTGGGGCCGCGTCTTCAGTTACTACCGGAAGCACTACTTATACCTGGAGTTGCTTAGGATCTAATGGTGGATCAACTGCTAGTTGTTCGGCTAATATTGCTGTGAACGGTATTTGCGGTTCAGCCAACGGAACATCTTCTTATGACCAACCTACAAATCTTTGTTCAGTAGGAACAGCATCTTCAATTACAATTAATCCAACAACTTTTACCTGGACTTGTGCTGGATCGAGTGGGGGATCAACTGCCTCTTGTAGTTCTAATCAGCTCACCCGTTCAATTCCCTGTGGCTCTTATGGAGACACTAGCCAAAATGGAGTTATTAATTATTATGATGTCCAAGTAGCATTTTCTCAATTAGAAACTCTTCCTTTGAACTTGATTGATGTTAATGGAAATGCAAATGGAGAGTTTGAAGATATTTATCAAATTCGACAATATGTAATCGGAGAAATAAGCACATTTATTATTTGTAGCAGAGTCAACGGATCTTGTGGAACAGCTAATGGTCATGGATATCAAGCAACATCATATATTGATACAGCCGCGGAAAGATGTGGAGCCGGAACATTCAGTGGATCTTTTACTGACGCTGGCTCTTCTTGGACATGGAGCTGTACTGGATCTGGCGGGGGATCAACTGCTTCGTGTTCTGCTCCTAAAGTTGCTTGCGGATCATATCACAATACAACCAGAAGAGATCAACCTTCAACCAATCTTTGTGCTTATGGCAGTAATACAACCTTAAATCTTTCGAGCAACATCTGGCTTTATTCTTGTACCAATAATCCAGGCGTAGATGCTGGCTGTTATACTTACAAAACTACTTGTGGATCATCTAATGGTGGATCATTTACTTCTGCTCCTTCAACCAATCTTTGTGCTTATGGCACAGCATCTTCAGTAACTACTGGATCAACAACTTACACCTGGACTTGTACAGGAAACGATTCTTTGGCTGTGAGCTGTTCGGCCACTCGAGTAGCAATTGTAAATGGTACCTGCGGATCATCTAATGGCGGAACATTTTCAACCGCACCTTCAACCAATCTTTGTAGTTTAGGAACAGCAACATCAGTAACAACTAATGCCACAACCTATACTTGGAGTTGTACTGGATCTGGCGGAGGAACAACTGCTTCTTGTAGTTCAAACAGATTAATTAATGGTGTTTGCGGATCATCTAATGGTGGAACATTTTCAACCGCTCCTTCAACCAATCTTTGTAGCGCTGGGAATGCTTCTGCTGTTTCTGGAACCGGACCTTGGACATGGAACTGTAATGGAATTAACGGAGGAACGAATGCATCGTGTTCGGCAAGCTTATCATCTGTTAACGGAGCCTGTGGAACAGCGAATACGCACGGATATCCGGCAACTAGCGAAATAGATACAGCGGCTGAAAGATGTGCAGCAGGAACATTTACTTCGTTTACTGACGCTGGCTCTTCTTGGACATGGTCTTGTACTGGATCTGGCGGAGGAACAACGGCTTCGTGTTCTGCTCCTAAAGTTGCCTGCGGATCATATCACAATACAACCAGAAGAGATCAACCTTCAACCAATCTTTGTGCTTATGGCAGTAATACAACCTTAAATCTTTCGAGCAACATCTGGCTTTATTCTTGTACCAATAATCCAGGCGTAGATGCTGGCTGTTATACTTACAAAACTACTTGTGGATCATCTAATGGTGGATCATTTACTTCTGCTCCTTCAACCAATCTTTGTGCTTATGGCACAGCATCTTCAGTAACTACTGGATCAACAACTTACACCTGGACTTGTACAGGAAACGATTCTTTGGCTGTGAGCTGTTCGGCTAATATATCTGTAGTAGGAGTTGGCACTTGCGGATCATCTAATGGCGGAACATTTTCAACCGCCCCCTCAACTAATCTTTGTTCGGTTGGAACTGCTTCTGCTGTTACTGGATCCGGACCTTGGAATTGGACATGTACGGCAACCTCTCCTTGGCTAACAGGTTATACAAAAAGAAAACCTCTAACCGTTACATCATCATCGGTTTTAACAAATTATCAAGTTAAAGCAATTATTGCTTATGATTCTGATATGCAAGCTGACTTTGATGATATACGTTTCACTTCTTCTGATGGAACGACCGAATTAAGCTATTGGCTGGAATCAAAAACAGATTCATCCACTGCTACTTTTTGGGTAAAAATTCCAAGCCTTGCTTCTGGTAGTAACACCATTTATGTATATTATGGAAATGCTTCAGCAACCAGCGCTTCAAGCGGGGATAATACTTTTGTTTTTTTTGATGACTTTAATTCTGGAACTATTAATACCAGTAAATGGACAGCAACTTGCGAAGGAACAAATAGCGGGGGATCTGTTTCAATAGTTAGTGGAGAGCTTGTTATTACTGCTAGATCTTCAGCCTATGCTTCTAATTCAGCTTGTTATCTTAAAAGCAATCAAGCTTTTGATTTGAGAGATGGTTATGCTGTTAGATATTATGGAAAAGCTTATGAGTCTTCTGGTCAAGGTCTTTGGTGGTATGGTGGATTTTATTTAACCAATTCAACCACAATAAGCGTTTTACAAAATGGTTCAACTTATTCCGGAAACGATGGAACACCTGATTTAATGGTTGGAGAAAATTCAGGATCAACTATATATAACAATACTAATTATACAGGAAATCATACTTACGAAATTAGAACAAATGGAACAACTGTTACATTTTTGTCTGATGGTAGCGCCCTTGCTTCTAATTTTACCTTAGCATCTCAAAACGGATACTATTCAAAGTATTTACAATTTTATAGATATGCTGATCAAGCTATTTATGCCACTCAAAGATTTGATAATGTAATAATTAGAAAATATGTTTCTTCGGAGCCAAGTGCTTCTTTAGGAACAGAAGAAAGCGGTGGAGAAAGCATTGCTTATTGTTCGGC
>Ga0265297_10000548_pt1 | contig 108315 bp, 89 predicted proteins | sample Munlanlwell13791_FD_192502 | JGI IMG/M metagenome (GOLD analysis project Ga0265297, IMG submission 192502) | Leachate microbial communities from a municipal landfill in Southern Ontario, Canada - Leachate well 137-91 | ecosystem: Engineered > Solid waste > Landfill > Unclassified | place...
TCCTTGATTTTAATAACCGTCGCCGGTTTCAGCGCTTCGCTCATCAGACTAAAAAAATTTTTATGTTTATCGGTTAAAGGATTATAAGGCACGATGACATAAAAACGCTTGTTCATGATCTTGCCCAAAGAAGTTAGCTCCTTAATATACTCCATATAATCAGCCGTCTGGATCTTCAGTAATTTATTGGTCTGTTCTTTCTCTTTGTTCTTCAGATACTGCAGATAATTATTGATGTCCAGTTCGCGCGACTGGATAACGATCTGCAGAGTAAAATTTATATTGTTTAGAAACCGGACATAAGAATCGATGACCGCGTTCTGTTCGTCTTCGCTTTTTAACGCGAAATTAATACTGGATACGAGTAAAACGGCACGCAAAGTACCGTCCTTCATAACGACGGTATTATCTTTGATTTCCGCGATATTCAAATACTGCTGAGTGGAGACGGATATTTTATTTTTGGCCAGGCTTTTTTCAGGCATATTATTCTCCTTTATATTTCCCTTTGGTATCGACAATCAGCGCCAACTCCGCCAAACGTGATTTTTTATAAATTTTCTTCGGCGCGATTTCCGGTTCTGTTATGACCGGCATTACCTTTTCACTTCGTTCCAGCGCCATCAATTTATTATTCCAGACCCGCAGATGCGGCCGGCGCAAGGTTTGAAGCGCGTTCAAAGCAAAAAGATGGAAGGGGCGGCCGTTGACTTTAACGAAAGAAAAAACCGCGGCCAGAGCCAGAATCAGCATCCCCGTCACCAGGAACAAAGAAAAATCAAAAATCTTATAAAAAATGGCGATAATTATGGACGCCGACAATAGAATTAAAAATTGGCGGGTGGTAATCGGCCCGATAATCTTGCCTTCGACATCGATGAATTGAGGGACGACAAACTGTTGCATATGAATTAAAAAACCAGTTTACTGTTCAGACTGACCATTGCTTCCACTTCTTCCATATTCAAACTTTCCTGGCCCATTTTTTGACGCGCCGCGATCGCCTCTTTGAGAGGTTGACCGGAGGCAATCGCTTCCTGCCCCAAACGCAGATATAAACGATTGACCGGACTTTCGCGCCAGGCGCGCACCCCTGCCACCATCTTATCATACCCGTCTTTTTCCAACAATTTGATTTTCAATAAAATTTTCGCCGTAATTTCCGCCGCCGTTTTCCCTAAACGCCGAAAATTGACCAAATCTAAAAATTGCAATTCCTCAATCGGCCCCATAACTTTCGGCATCGGCTTGATATCATGCATCTGCGGCCGAAGACTGGAAACCGAAGAAACGGGTCGATTGACGATCGGTGAAGAAACTGAAGCCACGGGAATTGCGGGAGTCGCCAGCGGTCTGGGGGTCGCTATTGATTGAGGAGATAAGGGACGGCTGATAACCGGCGTCTTCTTTTTAGCCGAAAATAACTTCGACCAGAGGCTGGCTTTTTTTACCGGCCGAGAAATAGTTGCCGGGGCGGAAGTTGGTTTTAATGTCGGTTTCGGTGTCGGTTTTAAAGCCCCCAGACCGGTAGCGACTGACGGTTTGGCGGCAGTTTTGGCCGGCGGTTTTATTTCGGGCTTAACCGTTGTGATTTTTTGAGGCAAAGCCGGAGGAACAGTCTCCTCGGGCAGACTCAAATGTTTTTCCGGGAGAGGTAATTCATATTTGATATCTAATTTAATTTCCGCGGCCGGAGCCTTGACCGTTGTCGGAGTAGATTTTATCTGACCGCTCTCCAGAGATTGTTTTAAATTATATTCCGTAGCCAAAGACGCCATCGTTTTCTCCGTTTTTTTAACGATTTCATCCAAGCGAGTGACGGGCGCGACCGCGCGGGCGGCGGGAGACGAACCGGAATCGAAATTCTTGAATTTATAACCATCGCAAACCTTAAGCAGACGGTCGATTTCCGTCTGGCTAAAATTCAAACCGCCGATTTTCACGTCCTTGGCTAAAGTGCTTCGGGTATCTATTTTATTGCGGATGCCTCTTAAATAAGTCGCTAAAATATTTTTAAAGCGGGCAATGAGCGCCTCGCTGGGTAGAACCAATCCCGCTTCTTTAATTAAAAGATTGATATCTTTGTCCAAATCTAGAGCGCGGATTTCCGTCATCACGTTCATATAATAAGAAATCGGATCAAGAACTTTCGCGGTCAGGTCGCGCGTCAAATGATCGGCTGTTTCCGGCAAAAATCCGAATTCACTCCTGAAATAAGCCGGTAGGTCTTTAATCGTCAATTCTTTAATTATGATCTTTATCAGTACCATCCCCAAATCAACCCGGTATTGTTCCTCTATGTCCGTCAAGGCGCTCATTGTCGACGCGGAAGAAACCCGATCGCGCAGGTCTTTCGGCAACTTATTAAATTGTTGCAGGTAGTCAAACATTTGGTTTACGAGAAACGACTTTTTCCGTTCCTCTCTTTTTTAAGCGTTTGATCTCTTGATTAATAACCTTATATTCTAAACTGGCCGGAGAATAATTATTAAGTGTTTCCTCCAACGCGGCGATTGGAGAGACGGCGGGCGTTCCTTTGGCGACGGGTACCGGAGTCGGGATGGCGCTTTCAGTTGTTCCATCAATGGGAATTATTTCCCATTCTTCAACCGGGGCGTTATTCATGCTATCCGGGAAAAAACTCAAATTACGATAAAGTTTCAAAAGTTTCTTGACTAAGGATTTTTCCGTCAGGTTCAGATTTTTGGCATTGGGCGATTTGCTGAGGTAATCTAATAATATAATGTCGTCGAAAATATCGCTACCATTCTGCTTAATAAAATCCTTCAGCCAATTGGCGATAGTCGGGGAGATGTCTTTTTCTTCATCTTTTAAGCGTCCAGCCGTCAATTCTTCGGAATTAACATAAAGAGCACCCTCTAAATTACTCTTAAAATCCTGGTCATCGCTTAACAGACTTATTAAAACGAGATTATAATCGGCGATGAATTCTTCGCCGCCGGTGCTCTTTAATAAATCCACCAGATTATTCTTGAACAAGGCGATCGAATCTGTTTTTTCTTTAGCAATGTCCAAAACCGGAGTAGCCACGGGCTCACTCGTGATTTTAGATTTGAAAACGAATTCCGGTTCTGATTTTAATTCCGTCGCAAAATATTTTTCTTCTTCCGCCAGCGCCTTTTTTTGCTCGTCGATAAAATGGAGATATTCCGACGGATTGCCGCCCCAGTTCTTTATATAAGTTTCCAAATCTTCTTCCAGCCAATCTTTAATGATTAACAGCCGCACGCCGACCAAATCGCAGGCCAAGCTCTTGGCCGCCAATTCATCCAGATTAAGCTCAGATTTCAAAGTCGCCGGTAAGTCGGAAACTTTAATAGTTTTAGAAAAAAGATGGGTAATAATAGCAGTCACCTTCCCGAAATCGGTCGGTGCGATCTTATTCTTATTCAAAACAAAAAGATTGAGTTCCGCCGCTTTTAGAGAAACTAGATAAGCCTTAACATTAGCCGGAAGAGTCTTGAATTTATTATCTAAATTAGCCATAAATATTTTTTAGAGAAAACCGCTTAGACAGTGGACAACTCCGCGTCTCGAGAAATAGAGTCCGCCAGTTCATCGTTAACGCCCTTGTCTTTGGTCTGTTTGATTATCAAATTTACCAAATCAGGATTATCGCCTTGCTTATACAGTGATTTAAGTTTGGCAAAATTCATGTTCTTAGCCAGCAAGACTTTTAACTCATCTTTCAGGCCGCTATTTTCAATATCCCTGGTATCCATCTTATTCAAATCGCCGGCCTTGGCGCTACTGAGATATTTTTTCAGAGCATTTTCATCTAATTTGTTATTGACGGTAAAAGACTCTTCGACTTTTCCGGTCAACTTAGCGTGTAATTGAGCGCTTTTATCATCGACAATACTTCCATTAGCATCCGGCTTACGGCGAGCCAGCAGAGCCGCGGAAATAGCGTCGCCGCTCCGCTTATTTTTCTTATAATTAGCTTCGATAACCCGATTAAAATCAGCTCCGTGGTACTCCCGCAAAATATCAACGGCACCGCTGTCGGGATCCGAAAAAGTTTCCGGCGACAAGCGCGTGGAATCAATCTTGCCGGCGTCTATCCGGTTTTTGAACTTAGCGACATCGTTTTCGTTTTTATACTTTCCTTTATCATCAGCGCTCAAATCATAGTTAAGATGAGCCTGCTTACTATCAACCTCGTCATTAAATTTATTCTGCAAGAGAGTATTGGAGCCCAGATATTTTTTAGCTTCAGCCACTTCCTGTCTATTTTTAAAGCCCGCTTTAATCGCCAGAGTCATCGCCAGAGCCATCTTCTTATCCGCTCCGGTCGAAGGGCTCATCAAGGAACGACGCATCTCGTCGGTCGTCTGTCCGGAATCGGCGATTTTCGTCTGTTCTTTGGAAATTTTTTCTTCTTGCGCTTTGTTGGCGGCCGCTCTAGCCTGACTTCCCGACGCATACCAAGCGTCACGCCAAGCCGCCACCGTGCTACTCATCGCTTTGACTCTCTTCTCTTTACCCGGCTGGCCGACTGTTAAGACATTTGCCTTACCCTGGGCATCTTTAATGATTTTCCCCTTATTATCAATCTCTTGGAATTCATTAGTAGCCTCGTCTTTCTTATACTGCTTACCGCTGAAGGTAAGGATAGCGGCCGCGCCCTTAGTTTTTTCTTCTTCCAAATATTCACGGCGACGGTCATTAATTTCTTTATTTTTATTAAAAGTTGAACGAACTCTGGTGGCAATATTGCCCGGCGCATTTTTTAGTCCTAAGGCCGTAGCTGTAAAAAGACCTTTGTTAGCAAACTTGGTTAAAGGTTCCCCGCTCTTCTTCTTGCCCACTAGGCGCGTGATTCCCTTATCGACGAAAGCGCCAAGCGTCCGATCCGCGCCGCCCAGAGCCGCGCCGCCCAATTTAGCGCTAGTCTTGCCGATACCCAGAGCCGCCCGCTTGCCGCCCGCAAGCGCCAATCCTTTGCCCTTCTGAAGTGCCGCCATGCCACTGCCGGCCATCGAGCCGGCCGCGCCGCCGATAGACTGGGCTATCTGCAAACCGCCGATCAGCATCCCGATAGCGATGACAAATTTTATCAAAGCGCTGGGCTTCGACGCTTCGGTCGCGGTCGTACTCTGGTCTTTCATTCCTAAAGCCTGCATATCCGTCCCGATAGAATCATCAATTCCGCCCGTAGCTACCCCACCCGTCTGCAAAGCGGCAAAAGATAACCAGATAAAAAAAGCCAGCACCGGCCCAACGATCAAATTTTTTATAAATTCGCCCCACCACTGCGAAGCGTATTTTTCTCCGCCCGGAAAAGCGGCCAAAAGATAAGCAAGCGGCGACAGAACCACGTAAATCCAAATCATCACCAGGCGCATAACCAGCATCGCCAGCATCGTCGTAATGACAATGATCGCAATAAGCAAATAGATCAAACCAAGAACATAAGCGCCGATAAGCGTCCATAAACTAACATTATCGCCTTCGGACATCTGGACGATTTTACTGATTCCCAAAATATCCGTTAAATTCGCGCCGCCGACGTCTTTAAAGGCGTTGACGAAAGTAAACATCACGACCTGGGCGACATCAATCAGCAGGCCGCAAATAGTTTTGGAAAAATTAATCAGAACCGCCATTAAAATCAACTTCGGCAGCCATTTTTTATAACTGTAATTTTCCAAATGCAATATCGTTCCGAAAGCGATAATCATCAGGATGACGACGAAAAACATATTACAAACATCGCGGACAATCACCCAGCCCATAACGACAGCCTGGGAATCAATAAAATGCTGATAAGTGGTAATGAATATCAAACCCTTAATGACCAGCGTCAAAATCAAACCTAAAGCACTGACAAAAACGCCCAGGATGCCGCTGATAACAGTTTCCTGCCAGGCGGCGTGCGTATAATGTCCGAATAAAAAAATTCCGGCCGTCAGTAAAAGCGGCAGAAGGAGAATGGATAATTTTTTATTATTTATTTTCCGCATGGTATTTTCATCGGTGGATATATCACTACAAACCGAACTCATTTGTCGGTAACTGCCCCCCAAAGAGAGCCGAAAATCGACTTTAAAGCTTCCAGAGGGTTAGTAACGGCACCGACCAGCATCGCTATCAAGCATAAAATAGAAACGAAAATTAACAAACAACCGATATTACAACAAGCCAATCCCATAGGTTCGACCGTCCCAATCATTTTACCCTGTTTTTTAGCATACTCCGCCTGTGCCAGCTGTATATTGTTATCCAGCCATTCCGCTCCTAATTTACAAAAAAATTTATGGCCAAAAACCGCTCCGAGAAAAACATGGATATCTATCCAAATCAGGGATAGACCAAAACTGCTGACCAGATTGAGCCAAGCTTGTTGTAAAAGTTTTCCCGTCGCTTTGGAAATCGGCGCGGCCGCGGAACCGGCTTGAGCGGCTAAGCCGCCCGACTCTGCTTTTTCTTCCTCCCGGTCTCTTGTCCTTTTCGCCAGCTGTACCGCCTGCCGCAAAGTTTTCGGACGGTCGGCGACATCAGGGGCGTTTCCGGTTTCTTCGATTTCCGGCCGCCGCGCGTTGCGCCGCGCTTCATTCAAAGCACCGGCTTTTTCCGCCGCGCCGGGCTGATTTAATAACCGGTCGTCAAAATCCATATCCATTTAAATATTATCCTAAAATACAATGGGCTTTACTTTAAAATTATACACTATTTAAAATTATTTTAACAGTAAATCTCGGATTGCCTAATACTATAAGGGTTCTGAACTATACGCTAACTAATCGATAAAAAAATTGACAAATAATACTTTTTATATTAAAAACTCCTTAACTATACACAATCTTAACCATTGCTTATCGTTTTTTTTGCCATTGTAATCAAAGTCGAACCGAGAACCGGGAAAAGGAATATTAAAAATTTTTAATATTTAATTTCTTTAAAATTAAGATCTAAAATTTTATATCCGATATCACTGCTATTTATAACCATAATTTCAAAGCCATTTCTTTCTATATCCAACAAATATTTCATCTGCTCATTAGCCCACTTCCTGCAAACGTTTTTTGACATATCTTTCGTCCACCATACTTTCCTCACAAACCTATTATAAACAACTTCAAATTCTGTTGTAAGATAGAATACCCTATGTTTGTCTAGTGGTAACAAATGTTTAACTTTAATCGGGGTTCCGTACTTAAAATCAAAATCTTGCCCCTTTATTAAGACCACCGAATTTTGATTATTTTTAGATATATTCTCTATCAACCTATCAAGATGTTTACGCTTTGTGTTATTTCCATCATCACTTTTTTTAGCAATCCAATTTAAACTGTCAGCACATACCGATAGGCTACTGCAACCTAGGTCCAATTGATTTAATAGTTCTAAGGGCTTTTCTTTTACTAGATAATTAATAAATGTTTCTTTGCCAACGGCGCTTGGACCGTACACCCATACTACTTGATTGAACATAGTTTATTATTTTTTTCGCTTATTTTAAATAATTTGATAAGGAAATTCCTAGTTACGCTCTCTGATTTTTTAATTTCTTTTAATGCCAATTTTTGTAATTTATCTGATTTTTTAAAACCATTTTTACATTTTTTTTCAATATCATTAATCTTTAATACAAAATTATTAGAAATAATATCGAGATCGTTAAGATTAATTTTTGGCGATATAACATCTCCTTGTATTTTTGGAGATTCTATAAGGTTTATTGTTTTAAATCCTGCCTCCGCTATACCGCCTATATCAATGGCGACGACAGGGATACCATTTAACAAAGCCTCGGTAATAACCCTCGGACACCCCTCTTCACATAAAGACGGTGCCAGCAGAATCTTAGTATTTTCATATATCTTCTTTGTATTTCTAAAAAACCTATGAAACAAGATATTAGAGGATAATTTGCTGTGTCTTGGTACATCAAGCCAACTTTCGATAATTAAAAATTTCTTGTTTGGTAGCTTTGACGCAACACTATTAAAAATATCTATGCCCTTCATCGGATGACTATTTACCAATGTTATATATTTATGACTACCCTTATTACTAATCACTTTTTCTTTATCAAATAAATTCGGTATTATTTCAGCTAAAATACCAGTATCCTTAAAGAATCTTTTACGCACGAAATTACTTGGTGCAACAATGGTCGCCTTTTTAAAAGAAAGGTACAATCTATCTACTAAATTTCTAGCATGGGTTTTATATGTTGGATAAAGGACATCCGGTACAACAATAACAACATTATCTGTTCTCCCTAGCGCATATTCAAGCGCATACAAATATTCTTTTTCTAAATTAACCGCTGGCGAGTTCATAAACACCCCACCCCCTAAAAAACCATCAAATAAAACATCCAGCGCCTTTTTAAATCGTTTTTGGTTTTTGATTTTTGTATTTATAAATACTTCATTTATCCGCAAACCGTTTTTTACATAAGAATATTTCTCAATTTTATTCTGGCATTCTTTGTTGCTCACCAAAGACAAAATACCCGAAGGCAATCCAAGTTGGCTCGTCATGTTTAAAATTTCCTTCATGTAAATCAACGCTCCGCTGGTAAACCCTTCATGAGACAAAATATTAACGTCTAAAAACGCGACTTGTTTTTCATTAAAATTTTTTTTAAAGTCCACCATGATATCTATTTTTTTAAATAAATAGCTACAAAAAAAATAATTATATTGAGTCTTGTTAGAATAAATTATCAAACTCTTTTTTTAAAATAGCCAATCTAGAAATTATTTCTTTAGCCAAACTTTCGTTTAAATTAGGATTTAAAGAATATATTCTTAAAGCCACCATCGGCTTACCGGTTAATGTATAAAAAGACGCCGACGATTTACTAATAGCGATGCCATTTTTACTCATTGTCTTATTTTTAAAGATCCAATCAGCGAAACCACTAGTGTATGTAGTGTTAACCATTAACAAATCATCGTTTTTTAATTCTTTTTTATAAGTCTTATTTGGAATCACTCCGGGTGGATAACAACGTATAAATATGTCACAACCGTAGCTCTTCTTATTAGCGAGATACAAACCTATATTTTCATATTTAGCTAATTCTTCACGCATTACAGAAGACATTTCTAACGAATGCCCTAACAGGGTCTGGAAACCTTCAATTCCTAATGTCTGCATCGTACACCATGTAGCAAGCATGTTAGCGGCCGATCTTGAGGTTTCCAGAGTAAAAATTCCAGGGTTATAAGCGAAATCGTCATGAAATAATGGTGTCATTATTTTCATATCACGACGTAATAATTCAAAATCAGTTTGATTTTTAACTATTATCATGCTAGAAACATAGGGCGTATATCCCGTTTTATGAAAATCAACACCAAATGAATCAGCATAATTAATTTTTTTTATCAAGGATGAAATTTTTTTAATTTTAGCTAATCCATTATTACTAAATCCAAGAATATTTTTTTTAAAATCATAGCTATTAAAGTTAAGATACGCCCAACCAATAACACTATCTACATGTATATGGGGTCTATATTTAAGATCGAATTCTAAAACTAACTGTTCTCGTATCTTATAAATCGACTCAATATCGTCTATGGCCATATTAGACGTTGTTCCGCCAGAGACTTCTATACAAGCAATTTTTTTGCCGCTAGCCAGTGCTTGCCGGCAAACTTTTTTAAAATCGTCTATCTTCATCGTTTGATCAATATTGGTTTGAACCTGAATATAATTATTTTGGCCAATGCCAAGCCAATTCGCTGAAGTTTTATGACAATAATGAGACGCGCGTGATCCTATAACAACTAAATTATTATCATTTACGCCCTTAGTAGCATGATCCGGAGCCGCTTTCATCATTCCTATTTTTAAGGCATAGAGATTGGTTCCCGTACCACCAAAAGTAAAGACACCAGCCGCTTTATTAAAATCATAGCCAGCTAACTTAGATAAGGCGCTTGCACAAGAAATTTCTGCATCAAGCACAGAGGCGGCGTCTTCGCCAGTAACACCATTTGGCATATAAAGAGAGACGGCCACAAAAGTTGCCAAATAAGAAAAACTAGGCAAAGGTATAACATTTTTTACCATAAAAGGGTCGTTAGCCTTTACAGACCCCTGGAGATATTGCTTTATTTGAGTTAATAATATTTTAAAATTATTATTAACTTTCAAAGGCATCTTTGATTCCAAAGCAACTTGGTAAAGAGTTCGCCTGTCAATATTAGAGTCATAAATCGGACCATTTCCTTGCTCAGATATAACGCTCTTAATAGCAGCATCCAACAAATTGACTAATTTATTAGCATTTCCCCCATTCGAGGAAAGAAAATATTCACTTCTTAAAAAATTAATTATTCTTTTATATCCATTCATAAATATCCACTCACAAAATCTTTATAAAATTAATTTTTCCTTTTTGCAGAACATCGCCTGGCGATAAGACAAAACCAGGGTCAGAAACAACCTTACTGTTCACCTTAACTCCACCTTGTTGAATAACGCGACGAGCGTCAGAATTGGAAGTTGAGAGACCGGATTCTGTCATTATAGTTACAAGGTCACGTTTAGACGAGGTAAATTCTAAAATCTTTTTCGGCACCTCTTTGTTAGAAATTGTCTTAATAAAATAATCTTCGGCTAAATGAGAATCTTCTTCGGAGTGGTACATCCTTACCATTTCGCCCGCAAGCAATACCTTGTAGCTACGCGGGTTCTTTCCCAATTTAATATCACGCTCGTAGCCTTTAATAATATCGATATCAACGCGTGTCAATAAAGTGAAATATTTAATGATAAAATCATCCTTCATCGACATGATTTTGCCGAACATATCGTTTGGCGAATCAAAAAGATTAACAGTGTTACCATAACTCGAGCTCATCTTCCTGCCATCCAACCCCTCAATAATAGGATTGGTCATAATATCCTGAGGCTCCTGTTTATATAACTTCTGTAAATCGCGACCAGTCAATAAATTAAAACGTTGGTCTGTTCCTCCCAATTCTACATCAGCTTTTATTTGAACAGAGTCATATCCCTGCATTAATGGATAAAGAAGTTCTCTTAATGATACCCTTTTGCCGATAGTTAACCTCCTATTGATATTATCTCTGGATATAAACTCATTTAAAGAAAAAATATCGGCCTGACGCCCAATTTCCATATAAGAAAGTTTACTTAACCATTTACTATTATAATAAATTTCCGCCTCTTCTATATTAATGATTTTACTCGCCTGTTTTATATATGACTGAAGATTTTCGTTAATACTTTCTTCTGACAACATTGGCCTTTCACCGTCTTTATCAGAGGTATCTCCAATTAAACCGGTAAAATCACCAATTATAAAAACTATCTTATGACCTAATCTTTGAAAATCCCTGAGTTTTAATAAGGGTATGGTTCTGCCAAGATGGATGTTCTTGCTCGTCGGGTCGATTCCGAGCTTTACCCGTAACTTTTCCCCACTTAATAATTTCTCCTTTAAATTTTTACCATCTATAATTTCTTCAACCCCTCTAGTTAATAATTGTTCAATTTGCTTATTCATAAAATATTATTTAAATCTTCTAAATTATACTTTTTAAACTGATTCCGCTAAAATAATGGCGTAATCCGGTAATAGATAGCCTGCTAATTTTGGTGATATACGATAAACTATTGAACCAATATAATTAGCTATTTTTTCCCAACCATGAATTTTTCCTTTATAATACTCGGATTTCTTTAAATACTCGAACACGTTCGTATATTCAAAATTAATAATTTTAAAACCGGATTGTTCAATTAATGTTTTTAAACTTCTGCTATTATAGGAATTAATATGCCCTACCTTATCTTCTAACATCTTTTTTAGCTTTCCTCCGTTAAAAAAATTTATTAGCCGAAAATCAAGATTGTCTTCAAGTGGTACTTTAAAAATACAATATTTAGAAATTCTATTAATTTCTTCCAAGGCATCGCTCGGATTGCTTAAATGTTCAAGAACATCAATCATTAAGACTAGATCAACGGACTTATTCCGGAGAGATGTTTCTTTTATATCTTCATTTAAACAAATCTTCAAATCTGGGTTATTTTCCTTTTGGACAGATAACATTCCCGGACTGAGATCAATGGCGTATTTTACAACATCAACCTTGTATATTTTTTTTATGTATATAGCAATAGTTGAAAGTATTAATCCCGCGCCGCCGCCAACATCAAGAATAGTAATCATTTTACCACCATGCCTCCTTAAAAGATAATCAACTGATAGCAAAATTTTTTCCGATTTCCAGAACGAATCTTCCTCGTGCAAGGTTGGATTATTTAATTGATACTGATTAGATTTATAAAAATCTGTGATTTTTTCTTTTGATTTATTCATCTCTTTAACTTATTATAAACTATTTTTAACATATATTCACTCTTTTTTCAATCTTTCTTTAATAATCACTTCCTGGTATGAGTGCCTCTGTAATACAATTAAAAACAAAACCTTAATAATTATTTTTTTATCTAGACATTAATTAATTTTTAACCAATATTAAATAAAAAATATAATTTAATAATTTATCGCTTGACAAAATAATCAAAAAATATTGACAATTACCAAGATATCTGGTATAATTTAATTATACTAACAATAGTTCTTTAAAACGAATATAAACGAAAATATAAACGAAAAATAGATAAATCATGAAAAAGTTATTAGTTTATTTTTTCCTGGCCTTTATAGTAATGGCTTGCGAAAAGGATGAAGAACCATTAAAACTGGTTACTCCTCCGGCAAATGTTCCTAAGGACACAACGAAAATAGTTCCTAAGGACACGACGAAAATCACGCCCAATGACACGATTACACCTGGCGATACGACAATAGCGCCAATAGATACGGTAATCGTCCCTATCGACACGCCGATTGTGCCTATCGATACCCCAGTGGTCATAGCACCCGACTCGGTTAAAGTAACTATTTCCATAGATGTGCCGAAATATTGGTTTAATGGAAAGTTGCTGTCTTACAAACCAATAGTGATGTCTGCAACGATAATAAACAGAAATGTCACGCCTATAAAGTGGGCTGGAGGGAACGACGTTTATGACAGTATTGTTTCTTTTAACGTAAGCAAGGCGGATGCCGATCTCTATGGAGCAAATGTAGAAATTAGTGTCGCAAGCGTTGGTTGTCCCGGACAATGCAACTCATCAAGTGAATACTCCGGCGACACGATTATCTTAAACTGTAACTTAAAAGAAAAAACGGAATATCGAGGTATAAAATATACCTGGCATAAATAATTCCGACAAAAAAGCCATTCTACAAAGAATGGCTTTTTAATATGCTTACGCTTTTTTAAAGACCAAGAATTAGTGATTTTGAAGGGGGATATGTTAAATATTCTCCTTTTTTGTTATTATATTAATATGAACGAATTATTATTAAAATTCATTAAATCTAATTTTAATAAGCCGGGTAGCGCTTTAGATTTGGGTTGCGGCGCTGGCGATGATATTAATAATTTAAAGCACCTGGGCTGGGATACGGAGGGTGTAAATTTGCCTGAAGTTGACTTAAACTTTTTCTACAAATCAAAAAAAAAATTTGATTTAATTTATTCTAATTATGTTTTGCAATTTATAAAAAATAAAGATGAATTTTTAAAAACTTGCTACAATAATTTAAAAAAGGGTGGCTACTTATTTATTTCCACTTTTGACAAAAGCGACAAAGTTTTAAAAAATACCTTCGAAAAACAAGATTTATTTGATATTTTCAATAAATACTTCATTAATATTAAGATAGAAAAAACCAAAATAAAAGATAATCATGAGCCCATCGGTTCCCATAACCATATCGTCTTAGTATTAACGGCTAGAAAATAATAATTAAACCCTATTTAAAGAAACTCCCTGGGATTAAACAAAAATAGAGTTGCATGTGAACTCTATTTTTGTTTTTTTGATTTTATATTCAATAATTAATAGTAGCATCCCGGATTGCCGCCGACGCCGGCTTCGCCGCTATGACAGCCCTGATCCCAATTATCGACAATTGAAATGCTGATACTATAACCGGTGGCTTTCTTGACGTAATAATGATAAAAAGTATGCGGTTCGCTGGCCAAAGGCCGTCCGTCTTCGCCGGTAATCAACTGAATATCGCCGTCGCCCCAGTTGATGATAATCTGTTTCAGAGGCTGTTGTTCCTTATCGATTTTGGTATTGAAAGTCAGGGTATAAACGCCGCTGGCGGAAACCGCTATTTGGCCGCTGGCCGGAACGGGCAGGCCGTTTCTCTTTATATTCCCCAGTTGCGGCTTGACCGCGCAGAAAGCGTTCGAATCGCCGCGATAGGCGCCGACTCCGCCGCATAATCCCGGGGCAGTGTCTATTGATTCCCATTTAAATCCCGGAGACGAAACAACTGGTATCTGGTAAGTGCTACCGGAATATTCATATTGAGCATAACGGTTATAAAACAAGGTCTTTAATATATTCCGGCTGTCTATATTGTTAATAGGTTGCTTCTCGTAGGTATACAATGGATCATTATTACTAGTTCCCCATAACGGCGTACAGACACCGAAACCGCCGGCGGCACAGCTTTCTTTATTGATATCATAGGCCGTCGTCGCGCTGTGATAGATACAAAAGACATTAGGATTAAGACTGCATTGACCGATATTGTAACAGCCGGAATCTACCTGATTGGTGCCGTCGGAATTAAAGGAACAACCGTACGGTCGGCCGGCCAAAGTCGTTTCGTTATTCTTGTTGGAATATTGGTTGCGCAGATAAATTTCCGACTGATCCGATAACTGAAAATTGCTCGGAAACACGGCCGCGCCGAACGGCACGTCTTCGCGATTGCGGCCGTAGCGGAAAATCCGATCCTCGTAAGAAACGCCACCGACATTACTGCCGAAGAAAGCGGGCGTAGTGGTGGGGAAAAGAGAATTGCGGCTGACGCGATCCGTCCAGGCTTTATTGTTCCCCTGGCCGTCGACCAGTTGCGCGAAACGGTTACAGCGGACGCGCGCTATTTTTTCTGGGTCGGGGCTGGTAATGAATTTCAACTGGTCTTCTTTGCTCATTCCTTTCTCGAAGACGGCGACGGGCGGAGAAAAATTATTGGCTTCGTCTATGCCCGAGCAGGGATAATCCGCGGGACAGTTCGCGCCGGCGGCGATATCTTGTTTGGTCAGCGTACCGTCATAAGGCATCCAGGCTTCGGAAGAGAAAGGTAGACTGCAACCGGATTTGTCGCCGAAATCACTTAAATTACCGACACTGCCGGCCAATTTAATCCGATCGCCGACTTTCGGGACGCAGTAGAGCCGGGTATCATAGCGATAATTGCCGGTACTACCGGTACGCTCGACGGTTTTTATAGCCTCATAATTGGCGCAGTTGCCGCAGTAAGTCGGGCATTGCGCAGTTAAGCGCGAGCAGGAAGAAACGCCGGGCAGAGCCTCGCTGGGCAGGACGCCGGAGTCGAAAATCTTAACGGTCTTAATTTTTTCCGCCAGCTGGAAATTACCGTTTACCTCCGTGCAATAATAAAGCGGCGCTTTTCCTTTATAACCCAGATTGGTCTGGCCGGAACTGATGGAACTAATCTGATCAATCGGATACCAGAGCGCGCAGACGCGGGGATTTAACGGATCATACTGTAGGCAATAACCGTATAAGCCGTCTTGAATGACGTTATTATTATAGGAAGCGCAGGATAAACTGCTGTCTTCCGGATACAGGCGGCAGTCCTTGGCGACGTAATTCCGGCTTTCGTTTTCCGTTCCGTCTTCGTTATAGCTATTGCCGATTTTCAGAACCGGTTCGATATTAATATCGTCGAAATAAATATTTTTCTCACTGCCTCTTAACGAAGTCAGAAAAATATTGATATAGCGGACTCCCGAACCGGAAATGTTAAATTTATGGACGCGGCGCTCCCAACCGTTTGGCGCTTCGTCTGTAAAACTGAATAAAGTGGTGCTATTATCATCGTCCGCATCAGTAATAATCACTTCCGCCTGACCACCGGAACCTTTAGTGCTCACCAGGTAATTAATATAGTAGTCCTGTTGCGGGGTTATTCGAACGGACGCGCCGGATGCGAGCGGCGATATCTGGTAATTCCCTGGCACTTTCAGGAAACCTTTCCCCTGTGCCGGATAATCGGTCGGCGAACCTTCCGGCTCCAGCACCAGGACTTCCGCGTTCAGATTCTTTTCAAAATTGCAATCTTGGCCATCCGGCTGGCGGCAATTAAGGCTGATATCCGCGGTTTCAAAATCAAAATGCGCGTCGGTATTAATGCCGACTTCCCGCATCGCGCCCAGATCATACCGATTTATCAAAGTATAGCCGGATAAATTTTTATTATTTTCCAAGTTAAGCCCGGAGGAATTACTTTGGGAAGAAGAAATCGTTGCCGAATTGGCGCATTCGTTCTTATCGTTGAGCTGATCGCATTCGCCTACGGCGTAGCAGGTCTTCTGTTTGGTAGTCGGGTTATAGCTATAAGTGACGCAGTCCAGCCATTTCGCGCAGGTTCTGTCCGGCTGAACTTTTATTAATTGGTTGGCCGTGCAGGAGCCTTCATCTCCGGAAACGCAAGCGGCCGGTGCCTGATTATCAAAACTGGCGTAAGCGTTCCAGCTGGAACTTAAATCCGATCCGGAAACGCCGGTCGCCAAACGCTCGTTAAATAAGACGCAACCATTGTCGAATTTGACTGAACCATTACAGCTCTTCTTATCGACTTCCGTCCGTAACTGGTAATCGGTAATCAATTCCTTTATTTCGATAATCTTCCCTTCCGCGCCACCGCTTAAAAGCGCCCGGCTGTTGTTGCGGGAGTTGAAAATAATCGGCTGATTGGCGCCGGCGGCCAGAGCCAGCTGGGTAACCGCCGCTCCGAAAGTATTATTGTTTCCGAGACGGTTGACTTCGCTTGAAAATGTTAAGGTCGCGGCACCGATGGCGCCACCGGCTGATTTGGTTGTCAGACTATAAAGTTTATTCAGCTTCAAGTATATCACTTGTTGATCGGCGGCCGGAGTCTGGCCGTTCCATTTCTCGCTCGTGGTATTACCCCAACCCTCGCGACTGCCGGAAATTAATTGAAAATTGGCGTTATAAACGACATTCGGCGAAAACTTGCTTACCGGATCGATATATTCCGTACAGCCGGAAGCGTTCGCGTCGCAAAGTCCCGCTTCTTTATTCGGCGTCGGCACCTGTCCGCCCGCGCCGCCAAAACCGATAGTTTTAAGATAAGAGAAAGAACAGGGGTAATCGTTATTATCAACCAAGCAGTTCTGACCGCCACAATCGGCGTTAGTCGAACAAAGCGCGCCGGTTTTTTCCGCGCCGTCAATATTGGTGTTATTGTTTAAATCGCAACGCATAACCGGAATCCTGTACCAGGCTTCGCCGGGATTGGCCGGATCGTTGCTTTCCCGATAAATACAAATATCATTGCCGGGATTGCGGAAATAATTCAGACCGCTGTCATCCGCGTTCCGCCATTCTTCGCAACCGACGCTCGTCGACTCGCATAAAATATTATCATAAAGATTAGGATTGTTCTTTCTAAAGACATCGGACCAGACCGTTCCCTGGCCGCTGGCCTGCCCTAAGCGGCTGCAACCCAAATCAGTGGCGTTACACTGTTTGGTCGTGTCATAAACGGCATAAAGCGCGCTATCACCGGCGACCTTAACGCAATCTGCTTCATCTCCGTCGCAAACTCCATTATTATTAGTGTCATTCCAAACTCCCGCTCCGGTCGGCGCATAATTTTTGGTATCAATCATCTGTTCGCAACCGACGGACGAATTCGAGCAAAGCGTCGTAAACTTATGAAGATTATGTTTTAGATTGCCCCGATCGGAATATTGGGCACAGCCGAGATTATAATCGGCGCCCTGATAATTATCAGCGATATCGTAATAACAAATATCCGGAATCCGGCTGGAATTCTTTATCAGATAATAACGTTCCGTGATTTCCGATAGAACGAAATTGTCCAGGAAGAAAGAATTGTCCGCGCTGATTACGAGTATTTCCTTGGCGCCAACTTTATGATTGAGATTATCAAGGTTCGCCTGATAAACCTGCCACTCGCCGCCACCCTTAATTGTCAGGTTGCCGCCAGAAAAATAAGTTTTCTCGTTAGTTTCGGTATTTAAGAAATAAATTTTTAAGTTAGTGTTAGCGGCGGCATTGGCCAGGAACTTAACGGTGTAAGCCGAACCTTGTTTAACCAAACCGCCAACCTTCACCTGCGCCGCCAGACTGTCACCAGCTAAAATCTGCTCCAATAAACGTTTCTTGGCGATTGGCGCGCCGGCGTCGGTGCCAATCGAATTGGCGCAGGCGATATTATTATCATACTGCAAAGAATGTCCATTTTTATTATTGGAAATATTACTGACGCTTATGCCGCCCGCGCAGTTGGAACTCCAGCCGCCTAAACCTTTTTCAAAATCATAAGAAGCGGCCAGACGGACATTACTGCCGCCGTTACCGTTATATTCGCGGCAACCGTTAGCGGTCGCCTGACAGGTCTTCCCTTCACCGGGAATCGCCTGATAAACGCAGGCATTCTGGATCGCGTCCCAGATACCGCCGTTCCGACAGGTATAACAATTATTTCCCTCCCAATGTTTGTCCGCGCCGACGCAAGCTGTCTGAACCAAAGATTTATCGATATTTTTTTCGCTCATCCGGTAGGCGTGGCAGTTATCGGAACAGGTTATCGTCCGAGCCGTTAGATGATAAGCGACATCGCCGGCGGCATTATAGAATTCACGGCAATCGGCGTTGAATTCCGGATCGCCGACCGGCAGATTATAAATCCGGGCATTGCATAAAGAGCTGTCGTCGGAAGTTACTTCGGGAGTGCCGACCGTGTTCTTCTTTAAATTATAAACTTTCAGCTGATAGCCGTTCCCCGTTCCTTCCCAGGAATAAAAACTGGCGCAAGCGGTCGGGCTCGGCTTAATACATTGTTTCAAACTGGTATAATATTCCCTTTGCTCCCCGCCCGCCGCCAGCGTATCTAGATTGGTGAATTCACTGCAACCGGCCGCGTCAGCATTACATGTCACGGCTTTAGCCGGAATCATATTTTCTGAAGCCGCTGAATTAAAATAACCTTCCTTGGAAATGTAAACATCATAGCCCAGACATTCTGTCGGACAATAATCATTATCGGTCACTTTGGCCGGAACAGTAAAGCTGTCTTTGGTATTCTTGAATAACTCGCAACCCACTTCTTCTTTATTGCATTTGCGGGCATAATTAGAGCAGATGGCCGGCGCGTTTTCTTTCAAGCGATAATCCTTGCTGGCGCTAATGGCATCCTGATAACAGGTATTTTCCAAATACGGCGGTAATATCTTTTCCCGAATCTTAAATGAACCGTAAGAAGCGTAACCGGTGTCCCAGCCGCTCATTTCCAATTTCAAATTCTTCAGATAAAAAGTAACCTGGCCGCTTCCGGAACCAACCAAGCCGAAACCGGGAGCGTTATAAGAAGTGGCTGATGGACGGGTAATATTTAAATGTTGCCAGCCGTTCTTAGTCGCCGTCGTTTTAACGAAACCGTCGCCAGCGGCACCGATAAATAAACTGACGCTGTCACCGGCGGTCAAATAGACATCGACACTGAGAGTGTAAGCTTGTCCGGGAATAACCTGAAAATTGGCGGGCACAAACGGTTGGCCGGTAGAAGAAACCAAACCGCCGCCGGAAGAAACTTCCAGTTTCATGGCTTTTCCGCTGGCGCCACCCGGCTCTAGCGCCGCGTTGACAACCGTCGTTCGAATATTGCCGGTCAAAAGCCAGTCGCCAAGGCTGGCTCCGGTCGTGGAAGCGCCGACTTCCTCATTGGCGAAATCGGAATCCATTATCAAATTGCCGCCCCAAGTCGGTTTGACGCGTATCAATTCGGAACAACCCTCATCTTTGCTGTTGCAGGAACTGAGATTCTTATTCAAATATAAAATTTTATTTTCATCCCAGGCAACGGTTCCGGTCGAAGTAGCGTAAGCGCCGGACAAGGAATAGCGCCGGCAACCGGCATTTTCCGGACTGCAATCGCCGTAATTCAAAGTATTCTCCAAATAAGAAACTGCCTGCCCGGAAGTAGTATTAACGAAGGCCTGACAGGTATTGTAAATTGGCCGGCAGGAATCGGCGTTAAAATTCCAGGTTCTTTTTTCCTCGTCGCAATAGCCGTAAACTTCGCAACTGCCGTTTTTATTTTCTTTCAGACAAGTTTGCTCGTCGGCGCAATAACCGTCGGCGCGAACGATATTAAGTTCGCTTAAAGTATCCGCCACTCCGGCTTGGCCCTTAATCCCCGGGGTAACGGTCTTGCTTAACAGCTGGCCGCCGACACCCTGCTTCTTACAATAATTAAGCGGCGCTTTCAAAACCCAGTTCGGGTCGATTAATCCCTGACACCAACCCTGGTCGCGCGTATTAAAATCCGAACTAAACTGATTATATTCATCGCTCAAATCAAAACAAGAAACCATATCCATCAGAGTTACCTTTTTAGGATTATCCGGATCGGCGTAAGCTTTCTCCACCGCTATTTCCCAGCCAATAGGCAGAATGCGATATTTACGCAAAATCGAAAGATTGCGCAAAGAATAGCTATTCGTATAACTGTCGCCGCGTTTATCGTCCGTCAATTTCCAGTCGCTGTTCAGATAACCGTCTTTCAAAGCTTCCGCCACGGTCTTCTTTTCGGAAATTCCCTGCATGAAACTGCTATCGATTACGCAATTATCCGGTCCGGGATTGGCCGGATCAGAACAAATGGAAAGTTCCGCTAAAATATCGTAATCCGCCCGCACGCCGAATTTCGGCTTGATCAAAGTACTGGTTATTTCCTTAACCGTCGCTTCCCCGTAAGCAATATTCGGATCACTTTCAAAATTGCCGACGATACTGCCGTTTTCACTGCCGGTATTTTCACTGCCAGTGCCACTATTGTTTCCAGTGGTGGTACTTTCGGTAGTGCCGCCGGTAAAATCACCGGTTTTAATCGAAGTTTTTAACGCGCTTAAACTATAAGTTTTATTGGGATCGGTCGTTTTCTTGGCCAAATTACGCAATAGATTATCGAAAGAAGAAATATATAATTGATTAAGAAAAATATTGGCGGAGTCAATTAAAATATCGCCGGTCGTCTTGCCGAAATTCGCCTGTCTGATGGCGGTCGCCTCGTCTTTCGCTCTTTGCGCTTCGCCGGGCGTACCGGATAATTCTCCGGCGATATCCCGGACGTCGGTCCAGCCCTTGCCGGTCATGTAATAGCTATTTCCGACAGTCTTAGTTTGATTTTCCGTGTTGGCCAAATCCGCTTGCGCCAAAAAATGGATACCGACATCGTTGGAACGAGGATCAAAAACATTAACGAACTCATCGAGATAGTTTTCATCCCGCAGATCGGCCATCTTCTTATTGATGTCGTCTCCCCAGTTCTGGACCATTTCCGAGAAGGTACAATTAGGCCCTTGGGGTCGGGTTTGATCGACTAGACCCAAACCGATTCTCAATTTAATAGCTAGAGAAGAGGGTTGGCAGACATTGAAGGAAGGAGAAAGATTTTCATTATTTCTCGTTCCCGACCAGGCCGGATTGGCAACGCAACTAGTGTTTGCCTCATCGCATTGATCCAGACAAGCGGTGTAATTAGCCGGGTCGACTGAACTGGCGGCTTCAGTATTACTGCATTGGCTCGTGCAACTGTCGTATTTGCTCGCGCAGTCGGTTCCCGATGATGTTGTCAAATTATTAATAAAATTTTCTACGAATTGGCCAGCGGCTTCATCACCGATTTGTTCCAGATAACTACCTAGATCCTTAGTAATGAATAACGGCTTCTGTCCTTTTCCGCCCGAGCCGAGATAATTGGCGGAGTCATAGGCGATCTTATTAAGCGCCGTACTCAAGGTTCGTTGGAAAGCGATGGAACCGGCTTTCTGCAGAACGGTCGTAATGACTTTGCCCACTTTATCCCAGACCAATTTCGGAATATCGGCCACCAGCATTTGAGCGTGCGCTTGTCTTACGGGAATGAAGACGGAACCGAAAACTATAAACAGAAGAAATAATAAAACAACCGCTTTTTGCTTACCGGGCAGGCCGCTGTTTTTTAGCCGAAAAAAATTTTTCATTTTATTGTTGATTTTGACTCTGATTCTTTAAAGTCTCCTGATAACTATTCATCAGATCTTCATCACTAATCTTATCCAGTTCTTCTTTCTTTGCCCCGCTTTGAATCATTAACTGGCGCAAAGCCGGAGCGTCTATTTGCCCGTTCAAAATATTGCGCAGTTGTTCCTCGTCGAGTCCGGCTGAATTCAGAACTTCCGACGAAGTGGCGACCGAACTAAATTCCTGATTGATAATCGCGCCGCTGGAAGTGGCGATCTGTATTTCCGTCGGAACATTGCAATTCTGCCCCTGCGGACAATTCGGGTCGGTTCCGCTGGCGATTTCTTTTTTATCGGTCAGGCCGTCACTGTCGGTATCTTCCAGGTACGGCGAAGTTTTATAGTTATAAATTTCTTCGTAATCGGTCAGGCCGTCGTTGTCGGTATCCCGATTTTTTAAAACATCGATATAATCGGTCGTCGTCGTGCTTACGGTCGTTTTATCGCCGCCAGCCTGATAATTGAACGGCCGAAAAATTTGCGCGCGCAACTGTAAGACGCCGAAAACAAAAATTAAGACTCCCAGAGACGCTAAAATCACGACCGCGGTTTTTTGCGGTTTCGGTAAACCGTCCGAATCGAAATTCGGACGTTTTTTTTCCGGCAGATTATCAAACGGCATAAGAGACAAGAATCAATTTAGCGTTTTAATTGACTTTATTATACCACAAACGGCGCGAAAGCCGCAAATAATTTTTGCCAATCAGTCAGCGCTAATTCTTCGGCGCGAATCTTCGGGTCGAACTGCTGTTCGACCAGAATATTTTCCACGATTTTCGCCTCGATTTTCAATCCGCCCGCCAGATTATTCTTCAACATTTTACGTTTGGCGCTGAAGCCGATTTTCACCAATCGAAAAAAACGCTTGTCTTTCTCCCGTTGGCCGACGACCGTCGGGAAAAAACTGTCTTTGACCATTAACTTTATGATCGCGCTGTCGACTTCCGGTTCCGGCCAAAAATTACCGGCTTTGACGGTTCTGATTATTTTCGGATCGGCGTAATACTGGACGGAAATTGCCAGGACGCTCATCTCCGGGGGGAGCGCCGCAATCCTTTCGGCCACTTCTTTCTGGAGCATTAAAGTCAAAGACCGGGGTTTATGTTCTGCCGTTAAAAATTGGCGTAAAAAAATCGAAGTAATATTATAAGGTAGATTGGCGACGATTTTATAATCCTGCCCGAACAGATAAGCGTCTGCCCTAAATCTTAAAATGTCTTCGTTAACTATCTCGACGTTTTCTATATCCTGCGAACCGACGCCCATCTGCAGATAATCCGCCAATTTATCATCCAGTTCAACCGCGATAACTCTTTTCACTTGGCGCGCGAGTTTGGCGGTCAAGAAACCCAAGCCCGGACCGATTTCCAAAACCGTATCCGTCGGCTGTAAATCCGCGGCGGCAATTATGTCATCGTAAATTTTTTCATTGATTAAAAAATTCTGGCCCTTGGAACGGGCCGGTTTTATGTCTAACAGACGACAAATTTCTCTGGTTTTAACAAGTAAATCGGACATAAAGAACAACCCGCCTGTCCGGCGGATTATTTTTATTTAATGACAATATTCAATAATTTTCCGGGAATAAATATTTTCTTGATAACTTCCCCGCTCGCCAGCCATTTACTGACCACCGCGTCTTTTTGAGCCGAAACAAAGGCCTCTGTCTCGGAGATATCGGCCGGAACCACGAGAGAACCGCGTAATTTTCCGTTAATCTGGATAACCAGATTGACCGTCTCATCTTTAATCAATTCCTGATTATACTGCGGCCAAGCGGCTTTAAAAATACTTTCTTTCTTCCCCGATTTTTCCCATAATTCTTCGGCTAAATGCGGCGCGAAAGGAGACAAAATTCGCAAAAGACTGCTGAACTCTTCGGAATTCAAAGGCCGAATATTGTTTTTATTCTTATATTCCGTTAATTCGTTGGCTAGAATCATTAAAGCGGAAACGGCGGTATTCAAATTAAAATTTTCAATATCGGCGCCGACTTTTTTTATGGTCTTATGGAGAAGCGACTCTATTTTCCGCCGGCTGGCCGCATCTTCCGACCGCGCCGCTGGTCCTTTTTCTAAGTCGTCAGCCAGATTAACTATTTTTTCCAAAAATTTACGCGTACCGACCAGACCATTAGTATTCCAATTGACCGCCTGATTGAACGGACCCATAAACATCTCATAAAGACGGAGCGAATCCGCGCCGAACTTCTCTACCATATCATCGGGATTAATGACGTTTCCCCAGCGCTTGGACATCTTCCGTCCGTCTTCGCCCATAATCAACCCGACGTGCTTCAATTTGGTGAACGGTTCACTGTAGCTTACCGTCCCGATATCGTATAAAAATTTATGCCAAAAACGGGCGTAAATCAAATGTCGGGTCGCGTGTTCGGCGCCGCCGACATAAAAATCAACCGGCGACCAATATTTTTCTTTTTTCTTGTCGACTAATTCCCGGCTGTTTTCCGGATCAATATACCGTAGATAATACCAACAGGAACCGCCCCATTGCGGCATAGTATTGGTTTCGCGTTTCGCCGCGCCGCCGCATTTAGGGCATTTAACGTTAACCCAGTCGGTAATCGCGGCCAAGGGCGATTCACCCGTTCCGGTCGGCTCATAACTTTCGACTTCCGGCAATAGAACTGGCAGATCTTTTTCCGGAACCGGCACAACGCCGCATTTTTCACAATGGATAAGAGGAATCGGTTCACCCCAATATCTTTGCCGGGAAAAAACCCAATCTTTTATTTTATAGTTTATCTTGGCCGCACCCGTCTGATTATGTTCCAGCCAAGCCGTCATTCTCAAACGGGCGTCCGCGGAAGCCAAACCCGTAAATTTGCCGGAGTCAATCAGCGCGCCGTCAGCGGTATAGGCCCCGTCTTTATTTGGAATGTCGCCGCCGCTGGGAATGATAACGGTCTTAATCGTCAACCGGTATTTCCTGGCGAATGCGAAATCTCTTTCATCATGTGCCGGAACGGCCATGACTGCCCCCGTGCCGTAGGAATTTAAAACATAATCGGCGATAAAAATCTTAACCACTTCATTATTAAAAGGATTAATCGCGCTGACACCCTCCAGAATTACGCCTGTTTTTTCTTTATTCAAATCCGTCCGTTGTAGATCGGTCTTATTTTTTACCGCGGCCAAATATTCTTCTACGGCCGGCCAATTTTTAATCAGCGGCCGCAAATCGGACACCAGTTTATTCTCCGGCGCCAGAACGACATAGGTACAGCCGAAGATAGTGTCGACGCGGGTCGTAAAAACTTTTATAAATTTATCGTCCGCCGCTTCGCTCTTGATCTTAAAATATATTTCCGCGCCCCGACTGCGACCAATCCAGTTTCTCTGCATTTCTTTAATCGATTCCTCCCAGTCCGGCAGTTTCTCTAAATCATTAAGCAGACGTTCGGCGTACTGCGTTATTCGCAAAACCCATTGCCGCATCGGTTTCTGCTCCACCGCACTGCCGCAACGTTCACAAAGGCCGTTTTCCAAGTCTTCGTTAGCCAACCCTGTCTGGCAAGAGGGGCACCAATTGATCGGTTCGAATGATTCATAAGCCAGTCCTTTCTTCCACATCTGCAAGAATATCCACTGTGTCCATTTATAATATTTCGGATCGGTCGTATTCACTTCCCGCTCCCAATCATAGGAAAGACCTAAAATTCCCAGCTGCCTCTTGAAAGTGGCGATATTTTCGTCGGTAGCTTTCCGGGGATGAACTTTATTTTTAAGGGCATAATTTTCCGCCGGCAGGCCGAACGCGTCCCAGCCCATCGGATGCAAGACATTATAGCCCTGCATCAACCGCCAGCGCGCAAAGATATCCGTCGCGATATAACCTTTGGGATGACCGACATGCAAACCGGCGCCGGACGGATACGGAAACATGTCCAAAATATAATATTTCGGTTTTTTTTCATCCTGACCGGTTTTATACAAACCGGTTTCCGTCCAAATCTTCTGCCATTTTTTTTCCAGTGCTTGATGATTATACATATTTATAATTCTAGCCCCACCGGCGCGTGATCCGAACCAAAAATTTTATCTAAAATATAAGCTTTTTTTATCATTCTTTTAAGTTTAGCGGACGCGCAGAAATAGTCAATCCGCCAGCCGACGTTGCGCGCCCGGGCGGCGGCGCGGAAACTCCACCAGGAATACTGGATTTTCCGGCGATTTTTCTCGCGGAAAGTATCAATGAAGCCGGCGGCCAAAAACTCAGTCAGCCAGTTACGTTCTGCCGCCGTGAAACCGGCACTTCCTTCGTTTCCCTTCGGCCGCGCCAAATCAATCTCCTGATGAGCGACATTAAAATCACCAGTAACCACTACCGGTTTTTTTCTTTCCAATTTTTTTATATATCTTAACAGCGCGTCATTAAACTCTAATTTATAATCCAGGCGCGACAATTCGGCGCCGGCATTCGGAAAATAAACATTCAACAGATAAAATTTAGCCAGTTCCGCGGTTTGGACGCGCCCTTCCCAATCAAATTTTTTTATTCCGATTCCTGATTTGACCGTTTTAACGCCCTTAAAATTTTCCCGCACCAAAATCGCCGTCCCGCTATAACCCGGCCGCCGGGCATGGTTCCAATATTCGGTGTAGGCCGCGAAATCAAATTCGGTCTGGTTCTTGGTTGCCGCGGAAATCTTTATTTCCTGAAGACAGAGGATGTCCGGCTTTTGTAACCGTAAAAAATCGGCCAGACCTTTTTTGGCTATCGCCCTGATACCGTTGATATTCCAGGAAATTATTTTCATAGATTGCGGCCAAAAATTATGTTATAATAATCTTATTATAAATATACTTGAATTATAGCGAAATCCGGCTGATTTTTCAATTCCTGATATTTAATCATTAACGCCCGCCGGTCGGGTATTAATTTTATGAGTCTGGACGAAAGAATAAAATACGCCGCCATGAAGGCGCGTCATCAAAGAATCCTTCTCCCCTGGTATAAAAAATGGTGGGGAATAATTATTTTAATCGTCAGCGGCCTTTTCTTGGCCCTGGTAATCGCTTCCGGCCTGTATGTCATCAACAAAATAAAAGAAATACAATCCGCCGAAACCTTAACAGCCAGCGCGCAGGCGCAACAGGAATATTTAGCGGCGATCAAGGGCGACGGCAGTAATTATTATCTGGGAAGTGATAACCCGCGTCTGACGATTATCGAATTCAGCGATTTTGCCTGTCCGTTCTGCCAGGAATCGGTAACGGGCCTGAAAAACGCGGCGGCCAATTATAAAGATAAAATTAAAATAGTTTTCCGGGACTATCCCTTGCACGAAAATTCCATCAATCTGGCGCTGGCGGCGCGCTGTGCCGGCGAACAGAGTAAATTTTGGGAAATGCATGACGAACTTTTCGCCAATCAGACGGAACTGAATGTCTCCAGCGACGGACTGACGGAGAAGTTGGCAACGCTGGCCGAAAAATTAAAATTAAATACCGAACAATTCAATACCTGTCTGACGGAAAGACGTTATCTGGAAAAAATCAAAAAAGATTTTGAAGATGGAGAGAAACTCCAAATCGAGGGCACGCCGACTTGGTTTATCAATAATAATGTTCTGACCGGTTATCTGCCGGCGGAAAAATTTGCCGAGCTGATATCCGGCTTACTTAAATAATATGGAACAAATCCGCATTCACGGCCGCGGCGGGCAAGGTGTCGTTACGGCGGCCGAATTGATAGCCATCGCCGCTTTCTACGAAGGATCGGAATCCCAAGCTTTTCCTAATTTCGGCGTGGAAAGAACCGGCGCCCCCATCCAATCTTTCGCCCGAATAAGCAACCAACCGATAGTCACTCGCGAACAAATTTACGCGCCGACCGTCTTGATAATCCAAGACGCAACCTTAATCGGTACGGTTGATGTTTTCAAAGGAACGGACAAAAATACAAAAATTATCATTAACTCTCCTAGAAATAACTGGCCGAATTTAAAATTAAAATCCCACCAGCTTTTCTTTTCGCCCGCCACGGAGATCGCTTTAAGAATTTTAGGAAAAAATATCGTCAACACCGTAATCCTAGGCGCTTTCGCGAAATATACCGGTTTGGTTTCCCCGGCCTCGTTAAAAAAAGCCATCCGGGAAAAATTCGCCGGCAAAGGCGAGGAAATAATCAAAAAAAATATTGCGGCCGTGGAAGAAGCTTACGGGATCGATTAAACTTTATGAAAAAAAACGCCAAAAAAATAAAGCTGATAACCGAAGCCGGGACTTCCCTGGCTAATAAAACCGGGCCTTGGCGGACACACCGGCCGGAAACCGATTACGAAGTCTGTATCGGCTGTTCTTTATGCTCTAAAATCTGTCCGGAGGGTTGTATTGAAATGGTTAGCTGTCCGGAACGCGGCGGCAAACTGAAACCGGCGACCGATTATGATTACTGCAAGGGCTGTGCCTTGTGCGTTCGGGAATGTCCGGTCAAAGCGATTAAAATGAAAAAAGATTATTAAATCAACCGGCTAATAAAAGCGCGTCAATTATGAAAAAGCAAAAACAAATACTGGAAGGTTCGCAGGCCATCGCCTTAACCGTCAAGAATATCAATCCGGCGGTGGTTTCCGCCTATCCAATAACGCCGCAAACGCATATTGTCGAAGATCTGGCGAAAATCAAGGCGGATGGAGAGGCTTCATACGAATATGTCCGGGCGGAAAGCGAATTCGCGGCCGCGTCCATTGTTTTGGGAGCGAGCGCGACCGGTGTTCGGGTTTATAGCGCGACCAGTTCCCAGGGACTTTTACTGATGACCGAGGTTCTTTTTAATATCGCCGGGATGCGCCTGCCGGTCGTTATGACCTGTGCTAATCGCTCCGTCTCGGCGCCGATAAATATCTGGAACGACCAGAGCGATGTGATGAGTATCCGCGACGCCGGCTGGGTTCAGTTATTCGCCGCCAATCATCAGGAAGCGGTCGACAGTCATATCCTGGCTTACAAAATTGCGGAAAAATTAAAATTGCCGGTGATGGTTAACGTTGACGGCTTCATCCTAACCCATTCCTATGAACCGGTAGTAATTCCCGAAGCCGCTTTGATTAAAAAATATCTGTCGGATTACCGGCCGGAAACCGGAACCTATCTCGATCCAGAGAAACCCGTGACTCTCGGCGCTTTTTTCACGCCGGAATACTATTTGGAAACCCGAGAAGCGTTACATAATGATTTATTAAAAAGCCTAGCGATCATAAAAAAGGAATATCGAGTGTGGCAAAAAATTTCCGGAATTAAAAATGGCGGCCGGGCGACAATCGATAACGGCTTAGTGGAATATTACGGTCCTAAAAAACCGGCGACAATCTTAATCGCGCTCGGTTCGGTCGCCGGCACGATTTTAGAAACTATCAAGAATAACCAATTGGCCGGAAAAGTTGGACTCCTAAAAATAAAAGTTTATCGCCCTTTTCCCAGTGAAGAAATAATTAAAATAATCGGCCGAGTGAAGAATATCGCTGTCATCGAAAAAGCCATCAGTCTCGGGCAGGCTGGTCCGCTTTACGGCGATTTAAAAACTGCCCTGAACGCCAACCTGTCCGGCCGGTTGAACATCAAAAATTATATCGTCGGCCTGGGCGGACGGGACGTCACGGAAAAAATGCTGGCCGATATAATCAAAGACGTTCCCCGAAAAAACAAGATTATAAAATTCCGCGGAAAAATATAAAGCGAAAAAAATATGAAGCTGTTTAACTTTTCGAAAATCGCCTTCGTCTTAATCTGCGTGTTCCAAATCGGCGGAGCTGTTGTTTTAAGCGGCGCGCCGACGCCCGTTTTCGCGGCCGAAAAGACCTTCGAAGCTCTAGAATTTACGCCTCAGGTTAAACTTCCCAATACCGACTTCGACGTCACCTCCCTGCCGACCGGCTCTTATAACCCCCAAACCGGCGCGATGACCAGCGATTTACTAGCCAAATATATTCAAGCTTTTTACAGTTACGGCCTGGCGGTCGTGGGAATCTTGGCGGCGATAATCTTAATGGCCGGCGGCGTCCTGTGGCTCACTTCAGCCGGTAACGATTCCAAAATCGCCCAGGCTAAGGAGCTGATTACTGGTAGTATCGTCGGTTCCATCATCCTTTTCGGCTCCTGGATAATTTTAAATACCGTTAATCCGGATCTGTTGAAATTAAAAACGATTGACACGACGCTAATAGCAAAAACGCCGGTGGACTCCTGTTGCGAATATGATATTCAAACTGCTAAACAAACCATTTCCAAATACGAATGCGAAAAGGCCAAGGGAAAATATTATGCGAGAGCCAAATTGACAACCAAGACCGGCGGCCAGAGTTTCTGCGCCGATAGCGGCTGTTGCCGGTGTAAAATCGGCGGTACTTTTCGCACTCTCTTTATATCCAATACTAATTGCGCCGACGAAAACGACGGCAAAGGCAAAGTTCTACCGGAAACCTGCGAAGCCGCGTGTGCCACCGCCGGCAAAATATCCGGTGATTTAAGCTGGGAAACTTTATATGTCTGGGGGCAAGTATGCGATGCTGACGGAGAATGTTCCCCGCGCGTCGGCGGCAAAGACTATGGCGGCGATGGCAATGATTTTTAAATATATGACACAAAACACTAAAACAAAATTTCTTTCTCCCGGACACAACGCCTGCGCCGGTTGCGGACAACTGTCCGCCGCGCAGTCCGTCATGCGGGGATTAAATAAAGATGTAATCATTGCTAACGCCACCGGTTGTCTAGAAGTGACGACGACCGCTTATCCGCAAAGCGCCTGGGGTCTTCCTTGGATTCATTCTTTGTTTGAAAACGCCGCCGCGGCCGCAACCGGCATTCGCACCGCCCTTGACGCGAAGGGCGATAAGAAGACCAAAGTCGTCGTTCAAGCTGGCGACGGCGGAACCTACGATATCGGAATCGGACTGGTAAGCGGCCTATGGGAACGCGGCGAAAATGTTTTATATATCTGTTATGATACCGAAGCTTATTCTAATACCGGTTATCAGGCTTCGGGCGCTACCCCTTACGGCGCTTCGACTACGACCGCGCCCAGTGGCCGAGAGTCAATCGGTTCCACGCAAAGAAAAAAAGATATGCTGGCGATTGCTTTGGCGCACGGTCTTAAATATGTCGCGCAGACAACTGCCGGTTTTCCCGATGATATTACTACCAAAGTAAAAAAAGCGTTAACCGTCGATGGTCCGAGCTATATCCAAATCCTCTGTCCCTGTATCCCTTACTGGAAAATAAACAACGATGAGGCGGTAACGATGGGAAAACTGGCCGTCAAAACAGGATTATATCCGTTGTTGGAATATGTCGACGGACTTTTAACGGCTTCCAGCCTGGCCGTCGGCGCGACTAGCGAACCGGTCGAAGAATATCTGAAAGGACAAGGGCGCTTTAAGCATCTGAAACCGGAAACAATCGCGCTTATCCAAAAGCTGGCGGATGAGAACGCTAAAAAATATCGAATACAAAAATAATGTTTAAAAAAATTCTCTTAGCTTCAATTCTCTTATCTATTTTCTCCTGGGTCATCCCGACTCAGGCGGCAGAAACTTGTTATTGGCAAAAAGCAAACAAAGAAACCGGAACCGCGAATTACACCGCCGTTTGTAAAACAGGTTATTATATGATTAGTGGCGGTCTGCCATATAATACCGGTTATCCCGGGAAGGAAGACAAATGTCTCGCTCAGAACATAAGCAAACCCGGAGATGGTGCTATTTATGCCTGTTGCTGTGGTACTGAAGCCGTTTCTCCCAGTGCCTCCGCTCCGGCGCCAAAATTTACTATTCCGGAATTTCAAATTCCCATTCCCACTATTGAACTGAGCGACCCTAAATGTACCGTCAACGACGACGGCAGTTATTATTGCGAGGTTCCTTGGATTGGAGAATATATCATCGGTCTTTATAATTACGGTCTTAGTATCGCCGGCATTTTAGCGGCGATTATGCTTATGGCCGGAGGAATTCTCTGGCTTATTTCCGGCGGCGACGCCTCCAAAGTCACTCAGGCCAAAGAACTGATAATCGGCAGTGTTACTGGGCTTATCATTCTAGCTTCTTCCTATATTTTATTGACGCAAATTAATCCCGACCTGACGACCTTAAAGCCTATTTCTCTGGGAACTATCAAAGCTAAAGATTACGAACCGGTATCGACCGAAGGGAATCCCGATAATAGCCAGGATTGCAATCAGTGTTCGACTCTGCCCACGCAAATACCGGCGAAAAATAGTCGCCAACTTAATCGCGATCTGGTCGCTAAAATAATTGAGGCCTGGGGAAACAGTTGCCAGGGTGGCTGTCTGGCTTGGCGGGTAACCGAAGCTTACCCGGCGACCAGCAAACATAATAGCACTTGCCATTATAACGGCCTGTGCGCCGATGTCGCTCTTACCGGCGATCAAAATTGCGCCGATGTTGCCCGATTAACTACTATTTTACAAAACGCCGGTCTATCCGTCTTAAACGAATATACCGGCTGTAACGGCGTCAAAACCGCTAACACCACGGGCGGCCATCTCCACGTCAAATAACCGCCGCCGCGGATAAATTATTTCCCCCGATCCATCGCTTCGTTGGCCAGGCGATCCGCTTCTTTATTTTTCTCCCGCGGAATATGAGTATAAGTTAGATGATGAAAACTCAAACTTAAATTATGAATCTCCAAAAACAAAGGCGCTAGGTCTTTGTTTTTTACTTTGTATTCCCGTTTCAACTGTTTGACAATCAATTCGCTGTCCAAGAAACATTCCAGGTCGGATCCGCCGAGCGCGGCGGCTTTTTTCAAAGCGGCGATTAACGCTTTATATTCGGCCTGATTATTAGTCGTCCGGCCGAGATATTCGGAAATCTCCGCGACGGGCTGCCGGTTCTCATCATAAATAACTGCGCCGATTCCTCCCGGACCGGGATTGCCGCGCGCGCCGCCATCGGTATAAATGATAAATTTTTTCATATTTAAAATCTTAAATTTTACTCGGCCGGATATCGACTATTTTTAATTGCGGTTCTCTCTTGCCGTTGAATTCGTTGACTTCCAGATAATAAACCAGATCAATCCGGTCGCCAATTTTAAATTCTTTGTAAGTCGCGGCCGCGCCGAAAGCCAGAGCCCAAAAAGAACCGGCGACTTTCGTCTCTTCGTCAAAAGACGACAGGCGCATCTTGATATGCTGGTTGTCAAAACCCATCGTTACAATATCGCCAATCCGCAAATCATAAGAAACAAAACGAGGTTGAGGATTGTTCTGGCCGAAAGGCGCTAATAAGTTAACTTTATCGGCCAGATTTAAATCCAGAGCGGCTAATTTCAATTCCGCTTCAACTTTTAATTTTGGAATCAACGCGGCTGCGTCTAAAGTCCTGGCCGCCAAAGATAAAATTTTTTCCCTGAACTCTCGCAGATTCTTTTCTTCTTTTATGGAAAAGCCGCAGGCCATCGGATGGCCGCCGTATTTATCGAGCAAAGCGGCGCAGTCTTCCACGGCGGCAATCAAATTAAATTCTTCCACCGACCGGCCCGAACCCTTAAAGGATACTTTTTTGGGAACCAACTTTTTCGTTAACGGATCAAGCTCCGCTTCTTCTATCAGACGGGTAATAATCAGAGTCGGCCGATGATATTTTTCCGAAATTCGCCCGGCCACTAAACCGATAACGCCCTCGTTCCAAATCTGATCTTCGCCGGCCAAACCGATAATTATCAAAGGTAAATTGTTAACATCAATCTGCGCTTCAACCTGAGCGGTTATTTCTTCGGTAATCTGCTGACGGCTGATATTGCGTTGGTTAAGTTCTGCCGCCAGGTTTTTCGCTTCGGCCGCGTCGGTTACGGTTAAAAGAGCAAAGGCACTGTTGGCGTGGCCGATACGGCTGGCGGCATTAAGTCGCGGCCCGATTTGCCAGCCGATATTCCAGGCTTCCAATTGGCGGCCGCCGTTTATTTTGGCGATTTTTATAAGTTCATTCAGACCGGAACGCTTATTCTGGTTAAGGATTTTTAAACCGCTTTTAACCAGCAAACGGTTTTCGCCTAACAGGCTGACCATATCCGCGACCGTACCGACCGCCACTAAATCCAGGCACTTTTCGGCAATCAATTTTTTCTGCTTATCATCCAGGCTCGCTTTGGTTAAAAGCGCGCAAACCAGCTTAAAAGCGACACCGACGCCAGCTAAAAAACGCCAGGGATAATTATCCCGCGAATCAGCTGGATCAATATACAGGCAATCCGGCAAATCTTCTTCCTTTTCCGGCAAGACATGATGGTCGGTAATTATAAGCTCCAAACCCCGGCGACGCGCGTAAGCGACTTCTTCTTTATTTCTGATCCCGTTATCAACGGTGATTATTAATTTAAACCCCTGTTCAACAATCTGATTAATGGCCGCTTTATTCAGACCGTAACCTTCGGAAACGCGATCCGGCAGATAGACTTCGGCTACGCCGCGCAAAATGTTTAAAGTCTCCAGCAAAATTACAGACGAAGTCACGCCGTCGGCATCATAATCGCCGTAAACGACAATCTTCTCGCCCGCTTTGATATGTTTGATAATCAAATCAACGGCCGCGGCCATATTCTTGAACAGGAAAGGATCATGAAAAGCCGAAATCCCGGCAGGGTCGGATGATTGGAAAGAAAGCGGCTCAAGTTCATCGTTTAAAAACGTTTTAATCTCCGCTTCTTCTTTTAGGCCCCGGTTATAAAGCAATTGTAAAATGACCGGATCTATCTCCGGATAACGGGCGAGAAAATCGGCGGTAATTTTAGGCGAGAGACGCCATTCTTTCATTTTGATTGAAAATTAAAATCCGAGCATCACTGTCCAGGCCACCATGGAAATCACGACGATAAAAGAAATCACGATCCACAAAGCTTTAATCACTTTTCGTTTTTTCATAAAATAATTATTATCTTTTCAATATTTTTACAAAAGTATCGGGCGGAATTTCCACACTGCCCTTGCCCGCGGCCATCATTTTTTTCTTTCCTTTCTTTTGTTTCTCCAATAATTTACGCTTGCGTGTCACGTCGCCGCCATATAGCTTGGCCGTAACGTCTTTGCGCATCGCCGATAATTTTTCGGAAGCGATGACTTTTCCTTGGATAGCCGCCTGGATCTTAACGGCGAACATCTGCCGCGCCAAGTTATCTTTTAAAATGTCCACCACTTCCCGCCCTTGCCGAGAAGCATCGTCGCGATAAACGATTGTCGCTAAAGCCTCTACTGGTTCCTCGGCCACTAAAATATCCATCTTAACTACATCGGCCGGCCGATAATCCAGATATTCATAATTTATGGAAGCATAGCCGGCGGAGATACTTTTTATTTTATCATAAAAATCCGTTAAAATCGCCGCCATGGGAATTTCATAATGAAGCAGAACGCGATCGTTATCGTCGCCACTGGTGGAGATATATTCGGTATTTTTATAAATTCCTCTTTTTTCCTGAGACAGCTTGATGATATTTCCCAAATAAGCCTTAGGCGTAATGATATCCAATTTTACCCACGGTTCTTCGATAATATCAATCTGCGTCGGATCGGGTAAACGTTGCGGCGAGCGGATGATCGTTTCCTCGCCGTTTGATTTTACGACTTTATAAGCGACACTCGGCATAGTCACTATCAAATCCAAATCATATTCCCGGCTCAGCCGTTCCTGAAAAACTTCCAAATGCAGGAGCCCCAAAAAACCGCAACGAAAACCGAACCCCAGAGCGTCCGATCTTTCCGGTTCATAGATAAGCGCGGCATCGTTTAATTTTAATTTTTCCATGGCTTCGCGCAATTCCTTAAAATCGTTGCCCTCGCGCGGAAAGATACTGGCGAAAACCATCGGTCTTACTTCCTTATAACCCGAAAGCGGCTCGAGCGACGGAGAAGACGCTCCTTTGTTGGCGATGACGGTATCGCCGACGCGACAATCGGCTACCTGCTTGAAACCGGTAACGACGTAGCCTATTTCACCCGCTTTTAACCCGCCGGTGGAAAAATAATCCGGTTTGAAGATACCGCAATCCAGAACTTCGCTTTCCGCTCTGGTGGCGAATAATTTTATTTTATCGCCCTTCTTCAGAGCGCCGTTAAAAACGCGGACGTAAGCGACCACGCCGCGATAAGTATCGTATTTCGAATCAAAAATCAAAGCCCGCAGGGCATCGCCGGGCTGGTTATCCATCTCCGGTTCGCGCGGCGGTAAGCCAACGGCAATCACCTGATCCAAAATTTCCGTTACCCCGGCACCGGTTTTGCCCGAGGCGGCCAGTATTTCTTCCTCCCGGCAACCTAAAAGTTCGACTATTTCCCTTTTTGTCTTAACGACATCCGCCGCCGGCAAATCGATTTTATTGACGACCGGGATAATCGTCAGATTCTGCTCCAACGCCAAATACAGATTAGCCAGAGTTTGCGCCTGAATTCCCTGGGTTGAGTCCACGAGCAAAATCGCCGTTTCCACCGCGGCCAAAGAACGCGAAACCTCATAAGAAAAATCCACATGACCGGGCGTATCGATTAAATTAAACTGATAGCCTTTATAATCCATGGTGACCGGCTGTAATTTAATCGTAATCCCCCGTTCCCGTTCGATGTCCATACCGTCTAGGATCTGGTCTTTCATCTTGCGTTTTTCGACCGTGCCGGTAATTTCCAGCATCCGGTCGGCCAGCGTGGATTTCCCGTGATCAATATGGGCGATAATACAGAAATTCCTAATTTTATTAGTTTCTTCAATCATTTGAAATATGGCTAAAATAAGCTTATTTTAATAAAGAAAGCGACATTTTATATCGCTAAGAGATAACTTTATTGTAATAGATTAGCAACTTAAGGTCAAATTAAAAAAGGTCGCTCTTTAGAAGCGACCTTTATGTTCTTACCCGTAAAAATTATCCCCTAAAGCCTTTAATACTTGGAGATATAAATCTTCCACGATTTTCTCCTGTTCGGCTCCGGTTTTGATATAATGATCCAATCCAGGTGCGGAATTGATTTCAATAATCCAATACTTTTTTGGCGGCATGTTTATTTCACCGTCGACCATAAGGTCTACGCCGCACAAACGAAGCCCCATATCCCTGGTGAGTTTAACGGCTATTTCTTTAAACTTCGGATGAACTGTTTTGGTAACATCAAGGGAATCGCCGCCGCTAGAAAGATTGGCATTATCGAGTAAAAAAATTTTCTTCCCGAGGGGTAAGACGGATTTTAAATGTAATCCCTGCCGTTTCAGATTTTGAGAGACGCGCCAATCGTCAATTGCTATTTTCGCCGGACGATCTAAAATAATGAAAGCACGCAATTTTTTCTTGATAAGATTCTCCACGCGGCTGATTCCATCGCCAATAATATTAAATGGAACCCTTTGATAAGCAGAAATAACCTTGTCATCCAGAACGACAATACGATAATCATTGCCGCGAATAAATTTCTGCACCAGGGCGACTTTATCTTCGGAAAAAACGGAACGCAAAGATTTATAGAACTCGCGTTTGTTATAAACCTTATGGAAACTTTTCCCCTGACTACCGCTATTCGGTTTAACGACTACCGGGAAACCGATCTTCACGGCGTAATGATAAGCGGCTTCCAGACCCTTCTTTGATCCTATCGCTTTGCTCCAGCGAGGTGAGAAGAAAGCCTTACCCTTAATCGTCGGATAAGCCATTCGCTTCATAAAAAAATTAGCGTAATCTTTATCTTTGGCGATTTCCGAAGCACCTAAGGTATTAAGATCGAGACTAGAATAACGAAAATACCTTTTCCGACCGTTAGCGAATATTATCTGACCGACAAACCCCCATCTCGGCTCAATTATAACCTCAGCGCCTATTTTAGGCGCTATTTTCTTTAACAACTCTCCTAAAATTGGGGTGATTATTTTATTTTTTTTCATATTTATAACCCTTTCTTTAATTTATAAAAAGAACAAAATCATTTAAATATAGCAGACTAGCTAATAAAAATCAACCCCGCCAGCCCTTTGTTCTTCCTGAAAATTTAAATATCGGCCCGTACATATCATCCTGAATATTGATTTTTAGTTCCCTTTTATCCACTTTATTGGAAAAAACAACCGGTGCCTGTGCAATTATCGCCAAGGGGAGCCGCTCGTTGCCCTCCCCCATGCAAACAACCGCGGCGGCGGCCAGACTATCAACCACATTCACTCGAGAAAATTTAAAGGGACGTTTAAATATATCTCGCTCGCCACGATAATCTTTTAATCCCCGGAAACCGGCATAACCCAAAGCTACTCCAGTTATACCGGCTCTTAGCGGCAAACAACGACTATCCGTGATTATCACTCCTAGATTATTCAATTTATTTTTAGTTCTGAAATATTCCCTTAGCCGCGCCGCTACTTTAAAGCTGTCCCGCGGCAAAAGAATAATTTTTCCGTCCGCGTTACTCTCGTCAACCCCGGCGTTAGCCATTACCATGCCGTCTTTAATGGTCAAATAAACATGCTTGGTTGGTAAGACAAAGTCGCTCTCTGCTTCTATTATTTTTTTCTTAATCAAGGGATTTGTTCCGTCCGCTACTCTTCCCTCAGCCAAAGCGACGATTTTTGAAGTAACGACTAAAATACTGCCCTCTTTCAAAGATGATAAATAATGTTCCATAAAATCTTCCAAATTTTCGCTAAGCTTGAATATTTTAGTTTTGATCGTTTTTATTTCCATATTTCAATAAATAAATACCTAAATAAGAAAGCGGGGTATAAAAAATACCCATAGTCACTTTATATAGCCACCAGGGGATACTCATCAAGATGATCGTTTTTATCGAATAAACACCCAGGAAAGCGATAAACATAAAAATCAAAGTATCAAGAAGTTGTGACCAAAGATTGGATAAATTTGATTGCAACCAAAAAGCTTTATCGCCTAATTTATTCTTAAAAAAGAAAAAAGCGATAACATCCTGATATTCAGCAACAACAAAAGCCAATAAAGAAGCAAGGGACATCCTAAATGAAATACTAAAAATCGTATCATAAGATTCTTTTGCCCAAAGACCGGATGGTGACCAGGGCAAAGGCAGTGATATTAAAGAATAAATTAAAAATAAACAAATGGAAATAAAACCGGCCCAAACAAAATTTTTAGCCATTTTTTTACCGTACACCTGTCCAACGACATCAGTGGTCAAAAAGACAAAAGGAAAAAAGAATACCGATACCGACAAATGCGTGCCGAAGATAAAAGGCATAATTTTAAATCCCAGCGTATTGGCGGCGAACAAAGAAGTAATATACAGGGTTAGGGCGATAATTAGTCGGGAGTCTATTTTTTCTTTAAACATAAATTTATAAAAATTATCTTCTCTTAAACTTTCATCGCCTCGCTCTGATCGTCGACCTTGATTTTATTGAATGGCAAACGACGCCTTAAAGAAGCGAAAAGACCGAATAATTCCTCACTCTTGAAAAGATAGCAAAAGACGGCATAAACTAAAATACCGACCCCGCCCGCGGCCACCAGTTGCGTAAACACGCCGCTGAATTTAGTCATATCAATAAGCGGCCAAACCGCGGCTTTCATTATCTGCGCCGCCCCGCCGGCGGCTGCGGCGCTGACCGTGAATTTTAGCGCGGCCACGAAAATATTACCCAAATCTAAAGAACCGACGGCAGGATACAGCCAAATCCATAATAAAATAAGGTTTAAAATACTGGCGAGAGAATAAGCCAAGGCTAAGCCGGCGACGCCCATTTTCGGTCCGAAGATTAAAGACAGAATAATATTAACCGCGACCGTCGCCAACCCCAGATAAAAAGGCGTAGCCGAGTTATGGCGCGCGTAAAAAACCCTAATCAGCAGAGGAATTGTCGCTTGGGCGAATAAGCTCAAGGCGAAAAAACCAAACGTGTCCATAGTCAGAATCGTATCGCGCCAATCGAAATTACCGGTACCGAGAACTACCCGGATAATCTGCGCCCGCAAAGCCACCATCAAAACCGTGGCCGGAATGACAAAAAATAATATTTGCCGGATAGTCTGGGAAAATTTTTCCGTTAAACGGATTCTATCAAAAGCGGTTTCGGCCAGTGTCGGAAAAGCGGCGATGGCGAAAGAAATTCCAAAAATCCCAATGGGAAAAGATTGCAGATTATTGGCAAAATTAAAAACCGTCAGCGAGCCGCTGGCCAAATTAGAAGCCAAAACCGTAATGACCAGCAGATTAATCTGAGAAATCGCCAGACTTAAAGTACGGGGGATCATCATTTTGCCGATGCGCCAAGTATTAATATCGCGCCAGATAATCTTAAAACGATAACGAAAACCCAAATGATAAACCGTGGGAATCTGGATAGCCAGATGCAGGGCCGCGCCCAAGACTACGCCCCAGGCCAATCCGTAAATTCCCCACCAATTAACGAAATATAAAGCGCCGATAATGATTCCTAAATTATAAAAAACTGGCGCGAGCGAATAAATCAAAAACCTTTTGAACGACTGTAAGATTCCGCCTAAAACACCGGAGATGCCCAAAAAAAGAGGCGATAAGAACATTATGCGCGTCAAAGCCGCGGTGGTGGCCGATTCCGCCGGCGAAAAACCCGGAGTAATCAAGCGCGTCAAGGCCGGAGCGAAAATTATCCCGATTAAAGACAATGAAACCAGGCCGAGGAACAATAAATTTAAAACATTATTCGCCAAAGCCCAGGCTTCTTTATTCTGCCGTTGTGGATCGCACTCCTTACCGGCCTCGCATTTAAAATCCTTTATCAAAGAGGAAAAAATCGGAATAAAACCGGCGGAAAGGGCGCCTAAAACGATTAAATTAAAAATCAAATCCGGAATCCGAAAGGCGGCATAATAAATATCCAGAGTCGTTCCCGCCCCGAATTGGCCGGCTAAAATACGGTCGCGGATAATACCTAAAAAACGTGAAGCTAAAGACGACAAGGCAATGAGCGCCGCCGCGACGGTAATACTGTTAATTTGTCGTTTAAAGATTTTTTTAAACATATTTTCCCAATAAGCCGGAAATTCGACTGATTATAATCAATTAAGAACTATCCGGACATCGCCGGCTCGGACTCCTTTTTCGAAAACGAATAACGGATTAATATCCAGTTCGGAAATCTCCGGATGCTCGCCAGCCAGACGGGACAGATTAACTAAAATTTTAGCTAAGGATTTAAAATCATATTTTTTCTGACCGCGCGCTCCGTTTAAAATCGGAAAAATTTTCAGATTTTTGATAAGCGCCAAAGCTTCGTCGGAATTCAAATCGCCGGCCGCCAGTTTAAAATCCTTGAAGACTTCCGTATAAATCCCTCCCTGGCCGACCATCATAATCGGGCCGAAAGAAGCGTCTCGTTTAAAACCTAGAATAATTTCCTGAAATTTAGCGGCCTGTTCCTGAACGATCAGATAATTCAGCGGCCGGGCGAGAGCGGGGCGATTTTTCGCCTGCAAGCGCGACGCGGCGGCGGACAATTCCGCTTCCGTCTTTAAATTTACGATTACCCCTCCGGTATCGGACTTATGGAGAAAATCCGGACCGGTAATTTTCAGGACAACCGGATATTTGTAAGCCGGAAGCGCCGCGGACGCGTAGCGGACGGTTTTGACCGCCGGTATCTTATATTTTTCCAGTAATTTCAAAGAAGCCAGATAATCACCGCTTTGAATTTTATTTTTAGCCGGTTTAAACGACGGCTGGTAAGGCCGCAGATTCTTAATCATTATCTTATAAGTAATCAACTTCTTGAGACTGCGCACCGCTTCTTCTGGATAATCAAAAGTCGGGATATTGTTTTTAGTCAGGAGTTCCCGCGCCGGCGCCACTTCTTTCCCGCCTACGAAACTGGTCAAAATCAGCTTATGGGGATATTTTTTAGACACGGCAATTATCGCCTGAGCGGTCTTTAAAGGTTCGGTTGAAGTCTGCGGCGTCAAAAGAACCAATAAATTATTAACTTTTTTATCCGCCAAAGTTTTTCGCAAAGCTTCTTCATAGCGCGCCGCGTCCGCATCGCCCAATAAGTCCTGGCTTCGACCGAAAGGCAAACCTTGGCGGCTGATTTCATCGACCGTTAAAACCGCAACCCCACCGGCGTTAGTAAGCACATATAATTCCTGCGGTCCGCGATTCTGCCAGGATTCTTTTCGAAACAGCAACAATAGATTAAATAATTCTTCCAGATTTTCCAGCCAAATCGCGCCTGCCCGTTCCAATCCGGTTTTAACGGCGGCGGCCGATCCCGCCATAGAACCGGTATGCGACAAAGCGAGACGGCCGCCGGCCGCGCTCGTTCCGGCTTTCAGGACGGCGACTGGTTTGCGTTTCGCCAGACGTGAAACCAAACGCATAAAATCCCGACCGTCTTTAATTTCTTCCAAATAAGCGACAATCAAATCAATCCTCTTATCAGCCTCCAAGTGTTTAATAATCTCATTTTCCGACAGGACGACTTTATTCCCCAAACTGATAAAATAACCGAAGTTAAAATTTTTAATCCGTAACCAATCCAGAGAGGCCGCCCCGATGGCGCCCGATTGCGACAATAAAGCGCTATTGCCCGTTTCCGTATCGGCGGCCGCGAAAGTGGCGTTCAATTTATGCCAAGTATTGATCAGACCCAGACAATTCGGGCCGAGAATATTAAGTTCATATTTTTTAGCGATGGCCGCGATTTCTTCTTCCAACTCTTTTCCGGCCGCGCCTGATTCCTTGAAACCGGCGGTAATGATAACGATATTTTTAATACCATTGGCCGCGCATTTTTTTATTTCGGCCGGCACAAAAGGCGCGGGAATGGCGATGACCGCCAAAAGCGAAGCTACTGACGCGGACGGCAGATCATTCAGACTGGCATAAGCTTTCAAACCGGCGATAATTTTTTCCTTAAGATTAATCGGATAAATTTTCCCTTTAAATCCACCTTTGATAATATTATCCAAAATTTGCCGGCCGAGTTTTTCCGGACTGTTGGAAGCGCCGACAACCGCCACCGAACGCGGGTTAAAAAAATAATTTAAAGACATAATATTGATTAAAGTTAAAATTTATAAAATTAAACCGAAAATCAGCCAAGGAATCAAAAGCCAATTCAAATTAAAATAAACCAAGATGATATTCGGCCAAATAATTTCCAGAATGATAAAAACGAGCAAAAGAACACTGAAAAAATAAAATATTTCCCGGCCGATGACCGAGCGGCCGGTTAAAGCCTCATTGCCCGCTTTATTTTTAAACTCAATCCCGAACATATAAATTAATTTATTCCGAACAATTTATCCCTCAGAGTCTTCCCCGTCAATTCTACCTCAATTTCCTTAATTTCCAAAAAGTCGTCCGTCCCGTCCTCGGCTTTTAAACCGGGCACGGAAATTAAGAAAGTATATTTGCCGTTCTCGCGATGGGCTTCTTTTAAATCAAATTCTGCCTCGGCGGTTTTCCAATCTTCATCGCCGAGCGGCCGTTGGTAGTCGGCGATAATATATCGAATGCCGTCTCCGGGCGAAAAATACCGATCGACTTTCTTAAAACCGGGATCGAATAAGCTGCCGCTGGCGAAACTAAAAACGCCATTGCCGGCTAAAATAATATCGTCCTTTTTTAATTTTATCTTATTAACCCCCGAACCGGCGACCAAATCAAACTGTTGATAAGTTTTGTCGAAGACAAAATCCTGGCCGCCAAAATTAATCGGTTCAAGACTGGCCGGCGAAAAAGTTTGCGCTTCCAAATTAGTGGCATCAGTAAAGATTGTTAAATTGCCGGCGCCGGAAACCGGCCAAATCCGGCTGATAAACGACAGCTTGTCGGACGAACTGTCTATCTTAGAAATAACAATATCATCGCTGGCTTTTATTTCCACTTTATAAACTCCGGCCGGGGCATCATCTCCTCGCAAGATCAATTCCCTTTCGGGCGATTTGCGGCCGGACGCCACCGGAGCGGCATCGACCAAAGATTGCGCGGCCACAACCTTATCGCCCGACATAACTCTGACCGTAATCGGATCGACCGCCGCATCCTGATCAAGATCGCTAAAATTAAAACCCAAACGCCAGGAACCGTTAAGATAAATATAGAACTGGTGGGCGCCGCGTAAGGGCTGATTGATAGTCAACGGTTTGAGCGGCGAGTAATCGGGCAAACGATAAGTGGCGGCTAAGGGATAATTATAAACCGCGACGCAGGCGGTCGGTTCTCCGGGCGGACAATCTTGTAAATTACCGGATATCAAATCGCGATCAAATTCCGCCGGCGACGAATAATTCAGGGACGCCTGCAAAATTAGACGCTTATCCGTATCTTCCAGTCGCGGCCAGGAAAAACGCCAGTGATCCAAAACATTATTTTGAAGCGGTTGAAAATCATAAGCGCCGGAAAGCTTATCCTCCAAAAGGCCGACTTCAATAATCGGCGTGACCGTTCCCAATCGGTCGCGATATTTTATTTTCACGGTCGCGTGGTCAAAGCGGCGCGGGGTAAACAAAGAGAAATAAATCGGATCGGCGATAATCTTCAGACTGTCGACGACGGCAGAATCAATCCTCTCTGCCGGTTTAAAATCATAAAAAAATCCTTTACCGGAGGCCAAGCCACGCGGCCACTGGCGGCTATAGGTAATCCGGCCGAACGGCACGATTTTCAAATATAAAAACCCCAGTACCAAGATTAAAATAATAAGCCCTAAAATAAGGCGCAATTTAAACAAAAATGACCTTTTTGTCAAAAAATATTTTAGCTTCTTCATGCCTCTATTTTACTTTATTTTTAGTAATAAAAAAAGAGCGTTGGAATATCCCCGCCCCCGCCTAAAATCGCCCCTTAATAGAGCCCCAAAAAATAAAAAATCCCCCGGAATCCCAGAGCTTAGTTTTAGACTAAGTTCAAAGGATCCGAGGGACAAAGGGACCAGCCGCCTGCGGCGGACAAATGGTCTAAGTAACCGAGGGTATAAGTTGCGGGGAGACAACGCGATGACGATACTCGCCATACCAGACACTGACACACTCAAGGCGATACACGTAGACACGCAGACCGTCCGAACCCACGCGCACGCTGACCACGACCAAATTATCCTGCGGTTTATCTTCTTCGATTATTTTATTCTCATCTATCTTACAGAGAAACATTGTAGTATTCCCCTCTCGTCTTAACCAACTAGAGAATGTTTCACAAAATTCTATTACCTGGTCTTGCGAAAACCATTTCTGATTCCAGGTGCCAGGCAGAGCGCGAAAAATATCTAAAAACTTGCCGTCGCTAACTATTTCGTCTACTTTTACTAGAGTTTCCGGAGTAGCAATACCTGGTTTATTCAAACCCCAATTCTTGAAATCTTCATCAATGAACGACCGAAAAGTCTTTTTGGCATCGTAGATATATGCCTTGCCGTCAGATGCTTCAATCATCAAATTTTCGTTGTTGGAGATGAGTTTGAGGAGTGAGGGCTGTGCTTCTAAATTTTCTGACGTCCGAAATTTACCCTCTACAATATCCTGAAGAGCGGAAATAACCGACTCCGGATTAAGAGGACTGCCGTTCTTAGAGTACAATTGGCGCTTGATATCAAACACCTTTTTGTCAACGCTGACATGCTGGTCGCCTGTGACACTAAATTTTGTTGCCATGACAATTTTATTTTTTTGTTAAAAATACATTTTCCGCATTTTACCCTGCGTTTTTAGGTAATACTCCATATTTTGAATATCAAATAATTATATCATAAAAGTTATTTTGTGTCAATATTAAAAAAGAAGCCACTTCTAGGCCTCTTTTTTGTCTTATACTGAGCAAATTTTAATCTACCTTACAAAACCCGCCCTTTACTTCCCGTAATCCATTCTTTTCTTCTTCTCTTTATAACCCGTTCCGGCCGGAATCAAACAACCGATAATAACATTCTCCTTCAGGCCTTCAAGATAATCGATCTTGCCGTTAACCGCGGCGTCAATCAGGACGCGGGAAGTTTCCTGAAAAGAAGCGGCCGACAAGAAACTGTCAGTCGTCAGGGACGCTTTCGTGATACCCAGTAATAATCTCTCCGCTTTCGCCCCTTTCTTCTGGCCCTTATTCGCCTGTTCCATCACCTCTTCTTCTACCGTTTCGCCCGGCAACAAATTAGTGTCGCCCGCTTCTTTAATCAAGTAGCGGGAGAACATTTGGCGCGCGATGATTTCCACATGCTTATCGTTCAAGGGCTGGCCCTGAGAACCATAAACGTATTGAATTTCCTTGATAATATATTTCTGGGTTTCCAGCCGGCCGTTCAATTTATATAATTCGCGCAGATCTAAACTGCCTTCGGTTAGTTGGGTTCCCCGGCTGATAGTTTCTCCATCTTTAACCATTAACATCGTCCCTTTTAAGATAGGAAATTCCTTAACTTTTTCCACCTCTTTGGCGACGGAAATATATTTTTCCGTCACCGCGACGATACCGGCCTCTTTCGCCCGAACCACTTCGCCGCCAATCTTGAATAATTCAAAATTTTTCGCCGCTTTATCGCCGTCCTTGACCAAAACTTTTACTTCCAATTTCTTGGTGTCTTTGGAAGTTAGGCCGCCGGCTAATTTCAATTCGTTGATCTTTTCGGAGAAATAATATTTATCGTAATCTTTGCCCTGATAATAAATACTCAGAATCTTGGTTTGCGGATTATTAACGGAAATTTCTTTGCCGTCTTTATCTTTAATTATTTTCTGGGCGAAATCAATCTTCACTCGGCCGGCGACATCGGAAATCAGCGCTTTTTTCTTCGGACTGCGCGCTTCAAAAATTTCTTCGACGCGCGGCAAACCCTGGGTAATATCATCCTGGCCGGCGACGCCGCCCGTATGAAAAGTCCGCATCGTCAACTGCGTGCCCGGTTCGCCGATAGATTGCGCCGCGATAATACCGACAGTGGCGCCCATCTTCACCGGCTTATTATAAGCCAAATCCCAGCCATAACATTTCGCGCAAATGCCTTTATGCATCCGACAGCTTAAAACCGAACGGACGCAAATATCGGCGATATCTTTGGTTTTCAATAATTTGATATTATCCTCGTCCAATAATTCTCCGGCCGGCAGGATCACTTTACCTTTTTTATCCAATAAATCCTTAGCCAGATAACGTCCGATAATCCGCTTGAAAAAGTCTTCGCCCGTCTTCTCGATTTCCGCCCGGTTCAAATCCATTCCGACTGTGTCGCCGCAATCGTCGTCGGAGATAATAATATCCTGAGAAACATCAACCAAACGACGAGTCAGATACCCCGCGTTAGCCGTTCTTAAAGCCGTATCGGACAAACCTTTGCGCACGCCGTGCGTGGAAATAAAATATTCCAAAACGCCGAAACCTTCTTTAAAGTTTCCCTTAACCGGCAATTCGATAATGGCGCCGGACGGCGAGGTCACTAAGCCTTTCATGCCCAAAATCTGTACCGGCTGAGCCCAGGAACCGCGCGCGCCGGAATCAATCATGGAATAAACCGGCAGAATATCCGTCAAACCCTTCTTACAGATATCGGCAATTTTATCTTTAGTATTCGTCCATTCTTCAATAACTTTGGCATAGCGTTCACTTTCCGTCAGCAAGCCTTCTTCGTATTGTTCCTGGATGAGATCGACTTTCTTATTGGCTAATTCAATCAATTTATCCTTCTCCGGCAAAGTCGGCAAATCGCCAAAACCCCAGGAAAGTCCCGATTTGGTAATGAAAGCGAAACTGCGATTTTTCAGGCCGTCGATGAATTTGACAGTTTCTTCTTCGCCGTAAATCCTCAGACATTCCCGAATCAAATCTTTTAATTTGCCTTTTCCGACCACTTCATTAAGATAGCGTAATTTTTCCGGCAAAAGAGAATTAAAAATCAGGCGGCCGACAGTTGTCTTAAGCATCGCACCGGCATATTTAACCCGGATCGCTTCATGCAAACCGATGCCTTTACTCTCATAAGCTAAATAAGCCTCATCTTCATTATAAAAATAGTGCATTTCTTCGTCTTTCCTGTCGTTATAATCTTTTTCTACCAAAGTAATATAATAGGTACCCCAGACAATATCCTGCGCCGGAGCGACAATCGGATCGCCGGTCGCCGGTTTCAATAAATTATGAGTAGAAAGCATTAAAGTTTCCGCTTCGCGCCGCGCTTCTTTGGTCAGAGGAACATGAACGGCCATCTGATCGCCGTCAAAATCGGCGTTAAAGGCGGTACAAACGAGCGGATGAATCTGTAAAGCTTTACCCTCAATCAAAATCGGACGAAAAGCCTGAATACCCAGACGGTGCAGGGTCGGAGCGCGATTCAATAAAACATAAGCACCATGGACAATTTCTTCTAAAATATCCCAGACTTCGTCGTGACCCGCTTCAATATAACGTGAAGCGCTACGGACATTATGAACAATCTCCCTTTTAATTAACTGGGAAATAATGAAGGGTTTGAATAATTCCAGAGCCATGATTTTTGGCAGACCGCATTGATCCAAATTTAATTTCGGATTGACGACAATCACGGAACGGCCGGAATAATCGACGCGTTTGCCCAATAAATTTTGGCGGAAGCGTCCTTGTTTACCCTTCAAAGTATCGGCTAAAGATTTCAACTGCCGTTTCTGCCCAGTCGAAGCGGTCACGGTTTTAGTATGCCGCGCGCTGTTGTCAATCAAAGCGTCCACCGCCTCCTGTAACATTCTTTTCTCGTTGCGGCAGATGACTTCCGGCGCGTTCAGATCAATCAACTGTTTCAAACGATTGTTGCGGTTGATGATGCGGCGATAAAGATCGTTCAGATCCGAAGCCGCGAACCGGCCGCCGTCGAGAGCGACCATCGGCCGCAAATCCGGAGGCACTACCGGCATTACGGTCATAATCATCCATTCCGGCCGGATATTGTTGTTTCGGAAACTCTTTAATAATTTCAAACGCTTCACCAGCTTCTCTTTTTTAGAATCAACCGCGTCTTGTAGTTTCTCTTCCAGATTCTTGATGGTTTTTTCCAGATCGATTTTCGCCAAAAGTTTGCGAATCGCTTCCGCGCCGATAGAGGCTTCGAAAATATGTCCGAACTTCAAACTTAACTCTTGATATTGCTGTTCCGACAAGATTAAAAGCGGTTTCAATTCTTTTAACTCCTTCTGGACGACGGCGAAGTCTTCTTCCAGCCGCGCCAGTCTGACCGCTTTGGCTTTAAGCGCTTCTTTGACCGGCTTGCCATTTTCATCGGCCGAACCGGTTTCTTCTTTTATTTTCTTTATCTGGTTATTATAATCATTATCGATATTCTTGATCTTGGATTTATACTCCGTCTTGATCGATTCAATAGTCACTGTCTTTAAATTTTCATCCACTTCGGTCACGATAAAACTGGCGTAATAAATAACTTTTTCCAGCGACTGGATGCCCAGATTCAAAAGCAAGCCGATTTTCGAAGACAAGCCACGCAAAAACCAAATATGAGAAACCGGAACCTGTAAATTAATGTGCCCCAGACGCTCGCGGCGCACGACACTGCGCGTCACTTCCACGCCGCATTTATCGCAGATAATTCCTTTATAGCGAATTTTCTTATATTTGCCGCAGGCACATTCCCAATCCTTGGTCGGACCGAAAATCTTTTCGCAAAATAAACCGTCCTTTTCCGGTTTCTGCGTCCGGTAATTGATCGTTTCCGGTCGCGTTATTTCGCCGTGCGACCAATTCTGGATTTCTTCGGGGCTGGCTAGTTTGAGACGGATAGCCGCGAAATCGCTGGTTTTTATCGGATTTAACATATGTTAAAAGTTAAAAAGTTATAAAGTTTTGAAATTATTATTCTTCGTTCTTATCGCCTTCTTTTAAATCAACGATTATTTCCGGTTTATCATAAATTAATTTATCGTCCTTCTGGATTTCTTCGTCGATTTCCGTTACCACTTCCGAGGCCGGCTGATTACCCGAACCGCCTAATAATTCCACGTTCAGACCCAAACCTTTTAATTCCCGGATCAAAACATTGAATGATTCCGGAACGTTTAATTTTTCAATCTCTTCGCCTTTAATTATAGACTCATAAGCCTTACTGCGTCCGGGCACATCATCCGATTTGATGGTCAGCATTTCCTGCAGGGTATGTGCCGCGCCGTAACCTTCCAGCGCCCAGACTTCCATTTCACCGAATCTCTGGCCGCCGAACTGCGCTTTGCCGCCTAAAGGCTGTTGCGTAATTAAAGAATAAGGGCCGATTGACCGCTGGTGAATCTTATCTTCCACCATGTGGTTCAATTTCAAAATATATTTATAACCGACGGTAATTTTATGATCATAAGCGTCGCCGGTTTTTCCGTCGTATAAAAACACTTTACCGTCTTCTGGCAGGCCGGCGCTCCGTAATTCAGATTTGATCTGTTCTTCGGTAATACCATTTAGAGCCGGCGTGACCACCCGATAACCTAGTTTTTGAGCGGCAAAGCCCAAGTGAGTTTCCAGCAACTGGCCGAGGTTCATACGGGAGATGATGCCCAGAGGGGACAAGATAACATCAATAGGCGTACCGTCATTCATAAAGGGCATATCCTCGATCGGCACCACGCGGGAAATAACCCCTTTATTTCCGTGACGGCCGGACATCTTATCACCAACTTGAATTTTTCGGAGATTGGCGACCGCGACCTGGATGGATTGCAAAACACCGGCCGATAATTTATCGCCTTCTTCGCGGGAAAATATTTTAATGTCCACGACTTTACCGTGTTCACCATGTTCCAAATATAAGGAAGAGTCCCGGACGTCTTTGGCTTTTTCTCCGAAAATCGCGCGCAATAATTTCTCTTCCGCCGATAAGGTAGTTTCTCCTTTCGGCGTAATCTTGCCGACCAGAATATCGCCGGAAGACACTTCGGCGCCGATGCGAATAATTCCTTCTTCATCCAAATTCTTTAATTTCTCTTCGCTGATATTGGGAATGTCATTAGTAATTACTTCCGGACCGAGCTTCGTGTCGCGGACATCAATCGTATAATTTTCAATATGGATGGAGGAATAAATATCTTCCTTGACCAGGCGTTCGGAAATAATCACGGCGTCTTCGTAATTGAAACCTTCCCAGGTCATAAAAGCCACCAGGACATTACGGCCTAAAGATAATTCGCCGTTATCGATCGCCGGACCGTCCGACAGGATATCGCCTTTCTTTACCTTCTGGCCGACTTCCACCACCGGGTGCTGGTTGATACAGGTGGAAGAGTTGGAGCGTAAAAATTTATTTAAATGATAAGTGGTGATTTTTCCTTTTTTATCCGTCAATTCGATCGTCGCCGCTTCCGCTTTGGTAATGACGCCGTCATCGCCGGCAATTGCGACATGGCCGCTATCGCGGGCGGCGCGGGCTTCCACGCCGGTGCCGACTATGGGCGCTTCGCTCTTAATCAGAGGCACGGCTTGCCGTTGCATATTCGTGCCCATTAATGATCTCTGGCCGTCGTTATGTTCCATGAAAGGAATTAAAGAAGTCGCAATGGAAATAATCTGATTGGCGGCTAAACCGACGAAATCGATCTTATCGACTTCGGACATGCCCGGTTGGCCGTTCTTTCTGACTTCGAACCGGTTAACTATAAAATAACCGTCTTTATCCATGGGAATAGTGGCGTCGGCGGTAATATATTTTTCTTCTTCAAAGGCGTCGAGATAAACCACTTCAGAGGTTACATGGCTGCCCTTTTTATCATGAATCACTTTGCGATAAGGAGTTTCTAAAAATCCGTAACTATTCAGCCGGGCGTAGCTCGCCAGGTGACCGACTAAACCAATATTCGGACCTTCGGGGGTCGCGATTGGGCAGATACGACCGTAGTGCGTCGTGTGCACATCACGGACATCGAAACCGGCGCGTTCGCGCGTCAAACCGCCCGGACCCATGGCCGACAAACGGCGTTTATGTTCCAATTCCGCGAGCGGATTGGTTTGGTCCATAAACTGAGACAACTGGGAAGACATGAAAAACTCCCGGACTACGCCGATAACCGGCCGGGCGTTGACTAATTTATTGGGAGTCAGAGAGGTAATCTCCGAAGTGGACATCCGATCTTTTATGATGCGTTCCATGCGCGCCAAGCCGACGCGGAAACGATTTTGGATTAAACCGCCGATCGCCCGAATACGGCGATTACCCAAATGGTCGATATCGTCTTCCGGTTCTTTGGTAATATTCAAACGGATAACTTCTTTTATGATCAAAACCAAATCTTCCTTGCGCAGAATTCTGTTTTCTTTCTTATTGGCCGCCAAATCCAAACTAAAACGCCGATTTAGTTTATAACGTCCGACCCGGCCGAAATCATAGCGATCAAAACGAAAAAACATGGAATGAACCAACTGCCGAGCGTTTTCTACCGAGGCTAAATCACCCGGCCGAATTCGGCGGTAAACTTCCTGCAAACCGTCGGCTTCGTTCTTAGCGGTGTCTTTCTCAATCGTCGCCTCAATATAAGACTTCTCGTCTTTATTCTTGACCAGATCGACGCTCGCGAATAATTTTAAAATTTCGGCATCACTTTCATAACCGAAAGCGCGCAAGAGCGAAGTAATAGCCACCTTGCGTTTGCGATCAATACGCACCCAGATAACTTTGTTGGAGTCGGTCTCAATTTCTAACCAGGCGCCGCGATTAGGAATAATTTTCGCGCCATAGCATTTTTTGCCTTTGACGAATTCGGCGGTAAACATAACGCCGGCGCTTCGGATTAATTGGGAAACCACGACTCTTTCAATGCCATTAATGATAAATGTTCCCTTGTCGGTCATCAACGGAAAATCACCGAGAAAAACTTCCTGGTTCAAGGAGCGGCCACTTTTTTTATTGATCAGCCGCGTCTTAACGCGCAAAGGCGCTTCGTAAGTGATATTTTTTTCGCGGCTTTCCACTTCGGAAAATTTCGGTTCATCCAAATAATAATCTTCGAAATATAATTCCAGATCGCGGCCGATAAAATCACCGACCGGATTAATTTCGTCAAAAAGCTCGGCTAAGCCTTCTTTAAGAAACCAATTATAAGAGTCTTTCTGAATTTCAATCAAATCCGGCATCGGTATTACTTCGGTAATCTCTGAAAATGATTTTCGTTTAGACATAAGGCGGCAAGTTAAAAATTATAAAGATGAAAATTATTATAAAAACTGCGGCAAGAGCAAACGAAACAATGTTCAAGACAAAACAAGGCTTAACAGGACAAAACAAGGCTTAAATTAAAATCAGAACATCAAATATAACTGATTTTAACAAAAAAATCCCAATCCCAATTGGTTTGAGTTTCAGTTTATTTAATTAATTCTTTTTTTGATAAATCACTTTTTTAGATAAAAAAGTGTTAAGATATGCTTATAATATTATATTTATTATTTTTTGTCAATACACATTTTATCCACAATAGCCTCCTTCACCACTTCTCTCTCGTCCCAGGGCAACTTTCGTCCTTTTTCCAAACAAATGGATTGCTCCGCTCCCTTCCCGGTAAAAAGCACCAAATCGCCCTCTTCGGCTAACATTAAAGCTTTTTTAATTGCCTCGCGCCGGTCTAGAATCTTAAATAAATTCTTATTTAATTGCGCCCCGAACATTTCTGCCCCGGCGGACACCTGGTTGATAATCGCCGCTGGATCCTCGTCATAAGGATCTTCGTTTGTGATTATGATAAAATCAGCCTGTTCCGCCGCCAGTTTTCCTAAAAGCGGCCGGCGTGCCTTATCCCGTCCGCCGCCGGCGGAACCGAGGAGATGGATTATCTTATTATAAGGAAACAACTTAACCGTCGAATATAATTTTTCCAAAGCTCTGGGTTCGAAAGAATAATCGATGATAACCGTAAAATTCTGGCCGCAATCTATTAATTCCATCTTCCCGGTCAGGTTATTGATTTCTTCCAAACCGGATTTTATTCTAACAACCGGTAAGTTCTGATTAAAACCAACCGCATAAGCGGCCAAAGCGTTTTGAGAATTAAAGCTACCCAGTAATTTCAAATGGATCTTTTCGCCGTCAGCCAAAAAAGTCGTTCCGGCCGTATCGGCTTCAATCATCGTTCCCTTAACCACGGTAAAATCTTTAACCGGATATTCGCTGTTTAATTTTTTAAGAAAAAAATCGTTAGTCGCCGCCGGATTAAACGAATAAACTATTTTCGCTTCGCTCCAAAAATTTCCAAAATATTCGGCATTATCGTCGTCGCCGTTGATAACCAGCGTTTTCAGCACGCGCTGTAAATCCAATTTTTTTAATTGGCTTCGCGGCTCGATAACCTGGCGCGCTTCATTTATATATTTAACCCGCCCTCTTTTCAAATGAGCGAAGAGCTTTCCTTTGGTTTCCCGATATTTAGCGAAACTACCGTGCGCTTCAATGTGCTCCGGATAAAGACCGGTAAAAACGAGGGTGTCGTAATTGATGAAACGATGGCGGAATTGTTTAATCCCTTCGGAACTGGTTTCAATAACGGCGTAACAACAACGGTTCTTAACCATCTGGCGCAGGAAACGCTGAATGAAAAACCGGCCGGGCATGGTCATTTTCTTATCATTCAGACATTCTCCGGCGCCGCCATTAAAAACGGCCGTGGAAGTGAATCCTGTTTTATAGCCGGCGGCTTCAAGAGTTTTTGCTATCAAATAGACCGTCGAGGTCTTGCCAGCAGTACCCGTAACGCCGATGACTATTAATTTTCGACTCGGAAAACGATACCACAAAGCCGCCAAACCACTAAAAACAAAATGGTATAAAGGGCTTAAAAATTTAAAAATTTTACGAGGAATTAATTTTTTGATAATTTCCAACATAATAATGATTATAGCAAGAATTTAAAAAAGGCGCATCTTCAAAATCGCGCCTTTTTATTCCCAATATTATCGCGCAAAAAACATCTCATCGTCATCATCAAGCGGTGTCCGCTTTGCCGCCGGCTTCTCTTTATTCGTCTTGATGCCACTGTCTTCTCTTATCTCTTCCAAAATTTCTTCTTCGCCATTAACCGTCTTATCCTCCTCGTCCGGAGTAAGCACCAACTCCGCTTCCGCTTGGCTTTCCTCATCTTCTTCGGAATTTTCTTCGGGTTCGCTTTCTACTTCTGCTTCGCCGCCCTTAAACACCAAACCGGAGTCAGTTTCTTCTTCTCCCAAGTAATTATCCGGCGCTGACGCTTCCGCCCGATTATGAACTGGCAAAGCGCTGACCGCTCCGCCCATAGCTTCGTATTGTTCCCGACTAAGCATCACTTCCCGCGGCTTGGCACCGTTAGACGGACCGATAATCCCGGCTTCTTCCAACATATCTAAAATCTTGGCGGCCCGGCCGTAGCCGATGGACAAGCGGCGTTGGAGCATCGAGGTTGAAGCTTTCCCCGCCTTAATAATAATATCTTTCGCTTCTTCAAATAATTCGTCTTCGTCGCCATGATTTCCGTCCAGACCGACGCCGGCATTGCCGCCAACTTTCTGGCGGTCCGTCACGCCTTCCAGATATTCCGCCGGGCCGCTCTTGTCTTTTATGTAATTAACGACATCATTGATTTCGCTGTCGCTCAAATAAGCGCCCTGGATTCTTTTCGGTTTGGAAAATTCCGCGGTCATCAGTAACATATCGCCTTGACCCAATAATTTTTCCGCGCCCGATGAATCTAAAATAGTTTTGGAATCGACGAGCGAGGCGACGGAAAAGGCGATACGCGTCGGAACATTAGCTTTGATCAGGCCGGTAATGACGTCAACGCTCGGCCGCTGGGTTGCCAAAATCAGATGGATGCCGATAGCCCGCGACATCTGGGCTAAACGAATAATCGCCGCTTCCATATCCTTGCCGCTGGTCATCATAAAATCGGCCAGTTCGTCGATAATAAAAACGATATAAGGCATTTTTTCCTTACTGGCGGCGTTGTAAGACTGGATATTTCTTTTGCCGGCTTTGTTAAGCAAATCATAGCGTCGTTCCATTTCATTCAAGCACCACTTCAAAGCGTTAATGGTTTTATTAACATCGGTGATAACCGGCGTCAGTAAATGCGGGATGCCATTATAAGTCGGCAGTTCCACCCGTTTTGGATCGACCATAATGAAACGCAGATCATCGGGATTATTCTGATATAACAAACTGACAATAATCGCGTTTAGACAGACGGATTTGCCGGAATTAGTCGCACCGGCCACCAGTAAATGCGGCATACGCGTCAAATCGTATAGCCAAGCCGCGCCGGCGACATCTTTGCCGAGGGCGACATAAAGATTATTTTTGCGACTCTTAAAAGAATCACTCTCCAAGATTTCCCGCAAACCGACAATCGCTTTGGCTTTATTCGGCACTTCCACGCCGACCAAAGATTGTCCGGGAATCGGCGCCTCGATTCTGATCGGATGCGCCGCGAGCGCCAAGCTCAAATCATTATTTAAAGTCGTGATCCGCGATAATTTAACGCCTTCAGCCGGCCGGAAAGTATATTGAGTGACGGTCGGCCCGACTTTAGTTTCTCCCATTTCCACATCGATCCCGAATTTTTCCAAAGTTTTTTTAATTTTTTGGGAATTCAATTCCGTATCGCCGCCAATAGCCTTACTGAATTTATTGTTCAACAACTCCAACGGCATGTCGATCTTGATTGACCGTTTCGGCCAGACGATTTTCTCCTGAACTTTAGGATTGGCGTTCGCGGCGCGAGTTTTCGCGGCGCGAGGGCTAAGCAATTCTTCCTCCTCTTCTTCCGATGCTTCCGCGGTCGGCGGTACCTCTTTCTTCTGCCAGGCGCTTAAAATTTCTTCCCGAGCTCCCGTGACGAATTGGCGGCCCTTATTATCTTCTTCAGCCTCGCCGGAAAACAAATTTTTAAAAAACAAAGCGAAAGGCCTGAATATTTTAGCCAATAAACTTTCGCGGCCGATAATCCGCGCCAAAGAAGTATTAAAAACTAAAACCAGAGAAATCAACAGCAAGGCGACCAAAACTAAAACGCCGCCCCAAAAACCGAAGAGATAATGAAATAATTGGCTTAAATATAAACCGATATAACCACCGCCTTGGCCAGCCGCAACGGCCGCGACCCAGCCTTCTTTCTTGAAGAAAAAATGAAAAAGAGTCTGATAAGAAACAAATAGTGAAAAAAATCCTAAATAATCCGTAAATTTTAAAGAATTTCTGGTCTGACGGATTAAGATTAGCGCCCAATATAATAAAATCAATGGAACAAGCCATTTGCCATAACCAAAAATGAGCGTCAGCCATTTAGAAATAAAAGCGCCGAAATGGCCGGAAAGATTAAAAAGTCCGAGCAGACTGACCAGTCCCAAAACCAAAATAATGACGATAATAATACTGCGCTTGGCTCGTTCGTCTAAATTAAATTCCGGCCAAGAAACATAATCAAACGGGTTAGCATTTTTTTTTCTTCTGCTCATATTTTGCTGGCTAAAAACGATAATTAAAAGATAAATACATTATATCACATCAGAAAAATAAGCTGAAAGTCCGAAAAGCGAACCGGCGCCGTTAATTTTAATTAATCTCGATATCAATAAACACCGCTTGCGGCACTTCCGCCCGAATTTTCTTCTCCAATTCGTCTATTTTCTGACCAACGAGACGCGGTACCCGATCCATGTAATCTACGGAAAATCTCATAAAATTTTCATAACTTTCCTTTACTTCTTCATACTCATTCTCAAAAAAACGATGTTTGGCCAACCCCTTGATTAAGGCGGAAGCGTTAAACTCCACGTCGCACTTGATCAAATATTTATCAACATCTAAAACCGCCGATTTAAAATCAAGAACTTTTTCCACTGTCGGATCGGCGTTTAAGATGTCTTTGACTATTTCCTCAATGTCGGCCGGGATTGATTTGGTAATCAGATAATCTCGATTTTTGGCAATCAACATAATGGCGGCGACGCCCAGCAACAAGCCGATGATAATCGAACCGGCGGCGTCCCAATAAGTATTACCAGTCAGATAAGACAAAATGATGCTGAAAAAAGCGATAAAAACGCCCAAAACCGCCAAACCGTCTTCATAAACGACCGCTAAAGTGGTCGGATCCGCTTCCGCTAAGACTTTTTTTAATTTCGCGTTGGGGAAATGTTTTTTCAAGTCTTTAACCGCCAACCACCAAGTGAAAGACTCGATAAGCAAAGCGGCAGCCAGAATATATAGATTTAAAGGACTAAAATGAATTTCCTGATGCTCCAATAAAGAGATCAAGCCGTGATAGATCGTAATGCCACAGCCGATGAAAAAAATACCGCAGGCGGAAATCAAGGCGAAGATAAATCTCTCTTTGCCATGGCCGTAGGGATAGAGCCGATCCGGTTTTTTGATTGACTGGCGGACGCCGATAGCCAAAAGCGACTGATTGGCGGTATCAGCCAAACTGTGAATCGCTTCGGAAAACATCGCCCCGGAGCCGGAGATGAGAAATCCGAAAAATTTGGCGGCACAAATGACGGCATTGCCGATCAGAGCGGCCAAAACCGGAAAAAAACCGGAAATTTTTGCGGGTCGGATATTTTGATTTTGGCTATATGGATCTAATTTGCCGGGATTAAGCATATCTTAAGGGTTAGAAAATAAATAATTTGGTTATAATTTTAAATTTTCTTTGACTCTATTTAAAAGCTCTTCCGCTCGCTTCTCGTTATGGCCGAATTTCAAAAACCAAAAAGTCGCGGTTCTGATCGCCGTCCAATTGTAATATAGGTCGATTCGCGCTTGTAAATCCGGAGTCAATTCCCGGCCGGAAACTTTCAAATATGCCGATAAAAATAATTCTTTCAATTTATCGGCATAAACCTGATCGCCGATCTTAATAATCACCTTATATTCCAACTGCTGTAAAAAAGAACCCAAATCTCGGGCGAAATCGCCTAAGCACAGATCCGTGAAATCAATCAGGCCGACGCGCCCGGGCGCCGTTTTAATAATGTTCTCCGGATGAGCATCGCCGTGAATCAGGAAGCGGCGGTCGGTCGCGCGGAAAAATTTTTCTTCCGCCGCGATCAGCCGATCATAAATCTTAACCAGATCGACGTTATATTTATTATCATAACGCGCGCCCATTTCCCGAAAAATCGCGGCCGTGCCGGGAATGACGGTTTCGATCCGCGAGCTTAAAGGATTAAAATCGGCCGCGGGCGTCGGCGGCAAGGAGTGCAGACGGGCGAACAGGCCGGCGGCGGCCACGACGATCTCTTCCACCGTCGCCAAATCTTTATTCTTGATATAATACAATAAATTTTCGCCCTTCAGACCGCGATAAAAAGTACCGCGAAAATAAGCGGAATAAAATAAAGGGTCGGGGAGATCGATGGTTGGAGTGGGGAATTTCTCCGCCCATAGATATTTGAGAGCTCGGTAAATATTTTCCCGGGGCTCGTCGCTATGCGCCGAACAGACAATCGGAATCTTCACTTCCTCCCCGTCAGCTTTAAGAAAATAAGTGTTAAAGCTGATAACGACATGATAAGTCGTTTCCCAAATTAATTCTTTATAAGGCTTTATCTCCACGCGGCTAAGCGCGACAAAAGCCGGATAATGCGGCAGAACCTTCTCCCGGAATAAATCCAAAACTAATTTTTCATCGAATAGCTGTAAAATTTTGTTCATACGGTTTTTCGCCAGTGTTTTTTCCAATGTTCTTCCCAAATTAACTTTTTAATCTTCAAGTAGTATTTTTCCGCTTCCAGTTTTAATTTCTTGGTTTTTGGATCAAACAGAGAGCGGATGGAACGAACCAAATCTTCCAAACCGCGCTCAATATCGTCCGGACTCCAGGCATAGGGTCCGAAAATCTTGGAAAAATCCCGGGCGCTGGCCCACCAAAAAGTACAGCTGGCCAAGCCGCGCACCAGATGCCAGCGATACCAATAGATATTCTTGTCACTTTTGAACTTTTCACCGGCGGCTAAAGATAAAGCGGCCAGTTTCCAAAGATTAACCTGAATTTTACTCTTCTTGTTCTGCCATAAATCAAAGGGCCGATCGTTTTTTACTTCCCCGGGGCTTGATTCCCAGGAAGAAGAAAACAAATTTATTTTTTCCGGTTTCTTTTTGCCTAAAAATTTAAGCCAGCGCGATAAAGTCATGGTCCGCAGTTCTTTAACCTTCACGATTTTTTCCAGTTCCGCCGTCGGATCTTCATGACGCAGGCCGTAAAGTTCGGCATCGGTGGCGGTTAAAAAAATTTCTTCTTTTTTTAGGGGCGACGTCCCGGAAGCGTTCGTTTTCCGAAAAATCGGCCAAAGTTTATCCGGCGGATAGGCGTTTGAAAATTCTCGGTCCCGAAAAATCACGTTTAAACCGCTAGCCGCATCTAAATAAAGCCGAGTTTGATCAGGACGATGTCCGGCCAGACCGCCGCTGAAAGCAATTTCATCCGCAATCACCCAGGAATATCCCAAGCGCTTGATTATTCTCATAATCGCCGGAGTGTAAGCCATTTCCGGAGAAAAAAAACCGGCCGGTTTGAAATTCTTGCCAAAATATTTTTTTAAAATTTTCTCGTTGGTTCTTACCTGACGAATAACTTCTTTTTCCGGCAAAAGCGGCAAAAAACCGTGATAAGCGGCGGAACCGGTAAGCTCCACTCTCCCTTTTTTGACTAAAAATTTCAAACGATCGATAAAAGCCGTTTCTTTTTCTTCCGCCAGCCGCTCCAGCAGACAGCCGCTAATATTCAAGGTAAAACTTAAATTTGGCCGTTCCTCCAAAAGCCTGATCAAGCGCCAATAACTTTTGTCCAGCGCCTTGCGGATATTATAAAAATCAACATTGGCCGGCTGATAAAGATGTAAAAAATTTAACCACAGCATAAATTAATTTTTTAATCTTGAATCTTTAATTATTTTTTTATATAGCTCGACATATTTTTTCGCCGGGATTTCCCAACTGCTGGATTGTTTCATCGCCCGCTTGACCAGGTCGTTCCAAACATTCTTATGCTTATAATTCTCAAGCGCGCGGATAATCGCGGCGTAAAACATACTTTCATCTTCTTCTTTGAAAGTAAAGCCCGTTCCCCGTCCGGTTGTCGGCTCAAAATTTTCCACGGTATCATACAAACCGCCGATTTCTCGGACAATCGGAATACAGCCGTAGCGCATGGCAATCAGCTGATTGATGCCGCAGGGTTCATGGACGGAAGGCAGGAGAAAAAAATCTGCGCCGGCGTAAACGCTGGTTTCATATTTTTGATTAGCGGAGTGGGACGGAATAACGATAATCTTCGCCGGATACCGCTTGGCGATTTTTTGCAATTCTTTAATGTACTGTTTTTCCCCCGTGCCAATAATAATAAACTGCGCGGCTAATTTAACCAGCTGCGGAAAAAGCCGGATAATGAATTCAAACCCTTTTTGAAAAGTCACCCGGGAGGTAGTACAGAGAATCGGAATGGCGGCATCGACCGGCAAATTAAATTCTTTCTGCAACCAAATTTTATTGTCGGCTTTCGCCGCCGGATTAACCGCCGAATAACATTTGAACAAGCCCCGATCTCTCTGCGGATTATAGGCGTTATAATCAATTCCGTTGATAATGCCAAAAAGACGACTGGCGCGATTTTTTAAAATCCGATGCAAATCCTGACCAAATTTCTTGGTCATAATCTCTTCCCGATACTGTTCGCTGACGGTATTGACGGCATCGGCCGAGAGAATCGCCCGTTTGGCGAAATTAATATTTTCCAGTTGCGGATCGGCCAAATGCGGCAGGCGCGTCCGTCCGTAGTCTTTATTCGCCGGCAAAATCTCCCACCAATTATGGCCGAGCTGAAAAACCAAATTATGGATGGTAAAAATCGTCCGGGATTGTTTTAACGTTTTCGAATAACGAAAATCGGTTTTCAAATAATAAGGGATCAGCCCCGTCTGCCAATCATGGCAATGGATAATATCCGCCGAAAACTTTAGCAGGGATAAGAGTTTGAGCGCCGCCACGTTAAAAACTAAAAAACGGGCGTTTTCTCGCGTCGAACCGTAAAGTTTTTTATGTTTGGAAAAAAACTGTTTACATTCTACGAAATAAACCGGCAAACCGGCCATCAGATACCCGCGCCAATAATTGACCCGGATTTTTTCCTGACTATTGAGACGCAAATTAATATTCTCGAAAATCAATTTTAATTTATATTCTTTCTTATCGATTATCTGCCCGTAAAGCACGGTAATAATAATTACCTCTTGCCCCAGTCTTTTCAAAGCTTTGGGCAGACTGCGAACGACATCACCTAGTCCGCCGGTCTTGGAAAACGGCGCGACTTCGGAAGAAATATGGACAATTTTTAATTTCTTGGACATAAACGCGAGTTTAGAGAGCAAATAGCAATCGCCAAAGCATCGGCGGCGTCGTCGGGACGAGGCAATTCTTTTAAATTAAGAATCAGTTTTACCATTTTTTGAACCTGTAATTTAGAAGCCTGCCCGTAGGCGGAAACCGCGCATTTTACCTGCGCCGGGGTAAATTCGAAGACCGGCAGTTTGTTTTGTTTAAGCGTCAAGAGCGCCACCCCGCGCGCCTGGCCGACGATCAAAGCGGTTCGGACGTTCTTATTGAAAAATAATTGTTCGACCGCGGCCAGATCGGGCCGATATTTTTTTATTATCCTGTCCAATTCTTTATGTAACGTTTCCAAGCGGGTAATCAAATCCAGACCGGCTTTAGTTTTAACCGATCCATAAGCTAGGCAGGTTAATTTCGCGCCCTCTTCCTTGATAACACCGTAGCCAGTATCGGCGATGCCCGGATCGATGCCTAAAATAATTTTGATCATAGATAAGAGCCGGCTTACGCTAAGTTAGTATAATAATCGCTGACATCTTCATTATCGTCTAACTCCTCAAAAAATTTCTCCATTTTTTCTTTTTCCGACTCCGGCAGTTCCATTTTTTCCTTAGCCACATATTCAATTTCGCCCGCTTCAATTTTTAAGCCTTTTTCCTCCAAAAAATCGCGAATTTTCTGCAAATCCTTAACTGCGGTATAAACGGTGATACCCTCCGCTTCTTTTTTAAAATCACTGGCACCCTGGTCTATCAGTTCCAATTCCAATTCCTCGTTATTCATCTTTTTTTCTTTAATTTCGGCACCGGCTATTCTAATCACGCCCCATAAAGAAAAATTCCAGCTGACCGCGCTAAACGCGCCGCCGTTCTTGGTAAAAAGATGACGAATCGTCGAACCGCTTCGGTTCCGATTGTCGGTTAAGCATTTAACCATAATCTGGACTCCCGGCGGAACGATTCCTTCATAGAATAATTCTTCCACTTGTTCGCCGCCCAATTCACCGGTGCCTTTTTTAATCGCCCGGTCGATATTGTCTTTAGGCATGTTAACTTCCCGCGCTTTATCAATCGCGCTTCTTAAAGAAGGATTAGCGGCCGGATCGCCCCCTTTACGAGCCGCGATTGTGATGATGTTGGCGAATTTCGTAAAAATCGCGCCCCGCTTGGCGTCCACTAATTCCTTCTGACGATGCGTTGTCGCCCATTTAGAGTGTCCGGACATAAAAGATAAAGATTGAAAAATTAAAATTAAAGGATAATAAAACAAAAACCCTTAAAAATTGCCGATTTGGCTACTTAGACTTTAGCCTAAATTGAAATAAAAATCAATATCGGTTATAATGAAAATATCCAATAAAATAAGGGAAAATGTTTAAGACTTTATGCCCAATTTAAAACTTGATTGCCTCAATAAAACCGTACTGAAAGCCTTGGATTTCTTCATCGCTAACCCCCCGACAAAGCTGGATTTGAGCCGTTTTAAATTTCCCCTCGTCATCGGCAGTGTCAACGGTTACAATACCGCGAAAATCATCTTCGCCAATCAGGCCGCTTTTTTCGCCAACGAAAGTAATGTCAAAAAAATAATTAAAGAAGAAATACCGATAATCTTGGAAAAAAGGATGGCTAATGAGGTTATCGTTATTTCCGCCTCCGGCGAGAAAGATTCGGTCTGGGAACTAAAATTGGCAAAAAAATACGGACTAAAAGCTATTCTCTTCACTTGTTCGCCGGATTCCAGCGCCGCCAAGATCGCCGATGAAGTCTTCGTTTTTTATAAACTGCCCGAACCTTATACCTATAATACCTCGACTTATCTGGGGATGATTTTAAGCGCTTTCGGCGAGAGTCCGGCTTTAATCCGAACTTTTCTCTCTCAAATAAATTCTAAAATTCCTAAAAATTTCCTACGCTATCAAAGTTATGCCTTTATTCTGCCGGATGAATTTTCCGCCGTCGCGCCAATGATCCGCACCAAACAGGACGAACTTTTCGGTCCGAAACTATCCATCCGCGCTTTCTCTTACGGCGAAGCGCGCCACGCCAAGTTCGTCGTTCGCGACCCGAAAGAATTGGTCGTCAGTCTGGGAGAAAATAAATATTTCGGTTGTCCGGAAAGCCGCTGGAAAATAAGCCTGCCGCCGACCGCCAATGCCGGGCTAATTATGTCTTTGACTTATTATCTAATCGGCTTAATCCAGGACGGGCGGCCGGATTATTTCAAAAAAAATATCGCTAATTACTGTCTGGACTACGGTTATAAAGCTTACGGTCGCGAAAAACCTTTTGACATTATCGTGCCGGGAAATTAATCTATTAATATAACAAGGGCGGCGGATTTTAAAAAACCGGCCGGTCTTAACAAAATTTAATAATTTAAATTTTAAAAACATGAAAATCTTAATTATCGACAACGACATTAATACCGTTACCACGCTTAAAGCTCTGATTTTAAGCCGGGAGGCATTCGATATCGATGTCGCCTACGGCGGAAAAGAGGGCTTGGAAAAAATGACCGCTAATCCAAATTATAACCTCCTGATTTTAGACATTATGATGCCGGGAGTAAGCGGCATGGATGTCTGTCGGGCTATGAGCAAAGACGAGAAGATGAAAAACATCCCTGTTCTGTTAGTTTCCGCTCTCCCTATCGCTTCCAAAGAACTGCGGGAATTATTGGATCAATTTAACGAAACGCATGTCGTCGGCGGCGTTCTGGAAAAACCGTTTGAAATTGAGAATCTACTGGGAGAAGTCCATCGCTTAGCCAAAGTCTCTTCTTAAAAAAACCGCTTCGGCCGGATAAATATGGAAAGCGTCAAGACAAAAATATTATCTTCATTCTTAATAGTCATCGGGATATTATTTATCTTTAATGTCGTCTTTTTTGTCGCTCATTCCCTCATAATCAAAAAATATCAGGATATCGCCGGCAATATGATATCGGAATATAAATTAGCCCAGCTCTCTTCCGACCTGATAAAGGCTTACGCTTCCCTCACCAAACCCGATGAACACGAAATAATTTTAAATGAATATCAGGCGATTCGCCGGGAGATTACCGATACCCTGGCTAAGCTTGATTCGGCCATTATCAGTGAAAACAGCCTGGCCGTTTACGCGGAGGTAAAAAACGATATTAACGAGGTGATTTCCGAAAGCGACGAGGGGTTGGCTCTTTTCCTGAAAGGAGAAGTCTCTTTGGCCGAAACCCGAATCGCCTCCGCCCAGCAAAAAAATGATTCCGTCCGGGAAGATTCCATTAAACTCGTCATAGAAGAGTTAAAATATACCGAAAAATTGCAAGTGCAAACTGACCGGATTCAATTATTAACCACCCTGATCGGCGGATTAATTTTACTGCTTATCAGCGCCGGCTGTATTATCTATGCTCTGGCCTTTTCCAAAAAATTAATTTCGCCGCTCACCAGTCTGACAAAAGTGGCTAAGCTGATCGAGGCGGGTGATCTTAACGTGAGTGTCGACCAGAATCTGTTGCATGTTTTCCAAAATCGCGGCGACTTGCTCCAGGGAAACGATGAGATCTCCAGTCTGGCCAATTCTTTCAACACGATGCTGTTTCACTTGCGGAATAACATCCAAAAACTGCAAGAATACAACGAACAGCTCATTAAAACCCGCCAACAAGTAACTAGCGGGGAATTAAAAATCAGCCAGTTGAAAGAACTCGACCGAATGAAGAATGAGATTATGAATATCGCCACGCACGAACTTAAAACACCACTGGTTTCTATCGTCGGTTTATCGGATGTTATGTTGCAACCCAATAGTTCCCTGTCGCCCGATTTCAAAAAATATGTTTCCATTATTCATGACGAAGGAACAAAACTGACCGAGCTTATCAGGCGGATGCTTAAAACCATAAAAAATGAGAGCGGGCAGAATAGCCGGTTGGAAGTAGTAAAGAAGAAATTTAATTTAAGCGAGCTGGTTTCTTCCTTGGGAACTCCCCTGAATATCATGGCCAAAAGAACTAATTCGCAAGTGGCCGTTACGGTCGCGGTGCCAGGTATCAATATTGAAAGCGACCAGGAAAAAATTTCTCAGGTAATTTATAATTTTGTCGACAACGCCATTAAATACGGGCCGAACAGCCAGACTATCCGGGTTACTCTGGATAAAGCGGATGATAAATTCGTAAAAATAGAAGTGAGTAACGACGGACCGGGAATACCGGAGGAAAAACAAAAAAAATTATTTTTGAAGTTCTCTCAGCTTGAACCGTCCTTATCAAGATCCCAGGATGGCATCGGTTTAGGATTATATATTTGTAAACAAAGTGTCGAAAGCTTGGGCGGAAAAATCGGAGTAAACAGCCAACCCGGAAAAGGCGTAACCTTTTATTTTACTTTGCCCCTGGAGTCTTAGTTTTTTCCACCGCCGCTTTCAATGTTCGCGCGTCAGCCAGATAATAATGCCTAAACGGTTTTAATTTTTCATCCAATTCGTAAACCAAGGGCAATCCGGTCGGAATATTCAATTCCGCTACGGCCGAAGCCGACAATTTATCCAGATATTTAACCAACGCCCGCAGACTATTGCCGGAAGCGGAAATAATAACCCGCTTCCCTTTTTTAATTTGCGGGCTTATTTTCTCCTTCCAATAAGGCACCACCCGCCTTTCCACATCCTGTAAGCTCTCGCCGGCCGGCGGCCGGGTTGTATATCCTCGCCGCCAAAGGAAAACTTGGCGCTCACCGTATTTTTCAATCATCGCCTGTTTGCTCCGTCCCTGTAAATCGCCATAACGCCTTTCATTCAGTCGCCAATCGTTTTTGATCGGAATATCGGTGAGTTTCAACTCCTTAAGAACGAGATCCAAGGTTTTAATCGCTCTTTTTAAACGCGAAGTAAAAGCGTAATCGAAGATAAAACCTTTCCTTTTTAAACTTTTCCCCGCCGAACGCGCCTCTTCCCGTCCGTGAGCGCTTAAATCGACGTCAGTCCAGCCAGTAAACAAGCCTTTTTTATTCCAGGTGCTTTCTCCGTGGCGCAGTAAGACGATTTTATACATAAAAATAGTTTTATATAATTTTATTTCGTTTATTTTTATATTATAACATAAATTGACGATAAAAGTTCAAAAGTGATAGTATGGTATAGTCCGACTCGGAGTTTATTCCTAATCATATAAATCAACAAATTAAGCGACAATTCAAAAGAATCGGGGTGGAAACAGGTTTATTAAGCCTTAAATTCTTACATTTATTGGCGCAGATTCTACCCCGATTATTCCGGATTATTTCCGGATTTTTTAGTTTACTATTTAAAGGTCTTTTTTCTAAAATATTAGTAAAAATATACTATAATTACTTTCGTTTGAGAAAAAAGGGCTTATCAGGAAAAAATATCGGCGGTTTGGTAATTAACCAATGCCTCTATCTTTTTATCTTTATCCTTATCGGCTTCCTGTTTTTTTCCAATCTAACCAGCCAAAATAAAACCAGCGCCCTAGAGACCAGAATCTCCAAGACAGTAATGGCCAGCCTAGTTCCGGCGGAATTTGGCAGTCTCCCGGACGAAGAATTGATTGAAGAAACGGCGACGCCGGGAAATATTTTGACCGCCGGCCAAGAAAAATATCTGGACAGCTCCTGCACTTTAGATAAACAAAGCGGCCTGATTACGGAAGAAAACACCGAGACGGAAGAATTTATTTCTTTTAGCAACGAGGGCGACTCCGTTTTTAAACCGCGCTCGACGACCAGCGGCAACGCCGGCGATGTCGTCCCGCAACGCACGGAAATCAGCTATTATACCGTTCAAAATGGCGATACTATCAGCACTATCGCCCGACGTTTTGGTCTGACCGTTAATACTGTTCTGTGGGCCAATAATTTAACGGCTTTCAGCCTGATTCGGCCGGGAGACAGCTTGACTATCCTGCCTTATAGCGGAATCATTTACACCGTTAAAACCGGCGACAACTTAAGCAAGATAGCGAATAAATACGGAATAGACGGCGATAAGATTGCAAGTTGCAATGATTTAAGCGCCGGTTTGAAGGCCGGACAAAAAATTATCTTGCCGGGAGCGAAAAAGATTACCGAGGCAACCGCAGTCGCCAAAACCAGCAACAATTATACCGGTTTGTCAGCCATTCGCGATTTGATAAAAGCGCCGGCGGCGAAAACCAGCGGTAATAAAATGTCCTGGCCGACGGTTGGTTACCGAATCACCCAATATTTCTCTTGGCGGCATAACGGCGTCGATATCGGAAACAAAATCGGAACGGCTATTTATGCCGCCGATTCCGGCGTCGTAGAAATCGCCCAAGGCGGCTGGAACGGCGGTTACGGCAATACGATTGTCATTAACCACGGCGGCGGCAAAAAAACCCGCTATGGACATCTTTCTAAACTTTTTGTTAAAGTGGGAGATGAGGTGGGGAAAGGAGAAAATATCGGCGCGATGGGTTCGACCGGACGTTCCACCGGGCCGCATCTGCATTTCGAAGTATTGATTAACGGAACAAGATATAATCCTCTTAATTACGTAAAATAAAGCTATGTCCATTTTCATCGGCTTGTTAATTCTGGTTGGCGGCGCCTTCCTGACCGTCCGGACGGAATGGATGGTGAATAATTTCGGACGAATCGCCTGGTTCGAAGAAAAATTGGGGAGTGAAGGCGGATCACGTTTGGGTTATAAATTAATCGGCCTAATCGGAATTTTTATCGGTATCGTGGTTATGACCGGCAGTGGCGATGATTTGATGCGCTGGCTTTTAGGGCCAATTTTAAAATATAACCAATAAAAAAGGGCCCTTAGCTCAGCTGGCTAGAGCGCCTGCTTTGCAAGCAGGAAGTCATCGGTTCAAATCCGATAGGGTCCACTAAAAAATAGCTCCGTGAATGCGGAGCTATTTTATTTAAACAAAAATCCCTAAGACACTTTTACTCAATCGGCAGGGAAAAATTAAAAACTGCGCCTGACTCATTATTTTCTTCAAACCAAATTCGCCCGCCGTGCAATTCGATGAAAGCCCGAGCGATAAAAAGGCTAAGCCCGAAACCGTTCGGCGATATCTTTTTCGCCTCTTCGCCGCGAAAAAATTTTTGAAAAACAAATTTTTTATTCTCGTTCGGAATACCGATTCCTGGATTCTTAATGGAAAACAAAAATTCCGGCGGAACGGATTTTTTAATCGCGGCGCTGGAAATCTCCACTCGGGAACCGGCCGGAGAATATTCCAAGGCGTTAGTCAAAAGAGCTTCCACTACGCCCAAAATTTTATGCCGATCTAATTTTAAAATTCCTTTGAACGTTAATTTCTTAATAATCTTAATATTCCGGGCTTTGATATTACCCTTTAAAGACGCTAAAACTTCCTTTAAAATATCCTGCTCAAAATCAACTCGATCATATCTTAATGTTATTTTTTTCTCTTCGATTTCTAGAGCCAGCATTAAGTTATTCAAACCGCGATTGAGATCCATCAGCGCCTTGTAAGTATCTTTGGTAATATTTTTCACTTTCGGCGCCAAATGACCGAAAGCGCCTTCAAGAATCAACTCAAAATTCCAGCGAGCGACTGAAAGCGGAGTGCGAAGCTGATGGGAAACGACGGTGATAAATTCCGATTTCAGATCGTCCAGTTGAATCAACTGTTCGACACTTAAAGCATTGCTAATCGCCACCGCCGCTGACGGCGCGAAAACCTCAAATAAACGAATATCCCGATTGGAGTAGGGGTTCCCCGACTTTTTCTCGCCAAAAATCAGAATGTCGTCATGTTCCTCTCTAGTTCGCAGGGGAACGATTAACCGTATCCCCGACTTACGCATAATTTTCTTCAAAGCGTTCTCCGGTAATTCATCAAAAACAGTGGCTACGGCCGGCTTGATAAGCTCCCTTAAATCCCCATCAGCAAAACTGGGCGGCGAATCATATTTTTCGCAAATCAAATGAGATACTTTTCCATTGTCCACCAGAACGAAAGCGCCCCGGCTGATATTCATGTCCGTTAAAATCTTAAACAATAATTTCCGGCTCAGATCGTTGAGACGCAGGCTGGAAGAGGCGATTAAGGCCAAATTATAAAGCAGGCGGTTAGCGTCGTAATGATGCTGATAAAAAATCCGATTGGTAATTTTTTCGAAGAAAGACCGCAGAGGCTGGAAAGAAAAAGCGATAATCAGCACTAAAACCGTAGAAGTCAGGATATCGGTCTTAAAAACGAATCCGCTATGCAAAAATAGGCCCGCCAAAAAGAAACCGAGACTACAAATGACTCCGAGCGTTAAGACCAAAACAGAATAGCTGATAGAGCGCGCCACCACCAGACGAATATCCATCAGTCGATGCCTGATAATGGAATAGGCGACGGCGATGCTAAAAATAAAACTAACCGTGGCGCTGATAAAAAAATAACGGGTGTCGTTAAAAAAAATCGGAATTATCACGTCCGGAATCTGAACGCTGATGGCCAAAATTATAAAGGAAACAAAAAAATATTGTAATTGCAATTTTTGTAAACCGGAGGCGTGGCGGCATTTGATGATAAAATTAACAAATATCCAAATCATGTTTACCCAGAGGAGAGCCAACCACCAAAAATAACCTTCTCCCCAAATAGTCTGCAGGCCTTTCCGGGGATCAACAACCACGTCAATTATCCAGAGCGGCGTAAAATACAAAAGCCAAGCCGTCAGCACCAAGAAAATAAAGGAAAAAATACCGCCCCAAACCCAGGCGCGGCGATGGATAGCTGAAGGAAAAACAAAAGAAAAGGCGAGAATGGCGACCACGTATAAAGAAGCGGCCAAATAAGTCGCCTTAATCCAAAAAAGACTGGAGAAGATAACGGGAAACTGATAAAAAATAAGGGCAAGGCCCCAACACCCTAAAAATATACTAGCCAATAAAAAAACAATATTAATCTTATTCCGGGGATTGTTTTTTAAAACCACCGTCCCGATAAAAAAATTAGCTAGTGAAGCCAAGGCGATTACGCCTATTTTAATATATTCTAGCATTAGAGATAGAACTTAGTTATTATATTAATTATAGCACAAAATAAATTTAAAATAAAAAATGCGCGGTGTTTATAGCCGCGCATTATCCTCCCGATTAAATTTCTATTCTTTTCTAAATACTACCCCGATAACCTCAGGAAAATTAACGGCCAGATTACCCTTCTTAAAGTGTTCGCTGGTGACGATCAAATCGACTTCTTCTCCTTTGTCCCAAGCCCATTCCGCCATATCCTTGAATCGCTTGGACATTTCCGGATTAGTTGCTTGCCATACCTGCGCTTGGTATGTCAGAACGGAAGCTAAAGTAACGACGACATAGCGCATCCCGATAAGGATATCACTTTTATAATCGATTTTCTGAGACGTCAGATTAATCTCTAAACCCGGCTGAATAACCAGATCCTTGGCAAACTTTAAAATATCACCAATAAACTCATCCCGGTCGTTCCAGGCATGTCCGCCGTTAGGACCCCAGCCTAAATTCAAAAAACTCAAACTGTTGCCGGTGCCGTCACCTTGGAAATAATCCTGTACCGTTTTCTTCATTTTTTTGGTCAACGGATCATTTTCGCCGCTGGTAAAACCCAACTGGCCAAGCATCATTTCATTAACTTTCGCCAATCCTCCCCTATTTAACGAAGCTGGCATCGCCCGGCAAAAATCGCCGAAGTCATCCCCTCTTAAATGTTGGATAAGAAACTGCGATTCAATGAAATCGAAGCCCCCGCTTTGTGCCGCCACCTCCGGCAAAGTCTTAGCGGCGTTACCCGGATGAAAAAAAATTTTCCGGTCGAATGTTTCCGCCAGCCCGATTTCTTCCAAAAAACGCTTAGCATCATTGATTTTAGTCGGCAACTCGAAAATATGAATTTCCGTTTCTTCCGGCAACAAATAAAAAGCGCTGATCACCTGGTCGGCGGTCGTTCCCGAACCGACATTAGCATACCTTTTAATGTTAATCCCGGATAATTCTATCTGCCATTGCAATTGTTCCGCGTGCCAATCGCTGAAACTATAAGAACCGCGATTATTCATATCAAACTGTCGCACTCTTTCCAGCAGACCGTCGCTGAAAACGTAATCAGTATTAAGCACCCGGTCTTCACCCGCCCCCCGGATACGATAAAAAGATTTAATAAGTTCATCATGTACTGCCGGGTCTAGGCTAATAACGATTTCTTTATCCGAAAATGGTAATTTGATACTATCCCAGGCCCAAGGTCGACGCTGGCCGGGAATAAAATTTCTTAGCATTTCTTCTTTCTTTTTCATTACGATCTCTCCTATATTTATCGATTAATAATAAAAAACACTCTTGTAAAAAGTGATTCCCTTTTTCTTATTTTATAAAAGGACAATAAAAGGGTAGGAATTAACCCGCCCTTTTACCGTACTTCCATAAAAAATTGCTATTTAAAGAAATTTTCTGACTTTTTCGACGATTTCGTTAATCTTAACATTAGCCTTAACGACGTAATCGACTACTCCCATAGCCTTGCCGCGTTCGATATCGTTAGTCTGGCCCAGATTGCTTAAGATGATAACTGGCACTTCCTTCCATTTTTCATTTTTCCGGATCTCTTCCAAAACCGTAAAGCCGCTGATACCCGGCAACATTAAATCCAGAAGAACGACGCCCGGTGGTTCCTTATCCAAAAAGGCCAAAGCCTCCCGACCGTCGAACGCCACCTGCGCGTCTATTCCTTCTTTTTTAAATTTAATCTGATAAGCCTGAACCAAAAGAACATCATCTTCAATGATTAAAACGCTTTTCTTCTGGCCGTCTTCTTTTTTATTCAATTTGCTAGCAGGCATAATAATGACGTCTTAATTATTTTTTTAAGCGGTTATTTTATGGCTATTTTTTTAAACTTTAGCCAAATCTTTTAAAATATTTTTCACTTTTTTAACGGCATTCTCTATAGTATATTCACTTTTCACCAAGTAGTCAATAACACCCAACGCAAAGGCTTGCTTGATTTTTTCCTGACCGCTGGAAACGCTCAGGACGATAACCGGTAATTTTTCCGTCGCGGCGGTGGCGCGCACCCGGCGTAAAAATTCCAGACCGTTCATCCCCGGCAATAAGATATCCAACCAAATCAAATCGGGTTTAATTTTTTTTAAAATATCCAATCCTTCCTCGCCGCTCCCGACCGTGAAAACTTTTACGCCCTCTTTTTCCAATTTTAATTTGGCCGCTTCCTGCAAAGCGACTTCATCTTCCACGATTAGGACCGTCTTTTTAATTTCGTTTTTAATTTCGTTCATATGATTGGCCGCTGGGGCTTTTAACGATGAATCCTCTGATTCTTTTAATAATATCATCGAGTTTATAATGACTTTTAACCAAATAATCGAAGACATTAAGTTCGAAAGCGCGCCGGATCTTTTCCGGGCTGGCCGAAACCGAAACAATCACCACCGGCAAATCGCGGTAAGCGGGATTCTGGCGGATTTTCTCCAAAAAAGCAAAGCCGCCCATGCCCGGCATTAAAAGGTCAAGCCAAATTAAATCCGGTTTTTCTTTTTCCAATATCGTCAAGGCCTCTTCGGCGGTGGTGGCTGGCAGATAACGGAATCTTTCGCGTTGTAATTTAAGCTTAATGGCGTCCTGAAGCGGCGCTTCATCTTCTACCACTAAAATCGTCTTTTTGACGGGTATTTTCTTCTTGATTTCGCTAGTCATATTTTAATTATACTCAATACTTATAAACTAGGCAATAAATAAAACTCGGGAAATTAAGTCGAGCGGCCGCGAATCTAAACGCCGAGGCCCACTTCTCCTTCTTTGTATTTCATCCCCTGAACCGGTATGTTAAAATAAAAAGTTGTTCCCTTTCCTTCCTCTGATTCAAACCAGATTTTTCCGCCCCATCTTTCCACCAGCATCCTAACCAAGTAAAGACCCAGACCGGATCCTTCCGGCACTAGTTTTAAGGCATTCTCGGCTCGATAAAATTCCTCAAAAATTCTTTTCTGATACTTTTTAGGAATACCAATCCCGGTATCTTTAACCGCATATTCGATAAATTCTCCTTTTTGAGAAATGGAAATCGAAATGGTCGCTTTGGCGGGAGAATAGCGGGAAGCGTTGGAAAGCAAATTCTGGATTACCTGCCAAATAACCTCCTGGTCCATCGGTATTACCGGGAAAGGATCGGGGTCGGTTTTAATGACCACTTTCTGTTTCTTTTCTTCCAGGCTGACTCGGAGCATAGAGATGACTCCTTGCGTTGTATTTTTAAAATCAATCGGCACCGGTTCTATTTTCAGACGCCCGGCTTCTACCCGAGCGATTTGCAACAACAGATTGACCAGATTAATCATTCGCTCCGTCCCCTGATAAATGCGTTCGACGAAATGTTTCTGGTCTTCGTTAATTTCGCCGGCGTCACCGTCAATAAGCATCTCCGAAAACCAGCGCATGGAAGTAAGGGGGGTGCGCAATTGATGGGAGGCGACGGAAATAAATCCCGTTCGGGCTTCATCCAGTTCTTTCTCTTCGCTGGCATCGCGGAACATTAACACTACTCCGGAAATTTTTTCGCCCAAAATCGGCGCCGCCATGATAATCGTCGAAAATCTTCGGCCGGACGACAACTGAAAATATAGATTGTCTTTCAGGCTGGAAAAAAATATCTTACCGGTTTGCAGAACCTTGGCGACCGGATGATTGTCGAGAGTCATTCTTTCTAACCCGGAATAAAGCGGAATAACCTTGACGATATCGTGGCCGAGGACTTCGGCGGCCGTGATTTCCAAAATCTTCTCGGCGCTCTGATTGATTAAAGTGATCTTATTCTTTTTATCCACCACGATTATTCCCTCACCAATGGAAGAAACTATGGTTCTGATCCGATCACGTTCTTTTTTAAGAGATGTCTCTAAAATATTCGCATCCTCAAGCAGATTAACCATGGCCGTTTTTGTTTTTTCCAATTCCCGATTATTGGCCGAGATTTCTTCCACTTTCTTATCCAATTCCTTGCCGGAAAATTCCAACGCTTTAATCTTTTCTTTCAGATTATTGACCATCAAAGCAAAGGATTTCGATAAACTCCCGATTTCATCTTTTCTTTCCAGTAGAGCCCCGCTCACACTTATTTTCAAATCCCCCTCGCTGATGCGTCGGGCTGTTTCCGACAGTTCAATAATCGAGCCGGAAATCTTTTTTGTGAAAACAAAGGAAAAAACGACTAAAATAAGCGTTACCAAAAAAACTATGATTCCGACGATTAGAAAGAAGAAAGTCTGAATCTTTTTTATATCCTGAGTAACTTTCGCTATATTCTTGGTTTCGGCCAAAAGGAGATCGGTGGTATTTTGTTTGACGAATTCAAATTTTAAGATAGCGTCCTGAAAAGTTTCCGAAGTTCCGATTAATTCTCCCCCTTCTTCCCAATCCTTTTTGGTTTCTTCGATAACGGCAATAACCGCCGTTAAAGAATTCCTTACGCTCCGGTAAGCGACTTTAGACTCTTTGTCGACGGCGGTAGCCGTAAAACGACTATTGAGAGTATTTTCTATTTCTAAAATTTTCTTCAATCTCCCGGTATACTTACTATAATCGTTAGTTTTAATCCCGCCATAACCATCCTCCACTAAAAGCCAAACTTCGTCTTTAAGCGCCTGCTCATAGACGATATTCTCGTTGATTTGTTTATACCGGTTCGTCAGTCCCAAATTAACAACAATAATCAAGGCGATTAAAATTATCATCACCCCGATTACCGCTAAAAAGGCTGATATTGTTTTAGTCTTTATTGATTTCATTTAGCAGACTCTTAATCTCTTAATTTTACGATTCTTATTTCTTAAGATCTTCTAGGGTGTAGAAACCGTCTTTAATAACGGTACTCTCTATGTTTTCTTTCGTTACCGGAACGGATTCTAACAATACCGAAGGAACATCGAATTTTCCATTATTTACGGTCTTGTCTGTAGGAATATTTTGACCCTTAGCTAAGCTGACGGCCAAATCCACTCCAGTGGAAGCTAGTTCGTAAATCGGCTTGTAGACAGTCACCGTTTGTGTTCCCTGGATAATCCTCTGTATCGCGGACAGTTCCGCGTCCTGCCCGGAAACCGGTATTTTCCCGGCTAAACCATATTCTTCCAAGGCTCTTATCGCCCCGAAAGCGGTACCGTCATTGGCGGCAACCACCGCGTCAACAGCTCCGTCGCTTTCCTCCAGATATCCTTTTAAATTCTTATAAGCGTTTTCCGGATTCCAGCCATCGGAGAATTTATCTAAAACTATTTCTATTTCGCCGCTATCTATTTTAGGTTGTAATAATTTAAATGATCCCGCCTTCAACAAAAACGCATTATTATCCGTGGCCGAGCCGCCGATATAAGCAACTTTGACTTTTTCTCCTCTGTTTATTTTATCTTCAACCGCCTGCAAAACATACTGGGCTTGATACTCGCCGACTTTTTCATTATCAAAAGACAGATAAAGGTCGACCGCGGCGTTTTTTATCAAACGATCGTAAGAAATCACTTTAATGCCGGCCTGATGAGCTTTCTCCACCACATCCGTCAAACTTTCCGCGTCATAAGCGACGATAACCAGGGCGTCCACGCCTTTGACAATCATGCTCTCTATCTGGGAAATTTGTTTTTCCGCGTTATTATTCGAAGACTGGAGATCTACTACCGCCCCTACCGCTTCGGCTCTTTTTAAAAATTCATCCCGGTCTCTCTGCCATCTTTCCTCCTGAAGCGTACCCAAAGAGAACCCGATTAAGATTTCTTTCTCCGGGCTTTTAGTAGTCGCCGGCGTTGATTCCGACCCTGACCGGTAAAAATAAAAGCTGATTATCCCGACTATCGCCAAAAGCGTGACGATAAGTCCCGTTAATAATTTTTTGTTCATATGTTTTTTAATTATTATTCCCAATTAAAATTCTTCACGATTAACCATTCTTTTTGCCGAGGGTTTTTGTTTCTTTAGTTTCTTTTATTTCTTTCGTTTCTTCGGGTTTTTCTTTAAATTCATTTATTTCCCTTTTAAGTTCCGCTATTCTCAATTCCCGACCAACCATATATTTATTCATTCTTTCTAGCTCCACCAATTTTTCTTCTAGGACTTTAGTTCTCTCCGCCACGGTTTGCTCCAGCCCAACTTTTAATTTTTCCAATTCCGTGGTTCTCTCTTTAACTTTCTTGCCCAGATTCTTCCTTTCCGTTTCCAGTTCGGCCGTTCTTTCCTTAACCTTCGTTTCCAATACCCCGTAAGTTTTTTTCAATTTATCGGCCATTTCGTTAAAAGACGCCGCTAGCTGTCCCATCTCATCCTGAGATTCGATGTCGATTTTTGTCTCGAAATCTCCTTGGCGAATTTTTTCCGCGGCGCTCGTCAGAGCCTTAATCGGTTTTATGAGCTTGGCGGTTATCGGCACAGCGATAATTATCACCAAAATAATCAGGGGAATAATTACCAGGACAATTTGAATATAAACCTCTTTTAGGCGATCAAAAAATGACTGATGCGATAAAAGATAGCGCATCGAAAAAATATGTCCCTCAGCCTGATAAATCGGAACGATGATTTCCGTCAATTCTTCTTCCTGATCACTGATATTCCTATAGACTGTTTTATCCTCCTTAATCATCTCCAGAGTTCTTTCATCTTCAATCATCCGATCATTACCCGTATATTTGCCGCTCGAAAATTCTTCGGAGTCAAATAAAATCCGGCCGTTTATCCCGATTAAGCTGATTTTAATAACATCCGGATTATTACTCAATACTTCCTGGACGGTATTTCTAAACTTACTAAAATCTTCCGGGCGGGGATGAGTATAATATTGGACATAATTATCGTAAATCGTTCTCGTCGAAAAATTGGCGAAAGTTTCGCCGTTTTTTACTAAATCGTTTAATAGTTCCTTCCGTTCGGATAAAATAAAAACCAAAGAAAAAATAACAAAAGATACCACCATAGCCAAAATCACAAAAAAACTAATTTTAAAAGTGAGGGATTTGGCTGACATACCCATAATGATAAATTAATTACTAAGCAAAATTTCGTCGACTTTATCCGCCGCGGATTTCAAAGCGGCGGCGGCGGTCTTTTTTCCTCCCCAAGCGGATTGAATTTCTTCCATCAAGGCCGCTTTGATGTTATTACTCTCAGCGACATTAGGTTCGGCAATGGCGTATTTCATCTGGTCAACATAAACTTTGGTAAAAAAATCTCCCAGGATTTCTTTATGGCTTTCAAAATCTATCCGGCGCGAAGGAATAGCACCGATAGTGTTCGTTAATAAATCGCCGTAACGGGTAGTGTTGGTTTCCGGCTGGACATCCGTCGTAAACCATTTTAAGAATTCCCAAGCTTCCGCTTTATGCTGACTCTTATTCATCACCCCCATGAACCAGCTATAACTAAGGGTCGCCTGATCCTTAAGCGGCGGGAAAGGCGCGACGCCGACACTGGACTCGAATTTATCGCCGAAAGCGATCTGGAAGGTAGATTTAGTCCAAGGCGGAGCGATAACCATCCCCACTTTGCCGTCTTTAAAATCAAAAAAATTACCGTTAATATCCGTAGCTCCGTTCTTAAATAACGCCAACTCCGCCTCCAGCGCCGCCACTCCTTCTGAGCTGTTGAATAAACTCTTTTTTAAATCGGCCGACAAATATTTCCCGCCGTTGCTGAGTAGGAGAGAAAGAAAAGGGTCAACTACTTGCCAGTCTTCGCCCAAAAAAGCAATGCCGTATTGTGTGATATTTCCTTTGGCATCTTTTTTCGCCAATTTAACCGCCGCGTCTGTCAATTCCGCCCAAGTCTTGGGATAGAGGATGTTACCGCTGGCATCGACCAAACCGGCTTTTTTAAATAAATCCTTATTATATAGAAGGGCATAATCATTTATTTCCGTGGGAATACCCCATATTTCGCCGTTAATCGTTACGCCCGCCAGAGAAACATAATTCTTAATGATATCGTCCTTGATTTCCGTCGGCGGATTATCCAGAATTCCGTTCCGGACGTAAGAAACTCCCCAGGGCGAATAAATCTGATAAATATCGGGAGATAAATCAGCATCACTTAAAACCTTTAAGGTATCGGCGTATTCGGTATATGGGATGACTTTAATATCAAATTCTATCTCCGGATGCAAGACGCTATATTCATTTAAGTACTGTCTCAATCCTTTAGACCTCAACGTTCCATCAGGATTATAGATACCGTTCCTTTGTTCTAAATTCGACCAATGAACTGCGTACGTTAGTTTTATTTTTTTGGAAGAAGTGGCCGGCGACGGCGAACTTTTCGTTATTTCTGGTTCGACGGGACGACTATAGATAAAATACGCCCCAACCGCTACCGCTACTAAAAGGATAATGATTGCCCCGATTAGAGTTTTTCTCATATTTTTGTTAATTAATCTCCGTATCTTTTATTTTAACTCCGACATTTTAATTCCGATTTGGATATTTTTATTATAGCATATTCCAAAGAATATAGGTAAATTAGGAACAAACCAGAGCGGGAACAGTCTTGACAGTCGCCAACAGCAGGTCTAATATAAAAATACAAAAATAGAAAGTCATGGAATTTAGTCCTTTTTATCTTTATCCGGCCTTCTTTGTAACTTCCATATTGTCCATAGCGATGTCAGCTTGCCGTTGTGATGTTCCCGCCGCCGTTGAGGTGCAGTTGTTTAACGGAGAATTATCTTTCGTAAGAGATATTAGCGACACTTTACTACCACCAGTTGATTGGCTATGCCCGGAGGTGCAAAGGAAAAAAGGCCAAATTAGGCATAATGCGCAGGGAAAAGGCTTAAGTATCAAGCCGGCTTGTTATGCCGATAACCAAACAATTTTTTCCCAGCCGATAAAGTTAACCGGCGAGAAATTCGCTAGCTTTATTAGCACGTCATCTTCCTTAAAGTTACTATATTATATATAGTAGCCGCTCTAAATATCTTGAGGCGATTATCAAGATTACTCGAAAAATAAAACAACTTTTAAGAAGTTGAAAACAAGCACCCCCATAAACAACTCCGGGGGTGTTTTTTCATATCTTTCTGATCGTTTTTTCCGACTGGCTCGGCGAGCTAAAAAATGCTAAAATTCAATCATGTCCAAAACCAAACCCAAATTAATAATCATCGATGGCAACGCCCTGATTCATCGCAGTTTTCACGCTCTCCCGCCGACGCTCCGCACTACCGGCGGCCAGATCGTTAACGCCGTTTATGGTTTTACTTCTTTTCTCCTGAAAGCCTTGAATGAATTCCACCCGGAATATGTCGTTCTGACTTTAGACAAGAAGGGTCCGACTTTCCGCCATGAGGCCTATGCCGACTATAAAGCGACTCGCGTCAAAGCGCCAGACGAATTATATGAGCAGATTCCGCTGGTTAAAAAAGTGGCCGAGGCGTTTAATATTCCGATTTTCGAATTAAGCGGCTATGAAGCCGATGATTTGATCGGTACGATTTGCGCGCAGACGGGTCGGGAAAAAAATCTGGAAAAAATAATCATTACCGGCGATCTTGATACCTTACAGCTCATCAACGACAAAACTAAAGTCTATACTATGAGCCGCGGTTTGTCCGATAGCGTTCTTTATGGCGCCGAGCAAGTTAAAGATCGTTACGGCTTAAGACCGGATCAAATTATAGATTATAAAGCTTTGCGCGGCGATCCGAGCGATAATATCCCCGGTGTCAGAGGTATCGGCGAAAAAACCGCCGCCGATCTGATAAGCGAATTCAAAAATTTAGACGGCGTTTACGAGGCCGTAAAAAAAAATAACTCAAAAATAAAACCACGGATAAACGAATTGTTAAAAACCAACAAAGAAAACGCCTACCTCAGCCAAAAGCTGGCGACCATTGATCTTAAAGTTCCGTTAAAATTTTCTTTAAGCGATGTCCGATTCTCATCGTTCCTTTTAGAAAAAGTCCTGAGCGTCTTTAGCGAATTGGAATTTAAATCTCTGCTGAATAAAGTAAAGGATTTAAGAGATAATATTAATAAAGCGCACGGGCAAAATAGCGGCGCGGGGAAAGGAACCGTTGAAAATCCAGCCGGCAATAGAGCCCCGGGCGCCAGCCGGGAAGAAAAATTATCGGCCGCTGAGGAAGAGCGCGGCTCGGGCGCGGCGAAATTCGCCCGCAACGCGAAAAAATTTAACTACCAGCTGATAGACGACGCTAAAAGTTTCGGCCTTTTCTTTAAAAAACTAAAAACGCAAACTGCCTTCACGATAGATACAGAAACTTCCGGCCTGGATCCGATTACTGCCGAACTTTTAGGCGTCAGTTTTTCTTGGAAAGAAGGTGAGGCTTATTTTATCCGGATAATCAAAGAACGTCTGGCCGCCTTAAAACCGATTTTGGAAAACGCTAAAGTTAAAAAATATGGCCATAATCTAAAATTTGATTGGCGCGTCTTGCGCCATCAAGGCGTGGCTTTAAACGGCCTGGCTTTTGATACGATGATCGCTTCTTATCTGTTGAATCCGGGAAATCGCCAGCATAATTTAGACTCGCTGGTTTTTACCGAATTGGGTTTTGAAAAAATCAGCAAAGCTAATCTGGCCGCGACGCAACCGGAACAGCTGACCATTGATTTTAAATCTTTGGATCCGGAGAAATTAAGCTTATACTCCTGCGAAGACGCCGATTTCACCAATCGGCTCGTCGCTATTTTAGATAAGCGCCTCAAAGAAGAAACTTTGGAAAACCTGTTTCATAAAATAGAAATGCCGCTAATTTCGGTGCTGGGCGAAATGGAAGATAATGGGATAAAGATGGAAACCGCCCCTTTAGAAAAATTAAACAAAGAAGTCGGCGCTAAATTGGCTAAGCTAGAAAAAGCTATCCATCAGCAGGCAAAAAGCCAATTCAATATCAACTCCACCAAGCAGTTGAAAGAAATCCTATTTGAGAAATTAGCGATTCCGACCGCTGGTTTGAAAAAAACCAAAACCGGTTTTTCCACGGCCGAAGATGAGCTGGAAAAGATGCATGACCTGCATCCGATTATTCCGCTTATCCAGGATTACCGCGAACTCAATAAACTGCAGACGACTTATATCAATTCCCTTCCGGAATTAATCAACAAAAAAACCGGCCGCATCCATACCAGTTTCAACCAAACGATTACGGCGACTGGCCGCCTGTCTTCGACCGATCCGAATCTACAAAATATCCCGACGCGCACCGAAGAGGGGCAAAAAATCCGTCGCGCTTTCGTCGCGGCCAAAGGCTCTAAACTCCTCAGCTTCGATTATTCGCAGATTGAGCTACGCCTGGCCGCTCATATTTCCGGCGATAAAAAAATGATCAAGGCTTTTCAAGACGGCGAAGATATCCATACCGCGACCGCCGCGGAAATAAACGGCGTCGCCCTGAATGAAGTGACGAAGAATATGCGCCGCGAAGCGAAAGCCGTAAACTTCGGCATATTATATGGCCAGGGTCCGCACGGCCTGGCGCAAGGCGCCGGTATTCCATATTATCAGGCAAACGAATTCATTAAAAAATATTTTGCCGCTTATCCGAATTTTAAAAAAATGATGGATGGCTTTATCGCCGAGGCACGGACGAAAGGCTATGCTCAGACCCTTTTCGGCCGTCGCCGTCCCCTGCCGGAAATTAATTCCACGATTCCCATGGTCAGGAAAAGCGCCGAACGCATGGCCATCAATACGCCGATCCAGGGTACGGCGGCCGATATTATCAAATCGGCAATGGTGAGCATCGGCGGGCTGATTGCCGAACACGATGACGAAATCCGGATGTTGCTCCAGGTCCACGATGAGTTGATTTTTGAAGTAAAAGAAGATAAGATTGAAAACTACGCGCCAAAAATTGAAAAACTATTGACCGGCGTCCTGAAACTGGCCGTGCCGATTACCGTCGAACGGAATGTCGGAAATAATTGGGGGGAGTTGAAATAAAAAATTTTCATAAAATGTTGCTAAAAAATCTTAATTATCAAAAAATTGCTCTACTCGGTTTCGGTCTGGATAACCAGGCGCTTTTAGCGTTGCTCGACGCCGCGTCTGTGAGCGCCGAAATTACGATCTGCGACGCGCGAACTAGCGATGCCTGGCCGAAACCAAAACTCAAGAACTTAAAAGTAAAATATCAGCTCGGCCTCAGCTTCAACAAAAATTTAGACAAATTCGATATCCTTTTTCGTTCGCCCGGCTGGCCGATGACCTGCCCCGGCATCCGCGCCGCGAAGAAAGGCGGGCAGACGGAAATTACCAGTCCGCTAAATCTTTTTTTCGCGCTTGCCCCGACTAAAAATATCATTGGCGTCACCGGCACGAAAGGCAAAGGCACGACCGCGACCCTGATCTATAATATCCTGCGCGCAAACGGCCAGCGGGTTTGGCTCGGCGGCAATATCGGCGTCGCGCCGCTGTCTTTTATAAATAAAATCCGGCCGACTGATTATGTTATTTTAGAATTATCTAGTTTCCAACTTGAAGACCTAAAGTATTCCCCGCGCATCGCGATCATCACTAATTTATTCAAAGAACATCTCGCTCCGGCCGACCCGAATAATCCGAATTTCCATTCCTCCCTCGCCGCCTACTGGCAAGCGAAATTAAATATCGCCCGCGGCGCGCAGAATAAATATCTAATTGCTAACCCGGACTTAAAAAACCGAATCAAAACGGCTAAGTTAAAGACGCAGACGATTTATTTTTCTCCCAGTTCCCTGCCGTCGAAACTGGTCGGCGATTTTAATCGGCAAAATATCGGTGCGGCCGTCGCGGTCGCAAAAATATTAAAAATCAAACCGGCCGTCTACGCGCCAGCTATCGCCGGCTTTAAAAATCTGGAACATCGTCTGGAATTCGTCGCGAAAATCAAGGGCGTCCGATATTTTGACAACAGTTTTTCCACCACGCCGGAAAGCACGGTTTTAGATTTAAAATCTTTTTCCGAACCGCTTATCCAAATCGCCGGTGGCGCGGATAAAGGCGCGAATTTCCGACCGCTGGCGCAAACGATTAAGAGAAAAGTAAAATTCTTAATATTATTACCCGGCGCCGGTACCAAACGAATAAAAAAAGAACTATTAGCTCTTAAATTCCCTTTAAAAAAATTAACAGAGATAAATAGTATGGAAAAAGCGCTTATTGCCGCTCGCGCTCGCGCGCAAGTCGGCGATGTCGTTCTGCTCTCGACCGCCTGTGCCAGTTTCGGCCTATTTAAAAATTACAAAGAACGCGGTAATCTGTTTAAGAAATATGTCAAATCCGAAAAATAACAATCAGTCCGGCGCCGACAATCTGCCGGCCAATCAAGTCGCCAAGAATATCATCGGTGTTTTTGATTCTGGGCTCGGCGGCCTGACAATTTTCCAGCATTTCTTAAAAAAATTGCCGGATTACAATTATCTCTACTTGGGCGACAACGCCCGGCTTCCTTACGGCGAAAAATCGCCGGAAACCATTTATAATTACACCCGCGAAGCCGTGGACTGGTTGTTTAAAGCCGGCTGTAATCTGGTTATCATCGCCTGCAATACTGCTTCCGCTCAGGCGCTGAGACGCTTACAGCAAGAATATCTTCCGAATAACTACCCCGCCCGCCGGATTCTGGGAGTAATCAGGCCGCTGGCGGAAACCGTCGCCGCTAACAAAAAAATCCGGACAGTCGGCGTTATCGGTACTAAAGCAACGATTAACTCCGATGCTTATCGGCTTGAACTGCAAAAATTGAAACCGGAACTGAATGTCGAACAACTGGCCGCGCCGCTTCTGGTTCCTTTAATCGAAGAAGGCTGGGCGGAAAAACCGGAAACAAAAATGATTTTAAAAAAATATTTGCGGCCGCTAAAAGTCAAGAAGATTGACGCTCTGATTCTGGGCTGTACTCATTATCCTTTCTTGTATAAGGCCATTAAAAAAATCATGGGGCGACGGATAATCGTTCCTCATCCGGGGGAAGTAATTGCCGCCAGTCTTAAAGACTATCTGGTTCGCCACCCGGAACTGGGAATTAAACCGGTTGGTCAGCCGACAACTAAATATTATACGACCGATAATCCAAAACTATTTAAAAAACTGGGTGAAAAATTTTTAGAACAAAAAATCGCCGATTTAGAACAAGTAAAGATTACCGAATTATAATTATGATTATTTTTATCTACGGCGCCGACACTTTTCGCTCGCGCCGCTTCCGGCAAGAACTGAAAAATAAATTCCGGCGCGAGGTTGATCCCGAATCCGGCAGTTTAAGCGTCATCGACGGACAAACAGCGACTCTGAAAGAAATCGGCGAAAAAATAAATACCGGTTCCCTCTTCGTAAAAAAAAGGCTAGTGGTGATTGAGAATATTTTTAAAAATAAAAAAGAAAAAATTTTTGCGGAACTGGCCGACTATTTGAAAAAATACAGCGGCGGCGAAGACAACGTCCTTATTTTTCGCGATGAGGAGCTAGATACGCGAGAAAAGCCTTTGAAGTCGGCGGCCAAAAAATTATTTTCTTTTCTGGCCAAACAGCCCTACGCCCAAAAATTCGACCCCTTGAATGACGGCCAACTAAAATCTTTCTTAAAAAAAGAGCTGGAAAGCTACGGCAAAGAAATAGACGCGTCGGCCGCCGCTCTCTTAATTGACCTAGTAGGAAATGATCTTTGGACAATTTCCAAAGAATTAAAAAAACTAGCTGACTACGCCGAAAATAAAATAACGACGGAAGAGGTACGAAAGATGGTGGTCGGAGCGTTCAACGAAAATATTTTCGGTCTGACCGACGCCCTGAGCGCCAGGAATAAAAAATTAGCCCTGGATCTTTTAGCCAATCAATATGCCGCCGGCTCCAGCGATGAATATCTGATTACGATGCTTATCCGTCAGTTTAAAATTCTCCGCCAAATCCGCGCCGCTATCGACAATCAACTCAATCCGGCAGAAATTTCCGCCCAGGTAAAACTTCATCCCTTCGTCGTAAAAAAAGGAATCGCCCAGGCTAAAAATTTTTCCGATGAGGCGCTAAAAAATTACCTGAATCGCCTGATTCATCTGGATTTTTTAAACAAAACCGGCCAGGGAGACATAAAAACTGAGCTAACTCTGCTTATTTCCGGCTTATAAGCCAAAAAATACCGTGCCCGCACCGGCCGGCGGCTTGCCTTTTCATTTTTTATTTGTTATAGTCTTTTCAGAATTTTTATTTTCAAGCAGGGCAAATTCTTATCTAAAAATCGGGCAATTAGCTCAGTTGGTTAGAGCGCAACACTGATAATGTTGAGGTCGGAGGTTCGAATCCTCCATTGCCCACTTTGATTATAGCGGGGTAGAGCAGTTGGCAGCTCGCTAGGCCCATAACCTAGAGGTCGTCGGTTCGAGTCCGACCCCCGCAACATTAACAATTAAATATGCCTCGGTAGCTCAGTGGTAGAGCAAAGGACTGAAAATCCTTGTGTCGTCAGTTCAATTCTGACCCGGGGCACTTATAGACAAAAAATGAGCCCATGCTATATTTATTATTGGGTTTATTTTTTTAGGAAGAAGCGGGGCGTCGTATACCGGTAGTACGCATGCTTTGGGAGCATGTTGACTGGGTTCAATTCCCAGCGCCCCGACATTTTATGAAATATTTCCGCTTTGCCAAATTGGTGCGTGATAATATCCTCGACCATATCCAGACTGACGACCAAACCCCTTACGGCGTCAGGCATTTAGACGACGCCGAATTAACTAAAGAACTGGCAAAAAAAGTCCGGGAAGAAGCTGACGAGCTGGTAGCTGCCGTTGAAACAGAGGAATTTAAAAAAGAGCTAGCCGATGTCCAAGAAATCCTTGATCATCTCAAGAAATCACTAAAAATGACCGATAAAGAAGTAAAAAAGTATCAAGAACAAAAAATTATGAAAGCCGGCGGCTTTGCCAAAAGGATCTATATCGAAAGCGTCGGTTTAAAAGACGATGATAAATGGCTTAGCCATTATCAGGCACATCCTGACAAATATCCGGAAATATCCGAATCGGAAACAAAATAATCATCCGACATAAAAATCAGAAGCCTTATCGGCCTCTGATTTTTTTATACATCCAGTTTAATTAATTTTATTTCTTCTCCTCTCCGCCCGCTATCGTCTTCTTCCGACTTAATAGTCCAATAACCTTCTGCCCCAAAAAGCCGACGCCGATAAACAACGCGAGATATAAAATCGTCGCCAGCCAGGCCGGAAGCCAGGAATAAAATATATCGTAGCGGTACATAAGCGGCCAATGCCAGAGATATATTTCATACGAATAAATGCCGAACAAAGTGAACAGCCGGAATTCAATCCGCTTAAACGCGAAAGCTAAACAAATCGCCAATACCGCGAGAATACTCATCAATTCTTCCATCTGCGGACTCTGACCGACGCCAGAATGGACATTCGCGTAAATAAAAACCGCGAGTAATCCGGCGATTACGAGCCAGCGCGCCGCCTGTCTCCAGCCCAACGACCATTTTTCCGCTATGACCGCGGCGGAGGGTAGCTTCATCACGAACCAGGCGGCCAAAACTCCCAAAGGGAAAGCGATGATATGGATACGATACAAATGTATGACATTATCAAGCACGGCCGGCGACCAGCAATAAACCAGTCCGTAGCCGAGAGCGTAAAGGATAATCGCCGATAGCCACGACCGTTTCCGGCAAAAAACCCAAGGGAACAAGAGATAATAGCCGATAATAAAAGTGAAATACCAGAAAGGCGAATTGAAATCTTGATATAAATCGGCGTGAGTAAAAATTCCCACGACCGCTTTCACCAAAAAGTCCCAGGAATAATTCATCTTTAAAACAAAAACATCCAACGCCAAAATTATAATCAGCACCAGCCAAAACGGCCGGAATAATTTTCCAAAACGCTTTTTATAAAATTGCCACGGGCTCATTTCCGCGCGTTGTGAACCGACTGCCAGGCCGTAACCCGATAAAAATAGAAACAGGTTGACGCCTACGCCGGCGGCGACCGATAAGGGCCACAAGAAACGGTGGTCGTTGACCAAAAAATAACCAATATGCGACAAGACAATCATCACGATTGCCAGCCCCTTCAACTCGGTCGTCAAAGAAATTGGAAACCACTCGGTAATTTTTCGGCGACGCGCCGAAAATAACAAAACCGCGAAAAAAATTACACCAAAAATCCAGGTTTGCGCAATGGGGTTATTTATTGATATCAGCATAAATTATGTCCGCCCAGATTTTATAACCGCTGGCGGAAGGATGAAATAAATCAATCGAATAATGATCACCCGACTGACGTAACAAACTGAAAGTCGACGTATAGAGATCAACGTAACCAGCCGAATACTTTGCGGCGAGTTCTTTAATAATTTCATTATATTTGTTAATTTTCTGTTTGAAATAAAAACGGTAAGGCTGGCCGATCAATTCATCGGCGCCGATAAAAGGGATGTTAATCACATAAACTTTCGCCTTTGTTTCTGCGGTCAATCGACTTAAGATCGTTTCATAATTATTCCGGAAATCAGCCGGGGAAACAAAATCGTGGATATCATTGATACCTATTAAGACAGTTACAATCTCCGGGTTGTCCTTAATCGCCAGCGGCAAAAAACTGACGACTAGGTCTTCGGTTTTCGCCCCCGGGACAGAATAATTCTTTAAAATTATTTTCTTGTCAGGCCCCCCGAAATTCTGCGCCAATAAATAAGGAAGGTATTCTTCGGGTTTATCCGCTCCCGCGCCAGCCGTTAAACTGTCGCCCAAAGCGGCGTAAACCAAGCTGTTTTCGGTTATCATATTATTGATGACATAAGCCTCTCCTCCGGCTACCGGTTTTAAATCGGCCGCGCCGATTACCTGATAGATATGAGAATAAACGCGATTTAAATAGACGGTTGCGATAATCGCCAGAATCACGATAATGATTAACCACCGCTTTTTTCGGGGAAGATTAATTCTCATAATATATGATAGTAATATACTATAGTATATAACAAAATCAAAAATTACGCATATAAAAGGCGCTCTTGATTTTTCTTTGCTCTTATGTTATCATCAAATTACTTTTAATTAACTAATTATTTAGAAAATTCCGTATGCCAAACAAGAAATCGGCGGAAAAAGAACTGCGCAAGGCCGTTAAAAGAAATGCCGCCAACAAAAAAGTAGCTGAAAAGCTTAAAGATTTGGTTAAAATAAACCTCAAGCAGATTAAAGCAAATGATAAAAAAGTTAAGGAAGATTACACTAAAACTATTAAAGCGATCGATAAAGCGGTTAAAAAAGGCGTAATCAAGAAAAATACCGCCGCTCGAAAGAAATCGCGCCTGATGAAAAAAATCAACACGCTTAAATAAGCGTTCTTAATAATTAATGTACTCTTTCTGGGATGCGGCCGCCGGGAATCAAGCCCGAAGCCCCTTCTCGGATAGAGCGCCAAAACCATGTTAGACAAAAAGAGCAAAGAAAGGATTATTAAAAAATTCCGGGTACACGACACCGACACCGGCTCCCCGCAAGTTCAGATTGCCATCCTGACCGAAGAAATCAAGGAACTGACCGAACATTTAAAAAATCACAAGCATGATTTCTCTTCCCGCCGTGGCTTATTGAAAAAAGTCGGGGAAAGACGGAAATTACTGAAATACCTGCAAAAAGAAAATGTCGAGGAATTCAAAAATTTGACCGAAAAATTAAAATTAAAAATCGCTCAAAAACTGGAAGAAGAAGAGGAAGAGGAAAAGAAAAAAGAGAAAAAATATATCAATCCAGAAGAAGAAGCCGCCGAAATTAAGGAAGGCGTGGTGGAAGATGAAAAATAATTATCATTATGATCAAACATAAAGAACAACGGGTGGGAATTCTGGTCGATGTCTCGAATATGTATCATTCGGCTAAGAATTTATACAGCAAAAAAGTCAACTTCAAGGAGATATTAGTCAAAGCAGTGGCCGGCCGGAAACTTATCCGGGCCACTGCTTATGCTATTCGGACCGAAAATAAGGAAGAAACGCCTTTTGTCGAAGCGCTAGAACAACAAGGTTTCGAAGTTAAAATGAAAGACCTGCAAATTTTCGCCGGCGGAGCGAAAAAGGCGGATTGGGATGTTGGTATCGCAATTGATGCGATTAAATTAGCCGACAAACTGGACGTTATCGTGATTGTCTCCGGCGACGGCGATTATTTACCCCTGGTTTCCTATCTGCAGAACAACAAAGGCTGTCTAGTAGAAATCATGGCTTTCCGCAAGACTTGCTCTTCCAAACTGGTTGAAGAAGCTGATGACTTTACGGATTTGGGAAGTAATAAAAAATTTTTAATTTATAATTAGAAGCTAAAATTCTGACCGTTAAATAGATAGCGCTGTATACTAATACAGTTCTGTAATTTAGCGGCCAGACACAAAATTATGGAAAAAGTATTCACTGGCGAGTGGCTTGGCCGCCCTCTCACTATTAAAACTGGTAAAATTGCCCTGCAGGCCGATGCGGCCGTTTGGGTTCAGTACGGAGAAACTGTCGTGCAAGCGACGGTTGTTCAGGCTAGAACCGAACGCGAAGGAATTGATTTCTTTCCGTTAATGGTGGAATTCGAAGAAAAATTATATGCCGCCGGTATTATCAAAGGCTCACGTTGGATTAAACGCGAAGGACGTCCGACTGATCAGTCGATTCTGGCCGGCCGAATGATTGATCGTTCCATTCGCCCCCTATTCGCCACCGGCGATAACCGCGATGTCCAAGTCATTATCACGACTTTGGCGGTTGATCAGGAAAACGATCATGATATCGTCGCCCTAATCGCCGCTTCCGCGGTTTTGTCCATTTCCGGTTTGAATTGGAACGGGCCGATTGGCGGCGTTCGCGTCGGTCTGATTGAAGATAAGTTTGTTTTTAATCCGACTTACGAAGAGCAGGCCAAGAGCTCTCTGGATTTAATTGTCGCCGGTACCGATAAAAAAGTTATTATGATCGAAGCGGGCGCGAACGAAGTGCCGGAGAATCTGATGTTAAAAGCGATTATGGCCGGCCAGAAAGAAATGCAACCGGCGATTGACCTTATTAAGGAGTTAAAGAAATCGGTCGCGCCGAAAAGAACGGCGACAGTGACGGAAAAGAACGGCACGGAAGAAGAAAAGAAAGCGGCCTTGGAAAAAACCGAGTTATTAAAAATCGGCGAAGTCTGGCTGAGAGACAATATCAAAAAAATCTTGTTCGACAAAATCTACTATACTAAAGGCGAGCGTAAATTGGCGGTCAGCGCTATCAAGGAACGGCTGGAAGAATATCTGACGACCCAGGGGCTGAACGGCGACAGCCGCCGCTACATCGGTAAAAAATTAGTGGAAAAAATGATTGATGCTGAAGTGACAAAAGCGATTATCGAAGAAAAAAAACGGGTTGACGGCCGATCCTTGGACGAAATCCGACCGCTGGCCGCCGAAGTCGCTATCCTTCCCCGCGATCACGGAACTTCCCTGTTTTCCCGCGGCGAAACCCAAGTTATGTCGATTGTAACTTTAGGCGCTCCCGGATTAGAACAATCTCTGGAAGGACTAGAAGGACAAAGCAAAAAACGTTACATGCATCATTATAATTTCCCGCCTTATTCCGTCGGTGAAGCTTCGCCTTTAAGAGGCACCGGACGCCGCGAAATTGGCCACGGCGCTTTGGCGGAAAAAGCTCTCTTGCCGATGATTCCCGCCAAGGAGGAATTTCCCTATGCCATCCGTTTGGTAAGCGAAACTCTCGGTTCCAACGGATCATCTTCCATGGCTTCCACCTGCGCCTCCACTTTAGCTTTGATGGACGCCGGCGTACCGATTAAAAAACCGGTAGCGGGTATCGCCATGGGTTTGGCGTCTAACGCTGATATGAGCAAATGGACGGTCTTAACCGATATTCAGGATCTTGAAGACGGCGAAGGCGGTATGGACTTTAAAATCACCGGCACCGACGCCGGCTTGACCGCCATTCAATTGGACACTAAAACCACCGGTCTGACCGAAGAAATAATCACGCTCACGTTAACTCAGGGTCGCGCGGCTTTAAACCAAATTTTAGAGGTTATGAAACAAGCGATTCCCGCCCCGCGTGCCGAACTATCTAAATATGCCCCGCGCCTAATCAGCTTTAGCGTCGATCCGGAAAAAATCGGAGCGATTATCGGCCCGGGCGGAAAAGTCATCAATCGCATTATCGATGAAACCGGCGTCAGCATTGATATTGAAGACAGCGGCCTAGTTATGATTTGCGGCACCGATGCCGCGATGGTCGATGAAGCCGTCAAGCAGGTCAAAGAAATCGTCCACGTTTTTGAAGCGGGTGAAATCATTAAAGGCAAGGTCGTCCGCTTATTGGACTTCGGCGCCTTTGTCGCCTTGAACGCCAATCAGGACGGTATGGTTCATGTCAGCGAATTAGCTCCTTATCGTATCGAAAAACCGAGCGACTTCCTGACGGTCGGCGACATAGTTACGGTTAAAATTAAAGAAATAGATGATCAGGGCAGAGTTAATTTAACCATGAAAGGTCTGGAAGAAAATGCCGCTTTATGGAAAGACGAAAAAGGAAAATCAAACGGCTCTTCCTTTGGCGGCGGTCGTCCGCTGGGCGGTGACCGGCGCGGCGGTTCCGGCCGTGGTCCGGCTCGTCCGAGCCGCTTCGGCCGCTAAGCCTGATATTGACTTTTATCTAATCTTAAGATATTATTTCCCAATAAATAATACCAAGCAAAAATTATGTTAGCAATCAAATTATCGAAGGTAGGGAAAACTAATAAAAAAATGTTCCGTCTGGTCGTCTTAGAAAAAGGACGCGACCCGTACGGTGATGTTTTGGAAAATCTGGGTTCTTACAATCCTCATTCCAAAGAACTGGTCGCCAAAGCCGATCGGATCAAATATTGGCTATCCAAGGGGGCGCAGATGACAGTAACCGTTAATAATCTTCTGGTGGAAAAGAAGGTTATCGAAGGTAAAAAATCACTGTCTTCGAAATCTGGCAAACCGAGCGAAAAACGGGCGGCGCAAATCAAGGCTAAAGCCGATAAAAAAAATACTCCGGCCGCTCCGGTTGCCCCGGCCGAAGAAACGACCGAAGCCGTAGCCGAAAAAGCTTAATTGGTCTTAAATATTGACAAATTAAGAAAAAGTGTTAAAATTGTAGCATAAAGCTGCTGATACAGCAGTTATTTAATAAAATTCCTTTCCGCTTTGATCGGAAAAAAAGCCGTTCAAAATTTAAAGGATGAATGAAAACTATGGTAGAACAAGACAAACAGTTTCTCGAAATGGTAGTGAAGAGCATCGTTAACAACCCTAACGATGTCGCCGTAGATCGGACGATTGACGAAAGAGGCGTCTTATTGACCCTTAAAACCAATCCGGCCGATATGGGTTATGTTATTGGCCGCAAAGGCCAGACCGCGCAGTCGATCCGCACCTTGTTAAAAATTATCGGTGCTAAGAACAACTCCCGCGTCAACTTAAAAATCTATGATCCGGAAGGCGGTTCCCGTCGGGGAAACCGGGAAGAAGTTGATACTTCCGCGATTGACGATTTAAAAATCTAAATCAAAACGAAATTCAATACCCAAAAAAGCCCGCTGTCAAAATCGGGCTTTTTTGTTATAATGGACTTATCATCCCCCGCTTAAGGGATTAATTAATATTATGAAATTTCACTTACTGACCATTTTTCCGGCCATTTTCGACTCTTATATCAACGAAAGTATCCTGAAACGGGCTCAAGCCAAAAAAATAATTAAATTCAAGATTCACAATCTGCGCGACTGGACGAAGGACAAACACCGAACCGTAGACGACGCTCCTTACGGCGGTGGTGCCGGGATGCTAATGAAAATCGAACCGCTGTATTTGGCGCTACGCGATCTCAAGAAGCTGGACAAAAAAATCAAACCGGCCAAAAAGAAGATAATTCTTCTTTCTGCCGCCGGAAAAAAATGGAATCAGGCATTGGCGCGAAAATATTCCCGCCTGGAAGAGATAATCCTAGTCTGCGGCCGCTACGAAGGCTTTGACGCCAGAATCAAAAATTTCGTCGATGAAGAAATTTCTGTCGGCGATTATGTCCTGACCGGCGGCGAATTACCGGCCCTAACTATTATCGATTCTATCACCCGTCTTCTGCCGGGCGTTCTGGGAAACGATTCCAGCATCATTGAAGAATCCCATTCGGAGACAGGCATCGGCGAATATCCTCAATACACCCGGCCGGAAATTTTCTCCGCCGCCGGAAAAAAATATGTGGTGCCGAAGGTTCTCCTATCCGGCAATCCCCAAAAAATAAAAGAATGGCAGCAAAAACAGCAAAAAACCATCAAATAAATTAAAAGGCCGAAAATCATTTTTTCGGCCTTTTTGTTTAAATTTATAAAACTTTCTGGATTTCTCGCGCGTTTCGCGCTTTTTCTTTTTTTTGTTTTAATTCCTCTAAAGTACAGATAATCTCGGAATTATCGTAAGAATAATAAACTTCGAATTCTTTTGGAAAAAAAGATCCACTTTCCGCCTCTAATTTGGCCAGAGTCGTTCGGGAAACCAAAAAAACTTGATGTTTACAGCCTTTGGAATCGTAACGCTTTTCTTGAACGTTTCCGAGTTGCTTCATTTTCTTAAACCCGGAGAACTCGACGGGTTCGATAAAACAAACATTTTTTCCTTCCATAAATTAAGATTTTAATGAACAAATTTATATATCAACTCTTAACTAATTACTTTCCAGCCCCTTTCCGTTCTCACTAACCGTCCCGGCAGTGAAAACCCGGCCGCTTTTTTATGCCCGCCGCCACCCCAATTCTGGGCGATACGGGCGACATCAATATCGTCAAAATTAGTCCGTAAACTACCCTTTACCTTATCATCTTCTTCCCGCAAAAACAAGGCGACGCGCGCCCCGTTTAAACGGCTTAAAAAAGAAACAATATCGCTGAACAAATCAGCGTCGATTTCCGAATCGGCCGGCGCCAAAAATTCGGCCAATTCCCGGGCGGTCAAAGCCGAAGACACCAGACCGGTAGCGGCTTCGAAACGCATATTTTCCAAGGCGCGCCCCCAAATCTTGAGAGATAAAAAACTTTTATTGCGTGTGGTGCCTTTGATGATTTCCGGCAAAGAGGCGCCGCGTAAAAGCATTTCTGAAGAAACCGCGATTGCTTCACGCGAAGAATTGGCATGTAAAAAATGTCCGGTATCGGTCATTAGGCCGATTAAGATACAATCCGCCAAGGTTTTACTTATTTCTAAATCGTTAACTTTTAAAAATTGATAAATAATTTCCGTGGTCGAAGCTTTATCCGCCAGGCGAATTTCCAAATCGGCGTAACTTTCCGACGCCTGATGATGATCAAATTCCATGATATAAGGCCGCCAAGTTATTTTCTCTTCCTGTCTGGCGCTAAGCAATGACCGCAGACGCTCCTCTAAGCCAGTACGGGCGATAGATCCGCAATCCAAAATCAGGATTAGATCAAAATCTAACAGATTGCTCGGTTTCTCGGAAAAAATCAAATTTTCATTGGGAATAAAGACGAAGGATTCCCGCGATTTCTTTTCGGCGTAAGCTTTGGCTTCTAAACCCAAAAATCCGGCGATTTCTATCATGGCTCCCATAGAAGAAAGGGCGTCGGCGTCTGGCGAAGTATGCCCGACAATCAATAGCCGCCGCGCTTCTTTAATCTTTCTATAAGCTAATTGGAGTTTTTCGGTTAAATTCATAACCGTTTATCTTAACGAAAGTCAAAGAAAAAGTCCAGACCGGGCGGAGCTGGACTGACCGGCGACGCGATTCAAAAAACCCCTGATTAAGGAGTTTCGTTCTCTTCATCTATCCCCGCAATCAACCGTTCGATTTTAGTCGCTTCCCTTTCCGTCGCATCGAATTCCCAAATAAGATGCGGCATTTTCCGAATTTTAATCCGTGCCCGCAGAATCGGAATCAACTGACCGGTGGCCGCCGTGAGCTTACGCAAAGCCGTCCCCGCCAATTTATCGGGCAAAACCGAAAAACCGACTCGCGCTTGTTTTAAATCCGGACTGCATTCCACATAAGTAATCGTAATCAGGGCGTTGACAATACCCACTTCCCGATTGACGGCTTGGGCTAATTCTTCCAAAATCAACTCATTCAAACGCGGAATTTTTGACATATATCCAAATCCCCGCTTAGACGGGGATTATAAATTAAAATTAAATTTTATCGACGATTCTCTCTTCCCGGTAGACGTTTAAAATGTCGCCGACCTGGACAATCGGTTTACCTTCGTATTTTAACCCGCACTCTAAATCTTTACCGACCATTTCGACATCCTGCTTGCCGGCCTGCAAACGAGTTAACTTTCCGGAAACGATAAAATCATCGCCGCGCTTGACGTCAATCAGGCTGTTATTTTTAATTTCTCCTTCTAAAACTTTACCACCGACAATCTGGTTGTTATTTTCTGTTCTAAAAACCGCCAAAACTTTGAGCCGTCCGAGTTCTACCCGATTGATTTCCGGCTTGACCAGAAGTTGCATCTCTTCCTTCACGAATCTTATCAAGTCGTAAATAATGGAGAAAGTTTTTACCGTCACCTGGCGCTCGCGCACCAGAGTTTCAATCGCCGGCGATATGCGGACGTTAAAACCGAGAATCTTCGCGCCGGAATCTTCGGCTCGTTTAACGTCGCCTTCGGTAATATAGCCCAGACCCTTGCTAATTATCTTGACCTTCACTTTCTCGTTATTTAATTTCAATAAAGATTCTTCAATCGCTTCAGCCGAACCGAGAAAATCGGTTTTAATGATAATATTCACTTTCGGCGTTTTATCTTCCGGATTATCATCCAGGGCGGACGGTAAAACATCGGCCGCTTGCGAACTGCTCTTTATCTTTTTGGTTTTCACTTTCTCGCCGACGCCGACATTTAAAATATCGCCGACGGCAGGAGAAATTTTCAGACCCAGGATTTTCACGGGCATAGACGGCCCGGCCGCCGTAACCTCTTCGCCCTTATAATTTTTTAAGGATTTAACCTTGCCGTAAACAACTTCGTTAAAACATAATTGATCCCCGACATGTAAAGTGCCGTTCTGAACCAGAATCGTCGCTACCGGTCCGGCGCCTTTGTCGACATTTGATTCGACGACCGTCCCAGCCGCGGCCGCGTTCGGATTCGCTTTCAAATTAACCCCCTCGGCCTCCGCGACCAACAAAACCATATCCAACAAATCTTCAATTCCCGTTCCTTCTTTGGCGGAAACCGGCGCGCAAATTATTTTTCCGCCCCAGTCTTCCGGCGTAATATTTAATTGCGTCGAGAGTTCCTGCTTGGTTCGGTTGATATCCGCCGTCGGCTTATCTATCTTATTCATAGCGACCAGATAAGGGATTTTCGCCGCTTCGATAATCCGGAAAGCTTCCACAGTCTGCGGCTTAACTCCGTCATCGGCGGCCACGACCAAAATCGCGATATCGGCGACTTTGGCGCCGCGACTGCGCATGGCGGTAAAAGCTTCGTGCCCCGGAGTATCAATAAAAGTCAAAACCTGATTTTTACGTTTAATCTGATAGGCGCCGATATGCTGGGTAATGCCGCCCGCCTCGCCGGCGACGACATTGGTGCTTCTGATAGAATCCAGTAATTTAGTTTTTCCGTGATCGACATGACCCATAACAACGATTACCGGCGGACGATCCTTCAGATCTTTTTTATTTTCACCGGCCAGAATCGCTTCTAGTTTTTTATCTTCCTTATCGTTTTCTTCTATTTTAACTTCCGCCATCTGAACATCAAGATTTAAATTATCGCCGATAATCACCGCCGTATCGAAATCAACTTTTTCATTAATAGAAGTAAACACGCCGTTTTTCATCAACTCCGCCAAGACGCGGTTGACCGGAATACCGGCTAGTTCGGCCAAAGCGCGGACCGTAATCACTTTCGGAACCATAATAGTCTTTCGCTCTTTCGGTAAAACCTCGTCCTGTTTCTTTATCGCCGCCGCCATTTTTTTCTGTTCCCATTGCCGGCGTAAAAACGGCCAATCTTTAATGATTTTTTTGGCTGTATTATTATCGACTTTAATCGCTTTCTGGCCAATCGCAAAACCGAGTTGCGGCAATAAATCGCGCAACTCCTGAGGCGGGATTCTCAAAATTCTGGCCAGTTCGGTTATATTCATAATCTTTATCTATTTTTTAATATTACTTTAGTTTTCGGGTTTAGTCAACCGATTTTACAGAATTTTTCGGCAAATTCCTGCCAGTTTCATAGCGACTTCTCCTATTTACCAACCCTTCCATAAAAAAAAGACCGTATTGATTCAATACGGTCAAAGATACAAAGGATAAATGTTTTTCTAAGAACCAAAGGTTCTAAGCGCAATCGCGGAAGAAAAGAACGCAATGATCGGCAGAACAATCGCGCTCGAAGTAGCCGAGATGAAAGTACCAATCACCGTCGGAAAACTGGTACAGGTTCGGCACCCTATGGCGACCGCCTGAATCCCGGAAAAGGTTTTCCTTTTGATCAAAACCGATAATCCATATTTCCTGCGGCAATTTTTCCTTAGCTTGTTGCCAAACCATAGCTAAACCCTGAACATTTGGTAATTGACCGTTTTGACCGGCAATAAAATTCAAGCAGTCTTCGCTAGTCTTTTTTCTTTTGGGCTGATAAATTTCCACGATTTTTTTCTTACCAACTTCCGAGGAGATATTGGATTTAAAATTTTTCCCGATTAAGGCTGGCTCCGAATAACAGAATCCTTTCTTATTCTCAAAACGGAAGGCGTCAAAATCGAAATTTTCCGGAATCGTTATTTCGAATTCCATTAATTTCTCAAAATCAGCATTAGCCACATTCTTTTTTATCTTCGTACCGGCTTTTTTAAGATTCATGAAAAACTCATGCGATTTTCCGATAAAAGCACACATTTCCATGGTAACTACGTTTTTGTTAAAAAACAATTTTTTCCGGATCTCTGCCTCCGGAACTAGGCCTTAAATTATTGAATAATTATAATACTTTACTTAATTTTTGTCAATATTCACAAATATCAAAATTGATGCTAAGGTAAATTTATAAATTTATTAATTAACCAAGGCCTGTTTTTAGGAATTATTAAAAGAATTAACCACCGTGAATGGTTCAAGCGAAAGTTTATTTTCGAGTAATCAATTATTTATGTCTTCTCTGTTTTTTACTGTCAGTTTAGCCAAAAAAATTAAAATAATTTCTTTATCTCTCAAATAAATAACGCCCGTAAGGCGTGGTTATTGCTTTTAAAAATTTAATAATTCTAAATTTTACCACCCCTAGTTCCTAAAGACGGCTTCCCTTATATGGAATATTTAAGCTATGTCTTGTATGTCGTTCTGGCCGCCGGTGGTTTTTTTATTGGCTTTTTCTTCTATAAGAAAAGCGCCGCCGTTAAAATCTCCAGCGCAGCCGAACGGGCCGAAAAGATAATCAACGAGGCGAAAATCAGGGAAAAAGACCTGCTCCTGAAAGCCCAGGATAAGGCTTTAAATATCATCGACGAGTCAAAGAAAGAAGAAGCGACTCGCCGGAACGAAATTAACAGCCTGCAAAAAAGACTGGAACAGCGGGAAACTTCTTTTTCCCAGAAACTTCTCGACCTTCAGGATAAACAGCAAAAACTGTACGATAAAGTGAATGAAGTCCAGGAAATTAAAGAAAAAATCAAAAGCATCAAAGAAGAACAGGAGGCGAAACTGGAAAAAATTTCCGGCTTAAGCCACGGCGAAGCCAAAGAAATTCTTTTAAAAAGCGTGGAGGAAAAAAACGCGGAAGACTTGATGGTGCGCATTAAAAAATTGGAAAACGATTCTGAGGATACTCTAAATGAAAAATCAAAAGATATTATGGCTCTGGCGATGCAAAGAATGGTTTCTTCTTATACCGTTGAATTGACGACCACGACTGTCGATCTGCCGAGTGATGAAATGAAAGGCCGCATTATCGGCCGCGAAGGGCGCAATATCAAAGCGATTGAACAGATGACTGGCGTAGAAATTATCGTGGATGATACTCCTAACGCTATTACCGTTTCCGGATTCTCGCTCATCAGACGCCATATCGCCAAAAAAGTGCTGGATTACCTGATAAAGGACGGCCGAATTCATCCGACAAAAATCGAAGAGGCAGTGGAAAGCGCCAAAAAAGATATCGCCCTGGATATTAAAAAGGCGGGCGAAGAAGCGATGTACGAAGTCGGCGTTACCGGTTTTGATCCGAAACTGGTGCAAATTTTAGGACGCTTGAAATACCGCACCAGCTACGGTCAGAACGCTTTGCGCCATTCCGTTGAAGTTGCCCATCTGGCGGCGATGCTGGCCGAAGAATTGGGCGCGGATGTTACCTTAGCGAAAAAAGGCGGTTTGCTCCATGATATCGGCAAAGCGGTCGATCATGAAGTCCAAGGCAATCATACTGAAATCGGACGCGATATCGCCAAAAAATTCAACCTGCCGGCGGAGATTATCGCGCCGATTGAAACCCACCACGACGATAAACCGGCGACGCTTATTTCCGTAATCGTCAAAGTTGCCGATGCTATCTCTTCCGCTCGCCCGGGAGCGCGCAAAGACAGTTACGAAAACTACCTGCAACGTCTGGAAGAACTGGAAAAAATCGCTTTGACTTTCGAAGGGATTGAAAAAGTTTACGCGATTCAGGCCGGACGCGAAGTTCGCGTTTTCGTGTCGCCGGAAACGATTGACGACCTTAAAGCTCATAATTTGGCTAGAGATATTGCAAAAAAGATAGAAAATGAGTTAAAATACCCAGGAGAGATAAAAGTTAATGTTATCCGGGAAATGCGGGTGACCGAATATGCTCGCTAAGGCAAAAATACCCAATAAAAAGTCGATTATTTGCAAAAAATAGCTTATAATAAGCTAAACATATAAAAATATGAACAAGGCACAACTCATCGACAAGATTCATCATGCCGTCGAAGGCCTGAACAAAAAACAGGCGGAAAAAATGATTGATGTCCTGACCGACACCATCATTGAGGAGTTAAAGAGTGACCGCGAGGTGACGATTGCCGGTTTCGGCACTTTCTTATCCCGCGTCCGTTATTCTCGCGGCGGAGTCAATCCGCAAAAACCGAACGAGAGAATTACCATCCCGGCCGTTAAAGTGGCTAAATTCAAAACCGGCTATCACCTCAAACAAGCTCTGAAAGGAAAAAGATAAAAAGACGCGCCCCGCTGAGGACAAGACAAATCCTTAATTGAGGGCGTATTACTCGCGCCCGTAGCTCAACTGGATAGAGTACTTGGCTTCGGACCAAGGGGTTGCAGGTTCAAATCCTGCCGGGCGCACATTGGCTGGGTAGCTCAGCTGGTTAGAGCGTAGCACTCATAACGCTAAGGTCGCGGGTTCGAGTCCCGCCCCCGCCACTTTTTAAATTAAAGCCCTATCGGGCGCCATAAATACGCGCTGTTAGCTCAGTTGGTAGAGCAGCTCCCTCTTAAGGAGATGGTCGTAGGTTCGAATCCTACACGGCGCACTAATATGCTAAATCTGATAATCTTCGGTCCCCCGGGCGCCGGCAAAGGGACGCAGGCCGGATTAATCGCCAGAAAAAACAAATTAACCCACTTATCCAGCGGCGATATTTTACGGCACGAATTAAAGAACGGCCGGCTGGGAACAAAAATAAAAAAATATCAGGATGCTGGCAAATTAGTTCCCGATGACATCATCGTAGAGATGATGGAAACCGCGGTCGCGAAAAATCTTAAAGGAAATGGTTTTATTTTCGACGGCTATCCGCGGAACTCCACGCAGGCGAAGCATCTGGATCAATTTCTAAAAAACAAAAAAATTAAAATAAATTCAGTTCTGAACTTAAAATTAAGCGAAGCCGAAGCTCTAAAAAGGATTATTCTGAGAAGCAAGACTTCGGGACGTTCCGACGATAATATAAAAACCATTAAGAACCGTTTTCGGATTTATCGCGCGCAGACCGCTCCGCTCCTGAAATATTATCGCGCGCAAAAAAAAATAATCAACATTGACGGTCGGCCGACGATTACGGAAGTTTTTAAAAATATCGTTAAGATAATAGAAAAATCGTAAGAATCTCATAAAAGCAGGCTTAATGCCTAAAAGTACAAAAAAGAGGATTGGCCTTAGCCAATCCTCTTTTTATTTGGAAGATATAGGGCTGTAACAAATTATTTATTTTCCTCTATTTCTTTGCTCCGGACGACAGCTAAAATCGCTTTACGAATTTCCGCCAGCAATTTCTTATCGTCTTTAATCATTTTTTTGGCGGTCTCCCGGCCGGTTCCTAGTTTCACTTCGCCGAAAGAATAGGTATTGCCGTTTTTCTTGATGACTCCATGCTCGACGCCTAAATCCACCAGATCGCCGGCGACAGAAACACCTTCATTATACATAATATCAAATTCGCAAGTCCGAAAAGGCGCGGCTACTTTATTTTTTACTATCTTTACTTTAACGCGATTACCGATGATCTTTTCGCCCTGTTTGATCTGCGCCGCTCTTCTGACTTCGACGCGCATCGAACAATAAAACTTCAGGGCGTTGCCGCCGGTCGTCGTCTCCGGATTGCCGAAAAAAACGCCAATCTTATTGCGGATCTGATTGATAAAAATAACCACGGTTTTGGTTTTAGCGATTACCGCCGTCAATTTTCTTAGCGCCTGGCTCATTAAGCGCGCCTGTAAACCCATATGCTGGTCACCCATATCGCCTTCGATTTCCTTCTGCGGTACCAAGGCGGCGACGCTATCAACCACGATAACATCAACGGCATTGGAACGAACCAGTGTTTCCACGATTTCCAAAGCTTGTTCGCCACTGTCCGGCTGGGACAAAAGCATTTCCTTAATATTCACGCCGATTTTGACGGCATAATCCGGATCCAGCGCGTGTTCCGCGTCCACAAAAGCGGCAATCCCGCCGGTTTTTTGCACTTCGGCGACGATATGCTGGGCTAAAGTGGTTTTACCCGACGACTCCGGGCCGTAAATTTCGATAACCCGGCCGCGCGGTACGCCGCCGACGCCGGTCGCGATATCGAGAGACAAACAACCGGTAGAAATGGCATCAACGTTGGTTTTCGGCACATCGCCGAATTTCATAATCGACCCCTCGCCGAAACGGCTCCTAATCTGTTCAATAGCGCTTAAGGCGGCGCTGTCGCGCTTCATCCTGTTATCTCCTTTCTCCGAAAGACTCTTTTTTTCTTTTTCTGCTTTAGGCATAAATTTTATGTTAACTTTTTATTAATGATTAAATTATAGCACAGCGGCCTTCAGGAAACCGTAAAAAAATTATAAACTCCCGCTAAACTCCGACTAAATTATCTGCTGGCGAGAAGTTCCTGTTTTTAAAAAATTACCGAGCGACTTTGAACAAAAATATTAATTTGACCCTTGGGACCCGAACGGCAAAGACAATTTTTTTTCCTCTCCGCTTTTCAGCCGAAAAATCAAATCCGTTCCCGTTTCCGTTCTCTGCCAATCAAATAAGTTTTGACTGCCGAAATTTCCAGTATCGGTCGCCGAATAACTTTCCTCACTTTTTTTCCATTCCTCTTTTATCTTCTCTCCTAACTCCGACCAAAAACCATTTTTAACCGCCGCCGACTCTCCGGGCAGGCTTTCTCCCGCCGGTTCCGAATCAATTGTCTCTTGTCCCGCTTTCCCGGCGCTACTATCCACATTAATTAACACCAGTGCTTGCGCCACTTCCAGCGCCGTATCAAAAACCGAGCGGGTCTTCTGATAAAAAAAATTCTTTTCCATTTCCGCTTTCTGCTCTTCACTGCCGCCGTAAATGACCGTCGCGACAACCGTCAGTAACAAAAAAGCTACAATCGTGAAAATACTGGTAAACGGCCTGGTAAAATTAACCATAAAATTAAAATTATCCTAAAGCAAAGATTTCTGTCCGCCCGAACGGGCGGCGGGAAAAATATTTATTTTACCGTATTGTCCATCAAAACCGGGATTAATGATTAATTCTCCGGAGCGGACGCGCTTTATTCCGTCACTAATCCGCGGATCGATTCTGCCGCCGGTTTTTACCAAATCCAATTCTAATAAAATAAACAGTTCGCTACCGAATTCCTTGGTCAGCCAGTTATATTGCTTCCGAACGGCTTGCGAGTTCCGGCTCTTGATGTTCAAAGCTTCCGCTATAATCTTATCTAATTCCACCAATTTTTTAAAGGGAACCGCCTTCTCCGGCTTAAAGCCCGCCGATCGGTCGGCTAATTCTTCCACGCGATTTAAAACGCCGATAATGAGCGGTTTTTTACATTTCGGACAGATATTTTTTAGTTTCCGACTGACGGCGGGTTCACAGCTGAAACCGCAATCGCGGTGGCCGTCAAAATGGTACATCCCCTCCTCCGGATAGAATTCAATGGTACTTGTCATCCCCTTCCGATCTTTGATATTATCATAAATTTTTTTGTAGCTGACCGGTTCGCTAATTTCCATCACATTCGCTTCCCGGGCGATATTATTCGGACTGTGGGCGTCGGAATTAGAAAGGACGGTTAAGCGGTCGAGCGCGGATAAACGCCAATTCATTTCCGGGTCGCTCGATAGACCGGTCTCGAAAGCATAAATATTTTTCGTCTGTTCCTTGAAACATTCTTCCAAAGTATCAAAGCCTGACTTAGAGCCGAAAACCGAAAACCATGGTGTCCAGATATGCGCCGGATATACTAAAAAGTTCGGATCTATTTTTAAAATAAGAGCGACCAATTCCGGCGCTTTGATTCCCAGAATCGGCCGGCCGTCAGAACGGATATTGAACTTTTTATCTAATTGCTTATTTAATCTTTCCGCGGCCTTGATATTCGGGGCGTGGATAACCAAATGAATCCGCCGGACTCTATCTTGATCTCGATAGATTAAAGCCACTTCCGTGCTTAAAATGAATTTTACTTTATCATCCGGCGCGGTTTTCAATTTATACAGTCCAGAACCGACACCCGTTTCCACCAGTTCTTTTTTAATCGACGCAAACCACTCCGGATAAGTAAAGTCGCCGGTAGCGATAATATCTACGCCTTTTACTCGGCAAGTATTTTCAATATTCGCCAAGGTCAACTGCGGGGAGCAGGCGCGGGAATAGCGGGAATGAATGTGGAGGTCTAAAATCTGGCGCATATCGTAAAAATTTATAATAAACTTTCCGCGATTTTTAGTTCTTCCGGGCTGTTAATCCCCATCGCTTCTTGCGGTCCAACAGCGACGGAACCAATGACAAATCCTTCTTCAAAGGCAATCTTGACGAGGTCAGTCAAATAATATTCCTGTGATTTATTGTCATTCTTTATCCGTTTCAGGTTTTTAAAAAGCCAATCGCGGTTAAAGCACATCACCGCCGGGTTGACTTCGGTTATCGCCCTTTCTTCTTCGCTGGCGTCTTTAAACTCCGTGATTTTAATGATTTGTCCTTTCTCGTCGCGGATAATCCGGCCCCAATGATAAAAATTACGGCGCCAATCGTCAAAATCCGGCAACTTAACAGTCATCATCGCCAATGATTCCGGCTTTGTCAAAATAAATTTTCTGATAGACTCACTTCGAAAAAAGGGATGATCGCCGTATAATACTAAAACATTTTTTATCTCTTCACTTAAAAAATCCTCGACGCAACTGACGGCCTGGCCGGTTCCGAGCGGACGATCTTGAACGGCGTAGCCGACCGAATAATCCGTCAGTTCCCGGCTGATAATTTCTTTATTGTCCGGCGAAACAACAATCAATGGTCCCGGGTCGATGCCGGTGGCGGTTACCGAATCCAATAAATATTTAATCATCGGCCGATTTTTCAGAGGCACTAAAGTCTTAGGCAATTCCGAATTCATCCGCGTACCTTTGCCGGCGGCTAGGATAATAATGCGAGTCATAAAAAAAATAAGAGAAATTTCTAATGATTTCTCTTACATTTTAGCACTTTTTGGGGTTGCGAGCAAATCCTCACTTATGATGATTATTATTTAATATAAGCTAAAATTTTATCTTTTATTTCTTTAACTTTAGCCGTTGCCGTAGCCAGGGTTTTCGCTTCGGCATAAATTCTGATAATCGGTTCGGTATTGGAAGCGCGTAAATGGACCCAGGAATCCGGCCAATCGATTTTGACGCCGTCAATAGCGGTAATTTTTTCCGCGCGATATGCGTCTTTTATCTTTTCGAGCGTTTCCGGAAGATTTAAATTCGGAGCCAGTTCGATTTTATCCTTAACCATAAAGTATTCCGGAAAATTTTTTTTATACTCCGACATCTTCTGCCCGCTCGCCGCTAGGGCTGTCAGAAATAAAGCACTGCCGATAAGCGCGTCGCGGCCATAATGCAGGGGCGGGTAAATTACGCCGCCATTACCTTCACCTCCGATAATAGCCTTTATCTCTTTCATCTTCTGGACAACATTAACTTCTCCAACCGTCGCCGCTTCGTAAACGCCACCTTGTTTTTCCGTTATATCTTTTAAGGCACGGGAGGAGGATAAATTAGAGACGCTCGCTTTTTTATATTTTTTACCGTCGTCGCCTAATTGTTCCATTAAGATGTCATAATTTTTCAAAACATAATCCGCTACGGCCACTAGTGTATACTCCTCGCCGAACATCAGCCCGTTTTCGTCGATAAAAGCCAGGCGATCAACATCCGGATCAACCACGATGCCCAGGTCGGCTTTTTCCCGGATGACTGTTTCCATTATTTGCGTTAAATTGGCCGCCAGCGGTTCGGGCTGATGGGCGAATCGGCCACTCAGGTCACAATTTAATTCAATAATATTTTCCGGCCGCACACCCAACATTTTTAGCAGGTTAGGAACGGCCTTGCCGCCGATGGAATTAATACCGTCTACGACGATTTTAAAATTTTTGGCGGCGATTAAGTCTTTAGCGACGAGCGGCGCTTGTCCGATTGTCCGGAGATGCTCTCGCGATAGAAAAGGACTAAAAACATAGTAACCTAATTCCTCTTCTTTCCCGGAAATAAAATTATTTTCGGCGGCTAATCTCAAGACTTCTTCGCCATCGGCTTTAGATAAAAATTCTCCCTGCGCGTTTAATAATTTAAGAGCATTCCAGCCCTGCGGATTATGAGAAGCGGTAATTATTATCCCGCCCTGTGCCTTTTCACCGCTAACCGCCATTTCCACGGTCGGCGTTGTCGCCATTCCCAATTCGATAACATTAATTCCCTGGCTTAACAGCGCGCCGATGACTAAATCTTTGACCATTTCGCCGGAAATCCGGCTGTCCCGGCCGATAATGGTTTTTATCTTAACATTAGGATAATTTTTCTTTAAAAATAAAGCGTAAGCTGTAGCAAAACGGATAATGTCTATGGGTGTTAAATTTTCCTCGGGCAGTCCGCCGATTGTACCGCGGATACCGGAGATGGATTTGATGAGGGACATAAATTTATAAATGCCTTAATCAGGGCTTTTTCTTATTATACTACTCTCTCGGGCATTAAACAAAGGTTTATTAGACAAAAAAATCCCCCGGAATCCCAGAGCTTAGTTTTAGACTAAGTTCAAAGGATCCGAGGGACAAAGGGACCAGCCGCCTGCGGCGGACAAATGGTCTAAGCGACCGAGGGTATAAGTTGCGGGGAGACAACGCGATGACGAGACTCGCCCCTCCAGACACCGTCATACTCAAGGCGATCCACGCCGACATCCAGACCGCCCGAAAACACGCGCACGTAGACCACGACTAGATTGTCCTGCGGTTTATCTTCTTCGATTATTTTATTCTCATCTATCTTACAGAGAAACATTGTAGTATTCCCCTCTCGTCTTAACCAACTAGAGAATGTTTCACAAAATTCTATTACCTGGTCTTGCGAAA